>PJUF01000488.1_pt1 | contig 27927 bp, 24 predicted proteins | sample 1512191 | NCBI WGS metagenome assembly PJUF01 (sample SAMN08177673, study PRJNA422409) | Feces metagenome, whole genome shotgun sequencing project. | isolation source: Chicken feces (3) enriched on wood chips | host: Gallus gallus | place: USA: Madison | collected 2015-01-15 | reverse complement strand
TTTTTCTGTGCATCTTAATAATTGTTCTGCATCTTTTTTTCCGTCTTCTTGTGAAAAACCAGAATGAATGATCCATTCGTCTTTTATAGGAAGTTCATGTTTGTTTAATGCATCAATATAACCTTTTAAGCGGTTTTGAGTAAAAGTTAAGCTAGATGGACCTGCTATATGTGCAATTTTTTTATATCCATTATTAATAAGATGTTCTACACCTTCAAATGCACCGTTATAATCATCCTGAAGAACTTTAGAGGTTTCAATATCATTAACAACACGATCAAAGAAAACAATAGGGATGTTATTAGCTAAAACTTCTTCAAAATGATCAGAAGCATCAGAATTAGAAGCTATAGAAACTAGTAAACCATCTAAACTAGTAATAGGCAGATTATTGATAATATCTAATTCCCGCTCAGGAGAGTCATTAGTTACATATAATACAATATTATAATTACTTTGATATGCTACCTCTTGTATACCAGTGATTACGGTAGAAAAGTAATAATTAGTAATAAACGGCAGTATTACAGCAATGGTATAACTGCTTCCTTTTGCAAGACCCGTAGCGTTAAAATTAGGTTTGTAATTTAACTGGGCTGCCATTTCAAGTACTTTGTCTCGTGTTTCTTTGTTAACATCATACGTGTCTCGTAAGGCTCTGGAAACAGTAGAAACAGAAATGTTCAGTTCTCGGGCAATATCTTTGATTGTTATAATGTGCTTCATGATAAGGAAGTTCGTCTATAATAGTTTGTGAAAATATTAAATTTCAATTTGAATAACAATCTTCTTAAAAACTAAATGAGTTTGTTTTTGTAAGTTAATGCCATATTATACGTTTATTTTGATTGAATAAGAGCAATAATCACTTCGAGAACGTTACCGCTTTTTTGGGATTCAAATGGTTTATTTAATAAAAGGTATTTTATAGATTAGCTATATCAATAATATAAGTATGTCATCCGTAAAATTAACGCGTAGAAACTTTATAAGATCTGGAGCTATAATGTATTCCGCATCAGCTCTATCTTTTACAGGTCTTTCGTCTTTTGCCTGGGGAGCCAATGATGTGGTAAGATTAGGAATTATTGGTTGTGGCAAAAGAGGACAGGGGGTGGCCAGGATTATTAAAGACTTACCCGGGCTTGCTATAGTTGCTTGTTGTGATACCGTTCCAGAAAGATTAGACTCTATATTGCAATATGTTTCTATAAAAAGTAAGAGCTATAAAGATTATCGTTCTTTATTGGAAGATAAAAATATAGATGCGGTTTTTATAGCTTCTCCAGAACATTTACACTTCCAAATGGCAATAGATGCTTTAGATGCCGGAAAGCATGTTTATCTTGAAAAAACTATAACCTATAATATACAGCAAGCTTTAGATCTTGAAAGAAGTGTTAAGCAATCTGATAAAGTATTTCAGGTTGGACACCAATACAGGTCTTTTCCTTTATATCATGAGATAAAAGAAGCTTTAAACAGAAATTGGTTAGGAGACGTATTACATTTCGAATGCTGGTATCATCGTAATTCTGATTGGCGATATCCTGTTACAGCTAATTCTACAGAACGTTTAACCAATTGGCGAATGTATAAAGAGTATTCTGGTGGGTTAATGACCGAATTAAGTGCTCATCAATTAGATATTGTGAATTGGTTGACGGGTAATCATCCTAAAAAAGTAAGTGGTATTGGAAATATAAATTTTTGGAAAGATGGAAGAGAGACTTACGATTCTGTACAAGCTATTTTTGAATATCCTGGAGGAGTTAAAGCAAATGTTTCGTCTATTTTATCAAATGCCTACAACAATTACGAGATAAGAGTTTTAGGTACCAAAGGTACTATACAAATTTTACGTGATACCGCGTTTCTTCATGCAGAACCTATAAAAAAACAATTAGGGGTTGTAGATGGGGTAACTGGAGCTACATTATTAAAGGCTACTCAGGGTAAAGCACTACCTATAGAGTTTGAATATCCTGATGGGATTAAGAGAGACCCAACTTATTATGCTTTCGTAAATTTTATAAATTGTATTAGAGAAAATAAAAAACCTTTATCAGGTATTAAAGAAGGAAAAGAAGTAGCAATTGCAGCTCATATGGCAAATATTGCTATGGAGACAGAAACTTTGCAGTATTGGAAAGAAGAATATAACGGTTAAAATTAAATATATCCCATTAAAAAAGAGCTTCAATTTATTAAATCGAAGCTCTCTTTTTCATGATTCTAATAGTAAATCAACACTTTCTATGATTTTGATTGATGAATAATTTTGCCTTTTACTATAGTGGTAGCAATATTAATATTCTCATCAAAAATTACGATATCAGCATCTTTGCCAATAGTAAGAGAGCCTTTGGATTCGGATAGTCCCATAATTCTTGCAGGAGTTGCGCTTGCCATTTTAACAGCATCTATTAGCGAAACATCAGCTTGCTGAATCATTGTTCTCACCAATCGATCAAAGGTGGCAACACTACCGGCAAAAGAGCTTCTGTCCGGAAGTTTAGCTACGCCATCCTCTATAATTACTTTCAATCCGGTATTTATATTTCCCAATATACTATCGCCCTCGGGCATGCCGGCTCCACGCATAGCATCAGTAATTAGCGCTATCCTATCTGCACCTTTAATTTTATAGATAAGTTTTAATAAAGGCGGAGGGAGATGCACTCCATCAGCAATAATTTCCAAATCCATTTCATCAATAAGATAGCCTGCTTCTATTACGCCTGCATAACGAAAAGCGTTTCTTCGACTTACGCCAGACATGGCAGAATAAAAATGTGTAGCCAGACTATAACCATTCTCAAAAGCTTCCAACGCCTCTTCATAAATAGCATCTGTGTGTGCAATTGCGGCAAGAATGCCATTTGATCGAAGATAACGTCCAAATTCGATAGCGCCTTTTAATTCAGGTGCCGCGCTCCAGCGTGTAATAGATTTTGAATATTTAATAACGGCTTTATATTCTTCAGGTTCTGGATCACGAATATATCGTGGGTCTTGCGCTCCTCTTTGGCTTAATGCAAAATAAGGACCTTCCAGGTGCATACCGATGAACTGAGCGCCTTTTGTGTTTTTTGAATTAGCTTCCTCGTAGTTATCTAACGTTTTAAAAAGATCTTGCCTTTCGCTTGTTAAAGTAGTTGGAGAGAGAGAGGTTGTTCCGTATTTAGCATGTGTTTGTGCAATTTTAAGAAAGGAATCAGCATTACCATCCATAAAATCATGTCCGCCACCGCCATGTACATGAATATCTATAAAACCAGGGGATATATATTTACCTTGTGCATCAATAATATCGGCTTCAGGAGCATCAATATCTCTTTCTCCGACCGCGATTATTTTACCTTCACTAATAAGTACACTACCAGATTTTATAATCCGGTAAGGTGTGATAATATTTCCATTATATATTTTTAAATATTTCTGCATGTTAAAGTAATATTAGTATGTTGAATTTCTAAAATTAAAGCGTCCATTTTCGTACTAAATGACCTCTTACAGCATAAAATACAAGGAAAATATAACACGGAAATAAAACCCAGTAAGCTTGTTTTAAGTTATATATGTCGGCAAAATAACCATAAAGAAGCGGCATAATTGCATTGCCACATAATCCCATAATCATTAATGAAGCTCCTAACTTTGTGAACCTCCCCAAACCTTCCAAAGCCAAAGGCCAAATTCCAGCCCATATTAATGAATTTGCTAAACCTAAAAGAACCACAAACCAAATAGAAATATCTGCTTTATGTCCTAATAGCGTAATATCACCTTCAGTAAATATGATAAGTAATGTAAATATAGTTCCTAAGATAGTACATATTTGCAGGGCGGTTTTTTGACTGAAAAACCGAGGAATACATATAATTCCTATGATATAGCCTGTTATTGTTGCAGCTAAGGTATATGAAGGAAAAGCTTTTGCTTCCATTAAACTGATATTCATAGATCCGGCATAACCAATAATGGTATCTATGGCAATTACCTGTGTGCCTACATGCAAGAATATAGCAATGGCGCCTAATATCAGATGTGGAAATTGGAAAATACTTGTTTTATCAGAATTTGTTGCTGCTATTACTTCATCTTCTTCGTCTGTGTTGATTTCTGGCAACGGAGAATAAAAAACCATTAAACCAAGGCCTATTAATACAATACCTACAACAGAATACGGAAGAATAACTCTTCTTATCAATTCATCTAAAACAACACTCCTTTCTGCTTCCGACATTAAAGGAATCTGCTTAAAAAGTTCTCCGTCTGTAGATTTTAAAATAACAGCCGCAAATAATAAAGGGGCTAAAATACCTGCTCCTTTATTGCATATTCCCATAATACTGATACGCTGCGCTGCGCGTTCTTTTGGTCCGAGTACGGTAATGTATGGATTTGCCGCAGTTTGCAAAATAGCTAAACCTGCACCCAAAGAAAATAAGCCTATTAAGAATATCTCATAAGTTCTGGTGTATGCTGCCGGAACAAAGATAAACGCCCCGATAGCCATTGTCCAGAAACCAACCATCATGCCTTTTTTGAAACCTACAGATTTTAAAAGATACGAGGAGGGAACAGACATCACAAAATAGGAGATGTAAAAAGCAAAAGCAACCAGATAAGATTGAAAGTTAGTAAGCTCGCAGGCAATTTTAAAATAAGGTATGAGTATCGCATTTACCCATGATACAAAACCAAAAATAAAAAATAACAAGCCTATAATTAAAATAGAGATAGTAGTGTCTTTTTTGCTTAGTGAACTTACCTCAACCGTTCGATTATCCTTTTTCATATTTTTTATGCGTTAAACTTGGTTTAGAAAATACTGCTTTATTAAGTATTTGTTTAGTACAGCTAATCTATTTAAAAACTATGATTTCAATCTGTTTTCTCTTCTGAAAATTTACGATAGCGTTCTCGGTAACGCTTGCATAAATAAAATGTATGTAATTGAGGTGTTTTATACCGACAAATCGATAGAATTGAATATTGCCCAACAAAAGTTAATACTATTTTATTAATAAAATATGTTTTGGGATAAGGAAAGTTTTTTAGGAATATGTGTGTAGTTTGTTGATTGTAAGTGCGGTAAGTGCACAAGTGTATCGTCTTTAGGTGCTGAAATTAAAAAGAAACTTATGTTTACTTCCGATAGGGTTGAAGTTTGCAATTTCTGTAAAGAATTTAAAACTTGAAATAGCTAAACATCAATTAGGTGCGGCAATTATAATCAGAAACCGAAAATATTTGTTTTCTGGTATCGAAATCATCACCATTCTTATTACATTAGTAAAACGCCTAAGAAATACAAAGAGCGTATTCTGCGCTTACCATATTCTCCCCAAAAAAATCTCTGAATATTACTTTTGAGGAAGGAAGTATAACCAACTTTTATTGACCGCTTAAACCTAATTTACATTTTTACTATTCCAGCAAATCTCTGGTAGAAAGCCGTTGGGCTGTTTTTATTTTTTGGACTATATTTTCCGGCGATTATGGGAATATAAATTACTCGCCTTCTACTATCTTCCCCAATAACAGAAGATTTTGCTACTCTGTGCCATAAGCGCCCATCATGAACGGTAAGGTCTCCGGCTTCTGGTGTAATTGCTAATTCTTCCGGGTCTTCATCATGATCGAAGAAATATTTCTTTCTGAAAAGGAGCTGGTAAATACTTTGTTTATGAGTGCCGGGTAAAATTCTTAATCCGCCGTTTTCTGGCTTCAGCGTACTTAAATGTATGCCTATATTAAGCATCGGATTCAATTTTCCTCCCAGAAAAACATCTCTTAAACCATCCGTATGCCAACCCATTTGGGAAAACTTGCTTTCTGGCCCGTTGACATAGTGATTAAAAACCATTCCGTCTTTTTCTTCTGTTCCTAATCTGGAGTCTTTTCCGCCAAGCTCAAGTAAAACCTTAAATCTAGGGTCTAGCGTAAATTCTTTTAGAAGAGGGTGGTGCTGGTTGATAAAAGCAAAACGCTGTACTATTGGAGAACCATCTAAATCAGTTCCAAATTTAATAGGCACACCGTTTATTTTTTCTACTTTGTTTTCAATCCATTTTTTTTCAACCTCTTTAGAAGCATTAATAATGGCTTGTATAGTTTCTTCTTTTATGAAATTTCTGAAATGGATGAAGCCATGTTTTTCAAAAAATGCTTTTTGTTCATCCGTAATAACTTCTCCCAATATAAATTTAGAATACGGCGTTTTCATAGCGTATATGTTTTTTTAAGAACTTTAATCAACTAAAAGGTAGAGGGTCTATCTCATGCATATTTTATGCACACGCCAAGCAACAGCATATATCTTTAGGAGATACAACTAAATAAGCCAATTGTTTGTTACTTTGATATGCAGATTGAATTTTTTTACTAGATAACGTATCTGTTAGTTTTTAGAATTTTAAACAAACAATAAGTATTATTGTATGATTCTATAAAGATGAATATGTGTTACGCTATAATTACAGGCGCCAGCAAAGGGATAGGAAAAGCCATTGCTAAAAATCTTGCTGCTAGAAATTACAATGTGCTGTTAGTTGCCCGCTCAGAAGATCAATTGAGTTTTACTGCCGGAGAGATTAAGAGTCAATATCCTCAAATTGATGTTCAGTATTTTGCGCTTGATTTATCTGAAAGAAATGCAGGCCGAAAGCTTTTGGAATGGGTGCAACAAAACAATTTTCCTGTCTGTATTTTAGTTAACAATGCAGGTTATGGTTTAAGTGGAGAATTTGATAAGTATACTGAAAAAGAGTATATTAATATGCTTGACTTGAATATAATCACCCTTACTAAGCTCACTTATCATTTTCTGCCTTTATTAAGACGTGAGAGTCAAGCTTATATTTTGAATATAGCAAGTATAGCAGCTTATCAGGCCGTACCATATTTAAGTCTGTATGCTGCAAGTAAATCTTTTGTATTAGCCTTTAGTCGGGGCTTACACCAAGAATTATTACATTCAAACGTTTCGGTTACCTGTGTTTCTCCAGGACCAACAGATACCTATTTTATAACGCGGGCTGGAGTAGGTGATAAGGGTGTTAAAGCCGCAGAAAAGGTAAATATGACACCAGAAGCTGTTGCAGAAATTGCGGTAAAAGCGCTTTTTAATAAGCGGGCCGAAGTAATTACAGGATTTTTAAATAAACTAAGCGCTTTTATGGCATGGTTACTTCCCAAATCTTGGGTAGAGCGTATAGCCATGCAGATTTACAGATAGCTTTTATATATGATGTTTAAGAAAGTTTTTATTAGTCGAATAATTCCAGAAATAGGTTTAACTTTATTAGAAGAAGCTGGTTTTGAAATAGATCAGTGGAAAGACGAATCTAAAATTATTACCAAAGAAGAACTTATAAAACGTTGCCAGGATGCAGATGCACTTTACAGTATTGGTACTGTTTCTTTGGATGAAGAGTTTTTCTCTAAATGCAGCCATCTTAAAATTGTTGCGTTAATGAGCGTGGGCTACAACCATGTGGATGTAGACGCAGCTACCAAATACGGAATTCCGGTTACCAATACACCCGGAGTATTAAGTCGGGCAACTGCTGATACTGCTTTCCTTTTGATGCTGGCAGCTTCGCGGAAAGCTTTCTATCATCATAAAAAGATTCTGGAAGGAAAATGGAAATCGGGTATTTCTTTTGATAATTTGGGTATAGAACTGTATGACAAAACCTTAGGAGTTTTTGGTCTGGGAAGGATAGGAGTAGAGATGGCTAAACTTTGCAAAGGCGCTTATAACATGAAAGTTATATACCATAACAGGAATAGAAACCAGGAGGCTGAAAAGCTTTTGGGTGCAGAATATGTGTCTTTTGATGAATTGCTTGAGTGGAGCGACGTAGTTTCTGCCCATACGGAATTAACTCCCGAGACCGAAGGAAAGTTTAATAGGGACGCATTTTCTAAAATGAAGAAAAATGCTCTTTTTATTAATACTGCCAGAGGCGGAGTGCATAACGAAAAGGATTTAATAGAAGCTATTCAAAATGGAATAATTTGGGGTGCAGGTTTAGACGTAACCAATCCAGAGCCCATGAAAACCGATAATCCCTTGTTAAATATGCCTAATGTTGCAGTGTTGCCGCATATTGGTTCTGCTACCATAGAAACCAGAAATGAAATGGCTAAGCTGGCAGCAGAAAATATTATTGCTTTATTTAATAACGAGCCTTTGCTTACTTGCATTAATAAAGAATTGTTTGAAACTAGCTAACTTGCTGTTTCCCTTTTCTAAACACCCAATATTTTTGTAAGGTATAGTTGAAGCCAAATGAAACAATAAGGTCTACCAAAATACGGCTTATTTTGTAATCTATCCGAAGGAGTGTAGTAAACAAATACGTTCCAGATGATTTTAAGCAAATGCTTCCAAAAATCATGGAAGCAAATTTAATAAGTTGTGGACTTACTTTTTTCTTGTCGCTTTCATGTAGTTTAAATGTCCATTTTCTATTAATGGTGAAATTTATAATAGCGCCAATAAGGCCTCCGAAGGCAATTGATATGGTATAATGGATGTGGAAAATCTCCGTACATATCAGCATAATCAAATAATCTGTTACGCCGCCCGTAAAAGCAGAAACCTGTGCTCTGGCAAACATAAAAAGTTTATTGCTGCTCATGATTTCGTTGTTTCCTTTCTTCCAAATCTCTCATATCGCCCATTTTTAACAACCTTATGCTATCTTTAATATTCATAAAGAACAATACAACAGATAGTATTATTACTGCATATTGTATAGTGTGTGGCCATATGGTCTCAGTAATAAGTATCAGGGAAATTAAAACGCGTATCTCGGTTGGCCCAGCAATGCCAGAGTCTATGGTGTAAATATCGGTAATTTTATATCTCAGTTGTGATATAATCATTGCCCATCCGTACAAAGCTAAAAATATAAGGGCGAAAATTTTGTAAGGCACATCGGCATAGATAAAATAGCCCAAGCTAATGGTAATGGTGCTTATCCAATCCATAATAATGTCTAAAGAGAAGCCATACCATTTTCTCGGAATTGCCCGGTAATATGCAATTCTTCCGTCTAAAGAATCTCCAAACCAATTAACTGCCAGTCCAAAAATTCCCAGCAACAAATAAATATTAGCTAAATAACTCGCTAAAAGGAATGCAAGCAGTACCAATAATGAGCCGATAAAACCTATGAACGTAAGTATATCAGGAGTGATGAAATGAGGAATTCTCTTAACCAGAAATCTGATGAGTGCTTGTTCCGGAATGTGTAAAATATTGGTTCTCTTCCTGTCGGAAAATAAGGTTTTGGTGTTTTGATTGCTTTCTGCCATATGTTATTTAGACCGATAAAGTAAAAAAGCCTGATAAGTATAGAAACTTACAGGCTTAACAGATAATTTTAATGAAGGTTTGCTATTTTTCCTGATCTCTTAAAACTTTAATCTGATCGTGTGATAGCTTAAGTGCATTTTTTTGTTCCTGTATCATTTCTCTAATATAGGCAGGAAGAAATTCGTCTTCAAGAGCCAATTTATAAGCTCTTTGCGCTGCATCTTCACCAAATTCGCAACTTTCTAAAACCGCTTTTCTGTCATCTGTTGTAAAAGTGCTTTTTACTTCCATCCAAGCTCTGTATATTTTACCGCTGGCGGTAGTACCTACATCGGCATCGTGGCCTTGTACAGTAAGTTCAGAAGATAAGGCGTTTCTGAAGTTATGACTTTCTTTAATCATATCGGCAAAAATTGCTTTCAAATCATTATCGCCTTCTCCCAGCATGTCAAATGCTTTTTCATATCCCTTTATACGGTCGTTGTTGATTTGCACTAAATCACTTAGGATGGTAGTTACCTCCGTTGAAATTGTTGTTCTCATAATATTGTTTTTAGTAGATGATTATTTGGATAAGCAGTTGCAATTACTATTCCAATTTTTAGTGCAGAAAATAGTATGAATCGTGAAAAATAAATTAATCAGATTTGTTTTACCAGTTCGCAAGTGAGTACAACAGGCGAATTTTTATAATCTGTAGTGAAATACAGAAAGATATGGCCACCGTCCTGAATCTTGAGTTTTTTCTTGAGCTCGTCTGGTTTTTTAGCAAAATTTCTAACTACCACATTTGCTTTTTTGACGGTTTTTTCTGAAGAGAAAGCTTTGAAAGTTTGTATCTTATTGATTTTTAAGATCCTACCTGGAAAATTAGTAGCTATTTGAGATGAAGTATATAAATGCGAATGCTGATGTATTTTATCGAGGTTAAATTCAGTCGCTACAGATTTAAACAAACCTGCTTTAAGAAAAGCAGCATCTGCTTCATAGAGGTAATTTTTAAATGGTGAATAGCTTAACTCAATTAATTTTTCTGCTTGATACGTAAACGAGAAAACCTGTGCATCCTGCTTAATTACTGCACATTTAACAAGTGTAGGGCTATCTGCATGTTTATCAATTACAAAAAGCAGCTCTTTACACTCATTATTTACACTAACTATATGTATTTCTGAAACCAGCTTTAGTTGTTTAACAGCTGCATCAATATCCAGTAATGGCGCCGCTTTAATGATGACAGTATCTGCCTTTTCTAAAAATGTATCTAAATGTGTAATGACGTTGGGCTCACAATCTTCTAATAGGAAAACTCTTCCAGAAGACGCTCTTCTTGAAGGGTCAACGTAAATAACATCTGTTTTGGTGATTTTTTTGAGATAGTCTAAGCCATTCCCTTCAAAAAAAGTAATATTCTGTGCCCCTAAAACTTTAGTATTATGCGCTACAATTTCAGAAAGAGAAGCGTTTAATTCACAATGCGTAATAGAGTTTGCTCGCTTGGCAAAATAAAAATCGTCTATACCAAAACCGCCTGTTAAATCTACTACAGAACTTCCTTCTTTAATCAGCGTACTTTTGTATAAAGCGGTTTGTACAGAGGAAGATTGTTCTAGATTTAGCTTTGGAGGATAAATGATGTTAGCGGTATTATACCACAAAGGTAATTTCTTCTGGATAGCTTTTTTAGATTGTATCTGCTCTGCCAGTTCTTTACTGCTAACATTGGCGAAAGGAGATTTCTGCAAAACTATCCTACTTACATCTGCATGGATGTTTTTTAAGATAAAATCTTGAACTTCATTGCTATATAAAGCCTCATTAATCAAACCCAAATCTTAACCAAATACAATAAATTGACCTGTATTTCTACTTTTTTGCTCTAATACCAGTTTAGTAGCATCTACATATTTATCAATAGTTTCCTGGTTGGCATGTCTAATGGTAATAAGTTCCAGATTTTGGTTAAACTTAAAACTAAAATGCTCAGCTATGTTAGCTGTTAGGTTTTTAAACTTTTGCTCATCATAATCAAAGCAAACAGAGAAGCTTAAAGCAGAAATCTGCATCATATTTATGCGTATAAGATTTTCTGTAAATGCTTTAAAAAGATCTCTTAAGTGCTTTTCTGAAATAAAAGACAAATCTTTGCTGTTAATACTCAATAGAATTTGGTCTTTCTTTACGATGATAATGGGCGTATGAATACTGATATTCTCTTCTTTGATAATTGTTCCGTTTTCTGTGGGAGCCAAAAACGGCTTTACAAAAAGTGGAATATGCTTATTCTGTAAAGGTTTTATGGTTTTTGGATGCAAAACCGTAGCGCCATAATAAGTCATTTCTATAGCTTCTGCGTAAGACAGCTCGTCAAACTTCACGGTATTTGCAAATAACTTAGGGTCGGCATTTAATATCCCCGGCACATCTTTCCAGATAGTTGTTTTTTCTGCATTTAAACAATGGGCAAAAATTGCCGCACTATAGTCTGAGCCTTCGCGACCCAGCGTTGTTGTGAAATTCTCAGATGTATTTCCGATAAAACCCTGTGTTACAACAATGTGTTCTTGCAAAATGTCTGGAATTTCTTTACTGATTAATTGGCAGGTTTTTTCCCAGTTTACTTTGGCTTCGCGGTAGGTATTATCTGTTTGGATATAAGACCGGGCATCTAAACATTTATTCTGGATACCTGCGAAATTTAAATAATGACTCACAATTTTAGAAGATAAAAGCTCGCCGATGGACACTATCTGGTCGTAAATAAAATCGAAAGGATCTTGCGGCTCGTCTTCTATCATCCATTCTATTTCCACGAAAGTATTATTGATGTCATTATAAACAGGAGAGGAGCCATTCTGGAATAAATCATTAATAACGTCAAAATGATATTCTCTGATAGAATTTAGCTGTTCTAAAACATCATTTTCTTGCAAAAAATATTTTTTGGTAAGTTCTTCCAGGGCGTTGGTGGTTTTACCCATAGCCGAAATTACTACCAATAAATTTTTATCAGTTGTGTTTTTAATGATATTTGCAACGTTTTGTATGCTCTCTGCATCTTTAACAGATGCGCCTCCAAATTTATATACTTGCATTATTGAATATGTTCTGCTAAAATGCTGTCGCTTTTTATTAAATGTTGTATTTGCTGATAAGGGATTAACAAATCTGTACTGCCGTAGGCATAAGCCTTTATTTCGTAGGGATTATAGGTAAATAAAATCCCGTCTTTAGTAATTAAAAAATTGCTGGTCAGACTAAATTTTCCATCATCAAAGAAATAACCGTCAGAAAGAGAATCTTCTTCAGAAAGTTTTTCATTACTTCTAAAAATCTGCTCTGCAATTTTCGCCAGCTCGGTTTCATATCCAGCTTTAAAAAGATCTTTTAAAGAAAGTTGTGTATACGATGGTTTAGCTAAATTATAATACAGCGTATTTTCCAATCCGTGGGCGCCTCCGGTATAACCGTAGCTGCTGTGTGTGAAATTTATTGTTTTAGCATTCTGGTAGCTCACTTTCAAATTTTGTATCCATTCATAACCTCCCGCTGTTTCCGGATATTCTTTTTTGAAATTCACATATTCGTTGATAAAAGAATCTGCTGCTATATCTAAAGCGTTGTAAGAAACGCTATCAAATGGTTTTATAGTAATTTTACCCATTACAAAGCTGTTTAAAGCATCATCTTTAAAAACCGGATAAGTTGCTTTAACATAAGCGCCGCAAGTATTTGTATTACACTCGGTAGAGCTTTTATAAAAAGATGCCGTTTCGTAGGTAATAGTGTCTGCCTGATTTTGCGTTGTGCTGCTATTTTTGTTTTGGCTGCATGCTATTGTAAAAAGCAGCAGGGCAGCCATTAAAATGTGTTTTTTCATAGTAGTTGTAATTTTTCTTTAGATATTGATGCGTTTAACCATCCGGCATCGGTTTCTGCCTGATACTTCTTGTAAAAGTTAATAGCCGGTTCGTTCCAATCTAAAACTTGCCAAACCATACCGTTATAACCTTTTTCTTTAGCCTCCTGGATAACTCTCTCAAAAAGTTTATTGCCAATTCCCAAACCTCTTTTTTCTTGGGTGACTAAAAAGTCTTCCAGGTATAAACGGCAGCCTTTCCAGGTAGAATAGCGGATATAAAATAGTGCAAAACCATCAATAATGCCGTTTTCTTCGGCAATAAAAGCTTTCCACACTGGCGATTGTCCAAATCCGGCATCTTCAAATTCTTCCAGCGTTACAGTAACTTCTTGCGGTGCTCTTTCATAAACAGCCAATTCCTTAATCAGTTCCAGCAAGCGTATACAATCTTTTTTCTCGGCCAGCCTAATCGTCATATCTTAATTGTTGTCTGTATTTTTAAAATGTTTGATTACCCGGGTTCCAAAAATATCGCTGCCGATACGAACCATAGTAGAGCCCTGTTCTATAGCAATTTTATAGTCTGATGACATGCCCATAGAAATTTCCTTAAAAGATTCTTCGTTCTTAAAATAACTTTCCTTTACACCGCGGAATAAAGTTTTTAGTTCGTAAAATTCTTCTTTTAACTGCTTCTCGCTATCGGTATTGGTGGCAATTCCCATTAAACCTACAATTCTTACATTTTTTAGTAAACTGAATTCATCAGAACGCAGCAGCTCAATAACTTCGTCAAAACCTAAGCCGTATTTAGTTTCCTCATCAGCAATATAAACCTGTAATAAACAGTCTATTATCCGGTTATTTCGTTCTGCATGTTTGTTAATCTCCTGCAAAAGCTTTAGGCTATCTACAGAATGTATCAGATTAATAAAAGGGGCAATGTATTTAACCTTGTTGGTTTGTAAATGGCCAATTAAATGCCATTCTATATCTTTGGGGAGTTTCTCGTGTTTATCTGCCAGTTCCTGCACCTGGTTTTCGCCAAATACGCGATGCCCTGCTTCATAGGCTTCCAGAATATCTTCAACCGGTTTTGTTTTAGATACAGCGATTAATTTAACATTTAAGCTTTCAATTTCGTTTTTTAATCTCTTTATATTATCTGTAATGCTCATTAATGCTTAATTTTATCCGTTTAAATTGTAAAAATACAAATGAAAAAGCTTTTGGCTGCCTTTTATATAGTTATTTTTTTAGTTACCTGTTCTAAAGATAAAGAAACCAAAAAAGTTATCGCTCCTGATAAATTATATAATCTTTTGATTGATATGCATTTAGCTGATGCAAGTTTGGATAATACTTACCAGACTGATTCTTTGTTGATGAAAGCTAAAAGCAAATACAATTATATTTTTGATAAGCATGAAACAGATTCTGCAACTTTTGTATACAATCTTGATTATTATACGCGTAACAAAAGCAAAGAGCTTACGCAGATTTATACAAAGGTGGTAGACAGTTTAGAGCGCTTTAGAGAGCAATTGACTAAAACTTCTGTTTCTTTCAGCGTTCCGTTTCACAGCAAATATCCCGACAGTATTTATTATAATATCAGAATTCCTTACAAAATAGACAGCCTTTTATTGAAAAGCCGTTCTAAAATAGACGTTCAAAAAGATACATTAGCTACAGCCGTTAATATAGCTGTAGCAAATACTTTGAAAAAGAACGGGATAGATAGTGTAAAACGAAAACGTTTAAGACGGATGCAATAATTTATCTTCCATTTATATGTGAAATGATTTTGTTATTCGGCTTGAGACTTAAAAATCGTAATTCTAAATAGACATCGTAAATTAAATGATATACCCCGAGAATAGTTTAGATAAACTAGGTTTTAATGAGATAAAAAACAGCATAAAATCTCATTGCATTAGTGAGATGGGAATAGAAATGGTAGATCGGATTAGGTTTATGACCAATTACGACCAGCTGATCAAATTCTTGAGGCAAACTCATGAATTTAAGACTATTCTGGAAACCGATGATGCGCTTCCTATCCAGAATTTTTTTGATATTAAAAGACTCACTGATAAAGCTAAAATTGAAGGAACTTTTCTAACCGAAGAAGAATTTTTTCAGGTTTATACATCGCTACAAACCGTTTTTTTAGTTATCAATTACTTTGAGGACAGAGACGGTATTTACCCCAATTTGGAAGCACTTTTTGAACATTTGCCCATAGAAAAAAGTATCCTAAGGGAAATAGAGCGTGTGATAGATGCCAAAGGCAAAATCAAAAATAATGCTTCGCAATTGCTTTCTGATATTATAGATGCTATTACCAAAGCAGAACAGGAAGCAAGAAAGAAAATTGACCAGATATATAAAAATGCACAAAATAACAACTGGGTAGCCGATGGAAGCCTTACCGTAAGAGATGGGCGCATTTGTATTCCAATCTTAGCTGAGAATAAGAGAAAATTAAAAGGGTTTGTACATGATGAATCTGCATCCGGACAAACGGTTTATATAGAACCAGAAGAGGTTTTTAATTTAAATAATCTGGTTCGCGATTTAGAATTTGAGAAAAGGCGTGAAGTTATCAGGATACTTACACAGCTAACGGATAAATTAAGGCCGCATGTTGCCTTATTATATTCTTATCATGGTTTTCTTACCAAATTAGATTTTGTTAGAGCAAAGGCGTTATTTGCCATAGAGATAAGTGCTGAGCTGCCGGTTCTTCAAAAAACTATGGGTGTAAAGTTGGTTAATGCCAGGCATCCCATTTTATTGCTGAACAGCAAAATTAATGGTAAAATTTTAGTCCCTTTGAATCTTCGTCTGGATGATAGCTCTCGCATTCTGTTAGTTTCTGGCCCTAATGCAGGGGGGAAATCTGTAGCCATGAAAACGGTAGGATTGCTACAAATCATGGTGCAGTCTGGTTTATTAGTGCCTGCAGATGAAAGTTCAGAATTTGGTATTTACAGGCAAATTTTTGCAGATATCGGCGATGATCAATCCATAGAGAGTGATTTAAGTACCTATAGTGCCCATCTCTCTAAGATGAAATATTTTACAGAAAACGCTAACGGAAAAACCCTGGTGCTGATAGATGAGTTTGGTACCGGAACAGATCCTCAGTTTGGTGGTCCAATAGCAGAAGCCGTTTTAGAACTCATTAACAGAAAGAAATCTTATGGTGTTATTACCACGCACTATTCAAATTTAAAGCTATTTGCTAACCATACCGCTGGTTTAGAGAATGCTTCTATGGTTTTTGATAATATCAATCTTAAGCCGCTTTATATTTTGGAAATGGGCAAGCCAGGCAGTTCTTATGCTTTTGAAATTGCACAAAAAATTGGTTTATCGCAGCACCTGATAGATTTGGCCAAGAGTAAGATAAGCGTACAACAAAGAAAGGTTGATACTTTACTGGTTGATTTAGAACGCGATAAAAAGGATGTTTACGATAGAAAGCGGGAAGCAGAAAAATTGCAGCATAAGGCTAAAATCCTTTTGGAAGAAAACGAAAAGCTAAAAGTATATTATGAAGAAAACCGTAAAAACCTAATCAGACAGGCTAAGCTGGAGGCGCAACAAATCATTAAAAATGCCAATAAGCTGGTAGAAAATACCATTGCAGAAATAAAAGAGAAAAAGGCCGATAAGGTAAAAACGCAGCAATTGCGCTCTAATTTAAGTGCAGAATTAAAGAAACACGAAGTTAAGCCCCAGACAGCTAAAACTTCAGTAGCAGAAAATTTCGATATTCAAAAAGACGATTGGGTGAAAATTATAGATTCTGGTTCTGTAGCCCGGGTGATAGATGTAAACAAAGACAATGTGATAGTTGCTTTTGGAGAATTAAAATCTGTGGTAAAGAAAAATAGAGTTCAAAAAATAAGCGAGCGGGAAGTACCTAAAGATGTTAAAAGACATAGTTCTGTAAGTCATACGCAATCTGCCGTAGATTTTGTAAGCGAAATAGATGTAAGAGGTTTAAGAGGCGAAGAAGCATTGTACAGAATAGAAAAGCATCTGGATAAAGCTATTATGTTTAACATGAACTCTTTTAAAGTTATCCATGGCAAAGGCGACGGTATTTTGCGTAAGCTAATTAGGGGTTACCTAAAAAAATACAGCGAAGTTGAAAGGATGGAAGATGAGCATGCAGATAGAGGAGGAGATGGTATTACTTATGTGTATTTGAAGTAAGTTTTTGTTGGTTGGTTGGTATTTAGTTCACTGGTCAGGGTAGGTAATAGCGTAGTTTCAGTGCGACCATACACTCTAAACTATGGCCTATGGACATTACCTATAGACTACCTCAGAAAGCTGCATCCTTCGTCGATCTTTCGTTGGAGGTAACCTTAAGGAAACGGTTCATTGGTTCATTCGTGTGGGTTTAGGTCTTATGCCTGCACTAAATTTAATAAAAAGTAGTGAAGGAAGTGAAAGCCACTTCATCCCGCAGTTTCTTAAACCTGTCGTTATGGGGAGTATTAATTTTAAAATCTAACGAGAACATTTCCAATATAGGTTTTCTGCTTTTAATTCCACTATATCAACTTTTGCTTGTCCTTGTACTATAAGAGATAGAAAAATCTCTATTAAAAATTGTGTCTTGTGCACCGGTAATTGAAAGTAGAGGAATATTATTTCTGGATTTTCCAATATGCTTTGTCATCTAAAGAAAGATTCCTTATTGGCAATTCGCATTTTCCATCCTGTGTTTAAAAGATGTCATATTGACTTTTAGACTTTCCTATAGAATATCTTTTCCATCAACTCTGAATTCCTCAACAACCCAAGTTCCGTAACATTTTATTAGTCTGTTCTTTAAAGCACCCGTTTAATGTCACAAATAACAAAACTAACATAGTTTTAAATTTCATTGTCAATACTTTTAAAGTCGGATAGGTCGGTTATATTACCCATAACCCCAAATATGCGAAACTTCTCCAATTCTGCAAATTATATATCACAGTCTATCAATGCTTTAGGTGTATGGGTGTTTGTAGATATATAAAAACGAACTTTATGGATATGAAAAAAGCGAAGTCACATTTTATCCGGTCTACACTTTCTCTTTTTGGATAAGCGCCGGAATGGTTTTAAAGATAATTTTAATGTCTAACCACATAGAATAATTAGAAGCGTAGAAATTGTCTAATTTCTTTCTTTCGCGTTCAGACATTTCACCTTTACCGCGTTTGCTTATCTGCCATAAACCGGTTAAACCAGCAGGGCCAAGAAAACGCATAGACCATTCGTTGGTGGTCAATTTCTCGGCTTCGTAAAGTGGTAAGGGGCGGTTTCCAACTAAAGACATATCGCCTTTTAATACGTTAACAAGCTGTGGTAGTTCATCTATACTGGAATTTCTAAGGAAATTTCCCAGTCGGGTTACCCGCGGATCGTCTTTTACTTTAAAGAATGCAGAATCTCCGTATTGGTTGTTTTTACTCAGCTGTGTAACTTCTTTATCTGCACCTTGGCGCATAGAGCGGAATTTGTAAAAGTTAAAGATTTTATATCCGGTTCCAACGCGTTTGCTGGTGTAAAAAATGGGGCCTTTAGAATCTAATTTTATTAAAATCGCTACTATAATAAACAGCGGAGTTAAGAAAATCAGTGCCAACGAGGATAATAATATATCCAGAAATCTTTTTCCGAAAGGCGGCTTGTAGCCTATAACAGGAATTTCAGCCAGATCTGTCCCTTGCGAGCGTAGCTGCTTGTAGAAAGATAAAAATCTTAATCTTTCCTTTACGTCATTCAAAAATACCGGCGGATTATAGCAATCGCTAACACCTAATGATAGCGCTTTTTCTGTTATGGCCTGACTTTTTTCGGTCAGTAAGAAGATGATGATGATATTTCTTGTTAACCAATTGCTTTTTAGAGATTCTACCAGGGCAAAGGCATCAGAGCTGTTTTCTGAATTAACCTCTATTAAGATATTGGTGTCTAGCTCATTAATAGATAGATTATGCGTGATTTCCTGAAGCGCTTTAACGTCTTCTACGCCTTTTAATTGATACGTTGAAGTATTAAAATGCGTTAGTAAATCTGCGTTATAAGTACTAACACAATATAAAATATTTAATACTGATTTTTCTGCAACGTAATCCGGACTATTAATGTTTGAAAATTGCATCTTCTTAATTCAGCAATGTTTTAATTCTTTCTTTAAGCTGGTCCGGATTAAAAGGTTTCGCTACTAATCCGTTAATATTATAAGGCACTCTGGCATTAATATTATCTAAAGAATCAGATCCGGATAATACAATAATAGGAATATCTCTATAATATCCGCTTACTTTTATAGAACGTACAAAGTCTGCGCCATCAAAATAAGGCATTTCCATATCAGAAATAATCAGGTCTGGAATATTGCCATTGTCTAACCAGCTAATGGCGTCAAATCCGTTGCTTTTTACTATAAGCTCATATTCATCTTTCAGAATGAATTCCAGCAGCTTCAAGATGGATATTTCATCATCTACGAGAAGTATTTTTTTTCTTGAAGTTTGTTTAGTATGAGTACTTGTTATCCCCATGTATGCTTGCTATTGTTTACTGTTTTTAGCACAAATAATGCCCTTTTATTTTGTGCAATTATACATATAATTTTTAAATGTACCCTTTTTGATAAAGGGGCATTAAATATTACAATATCGTAAAATAAGTGTTTAATTGCTATTTCTGGTTATAAATTTTAATAATACATAACTATTTTTTAATCTTCTCATGACAGAAGCATTAATGGGCTATTTTAAAGTCTATCTGCCTGATTATCGCAAAATGTGTAATGGTTGTGTAATAATGAGTAATTATTTCTACTGCCAGAAATAACAAAGCCCTGTGTTAACAGGGCTCGTTTTCTATTTTTTGTTTTTTTGCTGCTGCTGTTGTATCTGTTGCTGCTGTCTCATCATGTCTTCTAATTTTTTCTGAAAACCGCCTTTTTTCTTAGCAGTTTCTGGTTTCTTTTTGTGCTCTTGTATTTGAGCATGAATTTTATCGTCGTCTACAAATCTTCTAATAATAAACTGCTGTGTGAAGGTTAGAATATTGGCGCAGAAATAATAGTAGTTTAAGCCGGCCGGGAAACTGTTTAATACACCAAAGAAAATAATAGGAGTAATGTATCCGATATATTTCATTTGCCCCTGAACATTTGAAACCTGGTTGTTAAAATAAGTATAAATAAGTGTAGAAAGCGTCATTAACAAACACATAACACTAATGTGGCTCCATCCTAACAAAGGAATAGGCGCAAAGCTTATTAATTCATCATCGTAAGTAGATAAATCTGTCATCCAAAGGAAGCTTTCTCCTCTTAATTCAAATAAGTTGGGGAAGAAATAGAAAAATGCTAATATAAACGGCATTTGAAATAGCAAAGGCAAACAGCCGCCCAGTGGATTAACGCCTGCCTGCTTATATAATTTCAAATACTCTTGCTGTAAAAGCGCTTGGTTATTGTCTCCAACTTTTGCTTTAATTTCATCCATTTCTGGTTTTAACACCCTCATCTTAGCCATAGAAAGGTAAGATTTGTAGGTGAACGGGAATAAGGCGGTTTTTAAGATTACGGTTAATAGTAAGATAATCAATCCGTAGCTTAAATTAAAGCTGTTAAAGAAATTAAAGATAGGCAGTACCAAATACCTGTTAATCCATCTTAATGGTCCCCAGCCCATTTTAACTTGGCGCTCTAAATCATGTCCTTGATCTTTTAACTGGCTAAATTTGTTGTTGCCAAAATAGAACGTAAAATCGTAGCTGTTAATGTCTTTAGGCGAATACGGAAGGCCTAGCTTACTAACGTATTTTTTTACGATATCATTTGTAGCAGAGGTCTCAACCTTTAAATTGGCTTTGCTGAAGCCTTCTTTAGCAATAAGTACAGAGGAGAAAAAATGTTGTTTGTAAGAAACCCACTCTAGTTTTTTGTCTTCAAAATTTTCTTCGTCAGAATCAGCTTCGCTTAGATGGTCTACATTGTCATTCAGTATTTTATAGTAAGAAGTAGAGTAATTTCTCTCGTTCTTCAGGTCTTTCTCCTGCTGCAATAAGTTAGCCGACCAGATTAAGGATAAATCTGTGGTAGAACCCGCTATTTTCTGACCATAACCGCTTAATGTAACGCTAAAATCAACTTTGTTGCTGCCTTCTGCCAAAGCATAAGAGTAGTTGATGAAAGAACCATCAGGCTGCGCATATTTGTAGGTTATTTTATTAGCGGCAGAATCTGTTCTAGTAAAGAATAAGGTATTTGTATTTACATTTTTTCCATTGCTGATGAACTCTAAGCCAAAATCAGTATTGTTGTCTAATAATTTTACCGACTCGCCTTTATAGTTGGTTTCTGTTTTTAGCTCTGTGCTGATGATTTTACCTCCTAAATTAGATAAGGCTACTTTCATGTTTTCGTTCTCCAGGTAAGAAATTACTTCTTTTTCTACCACATTAATGGTTGTAGAGGCGGTATCTTGTATTAAAACTTGCTGAGTGTTTTTAGGGGCTGTTGTGCCAGATTTTACTCTGGCTATAGAGTCTTGTACAAGCTGTTCTCTTTTAATTTCTTCTTCTGAGGGTTTTAACAGGAAGGTTGAACCTACTAATATGACTAATATGAGGAACAGTCCTGTAAATGTGTTTTTATCCATTTGATTTTTTATGTATAAGCTTTAATTCTTTTTTTTAGCGTTTTCCAGCGAAGCGGCCACAAATTTAACAAAAAGTGGGTGAGGATTAACAACTGTTGATTTTAATTCTGGATGAAATTGAGATGCCACAAAAAATGGATGATTTTTAAGTTCTACAATCTCTACCAGGTTATTATCTGGGTTAATACCAGAGGCTATCATGCCGGCTTTTTCGTACTGCTGCAAATATTTGTTGTTAAATTCGTATCTATGTCTGTGGCGTTCAGATATTTTGGTTTTTCCGTAAATGCTATGCGCTTTTGTCCCTTTTTTAATTTCACAAGGATAGGCACCTAAACGCATAGTACCACCTTTTTGTGTAACTTCTTTTTGCTCTTCCATCATAGAAATAACCGGGTGAGGTGTTGATTCATCCATTTCTATACTGTGCGCATTCTCTAATTTAAGAACGTTTCTGGCAAACTCAATTACAGCACATTGCATTCCTAAACAAATACCAAAGAAAGGAACATTGTTTTCGCGAGCGTATTTGATAGTTGAAATTTTACCTTCTATGCCTCTTGCACCAAAACCAGGCGCTACTAATATACCATCTAGTTTGCCGAGTTTAGCTTTGATGTTTTCTTCGGTAACGCTTTCAGAGTGAATGTATTCTACTTTAACTTTACACTCATTTTCTGCACCTGCATGTATAAAGGCTTCTATAATAGATTTGTAAGCATCTGGTAATTCTACATATTTACCCACCAAACCAATAGATATTTCTGCTGTCGGATTTTTAAGTCTGCCTAAGAAATCTTTCCACTGCTCCAGGTTGGGTTCGTTTTTAGTTGGGAGCCTTAATTTAGCAAGAACCGTTCGGTCTAGTTGCTCTTTAAGCATCATTAAAGGCACATCGTAAATGGTTTTTGCGTCTAAAGACTCTACTACGGCGTTTAGATTTACGTTACAGAATTGTGCAATTTTCTTTCTTAATTCTTGCCCCAACGGGTGTTCTGTACGACAAACCAAAATATCAGGCTGGATGCCGTATTCTAACAACATTTTAACAGAGTGCTGCGTAGGTTTGGTTTTTAATTCGCCGGCAGCAGCCAGGAACGGAACAAGTGTTAAGTGAATAACAATGGCGTTATTAGAACCAACTTCCCACTTAAACTGCCTTACAGCCTCTATATATGGTAAAGACTCAATGTCGCCTACGGTACCGCCAAGTTCTGTAATAACTATATCATAATCTACATTTTCGCCCAGTAAACGGATGTTTCTTTTTATCTCATCAGTAATGTGTGGAATAACCTGAACGGTTTTTCCAAGAAACTCGCCCTGTCTTTCTTTACTGATAACATTCTGGTAAATTCTGCCCGTAGTAATATTGTTGGCCTGAGAAGTTGGCGTATTTAAAAAACGCTCGTAATGCCCAAGATCTAAATCTGTCTCAGCGCCATCTTCTGTAACAAAGCACTCGCCGTGTTCGTAAGGATTTAGTGTTCCCGGATCAATATTAATGTAAGGATCGAATTTTTGAATGGTTACACGGTAACCTCTTGCTTGTAAAAGTTTAGCTAATGATGCGGAAATAATACCTTTTCCTAAAGACGATGTAACGCCTCCCGTAACAAAAATATACTTAGTCATGTTGGATTTCTCTAAAGGTTCTGCACATAAATTTTATTTAAAAACAGCTTTTCTGAACCTTTTTGTACGGGATACAAAAGTATGCTTTTTTTCGATACATAGAAAATTAAAAACCTGTTTTTACTGATGTTTTTATGTAAAAAAATAATATAGATTGAAATTTATATACGCATATTAAACCGGCTTAACTGATTTTATTTGCTAAATTTGAACATATTTTTGATTCAATTATTGCCATGGACCAGATTTACAGAGCACTGCTTGTAAGATATCAGAATTATTTATTAGAACTGTACCAGTTAATAGAAGATAAAGACCTTATTAAAGATGAAGAGCTTGAGGTTTCTCTGCATATTAAAAAGTTTTTAGAAAATATGCCTGAGTTAGTTGGATCATTTGAAATTGCTTTTTCTATAGTTAAAGAAATAGGCGGAATGCAAAATACCTGGAGTGTAGATATTGGTGAAGAAGGTTTTAGCGTTCGTTCTTTTACGCTTAATGACGAAGATGATATTGAAACCGATGAGTGGTATCTGCATTATCACAATTCTACGCAAGAATATGAGGGCAACCTGTTTAGTGATGGTGATTGGGATTTGTTCTTAGACGAAGTTGCAGGGCTGGATGAATATGATGGCGGACAGTTAAGCTGCACCATCCATTACGCTGTAGACTAATTTCTGCCTAGTCTAAACTCTTTAATAAAACCCAATAGCGGTAACCTGTAATTGCTTTTTCTAGCTTACTAAGCTTGTTTAGGTCTCTTTTGTACAGACTAGGCAATATTTTTTTGTTGATGCTATTTAAAAATTTGTAAACAGATTTCATTGTATTCAGATTTAATCAGCAAACTATATACCTAATTATAACTCAAACATCATTCCTTTTTGCGGAATGATAGTTTCATAGCCTTTATCTCTTAGGTCTTTGGCCAGCAAGCTCATACTCTGAGTTTCTCCATGCACCAGAAAAATCTTATTCGGTTTGCTTTTTATGCTATCAATATAATTCATCAGATCTTGATGGTCTGCATGGCCGCTAAATAAATCTGTCTTTTTAATAGCAGCAAACACAGCAAGTTCTTTGTTTTTTATCCGAACGAAAGAATCGCCACGCAGTAATTTATGACCTAAAGTACCTTTTGCGCAGTAACCTATAAAAAGAATGGTTGCATAAATGTTTTGGATATTGTAAAACAGATGATCCTGGATACGGCCTCCTTCCAGCATTCCGGCCGAAGAAATAATAATGCAGGGTTCAAAATGATTGGCAATCTGCTTACTTTCTTTTAACTGCCTAACGTAAGAAAGGTTCTCAAACTCAAATTCATCACCATTTTTTTTATAAAAGGATTGAGCATCCTCATTTACATAGCTGTGGTATTTTCTGTAAACATCTGTAGCCATATTGGCCAGTGGGCTGTCCACAAATACAGGGATAGGAGGAAGGAGTCCTTTTGAAAAAATCTTGTTGAGGCAATACACCAGAGCTTGCGTTCTCCCTACCGAAAATGCCGGAATAATCAGTCGGCCCGGTTGGTTGATACAAGTTTCTGTAATGTTGTTAATGAGTACATCTTCTATATTATCTGCTGTAGAATGCAGTTTTCCACCGTAAGTAGATTCGCAAATCAGATAATCTGTAGCCGGCAACGGTTCTGGATCTATTAATACCGGTACATTTTTACGTCCAATATCTCCGGTAAATGCAATGGTTTTGGTTGCACCCTGGTCAATTACCGTTAAATATGCAGCAGCAGCACCCAGTAAATGTCCGGTTGGGATAAACTCTAAAGTTATAAAGTCATTCACCAAAAAAGGTTTGTTAAAACCAATAGCTACCATTTTTTCTGCCGCATCTATCACATGCTTTTGCAGATATAAAGGTGCCCGACCAGCACTAAACTGTTGATTTTTATTTCTGAATTTTTTTCTGCTCTTTTCCGCCGGCTGGCTGTTGGTAAAAACGTTAACAGAATCGCTAAGTAATAATTGCGATAAATCTGCGGTAGGAGGAGTGCACAAAATCTGGCCTTTATAGCCTTCTTTGATTAATGTGGGGATATTCCCTGAATGGTCTATATGTGCGTGAGTAAGTATAACTAGGTCTATACTTTCAGGAGAAAATGGAAAATCTGCATTGTGCGATAAATCTTTCCCGTTTTCGTAATCCAGGCCACAGTCAATAAGAATTTTATAATTATTTATTTCTAATAGATGCATACTGCCGGTTACTTGCCCGGCGGCACCCCAAAACGTTAATTTCATATTTTAGCTGTAATAATTTACCTCTGGATGTTTGTTGCGAGATAAATATTTAGTTTACATCAAATTGCAGCGTACTCAAATGCCTGTAAATACCGCATTCTTTTTTCATTAATTCAGAATGGGTGCCTATTTCAGCAATTTCACCTTTGTCTAAAACAATGATTTTATCTGCTTCTCTGATGGTAGAGAGTCTGTGTGCAATAATAATAGATGTCCGACCTTTCATAAGTACCTCTAAGGCCTCTTGTACCAATCTTTCAGACTCTGAGTCTAAAGACGATGTTGCTTCATCAAGGATAAGTATAGCCGGATCTTTTAGTAGCGCTCTGGCAATTGCAATTCTTTGTCTCTGCCCGCCCGATAATTTAACACCCCTTTCACCTACAAGAGTTTCGTAACCTTCTGGGAAAGATGTAATGAAATTATGTGCATTAGCTTGCTGCGCAGCTTTAATAATTTCTTCTTTTGTAGAGTTTAGCTTTCCGTAAGCAATGTTTTCCAGAATGGTGCCTCCAAATAAAATTACATCTTGCGGAACAATAGCTATTTGATTTCTAATATCTGTTAAAGTGTATGCATTGGCAGATTTACCATCAAATAAAATACTGCCTTGCTGGATATCATAGAATTTAAGAATTAAACTGGCAATGGTAGATTTGCCCGCACCCGAAGAGCCTACAATAGCTACTTTTTCGCCAGCCAGGGCTTCAAAACTTACATCATTTAAAACGGTAATCTCTTTTCTGGAAGGATAAGCAAACTTCACATTTTCAAACTTTAGATTACCGAGAATTTTTTCTTTTATTTTATTGTTTTCGGGATTAATGGATATACTTTCTGTGTTTTCTTCAAGAATTTCTAAAACTCTTTCTGATGCACCTACAGCTTTTTGTATATTGGCATAAATCTCTGGAAATGTGCCCATTGCTGCACCAACAAAAACGGAATAAAGCATATATGCCAATAAATCTGAAACGTTTAACGCTCCTTGCTCAACCAAATAAGAGCCATACCACATTACGCCCATTATTGCTCCAAACAGGCAGAATATAATAAAAGATGCAAAACCACCACGATAGGTGGCGCCCTTTAATGCAATTGTAACCACTTTTCTTAAGCTTCTATCGTAACGGTTAGCTTCATAAGCTTCATTAACAAATGCTTTTACGTTAGAAATTCCCTGTAAAGTTTCTTCAACAACGGTGTTAGATTCTGCCAGTTGGTCTTGTGCTTGTCTGGATATTTTTCTGATTGCTTTGCCGAAAACAACTCCTGCAACTACAATTAGCGGTAAAATAGATAAATTAAATAAAGTAAGTTTTACAGAAATGATAACCAGAAAGGTAATACCGCCAATTAGCAAAATCACTTGTCTGATCATTTCGGCAAGACTGGTAGTTAAGGTATCCTGAATTTGCGATAAATCTGCGGATATACGGCTGTTTAATTCTCCTACACGCCTGTTAGCAAAGAAATTCATAGGCAGCGTAATCATTTTAAAATAGGTCTCCCTGCGAATATCAGCTAACGCTTTTTCAGAAACTTCTACAAAAAGTCTTATTCTAAAGAAAGATACAAATGCCTGTACAAACAAAATAGCAAAAGCAATTAAACCAATTCCTTTTACGGTATTGGGCAAACCATATTCAGAAGGATTTCCCTGTGCTACCTCAACCATCACTTTAATAAGCGCTGGAAATGCCAAACCCGTAATGCTAGACAGGAGAAGGAAAACAAAACCAATGGAAAACTTCCACTTATAAGGTTGGATGTATTTGAGCAAAGCCGAAATTCTGCTTAGAGATTCTCTGTTAATTTTTGCTTTTGGAAGTTCAGCTTCTTGTGCTGTGCCGCTATTAAATCTGTTTCTTGCCATTCTAAAAACACAAAGACCGCTTAGTTTAATTAAAGGTCGGGGCGCAAAAGTAAACTTTGTAAATGGTTTTTACTTCTTTTTCCTGTAAAATTTACTGTATACAAACACAGCGCCTGCAATAATAGCAATGCTTAAGATATATATATAAAACTTGTAGGCGTTTCTGCTGTCTTTTAACAGAATGAGTTGGTTGTTTATGCGTTCGTTCTCATTTTGAAGCTTATTAATAGTTCTCATATAAGCCAGGTTTTTCTCAT
>PJUF01000487.1_pt1 | contig 27983 bp, 26 predicted proteins | sample 1512191 | NCBI WGS metagenome assembly PJUF01 (sample SAMN08177673, study PRJNA422409) | Feces metagenome, whole genome shotgun sequencing project. | isolation source: Chicken feces (3) enriched on wood chips | host: Gallus gallus | place: USA: Madison | collected 2015-01-15 | reverse complement strand
ACGCCGGTGCCCGGCGCCCACTTGGTGCCGCGCTGGCGGATGAGGATGTTGCCGGCGATCACGGATTCGCCGCCGAACTTCTTGACGCCGAGACGACGGCCAGCGGTGTCACGACCGTTGCGGGATGAACCGCCTGCTTTCTTATGTGCCATTGTTCTTTGTCCTTATTCCTTGTCGGCCTTCTTGGCCGGGGCCTTCTTCGCCGGCTTTTCAGCGGCGGTGTCTTCGGTCTTGGCGGCGGCCTTGGTCTCAGCCTTCTTGGCAGCCGACTTCTTGGCCGGGGCTTCGGCAGTGGTTGCCTCGGCTTCGGTCTTCTTGGTCGCCTTCTTCGGAGCGGCGGCCTTTTCGGTCACGGCTTCGGTGTTCTCGGCCTTGGCAGCTGCCTTGATCGTAGGCTTGGCGCCGCCGGTCAGGATCTCGGTGATGCGCACCGTGGTCAGGAGCTGGCGGTGACCGTTGCGGCGACGCGAATTGTGGCGGCGGCGCTTCTTGAAGATGATGACGGTCTTCTGCTTCTTGGTCTCGACCAGTTCAGCAGCGACCAGGGCGCCTTCCACCAGCGGAGCGCCGATAGTGTCGCCAACCATGAGGACTTGGTCGAAGGTGACGATGTCACCGGCCTCGGCCTCGAGCTTTTCGATCTTGATGACGTCGTTGGCAGCAACCTTGTACTGCTTTCCGCCCGTCTTGATAACGGCAAAAGTCATGTTCACGCCGATCGGTTTTCCCAACCGGTCCCTATCTGTCGCGCTCTGCGGCGCCGCGGATTTCGTGCCGGTTTCCGCGGGCTTTTCGAATGATGGGTCGAAGGGTTCGACCGGCAGCCTCGAGCAGCGTTTTCAAACAAAACCAGCGCACCGGACGGACCGGTGCGCAGATTGATCGGGCTTATCGGGGCAAAAGCCCTTGGAGTCAAGCGTTGAGCGGGGGTGAAGCGGCAAAATCGGGCCGCCGCGTCACCCGGGCCGGGGCTAGCCCTGGCCGTTCGGATACCAGTTCCTGAGGCGAACCTCGATGCCCTCATCGACATCGGTTTCGAGCGGGCCGAGATCGCTGTCGCCGTAATGATAGGGATAGACTATGGCAGGCTTGAAGGTGTTGATGGCCTCGACCGCCTGCTCGGGCGTCATCGTATAGGGCAGGTTCATGGGCAGGAAGGCGACCGCAATGCCGGTCAGGGCCAGCATGTCCTCGGTCGGCTCGGTATCGCCGGCGATGTAGATATCCTTGTCGGCAAAGCTCAGCACATAGCCATTGCCCACGCCGACGGGATGATAGTTCATCCGGTCTTCGCTCGTGTTATGCGCGGCAATGGCGCGGATCGGGATATCGAGAATGGTGCCGTCATCGCCATTGGCCAGAGCGGTGGCATTGGCCTTCAGCGCTTCGGGCAGTTTGTCGAAGACTTCCTGGCTGGTGATCAGCGGCGCATCGCCGGCTATGGCCTCGAGCGTGGGCACATCGAAGTGATCGCCATGGCCATGGGTGATGAGAATGGCTGCGGGTGCTGGGAAAGCCTCATAAAGAGCGGCGCCGCCAACGGGGTCGACATAGATCGCCTGGCCGTCCCATTCGAGCACGAGGCTCGCATGATCGACCGGATGGATCACCAGGTCACCGGCACTGGTGGCAATCGTATCGCCCATGGTCTGCTCCTGCGCCCTTGCGGCGGTGGCCAGAAAACTGACGCCAAACCCGGCCAATGGCAAGCTGGCCATGCCGGCAACGACGTTTCGACGGGTAACCATTCTCAAATCTCCCTTTGTGCTCCTTGGCTCAACGTTAACGCAGCAAATCCGGCCTGGATGGGGCCGCACACAAAAGTGAGCGAGGGGTGCCGGACCCGGTAACGCATGCGCGCATGCACAAGGGGAGTTGCAGGCGTATCGATGCTATGCCATAAGCCGCCCCGTATCGACCGGCCGAGACCTTTTACGGGTCTCTTATCGATCTCGCGGAGAGATGGCAGAGCGGTTGAATGCACCGCACTCGAAATGCGGCATAGGGGCAACTCTATCGGGGGTTCGAATCCCTCTCTCTCCGCCATTTTCCATTTGCATGCTATTGATTTATTGATGACTTGCTTTTGGATTTGCGACCTTGAGCCATTTCACCCCACGATTTAAATTGGCATGAAGGCCTCGGCGTAAGCCGCATCCTGTGCTCAATGTCTTTGCGGCCGGCAGCAGACCGGCAGGTCTTGGGCGTCCGTGATGGAATAGCTGCCGTTACGTTGTCTGACGCGTTTTAGCCGTTGCTTCGTGCCACGCCTGCTTGGGAATGAGCTTCTCGTCGAACAGCAGCGGACGCGCTGCGGGGTCGCTGTGCTGGGCATTGAGCCAGCTACGGTCGTCGCACAGCCCCCAGACAGTAATGTCGCGCAGAACGGCATTGTCGCGCACCAGGGCGAGGTAGTCGCGATAGACCACGGCGGCTGAAGCATCGCGCACCGCAGTGTTTCCGTAAGGCGCAGCGTAAAGTCGCCTTGCGTAGCGAGGAGATCATCGCCGACGGCAAAGGTAAAAGTGTGCCCCTCAGGTACGGGGTTCTCGACCGTTCCGCTGCCGACCACCATGCCGCCCAGCGCAGCTCGAAAGCCGGGCCGCTCTCGAAGGCCGTGCCCGACAGAGTAACGCTGATTTCGTCAGCCCGAGCAGGCAATCCAGCGAGGCTTAGCTGGCTGCCGAACCGAAAAGTGCGCCGCTTCGCATCACAACCGAAAAGGCTGATGACAACCCAAAGCGGTCGGCTAGAGTAACCATGAACCTAACGCCAACGCGCTAGCGGCTTGTGCATCAGGCACACGTACGCCTCCAACCTGGGGGTCAAACTCGCCGGCCTATTTCTGCTTTTAGCTCTCAACAAGTCTGGCTCGGACGTCCGAGATGGGGCGCTTTCTTCACATGCGGGCTTGCCAGCGGGCGGGACTAGCGGTCGAACCTACCCTCATCGAGATTCTTGGAAAGTTGATGCGCTTCAAAAATCCGCCCGTTCATGACGCCCCAGATGCCGTCGTTAAGCAACTGGGCAGCGCTGATTGCCGAGCCGAGATTGAAAGATGCGTCGGATGCGCCGAGCGAAAACGGTCGCATTGCGCCGGTCAGCACAACGACCTTATTGCTTACGCGCTCTTTTAGAAAACGTGCTGTCTCACTCATGGTGCTTGTGCCGTGGGTCACGACGATTGTCTGCTCCGGCGCTGCGAGAATTCGGTCGGCAAGCGCTCTCCGGTCTGCGTTGTCAAAATGAAGACTATCCTTGAGCATCAGCAGGTCGATGGTCGCAAAATAGCAGCGCGCCTGACGCAGGATTTCGTGCAGGTGCGTTTCCCCGGCTGGGCTGAATGCGAGGCCTTCGTTGAGGGGATCATGAACCTTGTCGAGCGTACCACCCGTCACGATAATGCGTAATGCCTTCACGGCGCAGTTCCTGACTCTGTCTTCCGATGTCTCGGGATTTTCGGGTTGAGCTGAGCGCTCAAGGCATGATCCGCAGGCCATGCCTTTAGCGCCAACGAACCTTAGCAGCGCTCAACTTCAAGCCAGATTTTCTGCTTGGTCTTGTAAACGCTGTCCCAGATCGCCTCGCCGACCGCGTCGAGCTTGTCGATGTCTTCCGGTAACACCATCCCCAACACCGGCGCCATGATGGTTTCGGTGGTCGGGCCATATTGCAGGATCAGCTTTTGGCCGGTCCGCTGCGAAAACCGCAGGCGGCCTTTGGGCGCGAGCCGAATTTCCTCGCTTGTCCTGATGGGGGCCGTACTCGCCAAAGGCGTCCAGGCAAAGAGAGATTTGCCCGACACCATGGGATGGCTCTGGATGATCTTGAAGGGCAGTGCTTCGTAAAGTTCAGTGCAGAGTTCGGGATTTGCATGCACCGCCAGAGTGGCGCGAACGCTAATGTCGAGTTCCGGCCAGGTCATTCTGATCAGTGGATCGGATGGATGCGCGGCCTCTGCTTCACGTGGCACAGGTTGCTCAAATCTGGCTTCGTCCGAATAGACGAAATGTTCACCCAAACCCCAGGGGAAATAGTGATAGGCCCAGGAGTACAGCCTGTTGGCATATCGAAAATAGGCGCTGAGCCCGGCTTCGATGTCGGCCCGGTCCGCCGATTTGGCGAGTGACCGCAGGCCCAGGCTGAACCGCTCCAGGGTGGGCATGCCGCTATAGCCGAGATAGTTGGTATAGGGCTCAAACAGCTCTTCGATGAAAGGCTGGAGATCGCTCGCTTGCTGCGAACGGGCTATGCGCAGCAGCGGGTACAATGTGTACATGGAAAAATCGCGCAGCATGCCAGCGGCGATGTCCCAGGTCCCGAAATATTGGCCATAAGATCCGGCGCGGTCATCCAAAGCACCAGTGCGCAATTTCCGAAGCTCGATCGGCTCCTCGGTTTCAATACGCCGCGTTTCCGCATCGACCTCCTCGACATAAGCAGACATGGTTTCGAATGAGGGGATAGGACGCACTGGTGTCTCCAATTGTTCACGGCCAGCGACAAGGGCGCCGCTCTCACGAAAGATGGCGATCAAAATCTTAGTAGTCAACTCTTGACTACTATTTAAGTTGGCAGCACTCTTGCGTTGTGAGTGGGAGCCGTCGCGTGGCGGTGGAGCCGACGTGGGTCGGTTGAGAGAACACAAAGGCAAGGTCATGAACGTCGATAAGAGATCAGGTATTTCGCGCCGCCAGCTGTTGGCCCGGGGCGCGGGCATTGGGGCGGTGTTCGCAATGCCGGGGCTCATCGGCCGCGCGCATGCGGCATCGGGCACGGTGACGTTCTACACCACCATGCCCAATCAATATGCCGACCCTATCACCGAGCGTTTCAACGCTACCCTGGGTGCGGAGCGGGGCATTACGCTGGAGAGCATTTATGTTTCCAACGTGCAGCAGTTCCAGAAAGTACAAGCAGAAAACGCCACCGGGCGCGTGCAGCACGATCTGATCATGCTCGCCGATGCCAGCATGTTTCTCGACCTCAAGGCAGGAAACATGCTGCTGGACTACGTCTCCCCCGAGATCGAAAATTATCCGGCGGAATACCGGGACGTCGACGGCATCTGGTGCAATGCCCGCACGCTGCTCTCGATCTACAACTACAACCCGACCCGTGCACCCGACGGCGCTGAGCGCTACAAGAGCTGGGCGGATTTCCCGGGCGCCGAATTCGAGGGCCGGTTCGGCATCAATGACGTACTGGGCGGCGGCGTCGCGGTAAACAACTACATCGCGACCCGCGAGCACCCCGATCTCGGTCTGGCCTGGTGGGAAGAGATCGCGCGCCTGCGTCCCCAGATCCAGACCTCGCACGGCATCCTGACCCAGATGGTGGTGTCAGGCGAGACGCCGGTCGGCATGAATCTCGACTACAATGCCTGGGAAGCCACGCGCGAAAAGAGCTCGCCACTTGTGGCCGTCTATCCGGAAGATGTGGTGACCGTATCGATTACCCCGCTTGGCATTGCTCGCAATGCGCCAAACCCGGAAGCCGCCAAGGTGGTCTATGACTGGTTCCTCTCTCAGGCAGGCCAGGAAGTTCTGCGCGACATAAACGGCATCTACTCGCCGCGCGCCGACGTGGCGCCGCTCGAGGGACAGCCGCGATTCGAGGACCTCGCCACCTACGTTCCCGACCTCGACCATGTGCAGTCGGTGCGCGATCAGTATCGCGAAGAATTCCGCAACCTGTTCGATCTCTAATCAAGCCGCGCCGGAGAAATCTCCATTTCTCCGGCGCGCTTCGGAAAAGCTGCCATGTCATTGTCCACCCCTGCCGATCGCGTCGGGCGCACTGCGCTCAAGCTGGCATCGACCTTGCTGATCCTGCTGATCGTCGGGCTCATCATCGCGCCCATGCTGCTGATCATCTACAGCGCCGTAACCGACGCGCCGATCGGGCAGCGCCCTGAAAGCGTCACGCTCGATTATCTGATCACCGCGCTGACATCGACACGCTATCTGACTGCGCTTTGGAACACGGTAGTCCTCTCGGCCAGCAGCACGGCGCTTGCAGGGCTGATCGGGGTCTCGATCGGGTGGCTCTATGCCCGCAGCGACATGCCGGGGAAGGCAGCGGTCCGGCTTGGCGTGCTCGTCCCCTTCTTTCTGGCGCCTTTCATCGGCGCTCTGGCCTGGCTGTTGCTGCTCCAGGCTGATCAGGGGCCGGTAAACCGCATCCTCATGGGCCTCGGCCTTGGCCAGATCAGCCCTTATTCCGTACCAGTCATGGCATGGATCCTGGGCCTTTATTACGCGCCCTATCTGTTCATCTTTGTTTCGACAGCTCTCGAAAACATGGACTCGACCCTTGAAGAGGCAGGCCATATGCAGGGCCTGTCTCGCTGGGGCGTAGCGCGCCGCATAACCATGCCGCTGATCGCGCCGGCGATCCTGTCGGGCTTTCTTCTGACTTTCGTCGGCACGGCGGGTCAATTCGCCATTCCGGCGCTGCTGGGCGGACCGATCCGCTTCCAGGTTCTCCCGACCTATATTTACCAGATGCTCAATGCCTATCCGAGCATGTCCAATCAGGCCGCAGCGCTTGCGCTCGTGCTGCTAGGCGTGGCATCGGCGGGCGTGGCGCTGCAATTTCACTTCCAGTCCAAGCGGTCTTACGCGATGTTGGGTGGCAAGGGCGTGCGCAAGCGGCTGGTGCCGTTGGGCGTGCTCAAATGGCCAGCCTTCACCTTTGTCTGGGTGATCATCGCGGTATCGTCGGTCATTCCAGTTGGCATGCTGGTCTGGGTGTCATTCGTCGAATTTTACGACGCCACGATTTCCAATGCGGTCTTCACCTTCTCGAACTACGAGAAGATTCTGGCCGTCCGCGGCATTACCCGTCGCGCCATCGAAAACACGCTCTTTCTGTCCGTCTCTGCCGCCTGTGTGGCGGTGGCCCTGGCGGTGTTCATCAACTGGATCCTCTATCGCCAGAATAGCCGTTGGCGCCCGCTGCTGGAGCAGACCCTGTTCATCCCGGCAGCGGTGCCCAATGTCGTTCTGGCAACGGGTCTGTTGTGGATCTTCCTCTTCGTACCGCTGCCGATCTATGGCTCGATCTGGATCCTTCTCATCGGCTATGTCGTGGCCTTCCTGACCCATGCCGTGCGCAATGTCGGAGCCAGCTTTGCCCAGATCGACAAGAGCATGGAAGAAGCGGGATCAATGGTCGGCTTGCCGACGCTGCAGATCGTGCGCCATATCACCCTGCCTCTCCTACGCCCTGGAATCATCGGCGCCTGGACATTGCTCTTCATCATCTTCGTCCGTGAATTGTCTGTGTCGATCTTCCTGTCTTCGCCGGGCAACGAGGTGCTCTCCGTCATCATCTACAACCGGTGGCTGGAAGGGGACTGGGGCGTCATGTCCGCCTTGTCCTGCCTGCAAATCCTGATCGTTGGCATCATCGTGGTCAGCACGGTCAAAATATTCCGGGTCAACCTGATCAAGTAGTCGCTTCCGCAAGCGAGGCCAGGCGCCCCGCAACCTCAGTCAAATAAGACGGTGTCGTCGCAGACGGCATCAGAAGAAAGTTCTTGGAAAATGGACCTCATAGAACTCAATAACGTCACCAAGCGGTTCGGTGACAACATGTTGGCAATCGACAATGTCAGCCTTTCGGTAAAGGAAGGAGAGATCCTGACGCTGCTCGGCCCATCGGGGTGCGGCAAGACCACCACGCTCCGCGCTATCGCTGGCCTCGAGACCATTACCGAAGGAAAGATCACCTTAAAGGGGCAGGTTATCGCTGCTCCCGAAAGGGGTGTCTTCGTTCCCCCGGAACTGCGTGATCTGGGCATGGTGTTCCAGTCCTATGCCCTGTGGCCGCATATGAGCATCAGCCAGAACATCGCGCTGGGGCTCAAGGTTAAAAAGCTCGATCGTGACGCCATCGAAAAACGTGTTGCCGAAAGCCTGGCCCTGGTCGGTTTGTCCGACTACGCTGATCGCTCGCCCTCCAATCTGTCAGGTGGACAACAGCAGCGTGTGGCCTTGGCGCGTGCTGTCGCGCTGCGGCCAAAATGCGTGCTGTTCGATGAGCCCCTGTCCAATCTCGATCTGCTGCTGCGTGAGCAGATGCGCGTCGAGTTGCGCCGCTTGGTCAAAGAGCTGGGCATCACCGCCATCTACGTAACCCACGATCAGCCCGAAGCGCTGGTCATCTCGGATACGCTGGTTGTCATGAGCCGCGGCAAGGTCCAGCAGGTCGGCCATCCCGTTGATGTCTACCGTAATCCCGCCAACCTTTTCAGCGCCGAATTCCTGGGCGGCGTCAACACTCTGGCGCTCGCTGCAACGCAATCACCCGGGTCCACGGTGCTCTCGCAAAGTGGCGTCGCCATGCAGCGGGTCGGCGCGAATGCTTTTGATTCCCATAGCCACGTCCTGGCATTCCGCCCCGAATCGCTCATTCCCGTCGACGAAGGCGCAGACGCACCGAACATCATCGTCGGCGAGGTCAGCGAGGTCGCGTTTCTCGGCACACAGACCGAAGTGCGTTTCCGCTCCAGCGGCGACGATCTAATGGCGCGTGTGCATGGCTATTTTTCTGCCGAAGTGGGCGACATTGTCCGCTTCGCGGTCGCGCCGGACGACGTCATGATACTCGACAAGACAAGCGCGCTGACATAGTTGGCCAGACGCGTGCTCGTGGTTTGGTGGGTATGATGTCACAAGAACAGATCGTCGGAGACCTGATCGATATCGGCTTTTCGGAGCACGAAGCCCGCCTCTATCTGGCGCTTCACGCCTTGGGGGCCGGAACTGCATATGAAGTGGCCAAGGCTGCCTCGCTGCCCGTCCCCAACACCTATAATGTCATTCGCGCATTGACAGCGCGAAATGCGGTTCGGGCAATATCGCAACGCCCGGCCCGGTACGTGGCGGTAGCTCCGGAAGAGTTGTTTGCACAGTTGGCGTCGACGATTTCGGAAAAATGCTCGTCAATCGTTGAAAGCCTTAAGAAGGTGGAACCGGCTTCCGAAGTCAGCTTCGTCGATATCATCCTCGACAAGCCAGCCATCGTCTCCCGCGTACGAACGATCATTGAAGCCGCTCGGACGCAAATCATCGTCAAGGGACCGCACGATCTGCCTGGCGATATCATCGAGGCTATTCGCGGCGCTGCTTTGCGGGGGGTGCAATGTCTGTTCGTGCACTATGGCGACGCGCCGGAGGCCCTGACCAGCGCCGGCGTGTTGTGCTGGCCGCATGAAGGCAATGGCATTCGCCTTGGCATGGGCGCGGATTATCTGACGATCTGCTGCGACTTCGAAAATGCGCTCATCTATCGGATGGACCCTGACACCGAAGCCGCCTATTCGGAAAACCGCTCCTTCGTCTACATGACTAGCGTGATGATCCGACACGAAATCTATCTTGCCGAAATCATGTCCACCTTCGGATCACAGATAGAGGAACGCTTCGGACCAGGGCTGTATGATTTGCGCAAAACTTTCTCTATGTCCCCGTTGGGCGATGCATTCGAGCAATATGTACGCACGCGGCTAGACAGTTCAGCCTAAGCTTAAATTGAGTACGTCCGGTCTTTGGCAATAAACGGCCTGGTCTGAACCGCAGAAATGAGGGAACGGCGCGTCGATGGCCTTTGTCCCACATTGTGCTTGAAGCGAAAATTCTCTCAGGGACAGTTTGAGACGTCATTGAAACCCGCTGTCGTGGCCCGGCCACCACGCTCGAGGTTGGTACATAGCTGTCCAGTTCTGACGTCTCGCCCGGGCGATGGGCCCTTGATGACCCATGCGCATGCCGGCAATCGTTAGATCTAACCGAACCGGTAGTCGGTGATCTGGCGATATGTCTGCGCGGGATGGAGTTGTGCCGAAGGAAAGTTGGGATGGTTGGGGCTGTCCGGCCAATTCTGGGCTTCAAGGCATAGACCCATATTTGCCCCGGTTTGGCGGCCGTCCGCGGTCACCAGGTCGCCTGGCAGCTTGTATCCGTCATAAAAATGCAGGCCGCATTGGGTGGACCATAGTTCCATCCGCGGACCGCCCGACACGGAAAGGGTAGCGGCCAGTTCGGGATATTGTCGGACCTCCCCTGCCAGACAGAAATTGTGGTTGAAACCGGGATCGATGCGGTCCTGTCCGATCGCACGCGCCTGGGTGAAATCGAAGGCGCTCCCCGCCACCGCGCGAACTTCTCCTGTCGGAATACCGTCAAGATCGGCGGGGAGGTAGGTGTCCGCGTTGATGGACAGAATGTGCTCGAAGATGTCGGCGCGCCCCGAGAAATTGAAATAGGGATGGTGACACAGGTTGACCAGGGTCGTTTGGTCTGTCTGCGCGGTCAATGTCAGGCGCAGGGTGGCCGGGGCGAGAAGTTCATAAGATGCCGACACCGTGCATGTGCCGGGATACCCCTCGTGACCAGCCGGGCTGATGACGTCGAGCCGCACAAGCGTGGGTGACAGGTCGGCCACACGCCATATCTGGCGGGCGAGCCCGGTCTCGCCCCCATGCAGGTGGTAATTTCCGCCATTGTGCGGCAGGTCGAGCAATCGGCCGGCCACTTCCGCCTTTCCCTTCGCGATGCGATTGGCGTGCCGGCCGATCACGGCGCCGGCGTAGTGACTGGTCCGGCTGTAATCCTCAAGACGGGGAAAGCCGAGCACGAGCGGATGTGGCCACCCCTGGAGCCGCAGGTCGACCAGGCTTGCGCCAAAAGGAATGATTCTGGCGCTGAGACGCCCGTTCGAGAGATCGATGGCTTGCATTATGCTGGTCGGTCAGAGCTCGATGCGCTTCCCGGATTCCGCGTCGAACAGATGGACCTGTTCGAGCGCCGGCGCGACCGAAATCGTCTGTCCTGCTTCCAGCAGAAGCCGATCACGCGAGAGCAGCAGCAAGTGCTGGTCGCCGACGCGGATATTGAGCAGGGTCTCGTTGCCCGTCGGCTCGACGACGTCGACGGTCGCCGAAAAGCTCGTCGGGTTCGCCTCCGCCACGACCGCCAGGTTTTCCGGCCGGATGCCCAGAACGATCGATCTGTCGGCGTGGCCTGCGAAGCGCGCAGGCAGTGCAAGCGACAGCTTGTCTGCGGCAAAGCGCGGGCCCCCGGCGTCGAGTGTGATCCTGCCCGGCACCAGATTCATGGATGGCGAGCCGATAAAGCGGGCAACGAAGAGGTTGGCCGGATTGTCGAAGAGGTCGAGCGGCGTGCCGACCTGCTCGACATTGCCATTGCTCATCACCACGATCCGGTCGGCCATGGTCATGGCTTCCACCTGATCGTGGGTGACATAGACCGTCGTGGTCTTGAGGCGCTGGTGCAGGCTCTTGATCTCCGTACGCATCTGCACCCGCAATTGCGCGTCCAGATTGCTCAGCGGCTCATCGAACAGGAAGACCTGCGGATCGCGCACAATGGCACGGCCCATGGCGACGCGCTGGCGCTGGCCGCCTGAAAGCTGGGCGGGGCGACGGTGCAGGAGCGGCTTGAGGCCTAGGATTTCAGCGGCATCGGCGACCTTAGCGTCGATTTCGCTTTTGGGGCGTTTCGCGAGCTTGAGCGAAAAGCCCATATTCTGTTCCACGGTCATATGCGGATAGAGCGCATAGGACTGGAACACCATGGCGATGTCGCGCTTCTTGGGCGGCAGATCGTTGACTACGGCATTGCCGATGACAATGTCGCCGCTCGATATGCTTTCCAGGCCCGCGATCATGCGCAGCAGAGTGGACTTGCCGCAGCCGGAGGGCCCAACCAGGATGACGAATTCGCCGTCACTGATGTCGATGGAGACGCCGTGCAGCACCGGCATGTTGCCATAAGCCTTGGTGACATTGCGGATTTCGATGGAAGCCATAGCCTTCCTCCTCGTTGGGCCGTCCAGGCAGGATCAGGCGGATGTGCCGGTGATTTCGGCGACGCGCGAGAAGAAGCGTTCCTTCTCGGGGGTCGAGATGCCCCAGTTCACCGGCGGCGACTGAAAGCCGTCGCGATAGTTGTTCTTGCCCTGGTCGTAATAGCCCCAGGGCACGTAATGGGGGAAAGCGGCGTCCATGTTTTCGACCAGCGTGGAATCCTCGTTAATGCACATGGGGCGCGGATTGGCCTTGAAGTGATCGCTGTTGCGGATGACGGCGATGACCTTCTCGATGCCTTCTGGGTCGAGCGTATTGCCGTGGAACAGGATGAAGTCGGATGCTGCGAGCAGGGCGTTGACCTGGGTGCGGCCGATGCGGTCGTGGAATTCCTCGGTCGCATCATCGCCATTGCCTCGCTTCTGCGGCAGCGCGATGCCGGCCTGCTGGCGGAAGGGCCAGTTGGTTGTGCTTGCGGAAACCAGCAGGCGGCGACCGTCCCGATGCTTGGATTTCACCCGCTCGATCAGCTCGTGGACGCGGTGAGGGGTGAGAATGTCGTGCTCGTAGAGCGGCACGTCGCATTCGTTGTTGATCTCCACCATGACGTTTTCGAGCCCGCTGTCGAGCAGCCAGTCCGTGATGTTTTCGACGCCGCGGATGATGGCGGCCTCGTCGGCCATGTTCTCGTCCTGCCCGAAATAGTAATAGCCAAGGATCACCCCCATGCCCTGGTCGTCGCAGGCCCGCAGCACGCGCTCGAGGCGCTCCATATAGGCTGGCTTGAGATCGCCATTCGGCGCGAAGGCGGTATTGACCCAGGGCTGTTTCATTTCGGTGCCGGTGATCGGCATGCCGCCCTGCAGGTTGAGCGTCACCGCCTTGATGCCATGGGCAAGATAGGTCGGGATGTGATCGATGAACTCTTGGACATTGCGCTCGGCATCCCAGCGGCCGGTGTCGGGATAGGCCCATTGCTTGGCGGATTTGGCGTTCTCGTCGTCGAAGATGGCCTGAACCATGCGGGTATTGAACAGCAGCCCCTCGATGGGCTTGCCCTCGAAACTCCGCCCCTCATAGGTCGGAACGCCGTTGAACAGGAATTTTTCGCCATCGATGGTAATACGGGTGGCCACTTGGATTTCCTCCGGAATTGATGTGTCTAAAGCTGGTATTTGCGGGCGGCGGCCACGGACTGCTCGAGCCAGGACAATTCCTGTTCGGCGCTTGCGGCCAGACTGCCCTGCCAGGGCAGCCAATGTTCGAGGATGGTGTTGATGTCTGCGCGGCCGTGCTTGGCCAGGACTTCAAGCACAGCGCCGATATTGGTCAGGCCCTGGCCGAGCGGCACGCCGACAATGGCGCAGCCAACCCCATGCGGGTCGAGCGCAATGCGGAAGTCCTTGAGGTGCAGGTTGACGGCATAAGGCGCGAGCAGGGCGATGGTCCGTGCCGGCCATTCCTCGCAGGCGATGGAATTGGCGACGTCCAGGCACACGCCCAGATTGGCATCGGCGACATCTTCGATGATGCTGACAAGGCGCGGGGAGGGCAGGTGGAAGTGGTTTTCCACCGCCAGGGTGACCTGGGCTGCTTTTGCGGCCGGCAGGATGGCGCGGAACAGGGCGGCGACATCCCTGTCGCTGCGGGCCGATTCCTCGGCGCTGGGCGCGATGCGAAGGAGGCTTGCGTCCAGTTCACGGGCGAGGTCGAGATAGGTGCCCACCAGAGCCGGGTCGCAGCCGGTCATGCCCAGCTCGATGCCAATGCCAAGCGCGGTAGCACGCTCGGCCAGCGCCGTAACGGCTTCCGGGGCCTGGCGATGGAGCGGAATATTGTCCGCAAATTGCACAAGGCCTATCCCGAGCGCCGCAGCGCGGTCGAGGATATCGATTGGAGTGATGGGATCGGGCGGAATGCGATCCCCGATACCCCCGGCCCAGCGAAAGGCGTAACTGCCGATACCGAGCATGATTACACCAGAGCCGCGATCATCTTGTTGAAGGCGCGCGCCGGAACGCCTTCATCCTTGAGCCGGGTCAGCTCGTCAAAACCGATGCGCTTCACCAGCTTGCCGAGATTTTCCATGATCTCAAAGGTGGTGGCGACGGCTTCGGCATTGTCGCCATTGCGGGTAAAGACGTCGTAGGCGATCCAGCCGTCCCAACCGAGCTTGTCGATATAGTAGAGGGTCTCAAGGGTTTCCCAGAAATTGACCGAGGCGGGCAGCATGTCCCAGTCGGCGCCGCGGTCATTGTCGTTGAAATGGACATAGAAGAGCCGGCCCGCGGCCTGGGCGATGCACATTTCGGCGGCAGGCGTTTCGCCGGCAATCAGGGCATGGCCCACATCCATGGTCACGCCCAGATTGGGCGCACCGACCACGTCGCAGAAATGCAGGGTCCGGCCCATATTGGGCAGGATGATGCGGTTGCGGACCTCATAGGCCTTGTATTCGATGCTGATGCGTATGTCGGAGCGGTGGGCAGTCGCTTCCTTGAAGCATTCGGTGATCCACTGCCACTGGTCCTGGTAATCGACCTCGAAGCTGTAGTCCCAGCCATCGATCAGGGGACATACGGAAAGCATGTCGGTGCCCAGGTCTGCGGCCATGTCCATGGCGGTCTTGAGATAATCGACGCTGCGCTTGCGCACGGCGCTATCGCGCGAGGTGAACGAGCCATGGCGGAAGATCTCCTCGCCCTTGACGTTCACATTGACCGCCGAGACCGCGAGGCCCGAATTCTTGACCGCCGCTACCCCTTCGCCCTTGTGGCCGAGGTCCTGGGGATAGACCGGCTCGACGCCGTGGGTGCGCGGAATGGTGCGGGCGATATCGAGCCGCTCCTCCAGCGAGCGGGGCTCCTGGTATTGATGGAAGCGATCGGCGTAGCGGCCCAGTGTGCCGAGAAGAATGGAATTGCGAATGGCCATGGCCGGGTTCCTTGCTTGAAGGGTGGACGCGTCAGGTCTTGACCGAGCCGGCGGTAAGACCGCCAACCAGCCAGCGCTGCACGAAGAGGAAGACGATGAGTGCGGGGATGGTGCCGACGACGCAGGCGGCCATGAAGGCGTTGACATATTGGATGCCGCCGCCCTCCTGGGCAAAGTCGCCAATGCCCACTTGAAGGGTTTTCATCTCGCCCGAATTGAGCAGCAGGCTGGCCCAGATGAAGTCGTTCCAGGCGTTGAGGAAAGTGAAGATGCCCACTGCGGCAATGCCTGGCAGGCTGACCGGCAGGATGACCCGGACAAAGGCCGTGAAGTAATTGCAGCCATCGACCAGCGCCGCTTCCTCGAGCTCGGGTGGCGCTGCGCTCTGGAAGTAGCCGCGCAGCATCAGCACGGCGAAGGGCAGCGAGAAGCCGACATAGGCAAAGATCAGCCCGGCATAGGAATTGAGCAGGCCCAGATCCTGGATGAAGAAGTAGATCGGGAAAACGCGGGTGATCGAGGGAATGAGATTGGTGAGCAGGATCGCGGCCAGGATCAGCGTCGCGCCGGGAAAGCGGAACCGGGCCAGCACATAGGCCGCAAGGCTCGCGATGATCGTGGCGATCAGCGCCGCCATGCCCGAGACGAAGAGGGAATTGAGCACGTAGCGCCACATCGGGATCAGCCGATTGGCATTGATATAGGGCTGGATGCTCCACTCGCTGGGCGCCCAGACCGGCGGCAATGCGCGGATTTCCTGATTGGTCTGGAAAGAGCTCTTGAGCATCCAGTAGACGGGCAGGAGGATGTAGAAGAGCAGGGCCAGCGTGACGGCGACGATCAGCAGGCGGGTCAGGAGGTCGGCCTTGCTCATCTGCGACAGGCGACGGAGCAGGTTCGGCTTGCTGGAGCCGACGGGCGCGGCGGCGATGGTCATGATTCCACCTTCTTGAACTGGCTGCGAATGTAGAAGGTGCACATCAGCCCGGTGAGCAGCAGGATCACGCCGCTGGACGCCGATGCGAGGTCGAAGCGATAGAAGGAGAAGGCCTGCTGGTAGGAATAGACGGCCATGATGTTGGTGAGGTTGTTCGGCCCACCACCGGTCATGATGTAGTTGATCTCGAACGAGCCGAGACCGCCGATGATCAGCAGGGTCAGGAGGATGGAGAGGACCGGCTTGAGCGAGGGCAGCGTCACGTACCAGAATTTTTGCCACATGCTGGCGCCGTCCATGTCGGCGGCCTCGTAGAGGCTCTTGGGAATGGATTGCAGCGCGGCGACGAGGAAGATCACGGCAAAGGGCAGGCCGTTCCAGACGCGCACGGCAACGATCGACAGCATCGGGATGCTGAACGGTCCCCAGGTGCTGGCGTCGGTCAGGAAGCGGATATTGCTGTCGATCAGACCCATGTCGCGCAGCAGGAAATTGATCGGGCTGCGATCGGTGTTGAGCAGCCACATCCAGATGGCAGAGGCCACGGCGGGCGGCACGAACCAGGGCACGCAGACTAGCATGCGCATGACCGAGCGGCCGGGATAGGTGGCGCTCAGTACCTGCGAAAGCAGAAGGGCTATGACCACGGTGGCGGCAACGGCGAGCACGGTGAACAGCACCGTGTTGAGGATGCTCTGGGTGAAGCGCGGATCGCTCAGCACCGCGATATAGTTGTCGAGGCCGACAAAGGGCGTGCCGAACTGCTGGAGGCGCAGCAGATCGTATTCGACAAAGCTCATCCACAGCGATTGCAGCATCGGATAGATGCCCAGGGCCGCAGTCAGCAGCATCGCCGGAGCGATCATGAGATAGCAAAAAAGATACTTCTGGCGCGTCACGTCGGCCACCCTATTCGCGGTGATGTGGGGCAGGGGTGCCGGGGCCGTCTGACCCCGGCTGCGCTGGGAGGCGCTATTGTGCGCTGGCGCGATCGAGCTCGGCCTGCATGCGCTGCTGCGCCTGCGTGACGGCGGAGTCGATATCGGCACCGGCGATTACGGTGGAGTAGATGAGGTCATAGAGCACAGCGCCGGCATCGGGCGCTGCCAGAGCGGCCCAGACCGAGGAGGGCTGCTGGGACGTGTGTCCATGGTCGAGCGTTTCGCCGACGGCGACTTTCCACGGCTCGTCGGACCAGGCTTCAGAAGCCATGACCGCGCGGCGCGGGCTGGCGGCGCCGGTGGTCTCGCTGATCAGCTGCATGTTGTCCGGCGTCGACAGGAACTTGATCCATTCGATGCAGGCATCGACATCGCGCGATCCGTAGAGCACGCCCCAGTAGCCGCCGCCCTGGAAGGAATCGCGGTTTTCCGGGCCGGCCGGATTGGGCGCCATGGCCCAGGTGCCCGCCAGTTCCGGATAGTCGCGGTCGAGCTGAATGGCGGTATTGGCCTGGATCGAGCCGTTGATGGCCACATTGCCGGAGGCGAAATCGGCCAGCGGCTCGCCGCTGCGCTCAAAGATTTCCGGCGAGGTAATCTTGTGGACCTGCACCAGGTCCTGCAGGAATTTGAGCGCCGTGCGCATGGCGTCGTTGTCGATCGTTGCCGTGCGCCCGTCTTCCGAGAGGAATTCGCCACCGGCCTGCCAGTAGAACGGGTAGAGTACCTGGGCGGCATTGTTGATGCCCGGCGCAAAGCCCCAGCGGGTCACATTGCCATTGGCATCGCGTTCGGTCAGGGCCAGGCCCTGCTCGATGATCTCGTCCCAGGTCTGGGGCGGCGCATCGAAACCGGCTTCGGCGAGAAGGTCGGTGCGATAGAGCATGGGACGAATGTCGACGCGCCACGGAATGCCGTAGAATTCGCCCCGCCAGAACACGTCCTGCAGCGCGCCGGCATAGAAGTCCTCTTCCAGCGTCGGCCATTGGTCCAGATATTCGGTGATCGGCATGGGTCCAAATCGTCCGCCACCGATGCCGGAGAAGGAATGCAGCCAATACATGTCGGCACAGTCGGGCGCGGTGCCGCCCTGGGCCACGGTCAGCCAGGTGGTGAAAAGGTTCGAAGAATTGACCATCTCGACCTGCACCTCGATGCCGCTCTGATCGCGGAACCGCGTGGTCAGGTCGTCCATCAGGTCCTGGTAGGCGAGCAGGTCGCCGATGGGCAAGGTCCAGAACGAGATCTGCTGGGCGTGGGCCCCGGCGCTGAGCCCTGCCCAGAGCGCGATTGCCGACAGACCTGCGGCAAACCTGGCTTTCTTGTTGGATGTCGGTGATGCAGTCATGAACTCCTCCCGGTTGTCATGGATTGGCCGATGCCGTCAGCCTTCGGTTTGCGCCGCCTTCTGACGCATCAGGGCGATAGTGGTGCGGATATGGGCGAGCATGGCGCGTTCAGCGCGGTCCTGGTCGCGCGCCTCGAGGGCGTCGATGATTTCGATGTGCTCGCCCACGGTTTCGTGCGGCGGGCGCAGGAGACCCTGTGCGAAGGACAGGCTCATGATGCCCTGCAGAGCGTCCAGCTGCCGCGTCAGGAAACTGTCCTCGAGCAGCGAGGTCAGGAAAGTGTGAAATTCGAGATCGGCCTGACGGTAGTCCGACCAGTCGTCGCTGCCCTCCTCGGGCACCGAGCTGACGATCAGCGAGCGCAGATAGACGGTGTGCTTGCGCTCGATGCGCGGCGCGACGAGGCGACAGGTCAGTCCCTCGAGCACGGCACGAATCTCGAAGAGATCGGCAATCCTGGTCGGGCCGAATTCGAGAACGGTGGCTTCGCCGCGTGACGAAACCGAAATGAAGCCATCGCGCTCCAGGGCGGCAATGGCGCTGCGCAAGGGCGTGCGACTGACACCGAGGCGCGTGGCCAGCTCTTCTTGAATAAGCTTGGTGCCTGGCCCGAACTCACCGGTCAGGATGAGATCGCGCAGGGCGCGGTAGCCATAGTCCTCCAGATTCTCACCCGACTGCGTGCGCATCCGCCGCCCCTCCGTATACGATGTATGCATTGAATACAGTGTATACAGCGATGTCAAGGGGGGCCGTCTGTTGCGAAGGAAGGGGTGGTCGTTGCTCCTGCGAGCCTCGCAAGTGAGCGTGTTTGATGGCGCGGCATGCCAGATGCGCTCAAAGGTTGCCGCGGCACCGTCTCGCCTGGCATGCGGGATGCCAAGGACAAGCGGAAGCCAAAGCGAAATGGCGTTTTGACGTGTGGTGTTCGAGGGCCCGACGATCGGCACGGTCAGCCAGCTGTCGGGACGGAAAGCGCCCCATGCGGCTACTCGGTCATCGCCGTCTTCCGCAGGGAGATAGCGTCGCGCGACACGCCTGGCAGCCGGTGGGGCGGCAAGAAGCGTGGCGAACAGGAGCCAGCCTTACCTGGGCTGGCTCCCAAAGGCGGGCGGACTGGTCTGCGGACCAGTCCGGGGTTCAGGCGAATGCGTAGGAGCCGTCCGGGCGCTTCGGAACCCGGCGCTGCCAATGGACATAGCCGTCCTCGGCCATGGCCTTTTCGTCCATTTCGACACCCCAGCCCGGGCGATCGGGACGCAGTTCGAGATAGCCGTCCTTGGGCAGGTAGGGATCGACGACATAGCGTGTGCTGTCTTCGCGACCCTGGATTTCGGTGCCGCCATAAATATAGCACTGGCCGACCGGCAGGCGGTATTCGAGGATCTTGAAGTTCTGCTGGGCGGCGGCGAAGTGGACGTTGACGGCCGTGGCCAGCGGACCCATGGGATTGTGCGGTGCCACGGGGACGAAATGGGCTTCGGCAAGCGTCGCAATGCGACGCATTTCTGAAATTCCGCCCACCACGCAGATGTCGGGCTGGATCAGGTCGGCTCCCTTGCACTGCAGGAGACGCAGGAATTCGTTGCGGCTATAGAGCGACTCGCCGGTCGCCAGCACGCAATCGAGGCCCTCATTGAGCTGTCCGTAAAGTTCGATATTTTCCGGACGCAGCGGCTCTTCGTAGAACAGGGGATCGTAGGGCGCGATGGCATTGCCGAGCTGGCGCGCGGACTTGACGTCGAAAATCTTGGCGTGGGCGTCGAAGGCGATCTCGTATGTCGGATCGACGGCCTCGCGCACCTGGCGGAAATAGTCGGCGGAGGTGCGCACGACCTCGCCCCAGCGATGGCTGTTGGGCTCGAGGCGCCAGGGGCTGAGCTTGAAGGCGCGAAAACCCCATTCGGAGTGGAGCCGGTCGAGTTCTTCCTTGGCGGCAGGGACGTCGGGGGCGGTGTAGACGCCGGCATAGACCTTGACGCGGTCGCGCACTTCGCCGCCCAGCATCTTGTAGACGGGGACGCCGCGCGCCTTGGCGGCCAGGTCCCACAGGCAGTGGTCAAGACCGGAAATGGCAGCCAGACCCATTGCCCCGGGCGGGAAACGGCACTGCTGGATCATGTAGTTGGTCAGATAATCGACGCGCGTCGGATCCTGACCGGCAAGGAAATTGTAGAGATAGTCGAGCAAGGGCGGCAGCGCGAGGTCGGGGCCGTGATTGTAGCATTCGCCCCAGCCGGTGAGGCCGTCATCGGTATCGAGAGCGACGATCACGCGTGGACGGTCCTTGTCGCGGGTCACGAATACCCGCATCCGATCGATCTTCATGCAAAACTCCTTATTCCTCAGGCCTTGCGGACTGGCCCGAAATGGTCAGTGGCGAAAGGATCAGGCCGTCTGTGGGACGCCTTGTGGACGGTAGCCGAGGCTGCCCTCGCGCAGCATCTGCGTATAGGGGTGGGTCACATTGCCCGCGATCATGTCCTGACGGCTGGCGATCTCGACCAGTTGGCCATCCTTCATCACCGCAATGCGGTCGCAGAGATGTGCAACCACGGCCATGTCGTGGCTGACGAGCACATAGGTCAGCCCGGAGCGCTGGCGCAGGTCCTTGAGCAGGTTGAGGATTTCGGCCTGGATCGACACATCGAGCGCCGAGGTGGGCTCGTCGAGCAGGAGAATTTCCGGCTCGAGGATAAGGGCGCGGGCGATGGCGACGCGCTGACGCTGGCCACCGGAGAGCTGGTGGGGAAAGCGGAAGCGGAAGCGCTTGGGCAGGCCGACCTGTTCGAGGGCGCGATCGACGCGGCCGTCCTGGTCGTCGAGACGGTTGATGCTGAGCGGCTCGATGAGGATGCGGCCGATCGTGTGCCGCGGATGGAGCGAGCCGAACGGGTCCTGAAACACCATCTGCTGGCGACGGCGCTGCGCCTGGCTGCGGCGCGCCGGGTCAAGCTGTTCGCCGCCGATGGCGATGCGCCCCGACCAGTCCTTGACGCGCCCGGCAATGGCGCCAAGCACCGTGGACTTGCCGCAACCGGATTCTCCGACAAGCCCGAAGCATTCGCCCTGCCGCACCGAGACGTCGATGCCGCGCACGACATGGTTCTTGCGCGAACCCCGGCCAAAGCTGATGGAAAGGTTTTCGATATCGATCATGCCCTGGTCTGCCATGGTCATGCCTCCGCCCAGGCCGGGTCACGCTTGAGCACGGCGAGGCGATCCTTGGTATGGGTCAGACTGGGCAGTGCTTCGAGGAGACCGCGCGTATAGGGGTGCGTGGCTTTGTCGAGTTGGGACGCGGCGAGTTCCTCGACGATGCGTCCGGCATACATGATGATCACGCGGTCGCAGAAACTGCGCACGAGGTTGAGATCGTGCGAGATGAAAATCAGACCCATGTCGTTGGCGGTCACCAGTTCATCGAGCACGGCCAGCACCTGCTGACGCACCGATACGTCGAGCGCCGAGGTCGGCTCGTCGGCGATGATCAGCGCGGGTTTGGTGATCAGCATCATGGAAATCATGATGCGCTGGCCCATGCCGCCCGACACTTCGTGCGGGTAAAGGCCCATGACGCGATGGGGATCGCGGATGTGGACGCTTTCGAGCATTCCGAGCGTGCGCTCGCGCGCCAGCTTCTTTGAAAGCTGCTCGTGAAGGATCACGGTTTCGGCGATCTGTTCGCCCACGGTCATGACCGGGTTGAGCGAGTATTTCGGGTCCTGGAGGATCATCGCCATGCTGTGACCGCGGATTTCGCGCATCCTCTTGTCGCTGAGCGAGAGCACGGCCTCGTCCTGGAAATCGAGGCGATCGGCGGTGATCCTCGTCGACTTGGGCAGGAGGCGCATCAGTGCGCGTCCGGTCGTGCTCTTGCCCGAGCCGGATTCGCCGATAATGCCAACCTTTTCCTTGCCGACATCGAAGCTGACGTTGCGGACCGCCGGGACGCTGGCATTGAGGGATGGGAACGAGACGGTCAGATTGCGGACCGACAGCAGAGGCGCTCTATCATGCATGTTTGGGATCCAGGATATCGCGCAGGCCATCGCCGAGCAGGTTGAAAGCGAGGCTGACCAGCAGGATGGCCATGCCGGGAATGGCCGTGAGCCACCAGGCGTCGAGCAGATACTGCCGGCCCTGGGCGGCCATGGCGCCCCATTCCGGCGAGGGCGGCTGGGCACCCAGGCCCAGGAAGCCGAGGCCGGCGGCCGTCAGGATGATCGAGGCCATGTTGAGGGTAAGGCGGATCACCACCGAGGGCGCGCAGAGCGGCACGATATAGCGGAACATGATGCGCGGCACGCTGGCGCCCTGCAGTTCCGCGGCGACGACGAAATCTGCCTTGCGGAAGGTCAGCGTTTCGGCGCGGACGAGGCGCGCCACCGGCGGCCAGACCGTCAGCGCGATGGCGATGACCGCATTTTCGATGCCCGGCCCGAGGGCCGCGGAAAAGGCCAGCGCCAGGACGAGGCTGGGAAAGGCAAGGAAGATGTCGGTGATGCGCATCAGGACGGTGTCGATCCAGCCGCCGATATAGCCGGCCGCAGCGCCCACGAGAAAGCCGATGGGGCCGACGATGACGGTGACGAGAATGGCAATATAAAGCGTGGTGCGGGCGCCGTAGACCAGACGCGAATAGACGTCGCGGCCCAATTCGTCGGTGCCGAACCAGTTGCCGGGCGATGGCGGCAGAAGGGCGTGGGTGAGATCCTGGGTCAGTGGATTATGCGTCGCCACGAATGGCGCGAGCCAGGCAGCCAGCACCAGCAGCACGACGACGACGAGGCCGCCCAGGGCCAGCGGGTTCATGGCGAAGCGCAGCCAGGTGACATAGGCCTGGTGGGCGCGTGCCTGGGCCGGCGAGGAGAAATCCTCGTTCAATAGCCAGGTCTTGAAGCTGGTCTTGGGTGTTGCACTCATGAGCGGGTCCTCGGATCGACGAAGCGGTAGACGACGTCGGTCAGGAGATTGATGCAGATGGAGATGAGGCCGATCAGCAGGACGGCGCCGAGCACTGCATTCATATCTGCATAGAACAGCGCTGCGGTCAGGTACTGGCCGAGGCCGGGCCAGCCGAAGACGGTTTCGATCAGGACCGCACCATCGAGCAGGCCGCAGAAGGCCAGGGTGATGACGGTGAGCAGTTGCACGCGGATATTGCGGAAGGCGTGCTTCCAGATGATTGGCCGCTCCCCCAGTCCCTTGGCGCGCGCCGTCAGGATATATTCCTGATTGAGCTGCTCGAGCATGAAGCTGCGGCTCATGCGGCTGAGATAGGCCATGGCCGCATAGCCCAGCAGCAGGGCGGGCGCGGTGATGTGGTGGATGGCGCTCCAGAACACCTCCCATTCGCCCGCGAGCAGAGCATCGAGGATCAGCATGCCGGTCGGGCCGACGACGAGGCCATCATTGTAGAGATCGACGCGGCCGCCGCCCGGAATGAGGTGCAGATTGGCGTAGAAGATGAGGATGACCATGGTGCCGAGCCAGAAGATCGGCGCCGAATAGCCGAGCAGGGCGATGATGCGCCCCAGATGGTCGATCCAGGTGCCGCGCTTGACCGCGGAGATGATGCCCAGCGGCACGCCCAGGACCGTGCCGATGACGATGGCGAGAATGGCCAGTTCCAGCGTGGCGGGAAACACGCGGGCAAGGTCGGCGGCCACGGAATTGCGCGTGACGTTGGACTGGCCGAAATCGAACTGAAGGATGCTCTGGAGGTAGCTGAAGAACTGCTCGTAGAGCGGACGATCGAGGCCCAGTTCGGCGTAGACGCGGTCATAGGCGACCTGGTCGAAATTGTCGCCCAGTATCGCCAGGACCGGATCGGCAGGGATCATCCTGCCGATGATGAAGGTGAGGAGCAGGAGGCCCAGGAGCGTCGTCATGATCGCGGCAAGGGAGGATGCAATCTTGCGGATCACATCGCCCAGCACGCCGTGGTCGTCACGCATGGTTGTCTTGGTGAGTTCGGAATTGCTCACGTCGGTCTCCTGACCCACTGGCCTTAGTTCTTGGCGACCTTGTCCCAGCGCGTCAGCCAGGCTGGGTGGCCGACATAGCCGCTGACGCGCTGGCTCACGGCCTTGACGTCGAAGCGCTCGAACGAGCTGATCAGGGCCGGCGAGCTTTCGAGGTAGAGGCGGTTGACCTCGGTATAGAGCGCGGCCCGTGCTGCCGGGTCGGTTTCCCGCGCTGCAGCGAAGACGAGGTCCTGCAACTCGGCCGGGACATCCCAGGCCGACCGCCAGGCCAGCAGGCCGCTGAGGGGCGCGCCGTCGCTGTTGTCGATATTGGTCGCATAGGACTGCAGTATGGAGTGCGGATCGGCGAGACGTTCGCCGCTGCGGCCCATGAAAATATCGAAATTGCGCTCGCGGAAGCGGCTGAGATAGTCGCCCATCTGCAGGTCGAGCTGGATGCCGGCAGCGGCGGCATTGGCCTGGAGCGATTGGGCGAATTCGAAATAGGGCGTGCCCGGGCCGATATAGAGCACCTTGGAAAAGCCGTCGGCATAGCCCGCTTCGGCCAGGAGTTCCTTGGCCTTGTCGATGTCGAGCCTATAGGGCGCGTCCTCGATATAGCCCGGCATACCCTGCGGGATGACATTCTGGTTGAGGTGGCCATAGTAGCGCATCACCGTGGCGGCCAGGCCTTCATAGTCGATGAGGTAGCGGAACGCTTCGCGCACCTGGGGATTGGAAAGAATCTCGTCCTTCTGGTTGAGGGCGACATAGTAGAAGCCGAAGCCCTGCACCTTCTGAATATCGATGGTGCCGGCCTTTTCGAAGACGTCGAGATCGGTGGAGGAGAGCCGGGTCGCCACGTCCAGGTCGCCGGTTTCGAGCTGCAGGCGCTGCACCGAGGATTCGGGCATGTGGCGCATGATGACGCGGCGCATGGCAGGCGCGCCGTTCCAATAGTCGGCAAAGGCGTCGGCCATCATCACGTCGTTGGCGCGCCAGGTGCGCAGCGAGAACGGACCGCTGCCGGCATCGGAGGCCTGCAGATAATTGCGACCCAGATCGCCGTCCTGCTCCTTGTCGGCCAGAAAGGCGCGATCGACGATCGAGCAGGCGGAGCTGGCGAGGGACCCCAGGATCAGGCTCGGGCTCCAGGCCTCGGGCAATTCGACGACCAGCGTGCGGGCGTCGGTAGCCCGGATCAGGCCATCGACATTGCTCTCGTTATATCCCCACTGGCGCAGATCGATGGCGGGCGCCAGGCCGAGCTTGACGAGGCGCGCCAAGGACCAGGCGGCGTCTTCGGCGGTCACCGGATTGCCCGAATGGAAAGTCGCGCCTTCGCGGATGGTGAAGGTGAAGGTCTTGCCGTCGTCCGAGACGGACCAGCTTTCGGCCAGCTGCGGAAGCGGCGCATCGAGCCCGTCGGGTTCGAAATAGACGAGGCGATCATAGAGGTTGGCCAGGATTTCCGCCGACTCGATCTGGTTTGCCTCGTGCGGATCGAGACCGCGCATCGATCCCATATTGACCGCGATCACCAGCTGATCCGGCGGCGTGGCGGCAAGGGCGGTTGCCGGCATGGCGGCAACCAGGGCGCTGACGGCAACCCCGGTCAAAAACTGACGTCTATCCATATCTTTTCCTCCCTGATTATCATCGGTCGAATGCCATTTGCAGTCGACATGACTTCAGATCTGGTATATCAGATTTCACAAGTTGGCCTGATCGTCAACCGGAGTTCGCACATTGTTTGATCCAAAGCCGGACGAAAAAACCGCTGTCGCCCCCTTGGGGCCGCTTGCCGTGGCGAGCCTGCGCGAACACGTGCACCGCGCCCTGCGCCAGGCGATTCTGTCGGGCACGTTCGAGGCCGGCTCGCGCATGAACGAGCGCCGGCTGGCCGAGCAACTGGGCGTCAGCACGACCCCCGTCAAGGAGGCGCTGCGCCAGCTCGAGGCGGATGGCCTTGTCGAAACCAAGCCACGCAGCGGCGTTATCGTGAAGTTCGACTATGCCTGGGCCGAGGAGATGATCTTTGCCCGCGCAGCGCTCGAATCCACCATTGCCCAACTGGCCGCCCGGCGCATCGTCGATGCCGAGCGCGGGGGGCTAGCGGACATTCTGGAGGCCATGAAGGTGGCCACCGAAAACGGCGGGCCGCAGGAACTCATCGCGCTCAACGAGCAGTTCCACGAGAGCATCCATACCATCGCCCGCACGCAGTATCTGGGGCAGCTGACCGATCGCCAGCAGGTCTATGACAGCGGCGCGCGCCGGATCATCCATCTCGACCCCGAAGAACGCCTCAACGCGCTGCGCGAACACGTGGCGATCGGCGAGGCCATCATCGCCCGCAATGCGCCGGAGGCCGAAGCGCAGATGCGGCAGCATGTGCTGCGAGCCGGGGAAAGCTATCTCAAACTCGTTTTCAAGAAGACATAAGGACCAAGATTGTGACCGACCGGATGGCATCAGTTCGCGCTGCCCTAAAAGGCATTTCGGGGGTTCCGGTAACGCCCTATGGCGCGGATGGAGAGATTAATTTCACCCTCCTCTCGACCCTGATCGGGCGTCTGGCCGATGCCGGCATCCACAATCTGATGGCCGCGGGCAATACGGGCGAATTCTTTTCGCTCTCGCTTGACGAAATCCGGCAGGTCCATGCGGCCACGGTGGAAGCCGCCGCCGGCAAGAGTCTGGTCAGTGCCGCCGTTGGTCGTTCGCTGGTCGAGGCCAAGGCCCTTGCCCGCGATGCCATCGCCGCCGGCGCGGACGCGATCATGGGGCATCATCCCATGGATCCGTTTGCCGGTCCCGCCGCACAGGCCGACTATTTCCTCGCCCTGGCCGACGCTTCGACGGTGCCGGTCATCGCCTATGTGCGGACCGACACTTTCTCGGTGGCCGATTTCCGGCGTCTGGGCGCGCATGACAACATCGCCGGCGTCAAATATGCCTCCACCAATCTCATGCTTCTGGCCGAAGTCATCCGCTCCTGCGAAGACCTGCCGGCAATCTGGGTCTGCGGCCTCGCCGAAGCCTGGGCGCCACCCTTCTACGCCATCGGCGCGCAGGGGTTCACCTCTGGCTTCGTCAATGTCTTCCCCGAGATTTCGCTGCAGGTCCATGCGGCGCTCGACAAGGGCGACTTCGCCGGGGCCCGCAGGCTCATCAACCGTTTTTCGGAGTTTGAGGAACTTCGCACCCACTACCGCAATGGCTCGAATGTGACAGTCGTCAAGGAGGCGCTCAAGCTTATGGGTGAAGACGTCGGAGTGGTGCGGCTCCCCGGCGTTCCTGCGCTTTCCGAAAGCGAACGCTCGATCCTTGAGGGGATCATTGCGGAACAGCGCAAGCAGGTCGGCCTGACGGTCTAGCTCAAGCGATCCTGCACCAACCAACTTTTCTGTGGTGGGCAAATGAGCCCCGGCCTTGGCGTCGGGGTTCATGCACGTATGGGCCATACCCTCCAAGTGCATCATCGCTGTGGCGAACCGCCTTCTCGAGCGCGCCGCATTCAGTGTCCGCCACAGCAGGCTCTTGAGTGAGGTGGGGCCGTCGCGTCCAGCGCTATCTGGTGCGTCATTAGATGATATTTGTTCGAAAAACGGACGAATGGTGCTTGCTAGGCGACCCGCTGCGCCTCAAGGAGCATTGACAGGCAGAAAAACTCGTGAATTAGTTCGCTTAAAGGACGAATAGGGAAATGCCTTGGGCGCTCGCGATTGCCATACACTTGTTGATGCCGCGCCAGCTCCGGTCGATGCCCTGGCCGCATTTCCAGGCAGCGATGCAGAAAGCTGGCGCGCCATGGCTCTGTCAGGGCTCGATGCCGAGGGGCGATTCAGCCCCAATCTGGGCTGCTTTGTCGTTCGGCATGGCGGCAAGCTGATCTTGTGCGATGCCGGCATCGGTCCCGGACCCAATGCCTATCTGGGCGGACTGCATGGCGAGCTGCCTGAGCAACTCGCTGCGATCGGCATCCGCCCGTCCGACATAGCCGCCGTCGTCTTT
>PJUF01000485.1_pt1 | contig 28062 bp, 29 predicted proteins | sample 1512191 | NCBI WGS metagenome assembly PJUF01 (sample SAMN08177673, study PRJNA422409) | Feces metagenome, whole genome shotgun sequencing project. | isolation source: Chicken feces (3) enriched on wood chips | host: Gallus gallus | place: USA: Madison | collected 2015-01-15 | reverse complement strand
TGACCGAAAAGGGACGCGGGTAGTCGGATACGACGACATGGGGACGCCGCGCATTGTGGCTTACGGAACGCCCGAGTTCTTTCTTGAGGCGCGCAGCCTACTGGCAAAAGCGAACGCTCCATATAGCTACAGGATCACAGACACCGGACGCGCAGCCCTTTCCGCAGCACCTGCGGAGGCGGGGGAATGAGCCTATACCTCGGAGATTGCCTTGAGGTGCTGCCGTCGATGCCCGGCGATAGCATTGACCTCATCCTCGCTGATCCGCCCTACGGCACGACCCGGTGCGCATGGGACAGCGAGATCGACCTGCAGCGCCTGTGGCCCGAGCTTCGCAGGGTCTGCAAGGGCGCGATCCTTCTCTTTTCTCAGACGCCATTCGACAAGGTTCTGGGCGCGTCGAACCTGCCGATGCTCCGCTACGAATGGATATGGGAGAAGACCCATGCCACTGGCCATCTGAACGCCAAACGCGCGCCCCTTAAGGCGCACGAGAACGTACTCGTCTTCTATGACCGCCCGCCGATCTACAACCCGCAGAAGACGACCGGCCATGTTCGCAAGGCAGCGGTGAAACGCGGCGATGTCACGACCGTTTACGGCGACCAGAGATTCGCCCCGATCAGCTACGACAGCACCGAGCGTTACCCTCGATCGGTCCAGGTGTTCGCCAGCGACAAGCAGCGCTCGAAGCTTCACCCAACCCAGAAGCCGGTCGCACTCTGCGAATATCTGATCCGCACCTACAGCAACCCGGGTGCCGTCGTTCTCGACTTCTGCATGGGGTCAGGGACGACCGGCATTGCAGCCGCAAACACAGGCCGAGCCTTCATCGGCATCGAGAGCGATCCCGAACATTTCGCCACCGCCTCGGCGCGGCTTTCCCAACAGCAGGAGGCAGCATGACCGCCCCGATGCCTGAGACCATGAGCCCCCGCGAGGCGGAGGACCTGCTTTTCTACAAGCTGAAAGACCTCATCCTAGAGCAGTCAGAAGGCGAGTGGGACGACGCGACCATCGTTCGCGATGCTCACCACTTCGCCAATCATCTTCGCCCCCTCATGTCGCCAGCCCTGGCCTCATCCGGCGATCATTCCGGTGACGCCACCAATATGATCCCCGGCGATCATGCGGAACTGGCGCGGCTGGCTGAGGAAACCGAGGGGCCATTTACTTCGGAGACATCCGGGGGCGCGCTATGGACAAGTTCAAGCGCGCCTGCACGCCCTCCACCGTCCTAGCCCTCATCGCAGAGGTCGCGGCGCTGAGGGGTGAAAATGCTGACCTGCGCGAACACCGCATCACCACCGATCTGCTCGTCTCAACGCTCAAGGCCGACAAGGCAGAATCAGAGCGCAAGCTGGCTGAGGCGGACAAGCTGAACGACCGCGCCGCCAATCTGATGCGCCAGTGCACCGACCCCGACCGGTTCGAGGGCGCCAGCACCCTCAACGTCTACGCAAACATGAGGGCGTGGCTCTCTGACCTCAGCAAGGAGGCCGAACGTGGGTGAGATCACCGTCCCGCGCCAAATCTTCTACGCCGTCGTCAACAAAGGCGGCTGGATCCTGGCGTCAACAACCCGGACGCGACGCGCTGACGTGATCGCAGAAATGATGCGGATGGAGCGGAAATACTATCCGAACGACCCGTCAGCGGAATCGTGGGCCAAGAGCCGCAAACGCTGGGGCTATCGCACCATCCGATTTGAGGTGGAGGGGCCTGCCTATGTCTCGTGACCCTATGGAACTGGTTGGGCTGGTTGAAGGTCGCATCGGGCAGGACTTCGACGGCGAATGCCACCTGACCGCAGAAGAGGCGCGCCAGATAGCCGCCTGCATCCGCGAGATGGTGGAGTGGCGGCCTATAGAGACGTTCACCGGCAGCGGACAGAACGAGAGCGTGACGGTCGCCGTTCCGAACGGAGAAGGCGGATTCATCGTCGGGGAGGCATGGCGCTGCGTCATGGCCGATGATGACGCCTATCGCGGCCTTTCTGGATGGTGGTGGGCCGGGACAGGCCCCGGCGATTACAACCATGACCCCATCCGCGACATGAACCACGGCGATCCAGTGTTCTGGCTCCCCCTCCCTCCAGCACCAGGAGCAGAAGCATGACCGCTGACCTGTCCGCCCTCCAACATCGCATCATCAGCGATGCAGCCAAGTCGCATCCGTCTCTCGTGCGCGGTCAGGTCTGGTGCCGTTCGTGCGGCGCTACCCGCCGTGTCGATAGCGGCCACGCGCTCCGCAACGGCTGGCCCAAGTGCTGCGGCTACACCATGACGATCGACAGCCCGGAAGAACAAGAAGCTCTCCGCGCCAAGGCACAGGAGGGGTGAATGGCCGCCTATGAACGCGCTGGCGAAAGCAACGAGTGGTACACGCCTCCGCACGTCTTTGAGGCGCTAGGCGTCAGCTTTGACGAGGACGTGGCGGCGCCTGTTGATCGGACGCACGTCTGTGTCCCGGCGCGGCGCTTCATCACCTCGAACAGCCTGGAGCGCGACTGGAACGGTTTCATCTGGATGAACCCGCCGTTCGGCCACCAGTCGATGAAGCGCGCATGGCTCGCCAAGTTCTTCGACCACGGACGGGGTATCGCCCTTACGCCGGATCGCACGTCAGCTCCGTGGTTCCGCGAGGCGTGGCAGCGCGCGGATCTGGTAATGTTCACGCAGAAGCTGAAGTTCGTCCGGCCCGATGGTTCGGTCGGAGAAAGCCCCGGCACCGGCACCGGCTTGTGGGCTGCTGGTCCGTCGGCTGTGTCTGCCCTGCACCGAGCCGCTGAGCGCGGCCTCGGCATCCTTGCCACTCCAGAACGGAGGCTTGCAGCATGACCCCGCTGATCCTGATCTGCGCTGTGCTGGCGTTCTCAGACGGCGACAGCGGCTGGTGCCACCGCGAGGACGGGTCGCGCGTGAAGGTTCGTCTCGGCGGCATGGATGCGGGGGAACTGCCGCCCTACACCCGCTGCCGTCGACAGCCGCGCATCTGGGCCTGCTCTCGGATCGCCAAGCAGTTCGCTCCTGTAGCCGCTGACCGGGCGCGCGGGCTCGGAGCCTTCGGAGCCCGCTGCACCCAGACCGGCACGGACCAATATCGCCGCCCCGTCGTCACCTGCACCGTCGCAGGCGAGGACATAGGCGCCACCCTCGTCCGCGAGGGCCTGGCCATCTCCGAAACCAACTACGGCGATCCCTACCGCCAGCAAGAGAACGAAGCCCGAGAGAGAGGAAGGGGGATGTGGCAGTGAACGACGACTTCAAGATCGCCTACACGATCAAGGAGGCATGCGACGCCACCGGCATCGGTCGATCGACCCTCTACACCCTCATCAAGGATCGGCGCGTCGAGGTGGTGAAGCTCGGCACCCGAACACTTATCCCCAAGAAGTCACTAGAGCGGCTTTTCGAGGAAACGCCCCGCGCAGCCTGAGTTTGCGGGTAGGGAGAAAGTTAGGGAGAACCTATGAAACGCCCCGGAAAGCCTGTGTTTCCCGGGTGGTTTAGACGGTCTCTCTGTCCGCCATCCTCCCTAATCAGAACTCCACCCCGGCTTGCGCCTTCACCCCGCTGCGGAAGGGGTGCTTGACCATCTGCATGTCGGTGACGAGGTCCGCCGCCTCGATCAGGGCGTCCGGGGCGTTGCGGCCGGTGATGACGACGTGGGTGTCGGCCGGGCGGCCAGCCAGGACCTCCAGCACCTCCTCGACCGGCAGGTAGTCGTAGCGCAGGGCGATGTTCAGCTCGTCGCAGACGACCATCTTCCATTCCGGGTCCATGATGCGGGCCTTGGCGGCCTCCCACGCGCGGCGGACGTTGGCGATGTCGGCGGCGCGATCCTGAGTGTCCCAGGTGAAGCCCTCGCCCATCGGCCGCATCTCGACCAGGTCGGGGAAGCTGTCGAACAGGGTCTGCTCGCCCGTCTCCATCGCCCCCTTGATGAACTGGATGATGGAGGTCTTCATCCCGTGGCCGATCATGCGGCAGACCATGCCCATGGCCGCCGTCGACTTGCCCTTGCCCGTCCCGGTGTGGACGATGACCAGGCCGCGCTCGACCGTCTTGGACTGCATCATCCGGGCGCGGGCGGCCTGGATGCGCTTCATCTTCTCGGCGTGGCGGGCGTTCAGTTCGGCGTCGTGCGGATCGTTCATCGGCGTCTGGCTCCTTCAGAGGTCAGGTTCAGTTCAAAAGGGTCGCCCCAGTCGGTCTCGGCGCCCCGGCCGATGGCTTCGATGGCGCGGATCATGGCGCTGCCGCGATCCAGCAGGCGGTCGGCGTGGGCGACGATCAGGGGGTTGGGCGTGGCCGTCGGCGCGGCGTCTCGCAGACACGCGGCCCACTCAGCCTCCCGCCCCCGCGCGGTGCGGGCGCAGGCGATCGCATAGGCCGCCGCCGTCGAACGACTAACGCCTGCCCAGCAATGAATCAGCAGGGGGCGTGCGCCGGTCCAGCCTTTCGCAAAGGCCAACAGGGATTCGACGTGTGTGCTGGACGGCGCGACCAGCCCCTCGCACGGGGCGGCGATGTCGTTGAAGCGCAGGTCCAGCCGATGCTCGGCGTCAAAAGCCGCTTCAGCCCCCGGCGAGGCCAGCGTCACCAGATGCGACGGCTGATGCTCGGCCAGCAGTTGCTCGACCTGCGGCAGGGGCGAGACGATCAGCCTCATGCCGCCAGCAACCCGGCGACGGCCAGCAGGAAACCGACCTCGAACATCTGTTCGACCGCGCCCAGCACATCGCCGGTGCGCCCGCCGATCAGCCGCTGCGCCTGCCATGCCGGGATAGCGCCGACGACCAGCCCCCCCGCCACGCCGACCACGCCCGCCATGACCGGCAGCAGGGCCAACGGCCACAGGGCGATCAGAATGGCGACCGCCAGTCCTGCCACCGAGGCGCGGTCCGGCCTGCCCTCCTTGGCCATGCCGGGGTCGCCGCTATAGGGCATCAGCGCCATCGCCCCGACCGCCGCAGCCCGGCCCAGGCCATGTGACGCGACCAGCGCCGCCGCCGCCATCCACGGCGACACAGCGACCAGCATCGCCAGCGCCGCGACCCGCAGCGCCAGCGTGAGCCCCAGCGTCAGCGCGCCGTATGAGCCGAGGCGGCTGTCCTTCATGATCTCCAGCCGCCGCGCCCGCGTCTGGCCGCCGCCCAGACCGTCGGCCGTGTCGGCCAGTCCGTCCTCGTGGAAGCCGCCGGTCATCGCCACGCCCGCCGCCACGGCCAGCAGGGCCGCGATCCACGGGCTCCAAACCTGCGCCGCGCCATACAGGATGGCCGCCGCGATCAGGCCCACAACCTGCCCGACCAGCGGAAACCAGCGCGCGCTCTGCTGTATCCACTCCGGCTGGAAATCGCGCAGCGGCGGCGTCGGCAGGCGCGTCAGGAACTGCAGGGCGCAGACGAACAGCCGCGCCTCGCGCCCGATCATCGCGCGGCCTCCAATATGTCCTTCAGCTCGGCCACGTCGGACAGCAGGGCGCAGGCCGCCTTCAGCAGCGGCACCGCCAGCAGCGCGCCCGTCCCCTCGCCCAGCCGCAGGTCGAGGCCCAGCAAAGGTTGCGCCTCCACGGCTTTCAACATCCGGCGATGCCCCGCCTCGGCCGAGGCGTGGGCGAAGATGCAGTAGTCGCGCGCGTTCGGCGCCAGCCGGATCGCCAGCAGCGCCGCTGCCGAGCCGATGAAGCCGTCGACGATGACCGGAACGCACGCCCTGGCCGCGCCCAGCATGGCCCCGGCCATCATGGCGATCTCGAAACCGCCGAACTGGATCAGCACCTCCAGCGGCGCCGTCACGTCTGAGCGGGCGGCGGCCTGGGCCAGCACGGCCTGCTTGCGCGCCATGCCCTCGCGCGAATGCCCCGCCCCCTGTCCCACGCAGTCGGCCAGAGGCGCGGGCGCCAGCCGGTGCATCAGCAGGGCCGCCGAGGCGCTGTTGCCGATGCCCATTTCGCCCAGAGCGATCACGTCGGCGCCGTCGTCTATGGCGGCCCGCGCCATGGCGGCGCCTTCCAGCAAGGCGGCCTGCGCCTGATCGGGCGTCATCGCCGGTTCGGTAGAGGCGTCGTTCGTGCCCGGTGCGACCTTGGCGTGGATCAGGCCCGCGCGGTCCGACAGGTCGGCGGCGACGCCCGCGTCGATCACCTGCACCTGCGCGCCCACGACCCCGGCGAAGGCGTTGGCGCTGGCCCGGCCCGTCAGCAGGGTGTCGACCATGGCCACCGTCACGCCCGCCGGATAGGCCGCCACGCCCGAACGCGTCAGCCCGTGATCCCCGGCGAAGACCAGCAGCATCGGCTGGCTCACGGTCGGACGGAGAGTCTGCTGGATCAGGCCCAGCGTCAGGGCCAGATCCTCGATCCGGCCCAGGGCGCCGACGGGCTTGGCCTTGCCGTCCAGCGCCTGCCGCAGCGGCGCGCGCAGCCCCGGATCCAGCGGCGGAACGGAGAAAAGCTTGGTCAGTTCGGTCATGTCAGCCCTGCGATCCGGGCCAGCGCCGGAATATCGAAATGGGTTTCCAGAACGGCGGCGATGCGGTCCAGCGCCTGATCCACGCGCGCGCCCTGATCCACGCCGTCGGACACGGCGCCGACCTCCGCCAACAGGGCCGACCGCGCCTCGGTCCGGTCGAACAGGCCGTGGACATAGAGGCCCGCGATCCGCCCATCGCCCGAGCGCGCGCCGTGCGCTGTCCCGTCGATCATGGCGACCGGGCGGGCCGCATCCGGGCCGTCGGTGCGGCCGATGTGGATCTCATAGCCCTGAACCGCCGCGCCCGAGGGCGTCAGCAGTCCTTCGACCCGGCGCAGGGTCTTGGCGCCCGCCAGCACCGTCTCGACGTCCAGCAGGCCCAGCCCCTGCGCCGATCCCGCCACGCCCTCGACGCCGTCAGGGTCGCTGATCGTGCGGCCCAGCATCTGATACCCGCCGCACACGCCCAGCACCCGTCCGCCGCGCCGCACATGGGCGGCGATGTCGACGTCCCAGCCCTGCGCGCGCAGGAAGGCCAGATCGGCCAGCGTCGCCTTGGTCCCCGGCAGGATGATCAGGTCCGCATCCCCCGGTAGGGCCTGCCCTGGCGGCACGAAACCGAAGTCCACGCCCGGCTCATGCCGCAACGGATCGAAGTCGTCGAAATTGGCGATGCGCGACAGCATGGGCGCGACGATCCGCACCTTTCCGCCGCGCTCGCCGCCCGACCGCTCCAGCACTACGGCGTCCTCGGCCGGAAGCGATCGTGCTTCCGCCAGCCACGGCGCCATGCCCAGGTCCGCCCAACCCGTGCGCCGCGTGATCTCGATCCGGCCTTGGTCGAACAGGGCCGGATCGCCGCGAAACTTGTTGATGATGAAGCCCCGGATCATGGCCCGGTCCTCGTCGTCCAGCACCGCATGGGCGCCGACCAGAGAGGCGATGACATGACCCCGGTCGATGTCGCCGACCAGCACCACCGGCACGTCCGCCGCGCGGGCGAAACCCATGTTGGCGATGTCCCCGGCGCGCAGGTTCGTCTCGGCCGGACTGCCCGCCCCCTCGACGATCACCAGATCGGCCTCGGCCTGAAGACGGCGGAAGCTGTCCAGAACCACGTCCAGCAGGGCGGCCTTGCGGTCCTGATAGCCCTTGGCCTGCCAGGCGCCCTCGACCTGACCGCGCACGACCAACTGAGCGCCGGTGTCGCTCTGCGGCTTCAACAGGACAGGGTTCATGTCAACCGTCGCCAGCGTGCGGCAGGCCAGCGCCTGAAGCGCCTGGGCGCGGCCGATCTCGCCGGTGCGGCCCTCATCGTCAGGCGCGGTGACGGCGGCGTTGTTGGACATGTTCTGCGGCTTGAACGGCCGCACCGTCAGGCCGCGATTGGCGAAGACGCGGCAGAGGCCCGCGACCAGCACCGACTTGCCCACGTCCGAGCCGCAACCCTGAATCATCAGCGCGGCCATGCGAAGCCCCCGCAGATCAGCAGCATCAGCAACAGGGCGCAGGCGACGCCGTAAACCTTCAGCCCTCGCTTCAGATCATGGGCGGACGGCGGCGCCCAGTCGCCGAAGACAGGTCGGTCGGTCATGACGCCGTCATAGCGGACCGGCCCGCCCAGTCGAACCCGCAGGGCCCCCGCCATGGCCGCCTCGGTCCATCCGGCGTTGGGTGAGGCGTGCTTGCCAGCGTCGCGCCACATGATGCGCCAACCCTGGCCGCCCGCCAGCGCGATCAAGACGCCCGCAATGCGCGCCGGTATCCAGTTCATCACATCGTCAGTGCGCGCCGCGGCCCAGCCGAAGGCGCGCCAGCGCGGCTCCTTGTGGCCGATCATGCTGTCGGCGGTGTTGATCGCCTTATAGACGAACAGGCACGGCAGGCCGCCGATCACGAACCAGAAGACCGGCGCGACCACGCCGTCGCAGAAGCTCTCGGCCAAGCTTTCCAGGGCGGCGGTCGCGACCTCGTTCTCGTCCATCGCCTCGACGTCGCGGCCGACGATCATGCCGACCGCCAGACGAGCGGCGGGCAGGTCGCCCGCCTTGAGCGGCCGAGCCACGGCGCGGACGTGATCGAACAGGCTGCGCACCGCCAGCCCCGTCGCGCCGCAGACCAGCAACAGCAACCCCAGCCAGAAAGGCGAGACAGCGGCCAGCGCCTGCACGCCCCACCCCGCGCCGCCTGCGACCGCGATCAGGATCAGCACCGTGACGATGCCCAACGCACGACGCGCCCGCTCCGACCGTTCCGCCCCGTTCCAGCGCCGCTCCAGCAGAGCGATCAGGGCGCCGATCCACGCCACCGGATGGCTCAGACGACGCGGCCAGCCGAACGCGCCCTCGACCAGCAGGGCACCCGCGACGATCCAGGGCGTGGGCAGGCTGCTAACGGGCACGGCCGACCATCTCCAGCACCGGGCCGCGCGCGCCGTCCAGGGTGCGCGCCTCGACGCCATAGGCCGCCTTCAGCACGGCGGGCGACAGGGCATCGGCTGGGGAGGCGTCGGCCAGCACCCGCCCCTCGGCCAGAACGATCACCCGATCCGCCACGCGCAGGGCCGCGTCCAGATCATGCAGGGTCAGGACGACGCCCCGCCCCTCTTCATCCGCCAGCCGCCGGAACAGATCGCAGGCGTCCAGCACATGGCCGGGATCGAGCCCCGCCAGCGGCTCGTCCGCCAGCAGCCATTGCGGCTCTCCCGCCAGGGCGCGGGCGATCATGACGCGCGCCCGCTCGCCTCCCGATAGGGTCGAGACGACGCGGTCGGCGAAGGCCTCCACCCCCGCCACGGCCATGGCGCGAGCCACGGCGGCGCGGTCGTCCGCCCTCAGGCCCCAGGCGCCGACGTAGGGCGTGCGGCCCAGGCCGACAAAGGTGCGCCCCTCAACCGCCCAGGCGATCTCGGCGTTCTGGGGCAAATAGGCGATGCGCCGTGATCGCGCGCGCGCAGGCAGGTCGCGCAACGCTCGGCCGTCCAGCGTCACCCACCCTGAGTCGGGCTTTCGCAGGGCCGCCAGACAGTCCAGCAGCGTCGACTTGCCCGCCCCGTTCGGTCCGACGATCGCCGTCACCAGCCCCGGCGCGAAGGCCGCGTCGACGCCGTTCAGCACCGCCTTGTCGCCCAGCCGGACGGACAGGTTCTCCGCGCTCAGGATGCTCATGCCAGCTTCCTTCTCATGCTGATCAGCAGGGCCAGGAAGAAGGGGCCGCCCAGGGCCGCCATGGCCACGCCCAGCTTGATCTCGGTCGAGGCGGGCGTCAGCCGCACCAGAATGTCCGCCGCCAGCGTCAACGCCGCCCCGCCCAGAGCCGAGGGCAGCAGCAGGCCGCTGGGCCGGGCGCCGATCAGGGGCCGCAGCAGATGCGGCACGATCAGGCCGACGAAGCCGATCGACCCCGTCACCGCCACCGCCGAGCCGACCGCCAGGGCCGCGCCCACCGCCAGCATCATGCGCCCGGCATCCAGCCGCACGCCCAGCGATCGCGCCCCCGCCTCGCCCAAGGTCAGGGCGTCCAGCGTCCGCCCTTGGGTCAGCAGCAGCAGGCAGCCCAGGATCATGCCCGGCGCCGCCAACCTCAGTTCGACCACGCTGCGGTCAGCCAGCGACCCCATCAGCCAGTTGACGATCTCGTTCACCGCCCAGGGGTTGGGCGCCAGGTTCAGCGCCAGGGCGACCCCCGCCCCCGCCATGGTCTGGATCACCACCCCCGCCAGGATGAAGGTGACGACGCTGCTGGTCGCCCCCGCCAGGGCCAGCAGCAGCAACACGCCGATCCCCGCCCCGATCATGGCCGCGACCGGCAGCACCCACGGCGCGCTGGCCGCCGCGCCCAGATAGAAGGTCAGCACCGCCCCCAGCGCCGCCATGGTCGACACGCCCAGGATCGCCGGATCGGCCAGGGGGTTGCGGGTGTAGCCCTGCAGCGCCGCCCCGGTCAGGCCCAGCACCGCCCCGACCATCAGGGCCAGCACCGTGCGCGGCAGGCGCAGCTCGAACAGGATGGCCCAGGCGGGATCGCCGCGCTGGCTCGCCCAGTCGCTCCACGGAATCCAGACGCGGCCCGCGCTCATGCTGGCGACGGACAGGACGGCGATCAGGAGCAGCAACCCGATCATCACCAGGGGACGCGGCAGGGTCATGTCAGAACCTCCAGCGCCGTCCGGCGCGCGCGGGCCAGGGCGGCGGCGGTCTGGATCAGCACCGGGCCGCCGCAATAGAGCAGCTTCTCTTCCAGTTGCGCCTGCACCATCCGGCCGGACAGGGACTTCAGCGCCGGATGACGCATGACGCGGTCGGCCCAGGTGCGCGAGCCGCGCACCGGCACGCCGCTGAGCAACACCTGGGGCGGGTCGGCCAGCAGGCGCTCGACCGGGACATTGCCCCATTTGCCTAGGCCATAGCGGCCAGCGACGTTCTCGAACCCTGCGCGGGTCATCATCTCGTCCATCAGGGTGCCGCGCCCGGCGGCGAAACCGTTGGGCTGATAGATCAGGGCCGTCAGCGGCGCCGATCCGGGCGGCGGGGCGGCGGCGGCGATGGCGGCCGCGATGCGCGCGATCAGGGCCTGGCCCCGCGCCGGACGGCCGACCAGGCGGGCGACCTCGCGCACCTGCTCCAGGCTGGCGGCCACGCTGTCGGGCACCGAGAACAGTTCGGTCTGAATGTTCATGCGACCCAACGCATTGCGGGTGGCCAGGGCGCTGTGGCGGCTGGTCAGCACCAGGTCGGGACGCAGGGCGATGACCTCCTCCGCCGTCTCCCAGGTGAAGGGCAGGGTCTTGGCCACCTCGGAAATGGTCGAGCCGACCGGCTCGCGCGCATAGTGGCTGAGGGCGGCGATCTGTCCCCGGTCGGCGACGTGGACCAGGATGGCGTCGAGGCAGGCGTTCAGCGACACCACGCGGCGCGGGTCGGCGTCGGCCGCAGCCGGCCCGGCGACCAGCATGGCCCCCGCGCCCGCCAAAGTTCCCGCCAACGCCTGTCGCCGGGTCGCCCTCATCCGAAGGTCTCCAGCGCGCGTCGCAGTCGGGCGAAGTCGCGCTCGGCCGGGACGCCGAAGCGCAGGGCGTCGGGCGTGTGATCGAACGGTCGGGTCAGGATGCCCGCGCGGCACAGGTGCTGGAACCAGCGCGCGGCGTGGGGCGTGCGCGTCATGCGAAACAGGCTGGTCCCGCCGATGATCTGGAACCCCGCCCGCGCCAGCAGATCGTCCAGCCGATCGGCCCGCTCGGCCAGAACCGCCTCGGTCCGGCGCCGCCAGGTCTCGTCGGCGTAGGCGCCCAGCCCCAGCGTCAAGGCGTCGGCGCTGACCGGCCAATCGCCCTGAAACGCGCGCAGGCGCCGGATCAGTTCGGGCGCGGCCAGCATGAAGCCCAGCCGCACCCCGGCCAGGCCATAAAATTTGCCGAAGGAGCGCAGGACGATCAGCCCCGGCTCGGCCAGGTCCGACACGCTGTCTCCGGGCGCGCATTCGATGAAGGACTCGTCCGCCACCAGCCAGCGCCCCGCCTTGGAGCGCGCCCGCGCCATGGCGATCAGATCGGCCCGCCGGGTCAGGCGGCCGTCGGGATTGTTCGGATTGACGACGACCAGCACGCCCGCCTGCGAAGCCGCCGCCTGATCGGGCGCGATCAGGCGCGTCGCCACGCCCGCCGCCCGCCAGGCCTCGGCGTGGGCGCCGTAGGTCGGGCCGACGACCTCGACCGCCCGCACGCCCAGCAGCAGGGGCAGCAGACGGATCGCCGCCTCGGCCCCCGCGACCGCCGCCGTCCGCTCGGGCGCAGCGCCGAAGGCGGCTGCGGCGACGGCCTCCAACTCCGCCAGGGCAGCGGGATCGGGCAGGCGGTTCAGCGCCTCCTCCGACGCGCGCGGTCCCCGCCACGGTTCGGGATTGATCCCCGTGGACAGGTCCAGCCAGGGCTGCGGCGCGTCGGGATAGGCGGCGGCGGCCTTCATCAGGCCGCCGCCGTGCCGGGTCGCCGTCGTCAGGAACGCGGCGTCCTTCATCACATCAGAACCGGACGCGAACGCCGCCGAACACGCCGCGCCGCGCCGTGCCGTAGCCCATGACCGTCTGATACTCCTCGTCAAAGGCGTTCTCGATCCGGCCATAGATTTCCAGGTGGTCGTCGATCGGATAGGAGGCCCGCAGGTCGACCAGGGTGTAGGCGTCGACCTTCACCGTGTTCGTGTCGTTGTTGAACGTCTCGCCGACATAGCGAACCGACACGCCCGTCTTCAGGCCGAAGGCGAAGGCGTAGTCGGCGGCGAAGTTCGCCATATGCTCGGGGCGGCGCGTCAGGCGCTTGCCGTCCGTGGCGCCCGAGGCGCTCTTGGCGTCGGTCCAGGTGTAGTTGGCGCTGACGTTCAGACGCTCGGTCACATCGACACGGCCGATCAGTTCGATCCCTTGCGCCTCGGTCTTCAGCATGTTGCGATAATAGCCGAAGCGCAGAAGATCGCGCTCCTTGCTGTCGGCGTCGATATATGTGCCGATGACGCACAACGGATCGTTCGGCTTGCCCTCTTCTTCGACACAGCCGTTGTAGTTGATCTCATTGTCCGCCCGGCGGTTGAAGTAGGTCGCCGAAACGACGGCGCGGTCGAACAGGCCCTGTTCGACGCCGATCTCCCAGCTGTCGAACTCTTCCGGCTGCACGTTCAGATTGCCGTATTCGCTGTAGAGCTCGTACAGACCCGGCGCGCGGAAGCCTTGGCCCCAGCTGGCGCGCAGGACCGTGTCGCCCTCGTTCAGAGCCCAGGCCGCCGCGACCTGACCCAGCAGGTTGTCGCCATACTGATCGTGATCGTCATAGCGCAGGCCGCCGGTCAGCGTCAGGCCGCCCAGCACCGTCCATTGAACCTGACCATAGGCGCTGTTCAGTTCGGCCTCGCCACGACCGAAGGCCGGGTTCGGGTCCCAGTCGCTGGGCGAGCGCGTCTTCATCTCGGACTTTTCATGCTCGACGCCGAAAGTGGCGTTCAGCGCTTCGGAGAAGGCGAAGGCGCCTTGATATTCCCAGCGACGGTTCTGGCCCTCGGCGTCGAAAGTCAGGGTCTGGACCTTGTTGTCCGGGTTGAAGTTCCGACGGTCGGTGTCGGTGTGGGCGTAGCCGATGCGGTTGCGCAAACGGCCGTCCAGCAGGTCGAAATTCACACCGGCGTAGGCGGCCAGTTCTTCGGTCCGGCCATAATCGCGGCTGTCGCCATTATAGGCGTCGAACTCGTGGCGGCCGCTGGACCAGACCGAGCGCAGGTCCAGCGAAACCGCGTCCGTCACCTTGACATTCAGACGTCCCGACAGGCCGGTGTTGCTGTAGCCGTCGTCTTCTTCGCCCGCCGCATAGCTCGAATAGCCGTCCGTGTCGTAACGGCTGGCGGCCAGACGCCAGCTGACGCGCTCGCCCGCGCCGCCGATCCCCCCGCGGATATAGGTCGTGCCGCGCGCGCCGGCCTCGGCGTCGAGGCTGCCCTGCCGGGCCTCGGTCGGCTCGGCCGTAACGATATTGACCACGCCGCCGATGGCCTGGCTGCCCCACAGGGTGGATTGGGCGCCGCGCAGCACTTCGATGCGCGCCGTGTCGCCGATCAGCAGATTGCCGAAATTGCTTCCGCCCTGCGTCGAGGACGGATCGTTCATCTTGACCCCGTCGATCAGGACGACGGTGTGGTGCCCCTCTGCACCACGAATGCGCAGGCTGGTCGACGTGCCGGGACCGCCGTTGCGAGTGAAGCTGACGCCGGGCGTCTGGGCCAGCAGCTCGACCACGGCCGGGGTCTGACGCGCCTCGATGGCGGCCTGGGTCAGGACGGTGACCGAAGCGCCGACGCGCTCGATCGGCTGGGCCGAGCGGTTGGCGGTGACGACCACGTCCTCGACGGCGGTGGCGCCGGCGCGGCCCGCCACGTCAGGAGCGGCGGCCTGTTGATCGACGGTTTCAATGGCGAAGGCGGGAGCGGCGGCCAGAAGGCTGGCGGCGGCCAAGGTAGCGAATGCGGTCCGGTTCATTCCGGGTCTCCATATGACGACGCCGCGCCGGACCGCCCGTCGCCCGGATGAGCGAAAGCGGCCGCTGACGCGGCGGGTTTACGACTGTCGTCACACGAGTTGCCTCGACCGCCCGGCACATCCCGACCGCACGGAGAACGACGGCGACAGGCAGGTCTCCTGGCTCGCGGATCAAGGCCGGTGCGCGTCGCCTTCCCAGAAGTCGTTCAGGCCGTGGCCTTCCGGACCGCCAGTGGCGTATGACGCGCGGGCTAGCCGCTTACAGTTGCGGGAACAGCCGGAGTTTCACACTCCGTTCCCTTTCAATCCCCTTTCGGGGAACCTGACGCGACCGTGGCAGTAGGACCGCGCGCGGTTCAGGTCAACCGGAGAGACGACGCATGACCCTGACGCTGGTTCTCGGCGGCGCCCGTTCCGGCAAGAGCGGCTACGCCCAGCGACAGGCCGAGAGGGCCGCCGAGGCGGCGGGCCGCCCGCCCGTCTTCATCGCCACCGCCGAGGCCTTCGACGACGAGATGCGCGACCGCATCGCCCGCCATCAGGCCGAACGCGGCCAAGGCTGGCGCCAGGTCGAGGCGCCGCTGGATCTGGCCGAGGCCGTGCGCGCCCTGTCGGCCGAGGACGTCGCCGTCGTCGACTGCCTGACGCTGTGGCTCAGCAATCAGATGCTGGCCGAGCGCGACCTGGCCGCCGCCGTCGACGACCTGGCGCAGGCCCTGGCCGCCTGCCCGGCCACGCTGTGGGTAGTCAGCAACGAAGTCGGCTGGTCCCTGGTCCCCGACAACGCACTGGGCCGCCGCTTTCGCGACGAGGCCGGCCGCCTGAACCAGCGCATCGCCGCCGTCGCCGACGCGGCCTGTCTGATCGTCGCAGGAATGCGGTTGCCGCTGGAGCGGGCCTGAAAAAAATAGCCATCAAAGAGCACGTCACGGCCACGACACAGACGCGTTAGGCCAAGACTATCCGTATCAAGCAGTTCAACCCGATCTGTTCATGACACAACCGGGTCAGCTTCGTCGTCCCTGAATGAGCGCATATACTGCTGGACGCGGAATCCAAGACGCTGCGGCGGTGGAGTATCTGAAGCCGTAGAAGGCCGTCCAAGCTGGAGAACGCCCTGCCCGAGCAAGGTTAGCGATCCTCTCTCCTTCCCGTAGACGCTCATGAAAATTTGGGAAGGTGAGACTGGAGACCGGATAGATAAATCCGATCTTCTGGACAAAAAAACATGACCCGGACGAAGACTTCGTCCGGGTCAAAGGGGGGAGCAGGTCAGGTCAGGTCAGGGAACGACGCGGAGATTGCCGAGGCCAGAAGGTGCCGTCACAGTCAATTCTCCGTTGACGTAACAAGTAGTCGGGGTGCCGTTGACACTTGCCCCCCAGGGGATCGGGACAGCCGAAGGCGTGGCCCCCGGAGCGACGATATTGGTTCCCGAGATGTAGAGATAGTCGGTCGGAGACGACGAAAGGGTTCCAACGCAAGTCCCGCCAGCTGCCGTCACATTGACGTCCATCTCAATCTTCTGGGTCGCAACATCAATACCTCGAACCTGCCAGGTGCCGTTCGGCACCACCAGGGTGCCGCAAACCCCCAAAGAACCACCCGAGAAAACAATATTGGAGGCGGTTCCGACACCTGAAGCATTTACGGCCACATCGGCACTTACATCACACCACACATCGGGAATCGACTGGTAGAGGAACAACTGACCCGAAAGCGTGTAAGGCGATCCAGACGCGGTCGGGTCTGCCAGTTTTTGGGCGCTGGCAGCGGTGACACTCATCAAAGAAACAAGGGCAGCACAAGAAACAGAAGTTATTAACTTGAACATATTAATACCCCTTATCTAGACAATATAGGTAAAATGACCTATTTTTATATTATAGAATTCTAAGAAAATGGAGTCAAATGTTTTTTACAACATAATTAGTAAATAACTAGAACTTAAAAACGTTTGGTTACTGAGAATCCATAAACACGAGGATCCAACGTAAAGACGTTTGTAGTCAACATGGTATCGTCACTGTTTGTAAAGGCATCGACGATAGGCGCATCATCAAAAACATTCTTTACATAAGCATTAACAGTAAGGTTATCTTGAGTTTCCAGCGAAACAGATATGTTGACATTATCCCAAGATTCTATCCTATCATACTCCGTATTATAAACACGGAAATAACTTGGCGCCTGTCGATAATAGTCTCCACGAAGACGAAGATCGGAACTACCTATACGCCAAGTATATTCAGCTCCAACGCTAGCTGTCCAACGCGGCGCGTTGGGCAGTTCATTGCCGCTAAGATCGGCCATAAAGCCTCTCCCCGCGTTGGGGGCGTCGCGTATCGGGTTGTAGTCCGTGCCAAAGATCGCCCAGTAGGCCGGCCCGCCAGTGACAGCGGGATCGAAGGAGCCCATGCGACCAGCTCCACCGCACAAATGCCCCAAGACACGCTGCTTATAATCTTCCGCAAAGACCGATCTCAGAATTTTCTCAACAATCTCGGTCGGGGCAACGCAGTTGGAGGGAACCTGAACCCAGGGACGCAGCACAATCCAGTCAGGATTACCCTGCGTCCGATTCATGACGTCGATCGAGGCTTCGCCGTCGGCAATGCGGGTTTTCAGATAGCCGAAGTTGGCGTCGAGACGGAAGTTAGGCGTGACCTGATAGGTCATCTCCAACTCCAACCCCATGTTGGTGGCGTCGAAGTTCTCGTTCAGGGAGATGCGGTCAACGATCTGTGAGACCTGATAGTCTTGGTAGTCATAGTAGAATGCGGTGCCGTTCAGGCGCATCCGGCCATCAAGAAGGGTGGATTTCACCCCCACTTCAAAGGCGTTCAAATATTCAGGGTCGAAGGTGGCCGCGAGGGGGCGATACTGCACGACGCGCTCGTCCAGACCGGGACGCGGAGGGTTGGCCCCGCCGCCCTTGTAGCCGCGTGCGTAAGAGGCGTAGAGCATCAGGTCGTCGGACGGTTTCCAATCAAGAACCAGACGCCCGGTCACAGCCTCCCAGGACTGCTCGATATCAGGATCCGCGCGGAATCCTCTCGAGTAATTACCGCCCGTAGTCGGCCCATAACCAAGCAAATCCCATGTACCCAACAGCAGCTGCGTCGGATATGGTGTAGCAGTTTTTTCATCGTTAGTGTAACGAAGCCCCGCCGTAAATTTTATACTATTCGTTAAATCCATATAGGATTCGCCAAATACCCCCCACGACTCAGTAGTAACTTCATTTTTACTACGAAAGTAATTATGACCATCACCATCTAGACTTTCAAGCGGAGAAGTATCGACATAAACACACTCCCCTACGCTGCCATCAATACATTCACGAGTAATAAGTTCATTATTTACACCCCTTCCACTTCCATAAAAATACATTGCTGCAATATTGAACATATTATTGAACACATAATAATCATCATCACTTTCAAACTTTAGGTAATTTGCACCTATATTGAAATTAAACCGCCCATCAAAATTAGACTGTAGACGAAATTCTTGGAAAAATTGACTATTTTTTGACTTACTTAAATCTGCTGACAGCATACGGTTAGATGGGCCTAATTGAGGATCATTGAAATACCCCCCCGGAGCCACCAAAGACGGCCCCACACTCGGACGAACACCTCCTGATCCAGGCGGAGCTACAGGAACGACAAGATCGGTTCGGTCGCTAGGGTTAATCATTACGTTTGATACATAACGCATGTAATCCTGAGTTGACCAAAAATAATCCCTTGCATACGCGGTCTGAGAAACAAATTTGATATTATCGGTGACGTCAAAATTAATATTAAATTGGTAAAAATCATTAGTAACTCGAAATTTTGGATCATAGCTGGTCGAAATTTCTCGCAAATCTCTAGATTGAATCTGACCAGCATATGGATCTATACCTGAATTTATTACAGGAGCAGTCCTTACCATGCCATTTATCAAAGTCGCACCGTAGTAGGCCGCACCCGCAGGAAGCAACTGGCCCATAGTCAAGCCGTTCGGAACGCCATAGGCTTCATCCGCGTACAGTGACCCCGGCTTGCACCCCTGACTCAATACACTGCGCATAAAGGTTGTCTGGATTTCATAGGTCCCGACATGGGTCGGGCCCGGATCATTGTGGCAAAGTTGCTTGCCGGTGCGGGACCGGTTGTCATCCTCGCCGAAATGTTCCCAAACCAGGCTGACGTTCAGACGGTCGGTCGGTTCCCACAGGGCGGAGAGACGCGTGGAATAGAGGTCGCGACCGTTGACTCGAGTATCCTTGAAGGTGTTATGGTCAAAACCGTCGCGCTTGGTCAGGGAGCCGGCGACGCGCAGCCACAGATTGTCAGCCAATGGGAGGTTGACCATCATCTGGCCGCGCATCGTACCGAAGTTGCCGGCTTCGGCCTTAAGCATCCCCTCAAAGTCAGGCCCAGGAAGATTGGGGATCATGTTGACAACGCCACCCGTGGCGTTGCGGCCGTACAGGGTCCCCTGCGGACCCCGCAGTACCTCCACCCGGTTGACGTCCAGGTATTCCTGCTCGAACAGGCGATTGCGGATCAGCGGCGTGTTGTTGAAGCTGACCGCAACCGCAGGGTCGGACGACGCCGAGATCGCCTTCGTCCCGATCCCCCGGATCGAGAAATTGTACATGCTGAAGTTCGACTTGGAGAAGGCCACGTTCGGGATGGCGCGCATCAACTCCGAACCGCCCTCGATCTTCATCGCGTCCAGGTTCTCTGCGGAGAAGGCGGAGACGGCGATGGGAACGCTCTGAATCGATTGCTCACGCTTTTGAGCCGTCACGATCACGTCGGCGACGCTGGTCGTTTCTTGGGTGAGCGTCTGCTGCAGGAGGTCGTTTCCCCCTGCGTCGCCTTGACCGGCGCGCACCAGGCGAACTGCGTTTGGGCCCGCAAACTCGGCGCTGAGGCCCGTACCGGCGAGCAGGCGATCAAGAGCCTCATGGACCGGCAGGTCGCCCGAAACGGCGCGACCGCGCAGCCCGGAGGTCAGGGACTGGTCTGCGGCGATCGAAATTCCGGCCTGACGCCCGAATTCAAGCAGGCTTTGCGACAGCGGAGCAGAGCGAATGTTGAACGACGTCACGGCCGATTGCGCCATAGCGCCCATAGGCGTCGCCGCAATCATCAGTACGGCGCAACCCGCCCCCGCCAACATGCGCAAACGCGAAAAACCCGCGCGCGAAGGCTGCAATACCATAGGCCTCTCCCTCCCAAGAGATGGTTGTTTTGAGGGATTGACGTTTCAGGCGGCGAATACCCTACCTGTGGCGGCGCTTTTTTTTAGGAATCGTAAAAAAGACTTCAGATCGCAGGCTTAAGGCGATCCTCACGACCCGCATTGCGGACGTCGGCGTCGAGCAGGACGGCCAGGCGCTGGACCGTGTCAGCGCGGTCGTCGATCACCAACCTCAATGTCACATGACGACGGCCCAGCGACGGGTCAGCGGAAACGGGGCGCTCGTAGAAGCGGTTGAGATCACGGACCACCTGATCCACCGGAGCGTCCTCATAGGTCAGAACGCGCTGGCGCCACTCGTCGACGGATGTGGGAGAAATATTCGAGATCTTAGCGTGCTTCAGGGTGTGCTCAGTCGTGTCCTGAACATGAAATCTCTGACCAGCGCGCAGGAGAACAGGCTTGGCGCCGCCTGCCAGTCGACGAACCTCGACCACGCCTTCCTTAACGGCGACATCCAGACTGCGATCGCGATTACGGACGTTAAACGCCGTGCCGATGGCCCGCACCTCATAGCCGCCGGCACGCACAAGGAAGGGACGCTCTGGGTCTTTTCTGACGACAAAGGTCGCCTCGCCTTCCTTCAAATTCACCACGCGCTCGCGGTCGTTGAGATCATAGCGCGCGCGCGTCACCACATTCAGCGCAACAATGCTGCCGTCCGGCAACTCCTGACTGCGTTGCTCGCCCACACCGGTCTCGCTGGAGGTACGATCCAGCCGCCAGACAACGGCCGCGCTCATGCTCACAGCCAGGCCCAGCACCAGGACAGCGGCTATCGCGGCCCGACGACCTTGGACAGAGGCTCTGCGACGCGGCGCCGGAACCATTTCGCCGACGGTCGAAAGCTCGCCCCACACCTCATGCATACGGTTCAGGGCAGCCTGATGCAGCGGATGCGAGCGCCAAACGTCAAAGGCCTGTCGCTCTTCCAGTGACATGGGCCCTCTCCGCTGGGCGGCGAACCACCTCGCGGCCTCTTGTTGAATGTCGTCGTCTAAGATCATGAACCGGCGTGCTGGCGGCGTGTAAAAGCCGTACGATTACCACCATAGACGAATGAAGGGCGTTATCCCCTACTCGTCCAATTCATCTGCCTGCATTTTTTGCACCAATTCCAGCATGGCGGCCGAAAGGTGCTTTTCCACAGCCTTCACGCTGATCCCCATCGTACGGGCGATGTCGAGATAACTTAGGCCGTCTATACGGTGCAGAAGAAAGGCCTCACGGCGACGATCCGGCATGGCGTCAATGACCGCCAGAGCCCTGCGCAGCCGTTCCGTAGCGAGCAGGACGCGTTCCGGATCGGCGTAAGAACACGGCTGCTGGTCATAGGCGCCCTCCGCACGGAAAAGACGCATGGTCCGGGTTCGGCTCCGAAGCCGATCTATCACCAGATTGCGAGCGAGCCGGAAAAGCAGATGTGTAGGTGCGCGGATCGGTTCGCGCTCTGCAGTCTCGACTAATTTCAGGCAAGCGTCCTGGGCGATATCCGCCTCATCTCCGTGCACCCGGCGCGTAATCGCGCGCAAGCCTTCGGCGCTCGACCGAAAGGTCTCATCCAGATGATCTGATCTAGTTGCGCGTGATTGTCGCTCCACCATGGCCTCTCCCCAGACCATTGTTCGCTAAGCCGTCACTGTCTCCCAGGCGCGCAGACTTCGTCAAGTCACACCCTTCAGAACCGGCGCTGCAAGGTTAGGCGCACCGTACGCCCCAAGGGGTCCTGCATGTCCCGTCCATACCCTTGAGCAGGCGATCCATCCCCGAGGCGCGCCTCACGGCGGGCGTCGAACAGATTGCTTATGTCCAGACTAAGTTGCAGGCCGGTACTGCGACGACGCGGTGCATCATCACCTCCCGCTCCAAGTCCTCTGCCGCCGGACGTCATCTGAAAATTGAACCTCAGATCAACTGTCGTGAACGCCGCAATGATGAGATCGTCCGGCCCGTCTTGTCCGCCGGTCCGTCGTGTCCGATAGCCCTCCTGCCAGCGAGCTGAAATATTAGCTCCCCAGCGCCCCCGCCTAGCGTCGACCAAAATACTCGCATTCTGTTGCGCAACCCCTCCACCGTCCCCCTTGAGACGATCCATCTCAGGCAGTCCCGCGCGCAGGCGGGCGACGTTAGAGAGTTGAAGACTATGATTCATAGCGACACGCATGATCGTCACTTCCTGCCCCGCCGCGGCGGCAGGGCGAGGAAGATTGAAGTTCACACCCGTGTTCAGACTTTCAGTCAGTATCGAACTCAGATTCAGGGGCCGATAGTCGATACTGATCAATCGGCCATCGACATCCCGGTGGAAACGATCAGGAAAAGCGGCCTCCACGTCTTCGGTCAGTTCCGGCAGGGAACCGATCCCATTCGTGAGTTCGGCGCGCGTGTAGCCCAGATTGCCTGACAAATTCCAGGACGTGAACGGGCCCACTGACGCGGAAACCCTCCACCGTTCGGATTCCGGCGGCGTCAAATCCGGATTCCCTCCCCTGATGGGCAGGACTTCGATCGCTTCCCCGGTTCGGAAGTCGAACACCACGATCGGGACTCCGTAATACTGAGGCTCAGAGCGTTGAATATCCGGCACGCTGTCCGTTGACGCCGCCCATTCTCCGTTCAGCCTCACGCTTCTGCGCGGCGTCCAGACAAAACCCGCGCTCACATCCTCGCCGCCGCCGCCGCCGCTCTCTCGCATCCCGGCGCCGAAGGTAGCGGCGATATCGCCCAGGCGCCCCCGCCAGCCTACGCCGCCCGGCTTCAACAAGGGAACGGTCAGTATGCCCCTGGCGCTGTTCGTCTGAAAACTATGGACGGTCCTGTCCTGACTGCGCTCAACCGTTGACCGGCTTCCCTGGAAATTAGCCGTCAGATTGGCGGTTAAGGGCCCAGACGGCAGTTCAATGAGCGAGCGCTGTCCCGAGCCGGTCAAGCCGAGCGACAGCGTATCGCTCGTCATATCCTGCAAGCCGGCTTCCCGATTGCGTCCGATCTGTCCATTCAGGTTCGTCTGCACCAGCCACCCCAAAAGATTGCCGCTGACGCCGCCCGACGCCCCCAGACTGTCCGAACGTCGACGACTTTCCACCGCCCCTGCGCCGACCTGCGCCACCGAACGACTATCCCGCATCTGACCGTTCAGACTGAAGACGCCCGACCAGTCGCCGAGTCCCCTAGTAAGGCTGAGGTTCGCGGATAGGACATCCGACTGCGGCCGCAACGTCGCCTGATCCGCTTCAGGCCCATCCGTGATCAAACTGCGATCTCTCTCCCCCGCCCGAAGCGCCGTTTCATGTGAGACCCGCAAACCGAACTGGTGCGTGTTTCGCCCTGCGATGCCCGAACGGCGCAGGTCCCCTGACAGCGTCGAGGTTCCGCCCTGGGTCGGTCGCGCGCCCATTGCCCGCCCGTCATAACTTGAGAATTTTGGCTGCAGCACGAGATTGACCACCCGTTGTCCGGCCACAGCACCGTAGAGCCCTGAGGCTTCGGGCGGCAGAACTTCCGCTCGCACCAGGGCGTCCGGCGGAAAACCCGTATAAGCGCTGACATTGGGCGTCGGTCGGCCATTGATCAAGATGAGGGGCTGGCCGCCAATCGCCAGGGTTTCATCCATCCGTTTCAGAACGTCATCGATGCTCCATGCGCCCAGGGCGTCGATATCTGCGCCGTCCCATTCGATTTCCGGGGGCGTCAGCGCCGCCCCACGTCGCCCGAACACCTCGATGTCTTCGACCTGTACCGGTTCGTCCAGACGAGGATCTTCGCTCACGACCTGGTCAGGCTCTGCCGTCACCTCTTCAATCGAAGCGCCGCCATTCCCCATCACGACAGCGGCGACTAAAGGCAACCACCCCCCCATTCCATTCCTCGCCCGCTGCCCTCGCCCAAGGGTTGAAGCCTCGCGCGTTATTCGCGGAACGACAAGAAAAATCAGAACCGCGCTCTAGATGGTCAAATATAGACACACCCTAACAACTATGGACCTTAAACTAAGCTGACAGATACAATATTCATCCTCACACCAACATGAACAAATCGGCCTCTCTGGAATTCATTATCTTTGAATAAAAATATGGAACGCGTCAGACGGAGCTTAGGGCTCCATCTCGGGCCCCGTAGCTTTATGGAACCGGCTCCGGTTCAGGCAGGCAGGGGAAGCGGGCGGCCAACCTACTGACCTGACGGCGCGCGGCTGGTCCCTGGCTCCCGATAACCCGCTGGAGCGGATCTAGCCTCTAAAGAGCGAAGTCCAGCCGGGCGGCCCAGCGCCGCGTCAGCTCGGGCCAGGTGTCGGCCGGTCGGCCGGCGATCAGGCGCGTTCCGAAACCATGACCGCCTTCCTGGAACAGGTGGGCTTCGGTCCTGACGTCGGCCGCCTTCAGGCTGGAAAGAAGCATGAGGCTGTTCTCGACCGGCACCGAGGCGTCGTCCATCGCATGGATCAGGAAGACCGGCGCGGGGCCCGACCAGTCCATCTGCTCGAGCGAATAGGCCGCGATCTCCTCGGCGCTGGGCGCGGCGCCGAGGAGGTGGGCGCGGGACCCCGCGTGGACGTAGGGGTCCGTCATGGTCGCGACGGGATAGAGCAACACCGTCAGGTCCGGCCGCAGGGACGCCGTATCGGCGCCGTCGGTCGAGGCGTAGGCGGCGTCCGCCCGGGCGCTGGCCAGACCCGCCAGATGGCCGCCGGCTGAGGCGCCCAGCACCGCCACGCGATCCGGCCGCACGTCGAACTCCGCCGCGCGGCTGCGGATCAGCCGGATCGCCCGCTGCACGTCCTGCAGGGGGGCGTCCGGTCCCGCCGCCCAACCATCAGCCGGCAGCCGATAGCGCAGTACGAAACAGGTCGTCCCGCTGGCGGCGAAGACGCGGGCCACGTCGAAGCCCTCCTTGTCCAGAACGGACCAGCGATAGCCGCCGCCCGGAATCAGGAGCATGGCCGAACCGTTCGGCCGGGCGGGCCGCACCACCGTCATCAGGGGATCGGTCGTGTACTGGGCGTAGCGGTCGCGATAGCTCGGGTCCGTCGACCGCTCCGGCACGATGGGAACCACGCGCACGCCTTCGCCGCCCGGCGCGCCGGCGGGCCACAGGCGGACCGTCTCGGTGGGGTCGGGCGGCGCAACAGCCTGATTGCGCGCCAGGACGACGCCCGGCGCGGCGAACGCGCCGCCAGCGGCGGCTCCAACCCTCAACAGGGCGCGGCGGTGGATGTTCATGAAACCCTCCCGGTGGAATTGAAGAGGGGCGCCCGCCCCCTCAGACGAGCGCCCCTCTCGGCGTCGGGTCCTTAGACCTTGGCCGGTTCGTATCTGGGCGAGATGATGTGAACCACCAGCAAGGCCACCAGATAGGCCGAGGCCGCCACCACGAAGATCGGGGTGTAGGTGCCCAGCTTGTCCAGCACGAAGCCGGCGTACTTGGCCATGATCATGCCGCCGATGCCGCCCAGCATCCCGCCGATTCCGACGACCGAGCCCACCGCTCCACGCGGGAAGACGTCGCCGGGGAAGGCGTAGAGGTTGGCCGAGAAGCCCTGGTGAGCCGCCGTGGCCAGACCGATGATCAGCACCGCGATCCACAGGTTGGAGGCGAACGCCGCAAAGGCGACCGGGACGGCGCACAGGGCGCAGATCAGCATGGTCAGCTTGCGGGCCTTGTTCAGGTCCATGCCGCGGTTCATGAAGCGTCCCGACAGCCAGCCGCCGCCGACCGAGCCGACGTCGGACAGCAGGTAGATGGCGACGATCGGCGGGCCGAAGGTCTTCAGATCCAGCCCGTAGGTCTTGCCCAGGAAGTCGGGCAGCCAGAACAGGAACATCCACCAGATGGGATCGATCAGGAACTTGCCCGCGGCGTAGGCCCAGGTTTCCTTGACCGTCAGCAGCTTCTTCCAGCCGATCTTCTCGACGGGGTCCGCCGGGTCCTGCTCGATCCACTCCAGTTCGGCCGTCGACAGCTTCTTCACTTCACGCGGACGGCGATAGACGATCAGCCAGATCGGCAGCCAGATCAGGCCCAGCAGGCCGGTGATGACGAAGGCCATCTGCCAGCCAAAGCTGAGCACCAGAACCGGGACGAGCAACGGCGTGACGATGGCGCCGATATTGGTGCCGGCGTTGAACAGGCCGGTGGCGAAGGCGCGTTCCTTCTTGGGAAACCACTCGGCCACGGCCTTGATGCCGCCAGGGAAGCCGCCAGCCTCGCCGACGCCCAGGATCATGCGGGCCATGATGAAGTGCGACAGGTCGCGGGCTGCGCCATGCATCATGTGGCCGATCTGCCAGATGAAGAAGGCGACCCCCAGGCCCCAGCGCGCGCCGATCTTGTCCATGACCCGACCGAAGATCAGGTAGAAGACGGCGTAGGACGCCTGGAACCAGAAAACGATGTCGGCGTAATCCGTCTCGGACCAGCCGAACTCGGCGGACAGGGTCGGCTTCAGGAAGCCGATCATCTGACGGTCGACGTAGTTGATCACCATGGCGGCGAACAACAGCCACATGACGATCCAGCGGTATTTGCCGGCCGGAGGGGCCGTCACGCGGATCGGCCCTCCCTTTTCGGCGGTCTGCGAAGCCTCTGTCATCGAAGGCGTCCTTTTCCGTTTGTTTCCTCGGCGCGTCCCGTCTTCTGCATCCCTCTGCGGACGGGTGGGCGCCTGATTTCCTGTGTCAGCCGATCGGTCAGCCTCTCGGATCGTGTTGCGGGCGGGCCTTCACCATGCGGCAGCGAACCTCGCCGGCGCCGGCGAAACGGCAGACCGATTCATCGCCGATGTCCACGCGGTGGACGCCCGTGACCGCGCCTGTCGAGATCAGAGTCCCCGCCGTCAACGGCCGTCCGCGGCGCGCGCCGTGCTCCAGCAGGAAGCGGACCGATTCCAGCGCGCCCCCGGCCAGCGAAGCCGAGCCGCCCCGACCTACGCTCTGGCCGTTGATCAGGGTCTCGACCTCAATGGTCTCCATCCGCGCGCGCCAGTCGGTCAGTTCGGGACCGATCACCAGTCCGCCGTTGTTGCCGAAGTCCGACGCCACCACGGCCGAGCCCAGGTCGTTGATGCTGGACAGCGGGCTGCCGGCCAGTTCCACCCCGATGAAGACGGCGTCGATCTGATCGGCCACGTCCGCCAGCGTCCAGTCCGTGCGGTTCGGATCGACGTCGGCGCCGATGCGGGCGATGAACTCGGCCTCCACGGCGGCGAAACCGCCTTCGATGGCCGGCAGGTCCGTCGGCTGCGCGCCTGCGGTCCAGACGTTGGCCGCGAAGATGGCGCCCGCCACCCGGTGCGCGCCCAGCACGGCCTGTTGCGCCGGCGGGACGCCGCCGACCTTCCAGCCGACGACCTGGTCCGGGAACAGGGCGATCGCCTGATCCTGAATGGCGTAGGACCGGCTCAGGGCGTCAGGCGTCGCCCCCGGGTAATCCGGCAGGGCTCGCGCCGCCAGCCGATGGTCCACGAAAGCCTGCGCTACGGCCAGGTCGGCGGCCGGGTCCGTCGCCGCCGTCACAGGCCGCGCTCCGAAGATAGAATCTGATGGATCAATGTGACGCCCCGATTGAAAGCTCCGGATAATGGCGGCTCATGGAAACCGGTGTCAATCATTCATCGCCAATGAACCGTGGCGTCTGACGCCCGGCGCGGCTATGGCTGGTCCAAGAACCAGGAAAGGGGGACGCCTTTGTCAGAACGGGATTCGCAACCGGCGAAATCCGGCAAGCGCGCCACCATCAATGACGTCGCCCGCGTGGCGCAGGTCTCCAAGAAGACCGTGTCGCGCGTCATCAACCAGTCTCCGTTCGTGCGCGAGGAAACCCGCGCCCGCGTTCAGGAGGCGATCGACGAACTGGGCTTCGTGCCCGATCCGCAGGCGCGCGGCCTGGCCTTCCGCCGGTCCTTCCTGGTCGGGATGATCTACGATCAGCCCAGCCCCACCTATGTGGTCAACATGCAGCAGGGCATCCTGGACGCCCTGAAGGGATCGGGCCTGGAACTGGTGGTGCATCCGTGCAGCCGCACCTCCCCCACCCTGCTGAAGGACATTCGCGGCTTCGTCGAACGCCAGCGGCTGTTCGGCGTCATCATGCCGCCCTCGGTGTCCGAGGACGAGACGGTGATCGAACTGCTGCGCGAGCTGGACACTCCCTATGTCCGCATCGCCTCGATCGCCCTGGACCAGCCCCAGAACATGGTGGTGACCAACGACTGGATCGGCGCCGCCGAGGCCGCCCGGCACCTGGTGGACCTGGGCCATCGGCGCATCGCCCTGGTGCGCGGCCTGGCCTCCTTCCGCTCATCGGTCGTG
>PJUF01000484.1_pt1 | contig 28064 bp, 21 predicted proteins | sample 1512191 | NCBI WGS metagenome assembly PJUF01 (sample SAMN08177673, study PRJNA422409) | Feces metagenome, whole genome shotgun sequencing project. | isolation source: Chicken feces (3) enriched on wood chips | host: Gallus gallus | place: USA: Madison | collected 2015-01-15 | reverse complement strand
GTTCAATAATCGCTACATTTGAGTTACCCGAATCAACCACTTTTTCCACCGGAAATTTCATACTTTCCGGCGAAAGGAATTGTCCTTTTTTCAATGTAACATGCTTTCCGGTTTTAGCAGCTGCCACCACCAAGTCAGTTTGGCGAACCAAAAACGCGGGAATTTGGAGAACATCAACATATTCGGCAGCCATTTCTGCATGGAAAGGCTCATGGATGTCTGTAGTGGTCGGAACATCAAATTCCTTTCCTATTTGTTGAATGATTTTCAAGGCTTTTTCATCTCCAATCCCCGTAAAGGAATCAATCCTGGAACGGTTGGCTTTTTTAAATGAACCTTTGAAAATATAGGGAATGTTTAATTCATCGGTTATTTTGATGACCCTTTCCGCAATCCTTCTCGGTGTATCTTCATTTTCGATCGCGCATGGCCCCGCAATCAGAAAGAAATTGAGAGAATCTGCGTGTTTGATTTTTGGTAAATTCTGAATCATTTTACAAAATTACGGATTTTTTGGTTGGATACTGAGCTGATTTTAACCAAGCCTTGAAAGGATTATTTTGAAAAAATTAAGTTAGAAAATAACTAACCTTTTGTTAAGTGTTTTTCACGATTTTCATAAAAAGGAATTTCAGGACTTAAAATTTCTTCAATCAGATTGCTAAGAAAACCTGTTGATATTTTCAGAATTTCATTTCCGAATTCCGTTTCTCCATCAATTTTTAATGGGATAAGGCCTTTTTTTGGATATTTCAGCGGATAAATTCCAAATTGTACAGTTTGGTTTTCATGGTTTCCGAAAAATAAATGCGCATACAATGACAGCTGCAAAGGCTTAGCAAATTCACTTTCCATAAAAACTTTCTGAAAGTTTTCTGATTTGACCGACAATGAAGAATCTTTAACCGAACCGGTTTTGTAATCAATAATCCTTTTTCTTCCGTTTATAGAATCAATCCGGTCAATGAAACCTTTCAATTTTACTTTTTTACCGTTTGCAAGTTCAAATTTCACTTCCGATTCTTGTTCTAAATTCAAAATGATCAGTTCATTTTCTTTGCTCAGTTTCAAATCGTCTTTAAGCACATTTTCCACAAATGCAGAAACGATTTTATAAATCAGAAAATTTTTCCCGCTTAAAAATTCGCCGTCTTTGTACTCTTCTCTAAAACATACTTCCACCACATTTTCCATCTTGTCCAACAAATTTTGAATGTCAGACGGATGTAAAATTTTTCCCAATAAATTTTTGTACAATTCTTCCAAAGATTTATGAACTATGTTTCCCAGCACACGCGCACCGACTGTTTCTTCTGCTTCCTCAAATTCGGAAATCTTCAGTACTTTTTGCTGATAAAACTCAATCGGGTTTCGCAGATAGCTGCTCAATGAGGAAGGCGAAATTCCCGATTTCGACCAATCATTAAGTCGATCTAATACAGACTGTGTTTTTTGTATGGTCAATTCCTTTTTTTGAGGAGCAGAAAAAGCCGGAGCCGCAATTTTGAATTGAATTTCATGCCCGGATTCTATTTCCAATTGAGATATAAACCGGCTTTTCTCACCCGACCCCAAAGCGTCTGGTTCAGAATTATACAAGAGGTGAACCGATTTTGTTCGCTGAAGTAGGCGATAGAAGTGATAGGCAAAGACCGCGTCATTTTCCGTAAAAGTATTCAAGCCCATATCTCGTCTTATGTCATATGGGATAAAGGAGTTTTCCATTTTACCCGGAGGAAGGATTCCATCATTGACCGAGGTCATGATTACATTTTTAAAATCAAGCAGGCGGGTTTCCAGTAAACCGATAATCTGAAGACCCTCCAAAGGTTCTCCCACAAAAGAAATGGTTTCATTGTGCAACAATCTGTTGTATAAGATATACAGTGTTTTGAAATCTTTTACGAGATCAAATTCGGCAAGCTCTTCCTTCAGCTGTGCGAGCAATAAACTGAAACGGTATAAATATTCTTTATCGAGTTCATTGATCTCAATTTCTGCTTTTTGCATCAAATCATTGGTCCAGTTCGTTAGCGTTTCTGTAAATGAACTAACATCTGAAGGGGCTTCAAATAAAGCTTTATAAATACTTTTTTCTAGATTTTTGGTCAGGAAATCAGGTGTTGTGAAAATCCGGTTTTGTATCTGTATTTTTAATTTCAATTCATCAGAAAGACTCGTTTTTTCCTTAAACAATGAGTTCCCCAAAATATCAAGCACATTTTTATAATAATACGTTTTGCCTTTTCCTAATTTTTCACGGTTCATTTGCAATTCAAAAACCGAACGAAAAAAATAAGCCATGGAGGATTTATTGAGTGGGAACCCCATGGTAATATTGATTTTAGAAATATTTTTTGGAATGGAGCTCAAAACCGCTGGTAGTAAAGATTCTTCTGCCAGAACGATTGCGGTTTCAGTCCACTCATTTTCAGGGATTTGTTTTAAAATTTCATGTAAATATTTTGCCTGCCCTACTTGTTTGCCTACACTGGTTATTTGTATATTTTTTGGTTGGGAGAACGCATTGAATTCCCAGTTCCAATTGTCTGACACTTCTTTGTATTGCCGAAGAAAGTAACCTGCTTCCTGATTAGGATTCTGCATATAATAAGTATCTGAATCCCAGAAGAGATATGCTCTTCCCCATTTTTCAAGTTCAAATGTGATTTTTCTTTCGGCATTGGACAATGCATTTAAGCCGGCAAAAACGAAAGTTTTGTTTGAATTTTGGATAAATTCAGGAAGTTTTTCAACTGCGGTTTTATAAATCAACCCCCGGTAGGCCCAATTTTTATTGATTAAATCCTGATTGAGCTGAAAATATAAGTCTTTTGCCATTTTCCAAAAGAACAAATGTTTGCTCATCAATTGATTACTCCCAATTTCCAGATTTTCATATCCCCATTTTTTGATGCGTTCTGCTGAAACTAGGTAATCAAAAATTTCTTTGGGATTGGCCAATGCTGAATTGATGTCGTCAAAGTCCTTTAAAAGTGTAGGAATCCATTTGAGAAAAACATCAAATTCATCGGGTGAGTCAGTGATTTTTTTGTAAGAATCATAGGCTTGAAACCAAAGTTGAATCTGAGAAATAGGTTTTAACCCGGAGATTGACACAACAAAATCATCTATGCTTACAAATTCGGGTAATAAGCTATTTCTCAGCTTTGATTGAAAAATTTGTCGAAAGAATAATTTTGGCCGGTTTCCCGGTAAAATGATAATTGTATTTTCAAAATCTGTATTATTTTGAATAAGTTCAGAAACAACTTTTTCTATGAATTTTTCCATTTAATGCGTTACCGCTTTTAAGCCAACAATTGATGCAATAAGTGTAAAAATAAAGAAAATCCGCCAGAAATTAGCTGGTTCATTGAAAAATAAAATGCCCATTAAAACGGTTCCGACGGCTCCAATTCCAGTCCATACAGCATAAGCGGTCCCAATCGGAAGAGTTTGTGAAGCCTTTATCAGTAAGAGCATACTAATGAATAGGCAAACTAAAAATCCTCCATACCAAAAATAGGATTCGGTTCCGGAGGTTTCTTTTGCTTTTCCGAGACAGGAGGCAAATCCGACTTCAAATAATCCTGCGATAATCAGTAAAATCCAGTTCATTTTTCAAAAATCTTTAAATATTTTGGTTATAAGTCATTATATCAGAAAAATTGGTTTTTCAACTTCTTGTAAAAAACGCTGCCGAGATTTCTGGTATTGTTTTATATTTAATGTTGAATAGAATTTAGATGAATCTTCAAAGTTAGGAAAACTAAAAGATTAATTTTAAGTAAAAAAACTTCAAACTGAAACTTTAACTTTAAACTTCAAAAACTACCTTTGCAAAATGAATGAGACGGAATTAACGGCCAAAGAAAAATGGATCAAAATTGAACAGTTTTTCGCTGAAAACTTTACAGACGGAGAAACGCCTGATTTGGATTCAATCCTATTTTTAATCGGGGTACAGGAACTGGGGAAAGGAAAAAGAAAATTTAAGAAAGACGATAAACTCAATCTTTTGCATATTGCAGTTTGCCGTGTTTTGGAACCTTTTGGTTATTATAGGTTTGAAGGGCTGGACAAAGACGGCTGGCCGCAATTTGAATTTTTAGAACCATTGCCGGAACTCAAATCCAATGAACAAACATTGTTGATGAAACAGGCGGTTATCCAATATTTTGAGGACAGGGAAATGTTTTAGCAACCTGCCAAGTTCTTAGGACTTCACTGATTCAATCAACATATTTACCACTAATTTATCGGTTTCCAATGTTAAATCGTCAGAGGAAAGTTCATTCAAACTTACCCAAACTAATTTTTGTATATCGGAGTCAAGGACTTTTAATTGCGAAATATTGATAGCTTTTACTTTGTAATAAATCATCAGGATTTGTTCATTTTCATCAAAACGGGATGCGAGAAAATAGTCTTGTGTATAAAAATGTTCCAGAATTTCTACTTGAAGATTTAATTCTTCCATGAATTCACGTTTCAGGCAATTCTTTGTTCCTTCACCATATTCGAGCCCGCCGCCCGGGAATTTATCAATGATGGTTCCTGCAAAAGGTTCCCTGATGATGAGTAAATTATTCTGCTCGACTAAAAGTCCATAAATCCTGATGTTAAATGGCGTCATAAATTATTTTAAAATTTGAAATTAAATTTCAGTTGAAGATTAAGCTTAATTCATTTGTCCGGCTCAGTTAGTTTCCGGATTTAAAAGCAACAAGCATTTCTCTTTTTCCCGGAGGGCCGGGTCTTTTTTCTACTTTCAACCCAACATCAATTAGCGCTCTCCTTACACTTCCTTTGGCAGAATAAGTGGTGAGGATACCCCCGTCTTTCAAAGACTTGACGAGTTTTCCAAATAAGGATTCTGTCCATAATTCTGGTTGAACCCTCGCTCCGAAAGCATCAAAATAAATCAAATTAAATTTATTTTCAGGATAATTAAATTCCAGAAAGTCTGCTTGAATTTTTGAGAGGTGAAATTCGGAAGTAATCGGGATTTCTGCTCCCCAAACCGTGTCCATTAAGTCTAAATAATATTTTTGTAAATCTGAAATGGAAAATTCTGGATTCCATTTGTTTAAAATTTTATGGTAATTAAGCTTTTGTAATTCATCTGCTGTGACCGGGTATTTTTCAATTCCGGTATAGTTGATTGTTAAATTTCTTGTTTGAGATTCCAGTAATGTAATCAGCGCATTTAATCCCGTTCCGAATCCTATTTCCAAAATATTCACAGAATTAAGGGTATGAAATTCATCTAAACCATTTCGGATAAAAACATGATAAGCCTCCTGAACCGAGCCGTGTTTTGAGTGGTAAGACTCATTCCATTCGGGGATGAAAATCGTTGAGGAGCCGTCGGTTGTGGTAATAATTTCTCTGGAAAGCATATTCAAAATTAAGCAATAATTAGGTTGTCTGGTACATTTACTTCCATAATATTTGAGTACATTTGTTATTGCAAAACAAATAATAAAAATTTTTAAAATGGTTATAGAAAAAATAAAAGAAACAAGATTTACTCCAGAAGTCTTTAACATTCAAACATTTGGGACGGCATTTGCAGACCATATGTTGTTGGCATGGTACAAAGATGGAAAATGGAGCGAACCCATCATTAAACCATATGGAAAATTAGAATTTGCACCTTCTATTTCAGTTGGTCATTATGGCCAGGGAATTTTTGAAGGGATGAAAGCGTACAAAGGTGAAGATGGAGAAGTTTTTCTATTCAGGCCTGAAAAAAACTTTGAAAGAATGAATAAGTCTGCTGAACGTTTAGACATGCCTTCCATTCCTGAAGAAATTTTTATGGACGGATTAAAAACACTTGTTGATTTAGACAGACAATGGGTACCTTCTACTTACGGTATGTCGCTTTATTTACGACCCGTTATGTTTGCAACAGAAGAAGCCATAACTGCGCGTTCATCCAATGAATATCTATTTGCGATTCTTACAGCAGTAGCACCCAATTATTACAACAAACCCCTTTCTGTAAAAATTGCCGACCGGTACAGCCGCGCTGCAAATGGGGGGGTAGGTTTTGCCAAAGCCGCCGGAAACTATGCCGGTTCTTTTTATCCGACGCATTTGGCTCGTGAAGAAGGTTATGATCAAGTTGTTTGGACAGATGACGCTACACATACTTTTATTGAAGAAGCCGGGACTATGAACGTCATGGTTCGGATTGGCGACAAATTATTGACAGCACCTACTTCTGAACGAATCTTGAACGGGGTTACCCGAGACAGTATGCTGGAACTGGCAAAAGCACAAGGTTGGGAATTGGAAGTTAGAAAAGTTACTGTGGACGAAATTTACAATGCACATAAAACAGGTGAATTGAAAGAAGTATTTGGTGTAGGTACAGCCGTTGTTGTGAATAATTATGTTGCGGTTGGCTATGGTGATGAAAGATTGGAACTGCCCGATTTGCCGGAAGCCGAATCCTACGGAAAAACACTGAAAAGAAAACTAGTTGATATACAAATGGGCTTAGCGGAAGACCCTTTTGGCTGGAGAGTAAAAGTCGAAGAAAATTTGGTGGAAGCATAATTTCACAAAAATATAAATTACCCAAAGCCGGATTGTTTCCGGCTTTTTATCTGTAAGCCTCATTTCCTTGATGCCATTATTGAAAAAATAAATAACCCGTAGTGCATCATGACTTAAAGATTGACCATGATTAAATAATTGTAATTTAACGTATTTCAAACAAACATCCCGGAGGAGTTAAATATTTATAACCCGGGATGGCTACTGAGTGGAGTCGGAGCAGAATCTTGGATAAAAAAATAAATTTTAATTATTAAAAAAAACTATTAAATATTTCGTATTTTCACTTTTTTCATAAAATTAAAACTACTTAAGATTAAGTAGCTTGTATTTAACCTCTTTATATTAAAAACGTAGAAGAAAAATTGATAGAATGAAGTCGATCAGTGTTTTTGAGATTATAAAAATAGGAATAGGACCTTCCAGTTCCCATACGATGGGGCCTTGGAATGCAGCCGGAATGTTCCTGAATTTGATTCAAGAGAAAAAAGATTTATCTGAAGTAAAAGAAGTTTTTATTGAATTCTTTGGCTCGCTGGCCAAAACAGGAATTGGCCATGGGACTGATATTGCAGGGATGCTTGGACTTGCCGGAGAAGATTTTAAGACCATTGATACAGATAAAATCATTCAAAAGGTTGACCATATCAAATCTTCTCGAAAAATTCTTTTAGATGGGCAGGCCGAAATCCCTTTTATATATGGTCATCATTTGGTGCTGAACAAGAAAGAAAGCCTTCCTTTTCACCCAAACGGAATGATTTTTAGAGCAATTTTTAATGATGGAACCGAAATAGCACAGGATTATTATTCGGTTGGTGGAGGCTTTGTTGCCACAAAAGAAGAAGTGTCGGTAGAAAGTGAATGTATCCGAACGTTATACCCTTGTCATCATGGACAAGATGTCTTGGAATATTGCAAGAAATTAAACATATCTTTTTCTGATTTAATTTACATCAATGAAGAAAGTTGGCGTTCCAAAGAGGAAACCAATAAGACAGCATTGGGCATTTGGAAACACATCAAAGAATGTATATACAAAGGCGTTAACAAGGAAGGAATTCTTCCCGGAGGATTGAATGTAAGTCGTAGAGCTGCAGGGCTCAACCGGAAATTATTAGGTGATGATAAAATTTACAGAAACATAGAGGAATGGTTTCAATTGGTTGTAGATGCCGAAGAAACTTTTACAACCATTAATAAATGGGTATCATGTTTTGCATTGGCGGTCAATGAAGAAAACGCGAGTTTCGGAAGGATTATTACAGCTCCAACCAATGGCGCAAGTGGAGTGATTCCCGCCGTTCTGATGTATTCTCAGGCTTTTACCGAATATACAGGAGATGATAAAATCATACGTTTTTTACTGGTAGCGGGTGAAATCGGAACCTTGTTCAAAAAGAATGCAACCATTTCTGCGGCAATGGGTGGATGCCAAGCGGAAATAGGCGTTTCTTCGGCAATGGCGGCCGCGGGCTTGACCGAAATCATGGGTGGTTCTCCCGCGCAAGTACTAATGGCAGCAGAAATCGCCATGGAACATCATTTAGGAATGACCTGTGACCCAATTGGTGGGTTGGTTCAGATTCCTTGCATTGAACGAAATTCAATGGGCGCTATGAAAGCCATTACGGCAGCCAATATAGCAATAGAAAGTGACCCCGAAAAAGCAAAAGTTTCATTGGATCAAGTGATTCAATCCATGTGGGAGACCGCACAAAGTATGAACGACCGCTTTAAAGAGACTTCCGAGGGAGGACTTGCCATTGCCGTGAATATTGCGGAGTGTTAAAACGGATTGTTTTTCGTTTGTCAATCTTCCTATTTCGACTTCATTGAGTTGGAATCTTTTATGGGTAGCATTATAAATAATACAAACAAAAATACCCGGGTCTTTGGTATCGTTTTTGTTCCAATCAAGTAAGATTAAGAAAATAATTAACTTAAAATCAAAAATTATGTCGTGTGAAAATGGATCTTCTAAATTATTAACCGGATTAATAATTGGGGCCGCGGCCGGTTCGGTTATAGGAATTCTAATGGCTCCGAGAGCCGGACGAGAAACCCGTGAAAAACTGAAAAACGAAGCTGAAAAATTAAAAGAGGAATTAAAAAATTGTTCAAATGATTTGAAAGTAAAAACCACTAAGTTCAAGAATGATTTTGAAGAGAAGCTTGAAAAAATCAAATCCAAATTAAAAAGTGATATTGATTCAAACTGAGAAGGAACAGTAATCCTATAAAATAAACCAACACAAAACGGGCTAAACAAGCCTTTTTAATCTCAATACCCTGATATGATAGACTATTTAAAGAAGTATGTAAATAACAGTATTGCCTATGCGAAGTTAGAAATTATAGATTCTATCAGCAACATGATAGGTGGTGGTATATTTGGCATTCTGGTCGGCGCTTGCTGTATGATGATATTGTTTATAGGTAGCATTGCAGCGGCCTTTTTTATGGGCGATTGGTTTGATGATAAAGGCACAGGTTTTCTGGTAGTCATGGGTATTTATATATTGTTATTGATTTTATTTATTTTAATCAGAAAAAAAATAATTCTTCTTTTTACTGACAATGTGGTGGAAGCCGCTATGGAAGCCATGGATAATTCAGAAATTGAAGACAATGAAAACGAAAATAGATAAACAAACGGATTCATTAGAATAAATTAAAAGGAAATAAACTCAAAATAAAGAGACTTCAATTTTTTTCAAATTCTTTTTATTAACCCGTACTCTTAATAGTTGATTATTAATAAATCTTATATAGTTTTACTATTACTAAACTAACTACGTTTGAAATTTAAAATAAATAAGAAAAAGCTGATTAAGAGGACTGTCATCACCATTGGTTCAATCGTGGTTTTGCTTATTTTACTTATTTTAAGTTTAAGGATTCCCGCGGTTCAGAATTTTGTAAAGGACAAGCTTGTTGTTTACCTCGAAGATAAAATCCAGACCAAAGTAAGTCTCGAAAAAGTTTATATGGCTTTTCCTAACCGGGTAATTTTGCAAAACCTTTATTTACAGGGAGAAGACGTAGATACACTTCTGGCAGTACGGGATTTTGATGTTGGTTTAAATATGTGGAAACTTTTGGATTCCAAAGCCGACTTTACCGCAATCAACCTCCAAGGAGTCCGTGCAAATGTAGTCCGAAACGCAGACGGGGCTTTTAATTTTGATTATATCCTCGACGCCTTTGCCACCGAAGAAAAGGAAGAAGAATCCAAACCTTTTGTTATTTCGCTTGATAAAATAGAGCTTCAGGACATTGGCATCAGCTTTATCGACAAACAATCCGAAAATGATATCAATTTGTTTTTCAACCATTTGAAAACGAAAGTGAAAACGTTTGATCTTGAAGAGAATTCCTATGCGGTCGATGAAATACATCTCGATGGATTAAAACTCAAACTTCAGCAGGACTTTGTTGAAGAAGTAGCTGTAAATGTAGGAGAAACGGTCGATTCGCTAAATCAGCAAAAGCCCATGAAATTGGATTTGAACAGAATTAAATTCACCAATTTCAATGTGGATTACGGTGACGACAACACCAAAACTTATGCTAAAATTCTTTTTAATGAATTAAGCGCTGAAATTGACAAAATTGACCTGGAAAATAATTCATTTGAAATAAAAAAAGTTCTTTTTTCCGGTGCCCGGATCAATGCCGATTTATTTCTTCCTGCTGAAAATTCTCAATCGGAAAATATAGCTGAAACCGAATCTGCAAACACATTTGGTTCAGGTATTTCGCCCAAATTGAGATTGGGAAATTTAGTGTTGGATGATGTAAAAGTCGTTTACAACAATACCGCAATTGCGCCGGCAAAAGAAGGAATGGATTTCAATCATTTGGATTTTCCCCGCTTAAACCTTGAAGTGAAAGATTTCAAAATGGAAAACAATGAATTTGCCGGAAGGATTGAATCGGCGGAAATTCAGGAAAAAAGCGGATTGGACATTCAGGAATTCAGGACTGATTTTGTGTATGAATCAAAGCAGGCTTATCTGAAAAATCTGTATTTGCAGACTCCCAAAACGGTTTTGCGAAATGAAGTCGTTTTAAATTATAATTCAATCGAACAGTTAAGCGAAGATTTAGGAAATGTAGAAATTTCAGCCGATATTGATAATTCCAAAGTCGGTTTTCCTGATATTCTGGCCCTCGTTCCAAGTTTGAAAAACACCACTCCTTTCAATAAATATCCGAACGCATCACTCAATTTAGATGCGAAAATCAATGGGACTGTTAACGATTTATTGATTCGGAACCTTGAAGTTTCGGGTCTGGATCAATTAAAAATTGACGTAAAAGGAAAAATTAAAAATGCGACAGATCCTGAAAATATTTATTACGATCTAAACATTGGCGAACTTTCTTCTTCAGCCAAAACCATTTACAATCTGGTTCCGCCCAATACAATTCCGTCCAATATTTCTTTGCCATCATTTTTCACCATTCGAGGAAAAGCAAAAGGAACGACAGAAATTGTAAATACAGATTTAAAGCTCAAATCCACACTCGGAAACGTCGCATTAATTGCCCATCTTGATATGCGTCGGAAGAACCGGGAAATTTATGACGTAAAAGCCAATCTTCAGGATTTGCAAATCGGGAAAATCATTCAGAATCAGGAATTGGGCGCCATTACGGCCAATATTACAGCAAAAGGCGAAAGCTTTGATTTTGCCCGTGCCAATGCAGATTTATCGGGCGATGTCGCCTATGTGGATTATAATGGTTACCATTATCGAAATATGAATTTGACGGGGAAAATCCGAAACGGAAATTATGATATTGAATTGATTTCCAAAGATCCAAATGCTGAATTGAATTTGATTGCATCGGGAGTTTACAATGAAGACAATCTGACTGTAAAACTGGAGGGTACCATCACCAAACTCGATTTGAATAAACTCGGTTTTTATGCTGACCCGATGATCATTGCGGGAAGTATAGGAGCAGATTTTACGAATTTAAATCCGGATGAATTAAATGGTTACCTGAGCCTTCAAAATTTTGCCATTTCTGATACCGAAGAGGTTTTCCCTGTTCAGGATTTGACTTTGAATGCCGTTTCCACAATAGATTCCACAAAGATTTCACTAAAATCTCAGATTGCAGACGTTGAGTTGAATGGTAAATATAAAATAACCCAGATTTTCGGTTCGCTGCAACAGACTTTGAATCAGTATTATCAGTTTCAGCCGCTTGGAGATTCTATAATAATTGACCCGAATCAATATTTTACATTGAATGCAAAAATCAAAAACGATGATCTGATCAGGAAATTTGTTCCTGAATTAAAAAGTTTTGAAACAATTCAAATTACAGGAAATTACGACGCCGATTCTCAAAAAATTGAATTGGACGGACAGATTCCGCAGGTTTTATATGGTGAATATGTAGTTGAAGACGCTTCGCTTCAAATTACGAATGAAAACCAAGCGCTACAATATAACCTGAATGTTGCCGGGCTGAACAGTGAAAGTTTCGCTTTGAACAAACTCAGTGTCAGTGGAGATATTGCTGACAATGTGATCAATTATACCTTAATCAAAAAAGACGAAAAGGACGAAGACCAGTTTTTAATTGCGGGAACAGCCAAATCGATGGATGAAATTACCGAAATTTCATTGAACCCGAATGGGCTGAAACTGGATTACAAAGACTGGACAGTAGGAGAAAACAATAAAATTCAAATTGGGCCGAACGGTATTTTTGCCGATAATTTCCGGATTTCCAATCAGGGTAATGAAATTCTTGTACAGTCCGAAAGCAACTCTCCGAATAGTCCGCTCAACATAAATTTCACAAATTTCGAAATTGAAAATATTACCGAGATTATCAAAAAAGATTCATTGCTGGCACAAGGAACCATCAATGGAAATGTCCAGTTAAGAAATATCACAGAAAACTTAAATTTCACTTCAGATTTAAACATCAGCAACCTGGCTGTTTTCGGGAATCCGGTTGGAAATCTTGCCGTAAAAGTGAATAATTCATCTGAGAATCTTTTGAATGCAGATATTACACTTTCAGGAAATGAAAATGATGTGAAAATTTTAGGTGATTACCATATGGATTCCGGAAATTTTGATCTGGATATGGACATCAACCAACTCCAGATGAAAAGCGTACAAGGATTGTCCATGAATGAAATTATCGATGCAGAAGGTTATCTGTCGGGAAATTTGAAAATAACCGGAACTACAGAGGCGCCGAAAATTCTGGGTGCCATTAAATTCAACGATGTGGGATTGCAGATTGCACAAACCGGAAGTGATTTCCGAAACATCAATGACAAAATCAATTTTACCGGAAGAGGAATCGAATTTGACAATTTCAAAATCAATGACAAAGACGGGAATTTTTTGAATATAAATGGTCAAATTTTAACCCAGGCCTATAGAGACTTCGCTTTTAACCTTGATTTGAAAGCGGATGATTTCAAGGTGGTGAATTCGGAAAAAAACAATGAAGCCATCATGTACGGAATCCTTTCGATAGATACAGATTTACGTATTCGCGGTAACCTGGATTTACCGGTGGTGGACGGAACTTTAACGGTTGCAGACGACACTGACTTTACATTTGTCCTGCCTCAGGAATCGCCTTCTTTGCAGGAAAGAGACGGTATTGTGGAATTCATTGACAAGGATCAGCCCGTGCTCAATGAAACCCTTGTAGACAATACTTTGAATTCTCAAACCAATTTTACGGGAATGGATGTCAATGTCAATATCGAAGTGAGTAAAGAAGCCAAAATGTCGATCATCATTGACAAAGCAAATGGTGATTTTGTAGAATTACAAGGTGAAGCACAATTAACCGGAGGAATTGACCCTTCGGGTAAAACAACATTGGTTGGGGTTTATCAGGTAGAAGAAGGGGGTTATGAACTTTCGGTTAGTATGTTGAAAAGAAGATTCGACATACAAAAAGGAAGTACCATCACCTGGAATGGTGAGCCCACTGAAGCTACACTTGACATAACCGCGGTTTATAAAACAGAAGCACCACCGATTGATTTGGTAGAACAACAAATGACAGGAAAGTCCAATGCGGAAATGAATCAATACAAACAAAGAATTCCGTTCAATACTTTGTTGAAATTAAAAGGGGAATTACTGAAACCTGAAATTACATTTGACATTACCACTGATGATGAAAATGCTTCTGTTTCTTCTATGGTTTTGGATGATACAAAAGCAAAATTGCAACAACTCAGAACCGAAGAATCTGAAATGAACAAACAGGTTTTCGCATTATTGTTACTGAACCGTTTTGTAGGTGAAAATCCGTTTGACAGTAATTCAGGGCTTTCGGCTGAAGCGCTTGCGCGACAAAGTGTAAGTAAAATTCTTTCGCAGCAATTGAATAACCTGACTTCGGATTTAATTAAAGGAGTCGAATTGAATTTTGACCTGGAATCATCTGAAGATTATTCATCCGGGCAAAAAAACACAAGAACGGACTTGAATGTTGGCCTAAGCAAAAGGTTGCTCAATGACCGTTTGAAGGTTTCGGTCGGAAGTAATTTCGGGCTGGAAGGTGACGCAAGGCAAAATGAGAATACAACCAACATTGCAGGTAATGTTACAATAGATTACAATCTCTCAAAGGACGGTCGTTATATGCTGCGCGCTTATCGTAAAGATGAATACCAGGTTGCGTTGCAAGGCCAGATAGTGGAAACCGGTGTAGGATTTATCATTACTTTGGATTATGATAAATTCCGCGAAATTTTCCAGAAGACCAAAAAGGAGAAAAATAAAAAGAAGAATAACGAAGTGATAGAATTTAAACAATGAAAAATCTTCCTCAATATATTTGCTATTTTATTGTTTCGGGATTAGCTATTCTGATTTCTTCCTGTAGCAATACTAAATTTCTGAATGAAGGTGAAATGCTCTATACCGGTGCGGAAATCAAGATTGAAAATGACTCTCTTCCTCGTAAAGAAAAGAAAGAACTCAAAGCCCAGTTGGAAGAAAATTTAACGCCTAAACCCAATTCCACTTTTTTGGGGCTGCGCCCGAAATTATATTTCTACAACATTACCAAAGAGCCGGAAAAAGACAAAGGACTCCGCTACTGGATGAAATATAAATTAGGCGAAAAACCTGTCCTACTGCAAGATGTAGACCGTGAGTTCAACCAGGAAATCCTTGTCAATTATTCTGAAAACAAAGGTTATTTCAATGCAAATGCCTCGTATGATACCATTTCCAAAAACAAAAAAGCCGAAATTATTTATACGGTAAATCCTCATGCAAGGTACAGTCTGGGGAATATTGATTATATAAAAGATACGACTCTTATCAATCAGGAAATCCAGAAATTAACAGACAAATCTTTGCTCAAAACAGGAGATCCTTTTGATCTGGATGTAATCAAAGCGGAACGTGAAAGAATTGACCGGAATCTGAAAGAAAGAGGCTTTTATTATTTCAGCCCCGACAATATCATCGTTCAGGCCGACAGTACCATCAGCAACAACCATAAAGTCGATTTAGATGTAAAATTGAAAGAAAATACGCCACAGCTGGCCAAAGAACAATTTACCATTGACAAGGTGATTGTATTTCCCAATTACAATATTCAAGACATAAAGGACGGCAAGTATGGCATTCCAACACATATTGATACGCTTTCGGGTTATACATACGAAAATATTTATGTGGTAGATCCTGAGAATAAATTCAAACCCAAAATATTTGACCGTGCCCTCTACTTCAAAACCGGTGATTTATACAATCGAGCCGATCACAACTTGACGTTGAGCCGGCTCATCAATCTCGGAGTTTTTAAATTCGTGAAGAATGAATTTGTGGTTTCAGATTCGGTTAACCATAAATTTGACACTTACTATCTGCTGACACCCAGAGAAATTCAATCCCTTCGGTTAGAAGCTTTGGGAAGGACAAATTCGGCGAATTATGCCGGAAGTGAATTGAATCTGAACTGGACCAATCGCAATATTTTCCGCGGAGCCGAACAATTAAAAGTTTCTGTTTTCGGTGCTTTTGATGTGCAGATGGGCGGACCGAAAGACGCGGCGAACATATTCCGTGCCGGAGCCAATGCACAGCTTTCCATTCCCCGGATTGTCGCGCCCTTCCGTTTTCAGTCGTCCAGTGCATTTGTTCCGAGAACCAATATTTCACTCGGTTATGAGTTCATGAACAGGACAGATCTTTATACGCTCAATAATTTCAATGCCTCATTTGGTTATGTATGGAAAGAAAATGTGAGAAAGGAACATGAGTTAAAAATAATTGACATTACGTATGTTTCGCCGGCGAACGTTACAAAAAAGTTTGATTCCATTTCGGCCAATAAACCCTTTATGCAGAGAATAGTGAAACCGCAACTCATTTTCGGCCCGATCTATACCTACACCTATACCAACACCATGCTTCCGAAAAAGAATACGATTTATTATAAAGGAATGCTTGACCTGGCCGGGAATATTGCGGGGTTAATTACCGGTGGAAATGCGAAAAAAGGCAATCAGAAAGAAATTTTTGATGTTCCGTTCAGCCAGTATGCAAAAATCGAAAATGATTTCAGGTTTTATCATAAAATAAATGACAAAAATTCAATTGCTACACGGTTGATTGCCGGATTAGCTTATCCATACGGGAATTCAGAGCATATTCCTTTTTCCCGTCAGTTCTTCATAGGCGGGAGCAACAGTATCCGTGCTTTTCGGGCACGAACGCTGGGCCCGGGGAGTTTTGACCCGCGTACGTTGGAAGACGCTTTCTTTTTTGACCAGTCCGGTGATGTAAAGCTTGAACTGAACGCGGAATACCGTTTAAATCTTTATAATTTTCTGAATTTTGCTGTTTTTGCTGATGCCGGAAACATATGGCTGGTAAATGAAGACGATGACAGACCCGGTGGGAAATTTTCAAAAGACTGGCTCAGTGAAATCGCAGTGGGTGCCGGTATAGGACTCAGGCTGGATTTTTCTATTTTGATTCTGCGTCTTGATTTGGCCATGCCGCTACGGATTCCTTATTATGAAAAAAATGAAAGATGGACGTTTGACAAGATTGACTTTGGAAGCAGCGCCTGGAGAAAAGACAATCTTATTTTAAATATTGCCATTGGTTATCCTTTTTAGAATTTAACCTTGGTTGAAATAGAATTGAAGCATTGACAATGAACCTTTAAAAATCATCAATATGAAAACGATTAAAATTTGCTTGATGACTGTGTGCGGATTATTGATTTTCGCCTGTCAAAACAAAGAAAAAAATGAACCCATTTCTCATGATGAAAATCAAACAGAAATAAAAGACACGGCCATACAAACCCACACCGTGACTTATTCGTCAGGAGGTAAAACCTTCAAGTCTTTTGCCGCTTTCAGCGGAGATTCGGCACAACTCAAACCGGTTGTATTGATCATTCCCGAATGGTGGGGAATGAATGATTATGCAGAGTACAGAGCTAGGGAAATCGCCAAATTAGGTTATTTTGCTATGGCACTTGATTTTTATGGAGATGGGAAAATTGCAGATACTCCGGACGAAGCGCAAAAACTTGCCACCCCTTTTTATGAAAATCCGGCAATGGGTAAACAGGCATTTGATGCGGCAAAAGCTAAGCTGACTGAATTTCAAAATGCCGACACTTCCAAAATTGTGGCCATCGGGTATTGTTTTGGAGGCGCTCAGGCTTTGAATATGGGACGGCAGGAAAATGACTTGAAAGGGGCAGTTAGTTTTCACGGGAACTTGATGACGGGGGTGAAACCAAATAATAATTCTGTTAAATTATTGGTGCTCAATGGTGAAGCCGATACCTTTATTTCGCAAGAAGAAATAGTGGCTTTCAAGGCCGAAATGGATTCCGCTAAAATTGATTACAAATTTGTGAACTACCCGGGCGCGGTACACGCTTTTACTAATCCGGATGCAACTGAAGTCGGAAAGAAATTTGATATGAAAGTCGAATACAACAAGGAAGCTGATGAGAAATCTTGGGAAGAATTGAAAGCTTTTCTTTCTGATGTTTTTGAATAAATAATTAAGGACCGGAATTTCTGATTTTTTTGTTAAAAAAGATTATTAAAAAGCAAAGATAAGCAAAACGGTTAAACCCGTTACTATACAATGCTTTATAAAATTGTAGTCGTGAATTGGAAGTCCGTGTCTGAATGATTTTAGGCTTAAATTGACAAGGTTAGGTTACTAAATCGTTACCGATTGACATAGGTAACAACATAGCTTAACAGGTTATATTTCAGTGTTTTGCACCCTTTTTTATATTCCCTTGTAACTCAATGTAATTTAATTTTAAACATTAAACATTTGAGTTATGGAGCAGACAAAAAAATCGACGTACAAACTCCTTTTCTACCTAAAAAAGAACGAACTGAAAAAGAACGGCAATGCCCCGATTATGGCACGTATTACCATTGATGGAACACCCAAAACAATGGGTACAAAGTTAGAAATTGACCCCAATATTTGGGATTTAAAATTCGGGAGAGTTGAGGGCAAAAGTGCCAAAGCATTAAGCCTTAATCAAAAATTAGACAACATACGTGGGCGTATCGACCAGATTTACGAAGATATGCTGAAATATGAGGGATTTGCAACCGCACAGAAAGTAAAGCTATCCTTTTTGGGTGTAGGTGTAATGGACGATGCCATTTTAAAAGTATTCAACGAACAGAACGACCAATTTAAAAAATTGGTCGAAAAAGAGGAGCGTTCCGGTGGTACTTATAACAAATACATCACGGTTTACAATCATCTTTCCACTTTCATACAAGAACGCTATCATCGGGACGATATGGCTTTTCGGGAGCTAACGGCAGACTTTATCCGTGAGTTTGATTTCTACCTCCGTTACGATAAACAGTGTGCCCACAATACCGTTTGGATTTACACAATGCCTGTTTTGAGTTTGGTACAACTCGCTATCAAAAAGGGTTTGATACGTGAAGATCCCTTTGAGGATTACGAAATCAGTATGGAGGAAACCGACAGAGGTTACATTCTGAAAGAAGATGTTGAGAAACTGATGATGTCCAAACCACCGCACAAACGGTATGAAGTTGTGAAAGACCTCTTTATTTTCAGTTGCTTTACCGGACTTGCTTATGCAGATATTAAAAAGCTGACAAGGAACAATATTCAGTCTTTCTTTGACGGTCATCAATGGATTATCAGCCGTAGAAAGAAATCCGATGTTGCTTCCAATGTTCGCTTAATGGAGATACCAAGACGTATTATTGAAAAGTATTTAGGTACGACCCGCAATGAGTTTATATTTCCTGTTCCGACCAATGTAACTTGCAATAATCACGTTAGTAAACTGATTGAAACAGCAGAGATTATTACGGAGCAAAAAGTAACTTTCCATACGGCAAGGCATACTTTCGGAACAATGTTTTTAACCGAGGGCGTTCCGCTTGAAAGTTTAAGCAAAATGATGGGGCATAAAAACATTGCCACCACACAGATTTATGCTAAAATTACTAGCCAAAAAATCAGCAAGGATATGGATTTGGTCGCACCGAAATTCAAAGCAATGGAAGAAGCATTTTTAATGGCTATCTGATTAAATCCACATCAATAATTGAAACAGAACTTAACGGTTCTGTTTTTTTTGTCCCAATTTTTTAGTGGCTACAAAGCCACACTACTACTACAAAAAAACATTTATCCATTCAGCTAAATGGAAGTGTTATTTCAATCCACTATAAACCATTTTGCAATGCCATTTTCCCCACTTCCACAATAGTTTTTATTCAAAGAAGCCTGTATGCACTATTGTCCCATTTCAAGAGCAAAGGTATTTCCGTGTTCTTAACGCCGCCAAAAGGTCAAGCAAGTTTGAAAAAAAATCTCCACCCGTTGGGTAGTATTTGTTTTTCAAAACCTTGTGTCGGCTAAACACGAACCTTTAATGCTCGTGAAACGAAACATAGCATACTCCGGCTCTTTGGACGAATAAAAAAAATGTCAGTTCTGAAAATTAAAAGCATTGAAAATGGTAATGAAACGAAACAGCACCTCCTCTCATTACCGAATAAATCAAAAAAATTAAATCAAAAATCAATCTCTAAAAATCAAAGGATATGAACATCACAGGCAGACTGACAAGAAATGCGGAGGTACGCACCTTGTCGAACGAAAAACAGGTAGTAAACTTTTCAGTAGCGGTAAACGACAGCTATCGGAACAAGCAGGGCGAACGAGTGGAGCAAACGACATTCTTCGATTGTGCCTATTGGATAACCCCAAACGTGGCAAGGCTACTGACAAAAGGCACTTTGGTAGAACTCACAGGACGAGTAAGCACACGAGCGTGGACAGGCAAGGACGGAGAGCCAAAAGCAGGTTTGAATTTCCACACCTCAAACATCAAACTGCACGGAAGTAGCAGGAGAGCCGAAACCGCACAGGCTACCGAACAATCAGAACACAGCAGTATTGCGGAACAAGTAACGGAGGACGACCTCCCATTTTAACAACGAGTATTCAATCATTTTTTAACATCAAAATTTTATCAAAATGGCACACAACATCAATTTCAACGAGAGAACAGGAAAGTATAGTTTCTTTTCTGTACAGCAAAAAGCGTGGCACGGTTTGGGGCAAATCATAGAGCAATACCCGACAAGTGCGGAAGCTATCAAACACGCAGGTTTAGATTACGAGGTTATCAAATCCCCACTATTCACACAGGGAAGAACAATGAGCATAGGCGACAGCGGAGAGCTGATTGAAGCTAATGACATTTTAGTCCCTAATAGTTTCGCTACACTTCGCACCGATACCAATACACCATTGGGCGTAGTCGGCAAGGATTACCACATCGTACAAAACCGTGAAGCCTTTAATTTCTTTGATGCTATCGTAGGTGGTGGCGAGGGTATCCTGTACGAAACCGCAGGAGCATTGGGCAATGGGGAACGCATTTTTATCACAGCCAAACTGCCCGACTATATCCGTGTAGGCAATGGCGATGATGTTACGGAGAAGTACATTTTCCTAACCACCTCGCACGATGGTAGCGGAAGTATTACCGCAGCGTTTACGCCTATTGTGCATATTGTTGAAAGCGAAATGGAGCGTATCAAGAACGACCCGAACTTACAGCATTTGATACAGCAAGAATAGTTAGTGTATTGACCGTAATCAAATCATATAAACCGTTTTTTCTTTGCCATTGCAATGGCTTCGGTTTTGGAATGTACCTGCAATTTTTGGTAAATATTTTCGATGTGCCTGCGGACGGTTGCGGGCGAAACAATCAGGTTCTCTGCAATGGAGGTGTACGGAAGTCCGGTGGACAGTTGTTCCAATACTTCCACTTCACGGCTTGTGAGCTTTATCGCTTCTTCCTCTTCTTCGGTTTGCGAGGGCAAAGGCGAACGCAGAAGATTGAGGGTTTTGAGGGCAATAGACGGGGTCATTACCGCTCCGCCCTCCAACGTTTGGACAATGGCATCATATAGTGCCTGTGGTTCGGTATCTTTCAACAAATAGCCGTCTGCTCCGGCTTGTATGGCATTGAAGATGTTTTCGTCATCATCAAAAACCGTAAGCACTATGATTTTTATCTGCGGATATTTTTGTTTGACCAAAGCCGTAGTTTCAATGCCGTTTTGCTTGGGCATTTCTATATCCATCAGGATAAGGTCTATCATACGGTTTTCTTCCAGCTTGTCCATACACTCCAATCCGTTGTTGGCGGTAAGGGAAATGGCTATATCCTCAAAAAATGAAAGTTTGTCCTTTACGCTTTTTATCAGGAAATTATTGTCGTCTATTACGGCTATTCTTGTTTTCATAAAAAAGGTTTATAGTTTATTTACCCCGAACGACACACTCGTTCCTTTGTCCGGCTCTGAACGCAGGAGTAGTTCATCGCCCAGCTCCGAAGCCCGCTTCCGCATATTCAACAGTCCATTGCCTGCTTCCACGTCTTTTTCCACGAAGCCTTTGCCGTTGTCTTCAATCAGAAAGCGGACATTGTTTTCAGCTTTTGAAATTTCTATTTTGATAACATCGGCTTCGGCATATTTGAGGGCATTGTTGGTAGCTTCCTGTATGATGCGGAAAATATTCAAGCCCTGCAATCCCGTGAAAGCATAGTCCGCAGGAATATCCTTATCGGTTATCAGCGAAATGCGGATATTGTTGTGCGATTGTTTGGCCTTTTCCATAAAGTTGGCAATACGGCTTTGCAAATCTTTGATACTGATGCCCGGTTTGTTCATCGCCCAAATGGTGTCCCGAAGCTCCTGTATGGTTTCTTTGGCAAAGACGGCGACATTGCTCAATCTGCCTGTCAGTTGCTCGTTCTTGCCCGAGATATAGTATTTAATGGTGTCGATTGCCGAAACAATGAACGATAGCTGTGCACCGATGTTGTCGTGTAAATCCCTCGATATAGCCAACCGCTGTTCCTGTAAACGGTTTTGGTATTCGATTTTTTCCAAGGCTAATTTCAGCTCGTTGTCTTTCTGCTGTTTGATGTTTTTGAGTATCTGTTGTTTGTAGAGCAGGAAGCCTATCAGCCCGATGATAATGGTTAATGCCGTCAATCCGAAAATCCATTGGTTACGGATTTTAAGGGCAAGTTCCTTTTCGGCAATTTGCTTTTCTTTTTCGGCGGTTTCGTATTTGGTGCTGATTTCTTCTACATCTTTCAGCCGTTTAGTATTGTACAAGCTGTCGTTAAGCACATTAAATGCTTTGAGGTTTTGGTAAGCCTTTTCATAATCGCCCAAAATCTCGTAATTGTGCATTATATTTTGGTAATTGTATTTTTGAATATCGGGGTATTTTATTTTTCGGGCTAAAGCATTGCTTTTCTCAAAATATTCGTTGGATTTTTGAGGTTGGTTAGTTTGGTTGTAATATTCTCCCAATGCCGTATAATTCAGCATCGTGGCAAAATCATCTTTCAGCTTTTCACGGATTTTCAACGCTTCCATTAAATAACTTTCCGATTTTTTATAATCCTTTATGAGTAGTTGGTTATACCCTAAAAATTCCAGAGCATAGCCAATTCCCACGCTGTCGTTTCGTTGCCGTTGAATACGCAATGATTTTTCAAAACGTTCGTTAGCGGTTTTGTAATCGGCAAAATCGTCCCGAAAAACTGCACCGCTTTCATTGTTGATGCGGGCGATGCCCTCCAAATCATTTTCGGCTTCGTATAATGTTAAAGCCTTGTCGTAAAATTCCAACGACCTTTCGGATTGCTTCAGCTTACGGTACATTCGAGCCATATCATCGTATAGCCGACCCAGCTTTTCGGTATTTTTTGTCGGTTCTAATATTTCCAATGCTTTGTAATAATATACAGATGCACTGTCTATATTCCCTTTTTTCATCAACGAAAGACCAATAATCCGCAGAAAATCGCCTTTGTTTGCTTTGTCGTTTTGTTGGTTGGCGAGGTCGTAACCAAATCGGGCAAGCGTTAGGGTTTCATCAGACTTTGTATTGTATATTTCTTTGATGTGCTGTTGAAGCAACTCCATCTTTTGGTCGTAATTGTTTTCTTTCTGTACAGACTGTATGATGCTGTCCGTTAATGTACGGTTTGCCTGTCCAAAAGCTACCCCAAAAACGGTTAGGAAAAAAAATATGGTAAAAAGTATTCTCATTGGTGCAAAATTACAAATTTTAATAGCCGTATCTTTTTAAGTAGCTGTATTGTTTTGCTTTCCGTTTGTTTCCTGCAATGGAAAGCGACAAATCACAAGGGTACGACCGTTTGCGGAATTGATGTCCAATGTACCGCCGAGTGCTTCGGCTCTGTTTCGCATATTCTGCAAGCCGTTTCCGTCGTACAGCTCCAAAGTGTCAAAGCCTTTGCCGTTGTCTTCTATCTGCATCTGCAACCTGTCGCCCTGCCGTACAAAGCTGATGCCGATGTGTGTTGCTTCGGCGTGTTTCAGAGCATTGTTTACGGCTTCCTGCAATATGCGGTAGATATTCATTCCGGCTTTGGAATTGAAGAACAGGTCTTTGTCGTTTTCTACTTTATCGGCAAATGAAAGCGTGGTCTGCGTGGTTGCCTTATTGGCACTCTCGATAAAATTGGCGGTACGCAGTTTTAAATCTGCAATGCTGATGCTTGGTCTGTTCATTGCCCAAATGGTATCACGCAGTTCCCGAATGGTTTCTTTGGCAAATGAACTCATATTGCCCAATCTGTCCGAGAGTTTAGGGTCACGGTTTGCCAAAAATTGTTTCAACGTGTCGATAGAGGAGATGATGAATGTGAGGTGTGCACCGATATTGTCGTGTAAGTCCCTCGATATGGACAACCGCTGTTCCTGCAAACGGTTCTGTGTTGCTATTTTTTCCAAAGCAAATTTCAGCTCGTTGTCTTTTTGCTGTTTGATATTTTTTAGGATTTGTTGTTTGTACATTATAAATCCTATCAAGCCAACTATTACGGCTAATGCTGTGAGCCCAAAAATCCAGAAGCTCCTGTGTTTGAGGGCAAGTCGATGGTCGGTTATTTTTGCCCGTTGTTGCAGGATAAGGTTTTCTTTTTCTGCGGTTTCGTATTTGGTTTCTAAGCGTAGCACTTCTTTTGCCTGTTCTTGGGTATGCAAACTGTCTTTAAGCTGTTGGCTGATTTTGAGAAATTTTACGGTTTGTGCAAAATTGCCCTGCTTTTCGTGGATAGTTGCCAGCAGTTCGGCAGATTGCTGTTCTTCACGGGTAAATCCTTTTGCTTTGGCAAGGGAAAAATTCTGCTCTGCAATGGCGAATGCGTTGGGTAGTTTGTTCCAATTTATATACAGCTCTGCCAGCTCGTTGCTCGTGATAATCTGGTCTTTGGGGTCTTCGTTCTTCTGCCGTATGGCAATAGATTTTTGGTAATATTTTTCCGATTGGCTGTAATTTTTCAAGCCCTTGTACGCCTCTCCGAAATTGTGGTACAGATAGCCCATCAACCGTTCGTTGTTGTCCTCGTTCCAATATTTAGTGGCTTCGGTAGCATAATCGATTGCCTTTTGGTAATCGTGGAGGTGGTTGCTGTAATTGGACATATTGTTGAGGGCAAATCCCTGATAAAAATCCTCTCCGAGATTGGCGTATATCTGTCGGGCATTGTTGCAGTATTTGATACCCTCTGCGTATTCTTTGATGTAATGAAAATCGCTCCCGATATTGATGTACAGGTGTGCCATTGCCAAACTGTCTTTCAGCTCTTTGGCATAGTCGAGGGCTTTCAGTTCGTATTCGATGGCTTGCCGGTGGTCGTTGGACAGTCCGTAGGAATTGCCGTAGGTCTGGTACATTTTGAGCAGATACCGTTTATTGCCCAAGCGGGTTGCCAATGTGTCTATTTCTTTCAGTTGATTGATAGAACTTTTGTAATCGCCTTTTTCATACAGGACAATGGCATTGAGTATGGAGATGTTCACGTCCATAACATCCGATTGGAGGTTTTTGGCTATTTCCTTTGCCTTTTCTACATATACAATAGAGCTATCGCTACTTACAAAACGGTATTCTTCGGCTATCTGGGATAGTATTTCGCATTTTGCCAAGTCTGTCTTTGCTTGCAGGGCTTCCCTGTGCAGGCTATCAATTTTTTCTTTCAACTGGGCAAACGCTCCTGTTGAAAGGGTCAAAAACAGCATTACGGCAAAAGCCCTCACGACACCGAAAGGTATCAAAAAGCCGTTAGGGCGTATGGTCTTGCTTTGCTTCATAAACAGTGATATATGCCGTAAATTTATCAAATTAATTTAGAGGTTGCTGTCCTGTGGTTTCACTTTCAGTAGGTTCATATACGATGTGAGTACGTGTTTCAGGGTTTCTGTCAGTACTTCGGCTTCTTCTTCGGGCTGTTCCTCGCTGTGCTGTACGGTCGGGAATTTCTGCTCCATTTCCATTAACCGATTGTTGATAATGGCGTTGATTTCGTTTTCGCTACTCAATGTTTCCTTTTGCTGATGGCTAAAACGGCTCTGCAATTCATCTGCCCCGCTGTGTTGGGGCGAATGCAGACTGCTGTACATCTCAAAATATTTTTGAAGCAACCACACGATTACCGACAACAGACCGATAATCACGATAAATAATAAGGCTAAAGCTAACATACTATACTCCTTTATTCTTTCTTTTTTTAATTCTAATCCATTTCACAACTGCCCAAATAACGATGACCACCACGATAAACCCAATGATGAACGGTGCAAAAATGACAAAAAGTGTGAGCAGTCCGGGAAATGCTCCCCAAAAAGTGCTTTCCACTTCGTAAGGGTCGCCTGTTTGTATTTCGGTATAGGTCAGTGTTTCCAAAGGCATCAGGCTCAAATCATCTATTTTGGCAAACAGGTTTTCGGCTTGTACAAGGGCTTTGTCAAACACAAAATGTTCGTTTCGTTCGTGGTAGGTAACTACCAGATTATCCTTTGGCGTAGGCGAAAAATTGGTTTTCATTCCGGTAAAAAGTTGGTGCATTTCGTTGTACCGAAAACCGAAGCCCTGCGATATGCCGTTGATGTCTGCGGTGGTCAGTCCGTCCATCAGCTGTACATAAAAATTGCCCTGCTCAATGGGCTGATGCCATACGCTTCCGCTTTCTAATAGATAGATAAAAGCGTTTTTGCGTTCGCTGTTGTAGCCTTTTTGTACGCCTGCTCCGTTGGTGTTCACGATGAAATAGACTTCTACCGTTTGGCTTTCATTGGGGGCAAATGCCATTTCCCATACTTTCCAGTTATCGCCAAAGCTGTTTATTTTGCCGTAATCTCCGTTTTGTTGTTCGAGCAAGGGCAACCATTCGTTTTTGGCTTTGATTTTAAACCGGCTCAAACTGTCTAATGTAATCTGGTTCAAATCCACATCGCCTCCCGAGTAAATTCCGTTTACGGGATAGCCCATTTTGAAATGCAACTTTTCGTTGGTGGTGTTGCGGAACAGGTAAACACCTTTTACCACCGCATAGCCTTTGTACAGCTGTATGTAGATGCGTTCGTGTTGCATCTGTACTTTTTTAAAGGTCAGGCTGTCTTCGGGATAGAGCATCGTAAAGACCGTTCCGCCCGCATTCCAGATGCCGGGCTGTGCGGCGTTGGCAAGGACTTTTTGTGATGAAGTAACAGCGATTAGAAAAAGGACTGTTGCTAAAAGTTTATGTATCGTTTTCATATCTGTATTGTTTTATGGCAAATCTGTTTGCTCCAACATTGCTTGAAATATATGTAGCTTCTTATGCCTAAATTCCGTAGTTCCGGTGGTTGTTCCGTCGGCAAATTCTGTTTTGAAAAACCCGATACCGGCAATGTTCTTGGCTTTCAAATCTACTTCGGCTTCGGCATAGATATTATTGTTTTCGTCCCGCAGGAACAGCACCATTCGGTAGGGAACGAGCTTGTCTTTGTTCTTCTCGTAAGCCTGCAATGTCTGTTCGGAATATGCCTGTAAATCAAAAGGGAGATTGTCCTGCGGTGCTTCCTGCTCAAACCGCAAAATGCCTTTCATCAGCTTGTCCTGTGCGGTGCTGTCTTCGATGAGTTTAAATTTTATTTCGCCTGCGTCAAAGCCCATTTTATCTTTTAGATAAGCCGTTGCGTAGAAATAGCTTTTCGGGGCTACGTAAGACGTTATTTCCTTGTCTTCGAGATAATGGTAATGGGTTACGATGTCAGCTTGGTCGGGTACTTTTTGGCGATGAATTTCTTTGTATAATTTTCCTTTGGCGGAATAATAACGCTCCGTAACGGACTGCGTGCCGTCTATGTCGGCTTCTATTTCAGTCAGTAAGCTGTCTTTGTAGCGGAATTGGATACGACTTTTGCTTCCGTCTTTGAAACGGATTTTTTCTTCGGTAATTTTTCCCTGTTTGTCGTAAATGTAAGTATAAGTACGGTTGAGGTACCGATTGCTGTGTGTCCATACTTCCCGGTGCAAACGCCCATTTTTGTAGGAGCTTTGGGATTTTGCCCAACTCTCATCGAGCAAACTTTGGTTTTCGTAGCTTTCGATATTGCCGTCTGCATTAAAGTTTCGGGTTACTTTTTCTACTTCTTCTATGTTTTTTACACTGCCGTCCTTAGCATATTCAATGCTGTAATACATTTGCGTAACTTTTTTCACTTGCTTGGTATAGCCGTAATCTTGATACGTGATGTCGGGCAACGACTGGGCATAAGCTCCCGAAATGATGAGCAGGACAAGGATTGTGAACGCTGTTTTATACATCGTTTTCATACGTTAATTTTCATTCTGTTTTATTTTTTCTTTTGTGTTTCCTGTGCTTTTGTTCTTAAATATTTTCTTGCTTCCGGGTATTTTTCGGTTACGATTGCTACCGTTTCGTTATATGAATTGGCGTGAATGGTCGTGATAAAGTAATAAGATGCGTTTGGATTTTTTTGATAAATCAGGTAAAATAAATCAGCAAATGCGGTATAAATTTCCCGAGCATTTTTTGCTGATTGTATCCATTCGTATTGCAGTCTT
>PJUF01000483.1_pt1 | contig 28179 bp, 23 predicted proteins | sample 1512191 | NCBI WGS metagenome assembly PJUF01 (sample SAMN08177673, study PRJNA422409) | Feces metagenome, whole genome shotgun sequencing project. | isolation source: Chicken feces (3) enriched on wood chips | host: Gallus gallus | place: USA: Madison | collected 2015-01-15 | reverse complement strand
AAATTCGGGCAGTTGCACCCTGATTTTTCCTTCTTCCATAAAACACTCCGGGCGTACCTTCAATGCCTCCGTTAAAGGCGAATGGATATTGAACTGCAGGCCTTTCAGATGTTCCGGATTGCCGTCCTGCAGATCGCGTTCGCCCCGTGGTCGCTCGCTGTCCCGCAGGCATTTCAGCAGGGCAGCATTCATCCTGTTCAATAACCTGCCATCGCTATAGCAGGTATAGCCTGCATAAAGCTCCCTCAGAATACGTCCGCAATTGCTCACCAAACCAAATTCCAGCGCACTTTCTTTGGTAGAAAGCGTTTGCCTGACCCTGGCGGGCCTGGATTGCACAATGTTGGTATTGCCCACAGTACGGTAAACTACATTGCCTATTTTACCATGGAGCCTGCCACGGCTGTCTATGTTTGCCATTATAACCTCCCGTTTATAATTGATTAAGAAATAAATATAGATCATTTCGGGGATATTAACCAATAGCTGGTTAAGTTTTTTTAAATGTTATCCCAGTAATGAATCTATAAAAAGTCCATGAAATCATACAAAAACATGGACTCATCATGGTGTCATTATAAATTTAATATGAAAACATACAGAGGATGTTAAGCAGATGAAAGGCTTGTATTTAATGAAATGAGGATGGAATGGATTTAAGCTCCAGCTTTCCCATTTAGGGAATTGTAGGCCATAGAAAATTGCTCCTAACAAAAAGGGGCTGTTTCAAAATTAAGTTTCTTGTAGCCAATCAATACCTGTCTAAACTGGGATAATAAAGAATGTAAACCAGGTAATTGGGCGCTTAGGCTATAAATTTTGTATAGCATGTGTTGTTTACTCTAAATCTTTTTACAGTTAAAGCAATTCACTGATTACTAATAAAATGAAAAACTTTTTTATTCCTAAAGCATTATACACAATGGGTGATTGACTAATTATTTAGTCATCCTTTACAATTTATTTGGTTTTATAGATTTTTATACTCTATATTTGTGGACATAGGCCAGTGGCCAAGGTCAATTCCTCGAAATACTAAAAGGTCTTGATTTATAAAGAAGTGGCGAGAGAACAGGCTCTGAGACCCGCTGACAACCTACCTAACGTTTAGGAAAAGGTGCCAAATCCTGCCCCTATTGGGAAATATAAATAAAGAAAAAAAAGACATGAAAAGTATTCATTCACATCATTTAAAAAACAGAAAAAGCTTAAACAGAAGCATCTTTACCTACAACGTACATTTCATGGATTGTTGTATGTGTTGTTGTTTCTAATCTAAAGCACTGTTTTTTCTTTTAATTTCTAAATAGCTGCTTTTTTTATACAAATAAATAAGCATATTTATCTAGGTAATCTATATGATTCATAAACTATAATTAATTACATATGTCAACTCAAAATTTAAAATTCGAAACATTACAATTGCATGCAGGGCAAGAGATAGACCCTACAACCGGCTCAAGAGCAGTGCCTATTTACCAAACCACTTCTTACGCGTTTAACAGCAATGAACACGGTGCAAATCTGTTTGCACTAAAAGAATTTGGGAATATTTATACGCGTATTATGAACCCAACTACAGATGTTTTCGAGAAAAGAATGGCAGCTTTAGAAGGCGGTGTTGCTGCATTGGCGGTAGCTTCTGGTCAAGCGGCACAATTCTTGGCTATCACTAACATTCTTTCTGCTGGCGACAACTTTGTTACCACCCGTTACCTGTATGGCGGTACTTACAACCAGTTTAAAGTTCAATTTAAGCGTTTGGGTATTGATGCCAGATTTGTTGAAAACGAAAATGCAGAAGCTTACGAAGCGCTAATTGACGATAATACTAAAGCTATTTATGTAGAAACCATAGGGAATCCGGAGTTAAATATTCCAGATTTTGATAAAATTGCTGCGGTAGCTAAAAAACATGATATTCCTTTAATTGTAGACAATACTTTTGGTGCTGGTGGTTATCTTTTCAGACCATTAGAACATGGCGCTAACATTGTTGTGCAATCTGCCACTAAATGGATTGGCGGACACGGAACCAGCATTGGTGGTGTTATTGTTGATGGCGGAAACTACAACTGGGGCAACGGCAAGTTCCCTCAATTCTCTCAACCTTCCGAAGGCTACCATGGCTTGGTTTTCTCTGATGTTTTTGGTGTAAACGGTCCTTTTGGTAATATCCAGTTCATCATTAGAGCAAGAGTTGAAGGATTAAGGGATTACGGACCTGCTATATCTCCTTTCAATTCTTTCTTATTGCTGCAAGGTATAGAAACTTTATCATTAAGAGTACAAAGGCATGTTGACAATGCTTTAGAGCTTGCAAAATGGTTAGAAGGACATGAATTGGTAGAGTCTGTAAACTATCCAGGTTTAGCTTCTTCTCCATACAATGCTTTGGCTAAGAAATATCTAAAAAATGGTTTTGGCGGTGTTCTTTCATTTGAAATTAAAGGCGGTAAAGAAAAAGCATCTCAATTTATAAATGCTTTAAAATTAACCAGCAACCTGGCAAACGTAGGTGATGCCAAGACTTTAATTATCCAACCTTCTGCAACAACGCATCAGCAGTTGAGTGATGAAGATCAGTTAAAATCTGGTGTAACCCCTGCTGCTTTAAGGGTTTCTGCAGGTATAGAGCATATTGATGATATTAAGGCAGATTTTGAACAAGCCTTTAACGCTATAAAATAGTTTACTATAACCCGATGGAGCCATTTCATCGGGTTATTCCTTAATCCAACCTAAAAACCAGAATTTTTATAACAAAAATAACGCAGAGAATGGAAAAAAAATTAAATATCGGACTTTTTGGATTTGGTGTAGTTGGACAGGGTTTATATGATATATCTATATCAAAAAATTTAAATTTTGAGTTTAAGAAGATTGTTATAAAAAATCCGGATAAAAGTAGAACGCTGCCAAAGGAATTGTTTACAACAGACCGGTGGGAAGTCTTAGACAATCCGGAAATTGACACCATTATAGAGCTGATAAACGATGCCGATGCCGCTTATGAAATTGTAACAGCAGCTTTAAAGCGAGGAAAAAATGTAGTTTCTGCTAATAAAAAAATGGTTGCTCTGCATCTGAAAGAGCTGATAGAATTACAGGAGAAATATGGTTCGTCTTTATTGTATGAGGGCGCAGTTTGTGGTAGCATTCCTATTATAAGAAATCTGGAAGAATATTATGACAATGAGCTCTTACACGCAGTTTCAGGCATTTTTAATGGTTCTTCTAACTACATTTTATCTAAAGTATTTAATGAAAACCAAAGCTATGATGCCGCTTTAAGTAAAGCCCAGGAATTGGGTTTTGCAGAAACAGACCCTATTTTGGATGTAGGCGGTTATGATTCTAAATTTAAAGTTTCTATAATTACCACCCATGCTTACGGAATTTATACAAATCCTGATGATATTTTAAACATTGGTATTCAAAATCTTACAGATAACGATTTAAAATATGCCCGTTCAAAAAACCAGAAAATTAAATTGGTGCCTGCTGCAAGGAAAATAAACGACCAAACTGTTAGCGTTTATGTACTACCAAAACTGGTTTCTAAAGAAGATTTTTTATTTAATGTAGAAAATGAATATAATGGCGTAAGCGTACAAGCTGCGTTTGCAGATCAGCAGTTTTTCTTTGGTAAAGGTGCCGGTGGACATCCAACAGGTGCAGCAGTTTTTTCTGACATTTCTGCCCTTCGTTACCATTACAAATACGAATACAAAAAGACCAGACAGGCCTTAAATCTTTCTTTAAGTAATGAGCAGGTGATTGAAGTTTATTTCCGTTTCAACTCGCCAGACTTGCTGGAAAAGATTAACTTTCTGGATATATCAGAAAACTACATTTCTAAAACTTATCATTACGTAGTGGGCACTATTTCTATTCAGGAAATATTTGTAAAAAAGGAGATTATTTTGAATGATGGTGCTTTTATAGCCGATACGGGTACAGTTTAGAGTTAAATATTGTTTAACGCCACAAGCTTATTCAATATCCAATTCTAAAACCTTACCCTGACGGGTAAAAGTGCCTCTTGCATTTTTAGAAATTCCATCGACCAGAAAGTTTGTGTTTACAATAACAGTATCTCCTACGTTTTTGTGTGCTGTTTTAAGATGCTGGTATCCATCTTTATACTTTTTAGCAATCCAGTTGTTTAATATTTTGTGAGATCCATCTGCTTCAAACTGATGAATAAAACCTAAGGAGACCGGAACTGCTACTGTATTGGCATTTGGTTTTTGATTAGCTCTAAAAACAGCCACTATACTTGCTATACTGGCAATAACTATAAATGCTATTATAAAGCTTTTACGCGTTTTTCTGGTATTTTGCATAATTTGAATAATTACTATTGCTCTGATTATTAAAACCAAAAAATGCGCCAGAAACAAAAACAGCCTTCACTATTTGATATGAAGGCTGTTTTTTGTTATTAAAAATAATTATTACTCTGCTTTAGGCTCTTCGGTTTTAGATTCTTCAGCCTTTGGAGCTTCTGGTTTTGGAGGGCGTGGTAATAAAGCTTTTCTGGAAAGTTTTAGTTTACCTTGCTTATCAATATCTAATAATTTAACCCTAACCTCATCTCCTACTTTAAATAAACCGTCCATTGTTTCATATCTCTTCCAATCAATTTCAGAGATATGCAACAAGCCATCTTTACCTGGCATGATTTCTACAAATGCACCAAATGGCATAATAGATTTAACTTTGCCTTCGTAAATTTCGCCAACTTCTGGTTTAGCTACAATACGTTTAATTCTGGTTACTGCCTCGTCTACAGACTCTTTATTACAACCAAACACCTGTACATAGCCTCTGTTGTCTTTTTCTTCAATAGAGATAGTTGCACCGGTTTCTCTTTGCATTTCCTGAATAATCTTACCACCCGGGCCAATTACTGCACCTATAAATTCTTTATCTATCGTTAAAGAAATAATTCTTGGCGCATGTGGCTTGTAATCTTCTCTAGGCTGAGTAATTGTTTTTTCCATTTCGCCCAGGATATGTAAACGCCCTTCTCTCGCCTGATCTAAAGCTTCAGTTAGAACCGCATAAGATAAACCATTTACTTTTAAGTCCATTTGGCAGGCGGTAATACCGTTTCTGGTACCGGTAACTTTAAAATCCATATCACCTAAGTGGTCCTCGTCTCCAAGAATATCAGATAATATAGCATATTTACCCGTTTTCTCATCAGAAATTAAACCCATGGCAATACCAGAAACCGGAGCTTTAATTTTCACACCTGCATCCATTAATGCTAATGTGCCCGCACATACTGTAGCCATAGAAGAAGAACCGTTAGATTCTAAAATATCTGATACAACACGTATGGTATAAGGGTTTTCTGTATCTGGAGGCAGAACTTTTTTAAGTGCTCTCATGGCTAAGTTTCCATGCCCTACTTCTCTTCTGCCTACACCTCTGTTGGGGCGAGCTTCGCCTGTTGAGAATGCTGGAAAATTGTAATGAAGTAAGAATTTGTTATAGCCATTGATAAATGCTCCATCAATCATTTGCTCATCGTCTTTAGATCCTAAAGTAACAGTAGTTAAAGACTGAGTTTCGCCTCTGGTAAAGATTGAAGAACCATGAGCAGAAGGCAAATAGCCAATTTCGCTCCAGATTGGACGAATTTGTTTAGTATTTCTGCCATCTAACCTGACACCTTCATTCAACAAAAGATTACGAACGGCATCATATTGTACATCATGGAAGTACTTTTTCACTAAAATTATAGTGCTATCATCTACGTCTTCGCCTAGAGTTTCAACAAACTCATTGTAAGCAGCATCAAAAGCAGCGCTACGCTCATGCTTAGGATATTGTGCTTTGGCTACCGCGTACACTTTATCGTATGTTGCTGCATAAACCTTATCTCTTAATTCAAGGTCTTTATTCTCGTGGCTATATTCTCTTTTTATAGTTTTTCCTACTTCCTGAGTTAGCTCTATCTGTGCGGCAACTTGCTTTTTAATAGCAGTGTGGGCAAACTGAATAGCTTCTACTAATTCTGCTTCTGATATTTCATCAGACTCGCCTTCAACCATATTGATATCGTTTGCAGAACCTGCAACAATAAATTCTAAAGTAGCTCTTTCAAGGTCTGTTTTAGAAGGGTTGATAACCAATTGTCCGTCTATCTTAGCTACACGTACTTCTGAAATAGGGCCGTTAAACGGAATATCAGAAACTGCAATAGCAGCAGAAGCAGCTAAACCTGCCAATGCATCAGGCATAATGTCTACATCTGATGAAATCAATGAAATGATTACTTGAGTTTCTGCATGATAATCTTCTGGAAACAAAGGACGTAGTGCCCTGTCTACCAATCTTGAAATTAAAACTTCATAATCAGATAATCTTGCTTCGCGACGTAAAAATCCTCCGGGGATACGGCCGCTTGCAGCATACTTTTCTTGATAATCTACTGATAAAGGAAGGAAGTCGACACCTTCTCTTGCGTCTTTATTTGAAACAACTGTGGCTAATAGCATGGTATCACCTTGTTTCACGACTACTGCTCCATCAGCTTGTTTAGCTAATTTCCCAGTCTCGATCTCAATGATACGGCCATCGCCTAAATCAATCGACTTTTTAATTACATTTAAACTCATATTTACTATTTAATCGGCACAAAAATAGTCTTTTATATCTTTATTATAGGTTGAAGCAGTAAAAATTTATAAGATTATTTTTTTATTTAGCTAATCTGTGATGCAAAGGGCTTTACTTTATTGCAATACTTGCTCTGAATATGCTATTTTTGGATACGTTTAATAGAAAAGAATGTTATGCAATTTGGAAAAGTTGATCATCCGGAAACTGTAGATTTTTCAATCCCGGAAGATGATGCAGATACGTTGGATATTTTGAAAAAACATAAAGCAGAGAGAAAGCAATTTACTGTTTACATAGGCTGTGCAAAATGGAATAAAACTGATCTAAAAGGATTTTATCCGAGAGGCACAAAAGACGAACTAGCCTACTATGCCACACAATTTAACAGTATTGAACTGAACGCTACTTTCTACAACTCACCTTCTCAAGAACAGGTACTTACCTGGAATAAAAAAACGCCGGAGGGATTTAAATTCTTCCCCAAATTGCCCAACACCATAAGCCATTACAGAAGATTGCTAAATTTTAAAGAACCTACAGAAGCCTTTTGTGATGCCATTAGCCACTTTGAAGAAAAATTAGGGATGGCATTTTTGCAGCTGCATGATAATTTTAGCCCTAAAGATTTCAACCGTTTAGAAGAGTTTATCAGTTATTTTCCGAAAGTAATTCCGCTGGCTGTTGAAGTACGTAACGGAGAATGGTTTGCAAATGCCAAAAATGCAGACAGCTATTACAATTTGTTAAAAAACAACAATATAACTAATATCTTGGTAGATACCGCTGGCAGAAGAGATATGATGCATATGCGTTTAAGTACTCCGACTGCATTCATCAGATGGGTAGGTGCTAATCATTCATCAGATTATAAACGTCTTGATGAATGGGTAGACCGTATAGAAAAATGGCATCAGGCAGGTTTGCATAATTTATATTTCTTTGTGCACCAAAATATAGAGCTGGAATCACCTTTACTCTCCGCTTACTTTATAGAAAAATTAAACCAAAGATTAGGACTCAGCCTAAACATTCCAAAGACTTTAAACGCTACAAATAAACAAACCAAACTTTTATAATTACGGCCTTGCAAAATATTTTCATCACTAAATTCTCTGGAGAAAAAGTTGCTTTTAACCCAGATAGCTTAAAAAATTCTTTAACCAAATCTGGCGCTTCAGAAGCTCAGGTAAATTATGTATTTAATCAGATTACTCAGCATCTGTATGATGGCATTACCACCAAAAGGCTGTATCAAATAGCTTTTAAATTATTAAAAAGCCAGCGTAATGTTTTTGCAGCTCGCTACAGTTTAAAAAAGGCATTAAGAGATTTAGGTCCGGCCGGATATTATTTTGAAAAATGGGTCGCCCGGGTTTTTCACCACTACGGCTACCAAACACTTACAGGTAAAATTCTGCAGGGTAAGGCCGTTACGCATGAAGTAGATGTAATTGCGCAAAAACCTGGTCGGTTAATTTTTGCCGAATGCAAATTTCGTAATACTGTAGACGCCCGTATAAGCGTAACCAACCCTATGTATTTCCTCTCCAGAGTAAAAGATTTGAGCGAAAAAACTTTTAATTTTTTTGGTGAAGACGTACAGCTTACAGACGGTTACCTGGTTACCAATGCATATCTTACCAAAGATGCCATTAGCTTTGCAGAATATTATAATATTAGCATTATTTCCTGGGATTACCCACAAAAAAGCAGTCTTAAACTACGTGTAGATCAAGGTGCTCTATATCCTATCACTTGTTTAACCACCATTTCTGCCGGAGAAAAAGAAAGATTGCTACAGGCAAATTGTATACTGGTAAAAGATCTTGTAGAAAACAAAAAATTTATAGAAAGCCTAAAATGCTCTAACAGAAAAAACAGGGCTATTTTAGAAGAAGCAGAAGAACTGGTTTCTATGACTAATCAAAACCACGATTAAGGCTATACATATCAGATAAAAGGCTTTATCTTTGAACACCATGAGTACTCAAATTAAAAACATCATTTTTGATTACGGAAACGTAATATTCGACATAGATTTTAAAAGAGCCCAGAAGGCCTTTGCAGAGCTTGGAGTTAGCAATGTAGAAAGAATTTTCGACCATAAAGTTCAAAGCCAGCTGTTTGATAATTTTGATACCGGAAAAATAAGTGCCGCAGAATGGCGGACAGGCATTAGGGAATTAATAGGAAGCCAGCAGCTCACAGATCAACAGATTGATGATGCATGGAATAAATTGCTTATAGGTATCCCGCAAGGAAACCATGAATTACTATTGAAAATTAAAGAACAATACAACACCTTTCTGCTAAGCAATAATAACGAGGTGCACTATAAATGGATTATGGACTACCTGAATAAAGAGTTCGGGCTAGAAAACAATTCTTCTTTCTTTATTAAAGATTATTATTCGCATTTAATGGGGATGAGAAAGCCCAATAAAGAGATTTTTGAATATGTACTTAAAACACACAATCTAGTACCGAAAGAAACCTTGTTTATAGACGATAGTCCGCAACACTTAAAAACAGCCGCCGAGTTGGGTATGCAGACTTATTTGATGACCAAACCAGATAACTTGCAAGAATATTTTAAAACAAATGGATTGCTAAAAACATCCTAAAAACCCTAATTACCTATCTCTTTTTTGTATGTTTGCCCCATGATAGAATTTGAATTAGACGGAGATTTTATCCCGATGATACAGCTGCTAAAAATAACAGATTTAGTGGCTTCTGGAGGCGAAGCGCAGGCCGCAGTAGAAGAAGGCATGGTAAAATATAACGGAAAGGTAGACTATCGCAAAAGACTAAAGGTTAAACAAGGCGACATCGTAGAATTTAACGGCAATAAAATAAAAATAATATGAACCACATAAGCAGTAGCGGCTACAACATATATTTCGATAATACCCTAACATCTTTAGAACTTTTTTTATCAGAAAACGCCTACTCTAAAGTTTTTATCATTACGGATGAAAACACAGGAAAATTCTGTTTACCCGTATTACAACAAAAGCTTCCTAACTTAGATAATTTTGATATTATAGAAATTCCTTACGGCGAAGAAAATAAAAACATAGACTACTGCATTGGTATCTGGAAAATGTTACTGGATTTTGGTGCCGATAGAAATGCGTTGGTCATTAATTTAGGTGGTGGTGTAGTTACAGATATGGGAAGTTTTGCCGCTTCTACCTACAAAAGGGGAATTGATTTTTTACAGATACCTACTACCCTGCTCTCTCAGGTAGATGCTTCTGTTGGCGGAAAAACCGGTATTGATATCGACAGCGTAAAAAATATCATAGGAACATTTTCTCAGCCTAAAGCCGTAATTATTAGTGAAGAATTTTTACAAACCTTACCAAAAGTTCAACTAACTTCAGGATTTGCAGAAGTGATTAAACACGGCATTATTGCCGATGCCAGCTATTACAAAGATATTGTTCAGTTAAACAGCCCGAAAGATATTACCAGTGCTCAAATAAAGCGCTCTGTAGAAATTAAAAACGAAGTGGTTACAGAAGACCCCTATGAAAAAGGCTTGAGAAAAATATTGAATTACGGGCATACTATCGGTCATGCAGTAGAATCCTGGTCTTTAGATAACGATAGCCAACCATTAACACATGGCGAAGCTATTGCTATAGGCATGATATGCGAAGCCTGGTTAGCTTATAAAACCGAAATTCTTTCTGCAGAAGCTTTAGAGACCATTAAAAATGACATCTTGAAGTTTTTCTCTAAATACGATTTAAAACGTGATATTGAAGATAGCCTGATAGAAATTATGCAGCATGATAAGAAAAACTCATCAGGAAATATAAACTTCTCTTTACCAGATAAAATTGGAAATTGTAGGTTTAACGTTGTAGTAAGCAACCAACTGATTACGGAGAGTTTAACGTATTATAGGGGTTTATAGTTAAATAAACATTCAAGTAAACATTTGCTTTAGAGTGTTTTTAACTATTAGCGAAAAAATATTATTACGCAAAATCCACGTTAATTTTAGTTTTTTAGCTTATTTTAGCATAGCTAAAGAAAGCTTTATCTCTAAAGTCTCTTTCTCTTTTGGGACCTGGTTAAAGAAAAGGTAACTGCTTCCCTTTTTTGCTATGCAGCGTATAGGCTACAGCATAGAATTCACCCAACGATCTACTGAATAATCCCTCTACTTTAACGTAAGATAAACGTAAGATGGACGTAGGATGGTCGTAAGATAAGGTTTCCTGTCCTATTCTTATCCTATACCAGGGGATAAACACTCCCGTATATCTCACAAACAAAGCTACGCCTTGAGCTATTATTAATGGGCTTTTGCTTATGATTTTGAGGATGTTTCTTCAGGTCATAACCCAATTGCTTTAAATAAGGATTCGAAAACAATCTATTTCAAAATCTGTAAAACACCAAAAATTGCATCTACAATTTTTTGATTTATATTTATAAAAACTTAATCCTATGCTAGAACATCTTAACCTATCTCACATACTTTTTCTGGATATAGAAACTGTACCGCAGTACGCCAGCTATAACATAATGCCGCAAAACTTAAAAGCGCTGTGGGACAAAAAATCTGTTTATCAACGTAAAAATGAAGAAACGGCAGAAGAATTCTACGCTAAAGCAGGCATATGGGCAGAATTTGGTAAGATTATCTGTATTTCCGTTGGCGTATTTAAAACGGATGGCCAGTTTAAGGTAAAGTCTATTTTTGATGACGATGAGGAGATTGTGCTCAGTAATTTTGCTCGTTTATTAAACAATCAACCAAAGCATCTGATTTTATGTGCACACAACGGAAAAGAATTTGACTTCCCCTACCTGTGCCGTAGATTGCTCATTCACAATATTAGAATTCCCGCACAGCTTAATATATTACAAAAGAAACCCTGGGAAATTAACCATTTGGATACGTTGGAACTCTGGAAATTTGGTGACTATAAACATTTCACCAGCTTAGAATTGCTGGCTGCTATCTTTGGCATTCCAACACCTAAAGACGATATCGACGGCAGCATGGTAGCTAAAACCTACTACGAGGATAAAAACCTGGAAAAAATACGGCGCTATTGCGAAAAAGATGTAATTACCATTGCCAGACTGGTACAAAGGTTTAAAGGCCTTGATATTTTAAGCGAGCAGGATATTATCTACAGTTGATTTTCTATTATTTTTCGCTGCAAAACCTAAAATCCTTACTTTTAAAGCAGATTTAAAATAAGCATCATACATGAGTTACTCATATAAAAAACTATTTCTCATTAACTAATGAACTCTACAAACCCCAATGAACTAAACTAATTCCATGGCTTTAAATTACGTTTGGATAGGATTTTTCTTAATAGCATTTGCAGTTGCTCTTTTCAAGCTCATTGTTTTAGGCGATACGCAAATATTCTCCAGTGTGATGAACGGCATGTTTGACAGCGCCAAAACCGGTGCCGAGATTTCTCTGGGACTTGTGGGGATTATGACTTTCTGGTTAGGTGTTATGAAAATTGGCGAAAAAGCCGGAATGATTAGCGTTTTTGCCAAAGGTGTAAATCCGTTTTTCAGCAAACTATTTCCGGGTGTTCCTAAAAATCATCCCGCCAACGGCTCTATTATTATGAATTTTAGCGCCAATATGCTCGGTTTAGATAATGCGGCTACACCTGTAGGACTAAGAGCTATGCAAGAACTTCAGGAGCTTAACCCTAAAAAAGACACGGCAACCAACGCACAGATTATGTTTTTGGTGCTAAATACAGCCGGAATTACACTTATTCCCACGTCTGTTATCGCATTACGTATGGCCAACGGAGCGGCAAATCCGGCAGATATTTTTATCCCGGCGCTTATAGGCACTTTTATTTCGTTCATTTCGGGTATGCTTGCCGTTGCTGTATTTCAGAAAATCAATATTTTCAAGCTGCCTGTTCTTATTTTTCTGGGAAGTTTTGTCGCCCTAATGGCGCTGTTATATTTCTCGTTAAATGGTTTGCCTCCAGAACAGATTCAGGAAATTACCGGTTTAATTGGCGGCCTGCTGATATTTTCTATCATCATTTTATTTGTGCTATACGGGGCCATAAAGAAAATAAATGTTTACGATGCCTTTATTGATGGCGCAAAAGAGGGTTTCGGCACAGCGGTTATGATAATCCCCTTCCTGATAGCTATATTGGTAGCTATTTCGGTTTTCAGAACTACAGGTTGTATGGATTATATTGTAAACGCAATTGCAGCTGCTGTTTCGTTTTTCGGTTTAGATACGGCTTTTGTGCCCGCCTTACCTGTAGGTTTAATGAAAACTTTAAGTGGTGGCGGTGCCAGAGGTTTAATGGTAGATGTTATGACGACCTACGGAGCAGACTCATTTCAGGGAAGATTGGCCAGTATCATCCAAGGCTCGTCTGAAACTACATTTTACGTGTTAGCGGTTTACTTCGGCTCAGTAGGTATAAAAAATACACGACACGCACTTGCATGTGGCTTAATTGCAGACTTTGTGGGTTTAATAGCCGCTATTTTGTTGGCATATTTATTTTTTGGATAAGCTACACTTAGATATTTTCTTTAATTTCACTTTTAAAATTTAATACTCACATAATATGAAGAAACGCATAGCATTAATAGCCCACGACGGTAAAAAAGCAGAAATGGTTGCTTTTGTAAAAGATCATAAAGACGTTTTGTCTGACATGGAAATTATAGCAACCGGCACTACAGGTGGTTTAATAGAAAAAACCGGCTTAAATGTAGTTAAAAAACTAAGCGGGCCGAAAGGAGGCGATGCGCAGATTGCTGCTATGGCTGCCGAAGGCGATTTAGTAGGCATTTTGTTTTTTAGAGACCCGCTGGGCAAGCATCCGCATGAACCCGATGTACAAATGCTTTTACGTATCTGCGATGTACATGATGTGCCCCTGGCCACCAATCCGGCCACAGCCAAATATCTGCTTAAAGGTATTATTGGATAGTTTTTCCACTTCCTCATAAATAACACAGATTTTTTACAGACAATTCTCCTAAATCTGTGTTATTGTTATACACTTAAAACTACATAATATGAAAGACCTGAAACTGCTGTATCTCGCTCCCCTATTTTTTTTAATACTCCCTTCTTGCACAAGTCATAAAATCAACCAGATGAGTCTGGATGGGGATTATCAGGGTACATTGCCCTGTGCAGATTGTGAGGGTATCAAAACCAATATCACTTTTGAAGATAAAAGCTTCAAAAAAACAAGCATTTATATGGGTAAAGAGCCCAATCTATTTCAATCTTCCGGAAGCTGGGAAAACGTTAATGACTCTACCATTGCATTAACCGAAAACACTGAAAAATCCTTTTATAGAATTGTTGAAAATAAATTGATAGCACTCGACAAAGAGCAAAACCGAATAGAATCGGCCCTGCCCTATTCCTTATACAAAATAGATTATGCTGTAGAAGCCGAAGGTAATTTTTCTTCTCCCATGAAAGAAGGAATAGACCTATTTGCTAGCGGAAACGAGCCTTTCTGGTCTGTAGAAATTAAAGCTGGCGAATTTATAAGATATAATAAGCCGGATTTTAAGGAGCCTCAACTTATCAAAGACTTTACGCTAACACGTATTGAAAATGTTATTGTTGCAAAACCAGAAAATCATCACGAAATAAAAGAAATCCGGATTTACGAGTTTCCATGCGTTAACGACATGTCTGGCATGGTAACAGAACAATTTATTGAATTGCACTTACAGAACCAAATTCTAAAAGGTTGCGGAAAAATATTAAGTGAAAAATTCTATTTAATAGGAAATTGGGAGCTTTCTACTATCAAAGACATTGATTTAACAAAATATTCCGGACAAAAAGCTACACTTAATTTCAACTTAGCCAAGGGCGAAGTATATGGAAATTTAGGTTGCAATGGCTTTGGCGGAAATCTGGTATTTCCTGCTGCTGGCTTAAACCAAATCCAGATAAATCGGATATTCAGCACACAAATGGCCTGTGAAGATATGCGGATTGAAGATAATTACGCTCGTTTGCTACAAGAAGTAAATCATTTTAAAATTGTAAATAATGAATTACAATTATTCAAAGCTGATGATTTATTGCTTTCTTTCAAAAAGACAAATAAAGAGCTGCATGAGAAATAAAATATTAATCGGAACAATGATTTTAGCAAATACCGTAGCTGCACAACAGAACCTAACACCTGAAAAACTTTGGCAACTGGGCAGGCTTAATGGGCAGTATCTTAACCAAAGTAGCAAAGAGGCAGTATATAACGTAACACATTTTGATATAGCGCAGAACTCTGGCACTAAAAGCACTTTTGCAGTATCTCTAAAAGACGGCAGTACGCGTAAAATTAGCTCTGAAAAAGAAGGTATCACCATTTTAAGCACCACTAAAGATAACAAATATATTGTACTAAAAGAGAGGCAGTTATATAGTACAAGTTTTGATGGTTCTAACGCTGTAGCACTTACAAAATTAAGGAGCGGGTTTGAAAATCCAAAACTATCTCCAGACGGGAAACATATACTTTTCACTAAAGAGGTGCCACTTATAGCTATAGAAGCCAAGGATAAATACAAAGATTTGGATAAAGCCAAGGCATATATTTTTAACGATTTAAACTACCGGCATTGGGACACATGGGAAGATGGAAAGTTTTCACATGTGTTTTATGCTACTTATGACAATGGCAAAATTGGCAAACCTATTGATATTATGGAAGGCGAACCGTTTGACTGTCCGCAAAAACCTTTTGGTGGCGCAGAAGATGTGCTATGGTCGCCAGACGGGAAGTCCATTCTCTATGTAACCAAAAAGAAATTCGGAAAAGATTACGCCACCAGCACCAATACAGATATTTACAGATATGATATCGCCACAAAATCTACCATAAATCTTACCGAGGGCATGATGGGATACGATACCCAGCCCGCTTTTAACCAAAAAGGCAATTTATTAGCTTTTGCCAGCATGGCCGAAGATGGCTACGAAGCAGATAAAAATGATATTTACATTTTAGACATCAGCCAAAACAAAAAATACAATTTAACCAAAGACTGGGATGGTACAGTTAACAGTTTTGTTTGGAGTAACGATGCCAGCAAAATATACTTTATTGCGGTTACTCAAGCTACAGAACAGGTTTTTGAAATAAAATTACAGAAAGATCTTACTAAAAATTCCGCTGCGCATATTAAACAATTAACTGCCGGAGATTGGGATATTACTGCTATTCTGGGACAAATTGATAACCAACTGGTGGTGAGTAAGAACGATATGAACCGGGCAACGGAACTTTATACGATAGACACCAAATCTGGCAAGTTAAAGCAGCTAACACACGTAAACGATGAAGAATATAAACAGATTGCCAGCAGCAAAATAGAAAAGCGCTGGATAAAAACCACAGACGGCAAAAACATGCTAACCTGGGTAATCTTCCCTCCTGACTTTGATGTAAGTAAAAAATACCCTACACTATTATACTGTCAGGGTGGTCCACAATCTGCCGTATCTCAGTTTTATTCTTTTAGATGGAATTTACAGCTAATGGCTGCACAAGGATATATTGTTGTGGCACCAAACAGGCGTGGTTTGCCGGGCTTTGGAGTAGAATGGAATAAACAAATTAGCGGAGACTGGGGCGGACAAGCAATGGAAGATTATCTTACGGCTATTGATGATGTTGCCAAAGAAAGCTATGTAGATAAAAATCGCTTAGGTTGCGTTGGAGCCAGCTATGGCGGATATTCTGCTTATATGCTAGCTGGAATACATAATGCAAGATTTAAAACTTTCATTGCCCATAACGGGTTATATGATTTGAAAAGCTGGTACGGCACCACCGAAGAACTATTTTTCGCCAATAAAGATGTAGGAGGTCCGTATTGGGTAAACCCTCAACCAGAATCTTATCAAAAATTCAACCCAAGTGACTATGTCAAAAATTGGGATACTCCGATTTTAATTTACTTGGGTGGAAAAGATTACCGCGTTCCGGCAGAGCAAGGTTTGCAGGCCTATCAGGCTGCTCAACTAAAAGGTATCAAAAGCAGACTGGTATATTTCCCGGAAGAGAACCACTGGGTAACTAAAGCACAGAATGCGCTAGTTTGGCAAAGGGAATTTTTTAATTGGCTGAAAGAGACTTTGTAATTCTATCAATACTTATATAAAAAAGGTGCACTTCAGAATGAAGTGCACCTTTTTCTATTTCATTATGCTAAATCTCTCTATTCACATCCCATTGCTCTAAATAGTCGGCTACTTTTCTTAAAAACATTCCGCCTAAAGCGCCGTCTACAATTCTGTGATCATAAGACATAGATAGATACATCATGTGGCGAATGGCAATTACATCGCCAAATTCAGTTTCTATAACAGCTGGCTTCTTCTTAATTACACCAACTGCTAAAATAGCAACCTGTGGCTGGTTAATAATAGGCGTTCCCATAATATTACCGAACATTCCAATATTGGTCATAGTAAAAGTACCACCCTGTACTTCGTCTGGCTGTAGTTTATTTACCCTTGAGCGTTTAGCTAAATCGTTTACAGATTTGGTTAAACCCACCAAATTAAGCTGGTCTGCATTTTTAATCACCGGAACTATCAAATTTCCGTTGGGTAAGGCTGCGGCCATACCTATATTAATATCTTTCTTCTTGATGATTTTATCGCCGTCAAGCGAAATATTAATCATTGGAAAATCTTTAATAGCTTTTGCTATAGCTTCTATAAAAATTGGTGTAAACGTAATTTTTTCGTTCTCTCGTTTTTCAAAACTGCTTTTTACTTTATCACGCCATTTTACCAGATTAGTAACATCTGCCTCTACAAAAGAACATACATGGGCAGAAATCTGTTTACTGCTCATCATATGCTCGGCAATAAGCTTTCTCATTCTGTCCATCTCTATAATCTCATCAGTTCCAGATGATGGTGTAATTACATGATTTACAGTCTGCGTTGTTAAGTTAGAGCTGCTAGAAACTTCTTCAACAGGTGTTTTAAATTCCGTTTTAACTGGTTCTGCCTGGGCAACTTCTGCCTTTGGTACATTGCCCCTAGATTTTTTACCGATATAATCTAGTAAATCTGCTTTAGTAACCCTACCTTCTGCACCTGTACCTTGTATATCATCTAATTCTGATAAAGAAATACCTTCTTCCTGAGCGATGCTTTTCACTAATGGAGAATAGAATTTTGCAGACTCACTATAATTGTTAACCGCCCCACTGGTTTGAGAATTTTCCTCTTCCACTGGTATATAAGGAACTTCTGTTTCTTCGGGTTCTGTAGCAATGTCTTCAACACTTAATTCGTCTTCTGTTTCCATAGTAGCGATGGTGTCTCCTATCTGCGCTACGCTATTCTCTTCAAATAACAAAGTCACCAATTTGCCTTTTACAGGAGAAGGAACTTCAGAATCTACTTTATCTGTTGCAACTTCCAATATGATTTCATCCAGTTCGATATTATCTCCTGGTTGTTTTAGCCATTTGATAATGGTTGCTTCTGCAACACTTTCTCCCATTTTTGGTAACTTCAAATTGTATCGAGCCATATAGAATATCTGTCGTTGAACAGCAAAATTAACAATATAGATTAATTCTGGGTGTTCTTCTTTAGTAATTTCAATAACATATATAGAGAAGCCATCGCAGAGCGCTCTATATTCTGCAAACGTTTATTATTAAAAGTAAACTTCTGTGCAATTGTTTCATAATGGTTAGCAACTGCTATCCAGACTGTTCCAACAGGCTTGTCGGCGGTGCCACCACCCGGCCCGGCTATTCCCGTTACTGCAATGGCATAATCTGTAGCAAAATTGTTAATTGCACCTTTAGCCATTTCTATTGCTGTTTCTTCGCTTACCGCACCAAAATTTGCCAGCGTTTCTTCTTTTACGCCCAATAGGCTTTGCTTTAATTTGTTGGAGTAAACTATCCCTCCGCCTTCAAAAACTGCAGAAGAACCTGCATGCTGTGTAAATAAATGCGAAATAAATCCACCGGTGCAGCTTTCTGCAACTGATAACGATAGGTTCTGTGCTTCCATCATTTGCAGGATAGCTTGTTCTAAAGCAATGTCTTTATCTGTAATCCAAAACTCCGGAATTAGGTTCTTAATCTGCAAAGCATAATCTTCTATTTCCTGAATTAATTCTTCTGATGCATGCACAGTAGAGCTCAGCCTTAACCTCACCATACCCAATTTAGGCAGATAAGCCAATTTAATATATTCCGGAAGGCTATTTTCTACGCTGGCAATTTTATCCGCCAGAAAAGATTCCCCTATCCCCGCGGTTAAAATACTTTTGTGATAAATAGAGGGCAACTGATATTGTTTACTGATTTCTGGCAGCACTTTATCTGTCATTAAAGCCATCATTTCAAACGGAACGCCCGGCATAGAAATAAACATCTTATTACCTTTTCTAAAAAGCATACAAGGTGCGGTGCCATTCTCATTCAGCAAGACTTCACAGTTATCAGGAACTTGGGCCTGCAAGATATTAGATTCTGTAAGCGGAAGGTTTCTCCTGGTAAAAAAAGTGGTCACCAAATCTAAGGTAGGCTGATGATTTACCATACGGGAGCTATGAAAATAAACTGCCATGGTTTTTTTGGTAATATCATCTTTTGTTGGCCCTAAACCTCCGGTAATTAAAATAATATCAGCTCTACTTTCTGCTTCAGCAAGGGCATTCATGATATGCTCGGCATCGTCAGAAACAGAACTTATCTGCTTTACTTTAATACCAATTTTATTGAGTTCTACAGCCATCCAGGCCGAATTTGAATCTACAATTTGGCCTATCAATATTTCATCGCCAATGGTTATTATTTCTGCAACAGGCATTTAATTTTAAATTTAGTTTCAAAATTCAAGACTCAAAATTGAATTTGAAAATGATTTATTAATAGTAAGATTGGTATCCGCTCCGCTTACTAATTTTAAGATCTTGCAATATGCTGGATCTTACCCTTAAGTTAACTCCATAATATTTATATACGCCAAACGGACTCCAGTTAATAGATAAGTCCCAGCAATGCAAATCTCTGTAAATAGAGAACGATGTTGCACTAATCTGGTTACGCTGGAAATCATATCCTGATGTAAACTGCACTTTCCATTTAGGTGTGAGGCTAAAATCTCCGTTTGCGTTAAGTGTTTGCGAATAGGTTTTAGCTACACCGGTATTTGAGTAAGTAAAGTTATAGTAGAAACTAAAATTCCAGGGAATTGAGAAATCTACAAAAGCATTAGCGTTTCTGCTAATTTGCTGTAATTCTGCTAGCTGACTGGCATCTACACGATCGAACAGGTTATTATTTCCACCAGGAACCGGCGGATTATTGGATTTGTTGTTCTTACCTAAAGTAGTAGAATTTAAACTATAATCAAACGAGAAATTAAAGCTGGTTAAACGCGGAAGCTTACCATTTTGCCACAAGTAACGATCTATTCTTCTGCCTATCAGATTTCCATTAACCATAGTGGTTCTATAAACATAAGGATCTAAAGAGCCGCCAAAGTTAACACCCAATTTTTCAGTAAAAAATGTTCTTCCGCTAAAGCTTAACTGCGATAACTTAAAGCTATCTGCCACAAAATTGTAAGAACCGTTTAAAGATAAACCTTGCAAAATCGGAATTTTCTTAATGCCTCCGCCGGTAGTATCTTTGGTGCTCCTCACCTTCATTTCTATGTTGTTTTCTAAACCAAAATTGATAGCGGCAGACCTACCCGCACCCGGACCACCATACATGCTTCCTTCAAAAATAGAATATTTAGAAATTGTCCCTCTTTGGTCTGATATGTATTCCTGATAGTAGCTGTATTTATCCTGACTAAAATCCGGTCGGTAAGAAAAACCTATGTTAGGCGTTAAAACATGTCTTACGGCCATTACTTTACCTTTCTTAAAGTTAACCATACCGTAGATTTTTGTACTTAAGCTTCCGCCCACAGAGTAATCACCTGCCCTAACAAAGCCCGGAATAGTATCTATAGAAGTAGAATCTTTAGTGCCGGTTGGTGTTGGTGCCAAAGCATAACGCTTTCTAATGGTTTGGAAATACCAGTTCTCTGTATAATTAATATTCTGACTGAACTGGAAGTATTTAAATATTTTAGACGATAAAGAAATAGGAATATTATGTCTTATCCCGCTTTGAACTTTGCTAAGCGTTTCCTTTTTAAATAAAAGTGAATCAGCAACGTTTAGTCTATTATCCGCGGTTAAGCTATAACCTACAGCAATTCGCTGATACCATTTTTGCTCTCCAACTCTATCTTTCTTATCAAAAGGATTTAGTGTAGACATACTGAAGTTTAAGCTAGGCAAGCCTAAAGTCACAATTCTTCTTGTAATATCCTGGCTGTGCGTTAAGCTGGTGCTTAAGTTAAAAGGCGTGTTTGCCCAATTCTTACTAAAAGCTATACTTGAATTTAAGTTATTCTGGCTAATCTGATTAAAATCCATAATACCATTGGCATTATTGCGATAATAAGACGACGTACCAGCATTTACAGATGCACTAAAATTTGTTCCTGGTCTTGCATTTGGATTTTGCGAATGAGACCACCTGATGTTAAAATCTCTGTTGGGGTGTTCGTATTCTGGCGTTCCTTCTACACCCAATTTTCTGGATGCAAAGGAGAAGAAAAGATTTCCGGTGTATTTATACCTTTTCATGTATCTGCTGGCCACATTGGTCTCATAAGAGCCTTTAGAGTATATACCTCCTTTAATGGTCATGTCCCAATAGTCATTTAATCCCAAATAATAACCACCATCTCTTAGGAAAAAACCTAGTGTAGCATCCTCGCCAAAGGTTGGGAATATAATTCCTGAAGCTCTTTTATTAGGTTTTGGAAAAAATCCGAATGGTAAAACTATAGGCAAAGGCACATCTTCAATAAAAATATAAGCCGGTCCGGTAATAATTTGCCGGTCTGTAGCAATCCCTTTCGTTATTACAATACCAAAATGCTGGTGCGGGTGCGGATTACTACAGGTAGAATAAACTACACCGCCCATGTGCAATTCATCATTATCCTGCTTTTTTACCCGTCCACCGGTTATATAGCCACCTTCCTGCTCGGTATAAACCTGATAAATTTTCCCTTTGGAAGTCTGGAAGTTATAATAAACAGAATCTGCAGTTAAGGTACCCTGCGAAGGATCTTTAAAAATGGCCGGTCCAGAGAAGTTTCCCAAAGAATCTCTTGTACCTTTAGCAAAAATGGTATTGCTTTTCTGATCGAGTTTAATAAAATTGGCATCTATTTCTTTATCCCCATACACCACCTTTGCCCTGCCATACAGGTAAATAATATTATTTTTTGCATCGTAAAAGGTAGAATCTTCTGCCGTTGCAACAATTTTGTCATTTATTTTATCTTTATCAGAATTTTTTGCGGTAGTATCCGTTTTGGTTAAAACAGAGTCGGCTGGCGCAAGGTTTAAAGAATCGGCAACAGCAGGAATGGTATTCCTGACAGTATCCGCCTGCTGAGCAATAGCGTCATCTAATTGTATAAAAAACTGTACAATAGATAAAAGAAATATAAAAAATATATTAGAGAGTCTCAAAGTTCAATATGAATATTATTTTTGTAAACAAGGTTAACAAAAAACGTTCAAAATTAATGAAAATTACAACAAGGTTTATTAGCTGTTTTATTATTTCCTTGAGTTTAGTGGTATTAGGCAAAACAGTTAGTGCAGATGCTGGTGTAAGATCAGAAAAAAGTAAGGTTAAATTAATAGTAATCGACCCCGGACATGGCGGAGAAGACGGTGCAACACGTGGAGAGTTTTCCAGAGAGAAAGACGTAGCCCTGCAGGTAGCCTTAAAATTAGGGAAAGCTATAGAAGCCAGATTGCCTGATGTAAAAGTAGTTTATACAAGAACAACAGACGTTTTTGTAAAATTATACGATAGAATAGGCATTGCCAATAGAGAAAAAGCAGATATTTTTATATCTATACACTGCAACTCTATGCCGCTGATTAAGCAGCGTTATGTAGTAAGATATTCTAACGGAAAGCCAGTATATGGCTATAGAAATATTCCAAATCCGGGTCCGAGGGGAACAGAAACTCTGGTTTCAGGTTTCGGGAGATTGGGTCAGCAGGATGCAGCCATTCGCGAGAATGCTTCTATCCTATTAGAGAAAGATTACAAATCTAACTACGAAGGTTTTGACCCTAACGACCCCGAAAGCTATATTATTTTCTCTTTGATGAAAAACGCATACAGAGAGCAGAGTATTAAACTGGCATCATTACTGCAAGATGAATACATAAAATCTGGTAGGGTTAACCGCGGTGTTAAAGAACAAAGTTTAGCCGTATTGGCCAAAGCGGGTATGCCGGCAATCTTAACAGAGATAGGTTTTATCAGTAACCCTGAAGAAGAAAAATATATGAACTCTGACGAAGGACAGGCCGAAATAGTAAAGAACATCTTAAACGCTATAATTGCATATAAAAAGCAGATTGAATCATAAATTGATTTTATAACTTAAACTTGAAGGATTTGAAAATTTCTAACGAAACCAAAGTAGGTATATTAGCGTCTTTCGCAATTGCATTATTTATTGTTGGCTATAATTTTTTAAAAGGGAACGATATTTTCACCAGCGAAAATGATTTTTATGCAGTTTACGATAAAGTTGACGGACTTAACGTTTCTAAACCTGTTTTAGTAAACGGCTATCAGATAGGTAGAGTTGCGGCTTTAACATTGCAGCCTAACGGGAAAATCCTCGCTAATTTTAAAATAGACCCTAAATACGAAATCCCTAAAAATACCATTGCTAAATTAGAAAGTACAGATTTATTAGGAAGCAAAGCGGTAGTATTTGACTTAGGCAACAGTAAAATTTACGCGGCTGATGGTGATACGCTAAACGCCAATATACAGGCCAATATAATGGACCAAATGGAACCCGTTCAGAAAAAAGCGCAGGTACTTATTTCAAGGTTAGATTCTATCCTTTTTACCCTTAATAATATCATGGACGTCAATTTCCAGAAAAACGTGGAAAGAAGTTTTACCAGTATTGCAAATACTTTACAAACGCTGGAATCTACCTCACGAACTATCGATGGAATGGCTACCGTACAATCTAAACGAATAGACCAGATACTAGCTAATGTAGAATCTATTTCGGATAATTTGAGAAATAATAACGATCAAATTACTTCGATATTTACCAATTTCAATAAATTATCAGACGATATGGCTAAGGCTAATTTCAAAGAAACACTAGGAAATGCCAACAAAGCTGTTGCTGACTTACAAGCCGCTATGAAAAAAGTAAATGAAGGAAACGGCTCTTTAGCCTTGTTATTGAACGATGATAAGCTTTATAACAACTTAAACAATGCTTCTAATAATTTAGATAAACTAATGATTGATTTAAAAGCTAATCCCAAACGTTACGTGAATTTTTCTGTATTTGGCGGCAGAAAAGATTAATAAGGCATTATGCTTTGGCATTAAGCCTCTGGATGTGATCTAAAGCACTTCCTTAGTTCTCGGTGCAGCCTATCTTAATATCGTTCTGTAGATACACAGAGCGATGAGTTGACTGTAAGCAGAATAAATAATGAGTTAATTACTAGAATCAGAGATTTAACAGATACTTATAAAAGGATTATTATCTAACATTAATTTAGTCTGTGATTCTGAACCTTTTGACAACTATAGCACACAAAACAAATAATCTAGAATCGCAACTCTAAAATATTATGACATGTACTTAAAAATAGGCTGAATTGGCTGTGGCTGAAAAGAAGCTTTTAAAACTCTTTCATAATCTAAACCCGCAGTAAGATCTATCCAATCTGTATTTACTTGTCTTATAAGTTTTTCTTTTTGTGCCCTGGTAAAAGAACTAAGCTGCTTAAAGCGTTCTGCCGCCTGCAACTCTGTATTAAATTCTTCAAAATAAACTAACCTGGTTAGCTGGTTGCTAGCGTCAAATAATAGATTAGGCATCTTGCGGTAAAAATTCATGGTGCCAATTAAATCTGCACTTAAACCTACATGTAGGTTAGCCCTGTTTCTGTCTGTAACTATAAAAATCTTATTCTTCATGATATTTTTCTAAAAATTATTAATATTATTTTTAGTAAGCCAATTATTATTACTAATTTTATTGGCACAATAATACTAATTAATTTAGCAAAATCAAATTTATTTTTACAAATGGGAAAAATATCTGAAAACCTTAAATATCTACGTAAGAGAAAAGGACTTACACAACAGCAATTTGCTGATGCTATGGAAATTAAACGTTCTCTAGTGGGTGCTTACGAAGAAGACAGGGCTGAACCAAAATACGATTTACTAAAAAAAATAGCTAACTATTTTGAACTTAGTATTGATGATATTATCAACGAGAAGATAAATGATAAATGGTCGCCGAAGCCGAAAGGAGATTCTTCTAATCTGCGAGTGCTGAGTATTACGGTTGATACCAACGATCGTGAAAACATAGAATTTGTGAATGCCAAAGCCAGTGCAGGATATTTAAACGGTTATGCAGATTTGGAGTATGTTGCAGAATTACCAAAATTCTCTCTGCCTATGTTTAACCAGGGTACATTTAGAGCTTTTGAGATAAAAGGCGACTCTATGCTTCCCTTGCCTTCAGGTTCTATTATTATAGCAGAATACGTAGAAAATTGGAACGATTTAAAATTAGGCGAAACTGCTGTACTGATTAGCAAAAATGAGGGTATTGTTTACAAGCGTATTGCTTCTAAATTTAAGGCAGATAAAGGCTTTAAGCTATCATCTGATAATCCGGTTTACGAACCCTACCATATTGCCGCTGATGATATTTTAGAAATCTGGAAAGCCAAAGCTTATATATCTACAGAATTACCACAACCTGCTCCGGAACCAACTATGGAAAATCTAACATCAATGATGGCACAAATGCAAAAATCTATTGTGCAGTTGCAGAATAAAAACGAATAAGTTTACAACGATAATAACCATATAGGAAAATAGGTTTATTTAGAAAGCACCTAATGATTCTAAATTGACATCTGTATTCCTATATGGTTTGATGATAAAACTTTAAAACCTGCCTGAAACATCTTCAAACGAAATATTAAGTATGCTTTCTATTTCGTTAATTTTATCCAGATTGTTTGGACCGATTAAAGCCAGCGAAATACCTTTATTGCCGGCCCTGGCTGTTCTGCCACTTCTATGCGTGTAATATTCAAGTTGATCTGGCAATTGAAAGTGTACTACAAAAGCCAAATTATCTACATCTATTCCTCTGGCAGAAATATCGGTAGCAATTAAAACGTTTAACCTCTTGCTTTTAAAAAGCCGCATTACGCGATCTCTGTCTCGCTGCCCCAAATCACCGTGGATAGATTCATTTTTAATTCCTCTGGCAAACAGCTGCTTAGAAAGCGCTTGAGCTCCATTCTTTGTTCTACAGAATACAATGCCGCTTTTACCTTCGTTTTTTTGCAGATACCTTTTAAGAACGTCTATTTTATCCTTTTCGTCAACCGTAACAAACTGATGCTTGATAGACGTATTTACAATTTGATTCTTGCTTACCTCTACTTTGTAAGCATCTGGCAACATATAATTACCAATAATTTCCTGAATACCAGGTTGTATAGTTGCAGAAAAAAGCCAAACGTTTCTCTCCACTCCTAACTGTGAGAGTATTTTGAAAATATCCTGCTTAAAACCCATATTCAGCATTTCATCAGCTTCGTCTAAAACAACTGTTTTTACAGATTTCAGGTTAATGGCTTTTCGTTCTAATAAATCTATTAAACGCCCGGGAGTAGCAACCACAATATGAGTTGCCCGCTTAAGCCTTGCAATTTGCAAATCTATTTTCTCGCCGCCATAAACCGCTTCTGTAAAAATGCGCTTCTCTGCGTATTTCGTAAATTTAAAAAGCTGTTTGGCTATCTGCTGGCCTAGCTCTCTGGTTGGGCAAAGAATTAAGCCTTGTATGGCGCTATTATCTGGATTTACCTTTTGTAACATAGGCAAACCAAAAGCAGCGGTTTTACCTGTTCCGGTTTGTGCCTTGCCTATAAAGTCTGCATTATTTTCTAATAAAAAAGGAATAGCTTTTTGCTGAATTTCTGTAGGAACAGTGATATTATTCTCGTCCAGCGCTTTTATAAACTGCTGGTGTATGCCAAGGTCTTTAAAATTTACCAATTGTTTGTGTTTGAGTGAGTGACAAAATTAGCGATTTTAAAACATTAAAACAGGAAGGTGAAGATATCCTTTTAAAAAACATCAAGAAATGAAGACAAGTTAAGTGTTAATTTCTTTAAAATCGTTAATGCCTTTTATTTATCGTTTCTTTTTCGGTATTACAGATTTAATCCCTCCTTCTAAATGCTTTAAAAATAAATCATCACTAAAACTTTCTATTGTATGTCCCAAGGCGGTATAAAAAGCTTTTCCACCATCGTATTTATGAAACCAACTAATGGGATGAAAACCTGGCATAGTACCGCCTGTATAGCTTTTTTCATCAACACTAAGTAACACTTTTACCTTATTATTAAAATCTCTGAAATTATACCATTCATCAGTATGCATCCAGGGATTAGGCAAATGCTTAGTAGCTAGGTGTTTCTTATCTAAGACATCTAGCTTGGCCTGCTGTATCTTAGGATGATTAATAAAAAAAGCACCTACCAGTTTACCGTACCATTCCCATTCAAAACAAAAATCTGTAGCGGCATGTACGCCTACAAAACCGCCCCCATTATTAATAAATTTCTTAAAAGCATTCTTCTGCATATCGGAAAAAACGTTTGTCCCGGTTGGATTTAGAAAAAGTACTACATCAATCTCTTTTAAAAAATCATCATTAAAATCCGCAACATTCTCAGAGTGGATAATATGATAATCTTTTTCCTTCCCTATCTTTTTTATAGCCTCTAAACCTGGTTCTATACTTTTATGTCTATACTTTTGTGTATAAGAAAAAACCAGAATGTTAGTGGTTTTTTTCTTAAAACAGTAGGCTACAGAAACGGTGGTTGCCAAAATTAAGCAGGTAAACAGTATTTTTTTCATGTTGATAATTAAATATTTATAAAAAATAACAGGTTTTAAAACAAATGATTAATATGGAACTTTTAAATTAATAGTTTGAATCTGACAAATTACAAATTTTGATATTAAAGCCGCTAGATGATTTTAGAAATTTTTTATACACTCAGTATTTTTCTGATGGTATTAAAATAACGATAGGTGTGCTATTGCCATCGCTTATTTTTTTCAATAAAAACATGGTTGAAGTAGGCCTAAGCTTGTCTCTAGGCGCTGTATGTTGTAGTTTCGCTGATAGTCCGGGGCCTTGGATACACCGCAGAAACGCCATGTTTGCAACTTTGGGGATTGTATCTTTAACGGCCTTGCTAACTAACCTGGTTAATCAGAATTTCGTATCTGTTGCACTTTTACTGATTATACTGTCTTTTTTCTTCTCTATGTTCACCGTTT
>PJUF01000482.1_pt1 | contig 28198 bp, 26 predicted proteins | sample 1512191 | NCBI WGS metagenome assembly PJUF01 (sample SAMN08177673, study PRJNA422409) | Feces metagenome, whole genome shotgun sequencing project. | isolation source: Chicken feces (3) enriched on wood chips | host: Gallus gallus | place: USA: Madison | collected 2015-01-15 | reverse complement strand
TTTTTAAGCCATTAGATAGGTTGAGCTATATCAAGTTCTGGGAAATGGAAAAGCATAATCTTGAGTTAAATTTGCGAAATGTTGATCCTGTCAATTCATTGGAGGTTTATGCTGATTTAAAGATTATTGGCGAGATATCCCAATCCATAGATGGATTTATTCAGTTAGTTTCTTCCATGTTGACGGTTAAGCATTCTGACCTTCGCCCTGCAAATTACCAGCCTCTGCTTGGTGCTATGGGATTTGAAGAAGTTTCTTTCTTGACAGACCTGATTAAGGTTGCGCTTAGCAAATCGGTAGAAAAGCGAGAGCTCTTGTTGGATGAATATATCACAAAATATCCCCCGAATACTTTTTACTATACTTCAAAGGCGGTTACCTATACAATGTCTGGAAAGTTTGAACAAGCTAAATTTAATTATCTACAGGCCATAAAGCTAAAACCAAATAACTATGAGGCACTAAATAATCTTGGACTATTATATCAAGATGTTTTTCAAAACATTTCAAAAGCGCAGGAATATTTCGAAAATGCAATTAAGGCTGAGCCAAAATTAACAGTCGCTCGATTGAATTTAGCCATTTTAAGATCAAGGTTCTTTAACGATGAAAAGTCTGCAAAGTTCCAGTATGATAGAATTCTTAGCTATGATCCCAAAGAGCCGAAAGCGCATAACAATTTAGGTAATTATTACAGAGGAGTGAAAGGAGAGATAGCAGATGATCTTAAGGCTGAGTATCACTATAAAAAAGCCATTGAACTTAATCCTGAATATATTGAGGCCTATATTAATTATGGAAATTTTTTGAAGACTCATGGCAAACTTGATGCAGGAGATAAGCTTTACAAAAAAGCATTAGAACTGGACTTAGAAGGTAAGTTCGCACCAGTGATCAACGCTTTGCTAAATTCTTTAAAAGGTTAATATTGCTCGAATCTTTCAAATTTGCATATTATGCCACACAATATATTGTTCCTTAAATTAGGAGCAGTAAGACCTCATTAGGGTCTTAATTTTAACTGAATGCTTAAAGAAGAAGAAGTTTTTTTCATTATTGACCCCCAGCAGGATATTACCTCGTTAAAAAAGCTGATCAGGGTTACCAATATAGGTGTGGAAGCGGCCATGCACATGTATCATGACCATCGGCGTGATCCGAAAGCCTATGAGCTGTTATTGCTGAGGATGGAAAACGTGGTCTACAGGATTTCTGCTGTGATGACGCATTATGAAATGCTGGTGGAAGGTTTGAAAAAAAGGTCGGTCATCGATCTGAAGGCTGATCCATTTGAAGGTCATTACTCGATGCATCCAACGGTCTATGCCTACAGTTGCGAACTGAGCTCGATGGTGGACAGTATCTTCTTTCATCTGTATTCTGCCTTTGATTATATCGGCCATTTTATTTCATATATTTTCTTGGATAACAAGACTAAAACCTTGGACTGGGATTCGCTGGCAAAGACTGCATGGGGTAAGTGGAAGGATAGCTACCAGACCAGTGTCGCCATACAAAAAATTGATGCCAAACTGCGGAAGAAACTAGACGATTACAGGTCTGAACTGATTCATAGGAACAGGGATCTTCATATGATAGGTGCAATGAGACAGGAAGATTCTGGTTTTTTGAACCTGAAGTTTCTTGCCTCGGAGGATACGATGAAACATTTTAGGAAACTTTTTCCGGGCCATGAGGATATTGTACCTGCTTATAAAAAGGAGGCTAAATATACGCTGGACCTATTGTGTTCTGTGGTATTCTACGAAACGCTCCATTTGACGAATGCACTGGTAACTTGTTTAAGGTTCGATCTTTTAGAACATTCCACCTTCAGAGAAAACGTTGAGCATCCCAAAACGGGTGCGAAACATCCCTATGATATCAAAATGGATACCCAAGAAATATTCCCCTGTTCTGAGAAGATCTGGATAGATTATCAAAATAAGTATGAAACTTTGAGGGTTGAGTTGAATGAACGATGGAAAAATCTGTTGCCCAATAAGGGGTGATTGTTTTTTTACCTATTGAGGTAACAAACTATCAATGTATCTTAGCTACTCAAAATACTTATAATCAGGGCTGGTTATGACTTTTGCACTTATATGTTCTTTAAGTTCCATTGAGTGGATTTTTTGGATTCCATAGCCAAGGGTTACATTATTGGACAGGCAATCTTGCATGTACTATTTTCCACAAATACGGACACCAATCCAGTCGCGGTGAGCTGATAAGAAGTGATGCTAGTAATGCAGCTTTATTGCTGTTAATTTTATTATTGCCATAATCTTTTGAAGAGGGGGTGATGATCGAGTAGTAGGCCTAACAGATATTAAAATGTCGCCTAGATGCCTACCTTTAAATCAATTGTTTGATGTTCAGTATTTTTGAAGCATGGTCCACTCATGTTAAAAATCTCATTGTACATTGGCTCGCCTGAGGAATTCTTTTGGTATTTTCCCTTTCAATTTTCGAAATAGATTAGGTTAGTCCTTCCGATTCGTTGTATAGCTCAGCTATTCGTGAGCTAGATCCTCGAACGAGAGTTCGATTTCTGATTTTAGGGCTTTGAGAAAGTTTGATCCATCGAAAGTTGATTCCAGTCGGGAGAATAACATCAGATAGGTAGTGCAGGCAGCTATTTTTTTACGATCGATATCAATTGGCAGTTTCTTTTGGATTTGCAGGATCCTAATACTTTCATATATAAATACGCCGCGAAGGGTAGGTTCATTTAAGCAGCCTTATTCCTAGAAAATATATCATGAAGATTAATTGCGGTAATAAGTCATATACTTTGAAATTGATTAAAAATGGTTATTAAATAATATTTTGAATTATGCCAACTTTTTGGTTCAAAAGTAGTAGGTCGAAGGTTAGAGACCTACTACTTTCACCACAGACTTAATCGATATTTAGGGCTACTTTATAAATCTTTTTGTTTTTAAATCCTGAATAATAGGTTCAATTAGCCGTAAAAAGCTTTCCAGATATTGAAAATATTCCCGCTCAACGGTACAGATTAATACAAAAACCGCCTTAGTTCTGCAACTAAGGCGGTTTTTTGTTTTCAAATTGTTTCCAAAAGCTTTTTTACTCCGGTTTTTACCTAAATGTTTTCAAATGAAAAGAGGAAATCTACCGCGTATTACTTACCGTGAAAGACACAGGGAGTATTTAAAAATAATGGAAAGGCAGTGTTTTATCTGCAAATCAATACTTTTTGTTTAAAAATGCTTTCTGCTTAAACTTCCATCTGGATGGGAATGCCGGGGAATTTTGAACCCTTGTTATAAATACTTAAGTTGACTAGCGTATGAGTTTTTAAGCTAAAAAGCCTATCATCTCATTTCTTTCTTGATGTGCTTTAAGTTAAACATATGTTTGATTGTTATTTCAGTCAATTTTGTTATTTTTGTTTAAAATAACAATCAATATTATGGATAATAGAAAACAGGTTGTTTTTCCAAAACATTACCAATTGTTGGGACGAATGGGTGAAAATATCAAGTTGGCCAGAAAACGTCGTAAGCTAACCACTATTCAAGTAGCTGAACGGGCGGATATTGCCCGCTCAACCTTATACCTGATAGAGAAAGGAGACCCGAGTGTAGCATTTGGAGCCTATTTTAATGTGCTGCGTGTATTGGGATTGCAAGAAGATATCCTGAAGCTGGGAGCCGATGATGAATTCGGCAGGAAACTGCAGGACTTAGGCCTATTGAAATAAAAAGAGATGTATGTCACAACAGAAATTCGATATATATGTATTTGCCCATTGGAAGGGGATGCCAGAGCCTAAACTTATAGGTACTTTATCTGCACATTATGCAAAAGGGAAAAAGGCCTTTAGTTTCGAGTATGATAAGGAATGGATTAGGTCGGAACAACAACGTCTGATAGATCCGGATATCCAATTTTTTTCAGGAGCCCAATTTCCTAATCAGAAGGAAAACTTTGGAGTTTTCTTAGATAGTATGCCGGATACCTGGGGGCGGACATTGATGAAACGAAGGGCGGCACAACAAGCCAGGGAACAAGGGGAGCGGGCACCAACTTTGTATGATATTGATTACCTGCTCGGGGTTTATGATGAGAGCAGGATGGGAGCCTTGCGCTTCAAAACCAAACTAGATGGTCCTTTCTTAGACGATAATATAGATACCCCTACGCCACCATGGTCATCTATACGTGAACTGCAACACGCAGCCGACAGTATTGAGGGTAATCATGGAAGCGAAGATATAAAAAAATGGCTGGCTATATTGATGGCTCCGGGTTCCTCTTTGGGAGGAGCCAGACCTAAAGCAAATATATTGGATGAAGAAGGCTCATTATGGATTGCCAAGTTTCCTTCCAGGAATGACAGCGTGGACAAAGCAGCTTGGGAGTTTCTGGCTTATCAACTTGCCATACAGGCAGGAGTTGAAATGGCACCGAGTAGATTGCAAAAGATAACAGGAAAGTACCACACCTTTTTCACCAAACGTTTTGACAGGGAATATACAGAACGTATCCATTTTGCATCGGCCATGACAATGACCGGAAACAACGAAGATACTATTCGTGATATCCCGGCAAGTTACCTGGATATAGCAGAGTTTCTCCAAAACTATGGAACTGATATTAGTAATAATCTTCATCAGCTTTGGCGCAGAATGGTTTTCAATATTGCCATATCCAATACCGATGACCATCTGCGGAACCATGGTTTTTTACTAACGGATAGAGGATGGGTGCTTTCTCCTGCTTACGATATCAACCCGTCTATAGATAAGGACGGTCTGGCACTGAACATTGATATGGATGACAATGCCCTGAATCTGGAACTGGCCAAAAGTGTAGGTGACTTTTTCCGGCTGAATGATAAGAAAATGGATATGATTATCGATGAAGTATTAACCAGTATCAGCCAATGGAGAAAGTTAGCTGATAACATCGGTATATCCAGATCGGAACAGGAATTCATGCAGGGAGCATTCCGTTTTTAATAATTAGATTTAAGGCTAACCTAAAATATATCCAGTGAACTATATTCAAACCTTTTGTGCTGTGTTCAAAGGACGTGAAGACGTTTTTGCTGTGCGTTGGGAGAAAGGCAATAAAGGTGGGTATATGCCGGCGTACATTTATGATCCATATCATTATCGTTTGCATAAAGCGAGTGGCGGTACCTTTCAGACCTATCAACACAAAACCTATCAGCCAATTTCGGTTACGGAAATCCAAAAACATTTGGATGGCATCCAGCAGATAGGTATCTATCCACTCCTGCAAGATAACACTTCGTGGTTTCTCGCCGCCGATTTCGACAAGGAGAACTGGCAAAAAGATGCTATTAAGTTCTTAAAGGCGTGTGAAGAAAGAAAAATCCCTGCTTATCTGGAACGTTCTCGCTCAGGAAATGGCGGACATGTTTGGATATTTTTTGATAAGCCATATCCTGCCATCAGAAGTAGAAAGGTATTTATTGCCATACTGGAAGAGTCAGGGGCATTTTCCAGATTTGATAAAGGATCGAGTTTCGACCGGCTGTTTCCGAACCAGGATTTCCGTTCCGGAAAAGGTTTGGGTAACCTGATTGCCTTGCCGTTGTTCAAGCCGGCATTGGAAAATGGAAACAGTTGTTTTGTAAATCCAGACAATCTAACACCTATCGAAAATCAATGGGAATTTATCAATTGTATAGAACGTGTTCCTACCGATAGACTGGATGAATTGTATCTGCAATTGACGAGTGAAATTCCGAATAATTCAAAACCTGAACCTAAAGGAAAACTTTCCATTACCTTAGACAGTACGGTTAGACTGAATAGATTTACCATTCCACGTCCGCTCATTAATTTTTTGAAAGAGGAATTGAATTTCGCCAATTCGGCATTTATCATCAAGAAGAATAGTGGAAAGAGCACTTTCGAAACACCTCGTTTCTTCAAACTGATCAAAGAAACAGAAGGAGAGATCATCATACCCAGAGGATTTATTGGCAAACTGATCCGTTTCTGTCGTGACAGCGGAATAGAACATGAATTTTTTGACAAAAGGAAAACCCATCCTTTTCTGGCGTTATCTTTCCATGCGAACATGAGGGCGCACCAGCTGCAAGCTGTGGAATCGGTAAACAGAAAAGGCTTAGGTGTTATCGTTGCACCTCCAGGAGCAGGGAAAACCGTAATAGGGTTGAGGATTATTGCAGACAAAAAGCAACCGGCTTTGGTTATTGTCCACAGAAAACAGCTACTGGACCAGTGGGTTGAGCGAATTATGGCCTTTTTGGGCATATCCAAAGCAGAAATAGGTATTATCGGTCAGGGAAAAGCAAAGATAGGGCAGGTCACGGTTGCAACCATACAGAGCTTACCAAAACACCTTGATGAGATTAAAAATAAATTTGGGACTATTATCGTAGATGAATGCCACCATGTTCCGGCAGATACTTTCAGGAATACGATAGAATCAATCCAAAGTGTTTACTGCTACGGTTTGACGGCTACTCCTTTTCGCAAGTATAACGATGACAAATTGATCTTTGCATATTTAGGCGACATCATCGCAGAAATTAAACCTCAGGAAATCGAAAACTACAAACAGGCAAAAATCGTTGTACGAAATACAGAATTAAATATTCCTTATAACTCCAAAACCGATAGCTTTGAAACATTATCCAGGATATTGATCCATGATTCGGCAAGGAATATGTTGATAGTGGAAGATGTCAGTGCAGAATTGAATAAGGGAAAGAAAGCGGTAATCATTACCGAAAGAAAAGAGCACATAGATAGCCTGAATCTGTTGCTGAAACAACATTATGAAACAATCACATTGAGTGGGGACGATTCTGAGAGCAGCAAAAAATCAAAATGGAAGACATTGACAGACGGAAACTTCCAGGTATTGATAACTACGGGACAATATTTTGGAGAGGGGACGGATCTGCAGCATATCAGCACATTGTTTTTGGCATACCCCTTTTCCTTTCAGGGCAAGTTGATCCAGTATATTGGAAGGGTGCAGCGTTCAGAAATCAATCCGACAATTTATGACTATCGGGATTATAAGATAGACTACCTGAACAAGCTGTTTTTAAAAAGAAATGCCTATTACAGGAAGATAGACAAACAGGCTACACTTTTCGACGAACCTCGGGAAGACGATCAGCCAGAAAAGAGCCATGTGTACACCTTGGAAAAAAGCACTAAGGTTTTGATTGACGACCTGGCCTTCCACTACGGCAATGTTGCGTTTTCGTATAGAGTCGGGGAAATGAATATCGAACTGGAATTTCAGATAGAGAACATTGAAATGAGACCTGAATTTGATGTGCTCAAACCCTATTTTGTAAAGGTATTAAAATCGAAATCCATTGAAGTGGAACTGTTCGCGGAATTTGAGTACGGTAAACTGGTTTCCCAACTGGCAACCTCGCAGGATATAGAACGGATCAATAAGGAAATTATTGAGGGTGTAAAATTCCAATTCCTTAATAAAGGCTTGCTTGGGAAGTTCACGCCGCAAAAACAAGGTTTATTGACATCGGATGAACTGCAGAACAACCAGAATATCTATTCAAATGCAGAAGAATTGCTGACAAATATACTCCAACAAAGGACATACAAACATTCCCGGCAGATTCAATTTTTAGCGGACCACCATCAGGGGCAGACCATGAAAATCCGTTTTGTACTGAGTCCGTTCTCTTTTGTTTTTTTGCTGGCAGGGGATACACGGTATTATGTGGTACTTGAAACTTTGGATACCGAAGAAGCAAGCTATATTTGGCATGCCGAAAAGAATAAAGCCGTATTGATTGATGCAATGGGAAAAATAGATAAGGACTTACAGATTATCAGGGAAAAAGGGAGGCAAGCCTTTTTGGAAAATGCACCCGGGAATTTCTGCCGGATTCTTCATGATTATTCTGATTCGGATAAAGGGTTTACACTTTGGAAAGCAATGCTGGAGGAACGTCTTGTGTAACTTGTGGTATTTTATAAAATAGTGGTTGATAAATTTATGAATAATATTTTTGAATTATGCCAACTTTTTGGTTCAAAAGTAGTAGGTCGAAGGTTAAGGATCTACTACTTTAACCAAGGGATTAACCAGTATTATAAAGTTACTTTATAAATCTTTTTGCTTTTAAATCCTGGATAATAGGTTCAATAAGCCTTAAAAAGCTTTCCAGATATTGAAAATAATCCTGCTCAACGGTACAACTAGCTCCTTAATGATAAGTTAAGGAGCTTTTTTATTTTTCAAGTACATATTGCGGTATATATTTGTTAATCTTTTGAATAAAAATCCCTATGGATCCCTATACAGTTTATTCATTTTATTGTTCAGCTCCTCGAATTTCTGGTTTAATATATCGTACTTCTGATTAAGTTTTAGATTATGTACAAAAGTTGTAGTTATATGAAAAACAGTTGGGATTTCGTGGGTTTTTCAAAAGCTATCGGCGGATAATTTTCTGTGTCCTTTATGATTAATATAGTCTACATTTTAATGATGATGTGGATGCATTAGAAATCCAATCAGCGCAATAATAATTCCGGCTAAAACTGCGAGTGTTTTCTTTAGTGAGAATCTATGATCGGCAGTGCTGGATTCAAATAATATTGTAGTAGAAATGTGCAAGAAAATACCGATTACAATTCCCATCACCTGTGGATAATAATTGCCGCCAATAATGCTTCCGGTTTTTAATACATGGCTAAAAATATAACCTAAGGGCGACATTAATGCGAATACAACCATTAAGACCACAGTAGTACTCTTTTTAACGTGGTTATTCAATAAAACGCTCCCCAACGCAAAAGCAGCCGGAATATGATGTATAGCAATGCCGAAAACTAAATGGTGGTCGTCATTCTTTGTAGCGATAGGAATCCCTTCTAAAAAAGCATGTAAACACAAGCTAATCATAATTGCCCAAGGGAAACTATGGCTATGATTATGCTTATGCATGTGACCATGTTCTATGCCATCTGAAAATTGTTCCAGAAGAATTTGCAACAGAAATCCACCTAAAATAAACAGACCAATGTAGTGGTTGTGATACTCGTAAACGTCTGGAAGTAAATGTAGTACTGTAATAGCGAACAGATAAGCGCCGCTAAAGGACAATATTAGCTTTAACCTTTGTGTACTGTCTTTTTTGATAAAGAAAACAGAAAAGCCACCAATTAAAGCTCCTGCAGTTAGAATAATTAGGAAAATATAATTCATCTATATTTAAATGCGTTTTTTAATTTTTTGGTTCTTGAACATGCTTAGCCGGAAGCTGTATGTATTTATTATAGAGCCATGCAAAAATATAGCCTATTAAAGAGCCATATAAAGCACCTGCCGTAATATCTACTGGAAAATGTACGCCAACATAAACCTGGGCAAAAGATATAGATGTGGCCCATAAAACACCCAGGTAAAACATAGGTTTCCATCGCTGGTAAAATATTGCTATTAAGAAAACTGCTATGGCAAAGTGGTCTGTAGCATGGGTAGAAGGAAAACTTTTTCCGCTACCGCAACCTACGCGGGTAATCACTCTGTCTTTTAAAGCTTCATCGTTACAAGGTCTCACGCGTTCAAAAGCGGGTTTTAAAATTTTTGCGCTGGTAGAATCGGCAATGCCAACAGTAGCGCTTAAAAACAGTATGAGATACACTCCTTTGATTTTATATTTTTTGATAGCTACTACGATGATGAATAGATATAGTGGAATCCATACGTATTTATTCCGGAGGATAGGCATTAGCCAATCAAAGAAAAAATTGCTTAAACCGTTGTTGATAGCAAAAAATAATTGATGGTCTAGCTGTATAATCTGTTCTATCATGCTTTTTTACAAACAAAAATTAAGCGGTCAGAAGAATTTGCATCAAAATCATTTAAGTCATAATCTCCAAAAGTATGGGTAATTTCTAGTCCTGCCGCTTTAAATAAACTTTCAAAAGCTACAAAATTAAAGTCTCTTACCTCTTCTTTAAAGCTGTAAGCATTATTGTTATGTGTAAAATCTATGGTTTTAATGATTTTTCCATTCTTTACACTTCTGCTGATATGAAAACTAATCCCCTCAATTTCTTTAACCTCTTTCTCTACCAAGGCATTGATGATTTTCTGGCTGTTCATATAATCGAGTACCAGTTTTCCGTCATCTTTTAATGATTTTCTAAAAGCTTTTAAAGTATTAATATGCTCTTTTTCGGTTTCAAAATAGCCGAAACTTGTAAACAGGTTTAAAGTAAAATCAAAATAATTGATATAAAACAGTTTTCGCATATCATGCACATGAAAATGCAACTTATCGTTTTCAAACTGCTTTGCATGTTTTATGCTGTTATAAGAAAGATCTATTCCAGTTACATCAAACCCTTTTTTATTCAGGTAAATAGCATGTCGGCCTTTGCCACATGCAATGTCCAGCATTTTTGCATCGGTGGCAGGCTGCAAAAAACTGCATAGATTATCTATGAATAGTTCTGCTTCTTCATTGTCTCTTTTCTTATATAAAATATGGTAATAAGGGGAATTAAACCAATTTTGAAACCATTCTTTGGACATAGCAAATAGAAATATGGTGCAAATATAATTATTTAGTAGTTTATTAGTTCATTTGGTTTATTAAGTTCATTAGCTACTAAGTTTCTACTCCAACTTTTTACTTCCCTAATCAAACGTCCGCCATTGTCTTTTTCTTTCGCTTTTGCATTTTGAATTTTTACTTTTGAACTTATGAAACGTGTATACCTGGATAATGCTGCTACAACGCCTTTAGATAAAGAAGTGATGAATACGATGTTGGAAATTATGGAAAATAATTACGGCAATCCTTCTTCTATACATGCACATGGGAGAGAGGTGCGCACCATTGTAGAACGAGCTAGAAAAAACATTGCCAGTTTATTGAATACAGCGCCGGCAAACATATTTTTTACTTCAGGAGGCACAGAAGCGGATAATACGGCTATCAGGCGATCGGTGCAGGATTTAGGCGTACAGCATATCATTACCTCTAAAATAGAACATCACGCTGTGGGACATACTGTGGAAATGCTGGAGAAAAACGGTTGTGTTGCAGTTAGCTATGTAAATATTGATAAGAAAGGAAATATAGAGTTTCAGCACCTGGAAGAGCTTTTACAGAATAATACTAATACTCTGGTTTCTTTAATGCACGCCAATAATGAAATAGCCACCATTACCGATATTGAAAGGGTAGGAGAGCTATGCGAAACTTATCAGGCAATTTTCCATTGCGATACAGTGCAAACAGTGGGGCATTATAAGCATGATCTTAGCCGGTTAAAAGTACATTTTATTGCTTGTTCTGCGCATAAAATTCACGGACCTAAAGGCGTAGGTTTTCTGTACGTTAACCCGGCTGTAAAAATAAAGCCCATGATTTACGGTGGCGCACAGGAAAGAAATATGCGGGGCGGCACAGAAAATATTTACGGAATTGCAGGCCTATCAAAAGCTTTAAGCTTAGCTTACGAGCGTCTGGAAGAGGATAAAAATTATATCCAAAACCTGAAATCGTATATGACGGACAAGCTATTAAATGAAGTTGAAGGGATTACTTTTAACGGAGAAATTGCAGAAGATAAAAGTTTATATACGGTTTTAAACGTGTGCTTTCCGCTGATAGAAATGGCGGATATGTTATTGTTTAATTTGGATATAAGCGGCATATCAGCTTCTGGTGGCAGTGCCTGTTCTTCGGGTACTGATATTGGTTCTCATGTGTTAACCGCTATAGGGGCAAGTTCAGAAAAGCCCTCGGTTCGTTTTTCATTTTCTAAAAACAATACCAAAGAAGAGATCGACTATGTAATAGATAAGATCAAAGAGATTTACGAGAAAGAAAAAACGCTATAAAAGCAGATTGGCAGATTATTTGCACTCTTTACCTTAGTAAAACCTATTGTAAAACATTAAAAGGAGGAATTATGGCTAAGAGCACCGTAGAAGAAATGAATAAATTGAAGGAGCAAAAACTGCAAAAAAACAAATCTGTTGTGGCAGATGAATCTTCAGATAAAAAAGACAATCCTGCAACTGTGGTTGATGACATTGAGACTTTTACAGAATCTCCATCAGAGAAAGCGAGAAAACATAAAAATCCAATAAGCACTAATAAAGAGCCGGGTACTATTTAATTCTCGCCTTTAACAGAAAATAGTATTTAGCACACACTTTATAAGAAAAGATAAAGTTATAATAATTACAATTTACGAGCGGGGTAGAAGTCTTCCGATACTATTAAGCAATATTTCAATCCCGTTCGTTCATTTAGTCGACAATTCTACTATTTACGCCACACTTTTCTTCTTATACTTAGAATACAAAGCACCTATAATAGGTGGAAGCGTAGTAAATAAGCTGATAATTAAAATTACCCAGCTGAAATTGTCTTTTACGGCCGGAATATTCCCAAATAAATAGCCTAAAGCTAAGAAGCCAATAATCCATACCAAGGCACCTACCACATTGTAATAAGTATAACGTGTGAAAGGCATCTTTATAACGCCAGATACAAAAGGAACAAAAGTTCTTAATACCGGAAAGAACCTGCTGAAAATAACAGCTTTTCCACCATGCTTATTAAAAAAATCGCGGGTATTGTGGTAATAACTAAGCTTTAAAAAACGATTTTCTGGTTTAAAGACCTTTGGTCCAAAGTATTTACCCAGATTATAATTTACACTATTTCCAGCTATGGCCGCAATAATTAAGAGCAATCCTAACAGATAAATATTTAAACCGGTATTTCCTCCGGCTATTAAAGCACCGGCAGCAAAAAGCAAAGGGTCGCCGGGTAAGAAAGGCGTTACCACTAAACCAGTTTCTGCGAAAATAATGACGAATAAAATCAGGTACGTCCAGAACTTATAATTTTTGATGATTTCATTCAAATATTGATCTACATGAAGTAATACGTCTATAATATCTCTTATAAATTCCACAGCATTAAAAATTAAGTTGCGAAAATAGACTAATCATTTGACTAATGGCAACTTAAAAATGAAATTAAAATGTAATTTTTTTAAAAGGGAAGCAGGTATTAAAGTACAAAGCAGCTGCAAGCTTGGTTCTTGCAGCTGCTTTGTAATAGCTTTTAGCCAGAAATATTTAGTTTTTCATCATATTGATGAAAGCAGAAATTTTATTTTTTAATTCTTTTCTGTTTACAATGAAATCCAGAAAACCGTGTTCTAAAATAAACTCAGAAGTTTGAAAACCTTTGGGCAAATCTTTCTTAATAGTTTCTTTGATTACACGTGGTCCGGCAAAACCAATTAAAGCGCCTGGTTCTGCAATATTGATATCGCCCAGCATAGCATAAGAAGCTGTAACGCCACCTGTAGTAGGGTCGGTCATCAAAGAGATATACGGAATTTTAGCTTTGCTTAATAGTGCTAATTTAGCCGAAGTTTTTGCCATTTGCATTAATGAAAATGCAGCTTCCATCATTCTAGCTCCGCCAGATTTTGAAATCATCATGAACGGAATTTTGTGTTCTATAGCATAATCAATAGATCTTGCAATTTTTTCGCCCACTACAGACCCCATAGAACCGCCAATAAAGTTAAAATCCATACAGGCAACTACTAAATCTTGTCCGTCTACCTGACCATGACCTGCTCTAATAGCATCTTTCAGGTTGGTTTTTTTATAGCTGTCGGCCAATCTTTCCTGGTAAGATTTAGTATCTATAAAAGATAGGGGATCTCCGGATGTTAAATTCGGGAATAATTCTTCGAAGGTATTATTGTCAAAAAGTATTTCAAAATACTCTTTAGAACCAATTCTTAAGTGGTAATCACAATACATGCAAACATGTTTATTGTCTACCAGTTCTGTATAATGCAGTGCTTTTTTACAGTTAGGGCATTTATTCCAGACTCCATCTGGCGCTTCCTTTTTCTCGTCAGTAGAAGTAGATATTCCTTTTGTATTTCTTTTAAACCAAGCCATTCTTAAAAAAGTATGAGTGTGCAAAGAAACGAAAAATTGATGAATAGTAAATAAGATTAGTTTTCTAAATATGATAGAACTCATATATTACACGCTATTCATAAAATTTTCCTAACTTCGACATCAAGAAAAATGTTATAAAATGAGTTTAAAAGATTTTAAAGGTGTAATTACCGGCGATCAGGTTCAAGAGTTATTTGAAATAGCAAAAAAACATCAGTTTGCATTACCTGCAGTTAATATTATAGGTACTAATTCTATAAATGCAGTTATGGAGACGGCGAAGGCTGTAAACTCTCCGGTTATTGTTCAGTTATCTAATGGCGGTGCACAGTTTTTTTCGGGTAAGTCTTTAGATAATAGTAAATTACAAGCTTGTATATTAGGTGCTGTATCAGCTGCTCAACATGTTCACTTATTGGCAGAGCATTACGGTATTGCTGTAATTTTGCACACAGACCATTGCTCTAAGAAATTATTGCCATGGATAGATGGTATGCTGGATGCTGGCGAGAAATTTTACGCACAACACGGTAAGCCTTTATTTTCTTCTCATATGATTGATCTTTCTGAAGAGTCTATAGAAGAAAATATAGAAATATGCAAAACTTACTTAGAGCGCATGAGTAAGTTGGGGATGACTTTAGAAATTGAATTAGGGGTTACAGGTGGCGAAGAAGATGGTGTTGATAATACTGATGTAGATTCTTCTAAACTATATACTCAACCAGAAGAAGTTGCTTATGCCTACGAAGAATTAAGTAAAGTAAGTCATAGATTTACTATAGCGGCAGCTTTTGGTAATGTACATGGTGTTTACAAACCTGGAAACGTAAAATTGCAGCCGGTTATTTTACATAACTCTCAGGAATATATTAAAGACAAATACAGCATTACAGCAGAGAAGCCAATTAATTTCGTGTTCCACGGAGGTTCAGGCTCTTCTCAGGAAGAAATTAGAGAAGCTATTTCTTACGGTGCTATTAAAATGAATATTGATACAGATATGCAATGGGCATTCTGGGAAGGCGTTTTAAATTATTACAAAGTAAACGAAGGCTATCTTCAAGGCCAGATTGGTAATCCGGATGGAGAAGATTCTCCAAACAAAAAATATTACGATCCAAGGGTTTGGTTGAGAAAAGGCGAAGACCAGTTTGTGAAGAGATTAACAGAAGCCTTTAGCGATTTAAATTGCTTAGACGTAAATAGCAAATTGTAATTTATTGTTTGTTTAAATAGAAAAAAGCTGTCATCATCAATTGTGACAGCTTTTTTTGTCATAATCGCTTACCTTTGTTAAGATTAGTTGAAGGTTCAAAATAGTTTATTGCCAGTCTTGCTAATTGGTATAAACCAAAGTATATATTTAAGAAATTAAAAAGCCTAAACCATTATGATTAAGCGCAGAGATTTTATCAGAAATACCTCCCTTGCTAGCGCTTTAGCTTTGGGAATTCCAGAAATTGCATCGGCAGCTATGGCCAAACAGAAAAAAGCAGCTGCTATAAAATTAAACCAGAATGATATTATTCTTTTCCAGGGAGATTCTATTACCGATGCAGGAAGGAAAAAAGATAGTCAGGATTTTAATACAGCATCTAATTTAGGCAGTGGATATGCTGCACAGGCTGGGGCAGAGCTGTTGTTAAATCATGCCGCTAAACAATTGAAGATTTACAATAAAGGGATTAGCGGCAATAAAGTTTATCAACTGGCAGAACGCTGGGATAAAGATTGTTTAGACATTAAGCCTAAAGTGTTAAGCATTTTAATAGGTGTTAATGATTATTGGCACAAACATAATGGCAAGTATAGCGGCACCATAGAAACTTATAAAACCGATTTTAGAACACTATTAGAACGTACAAAAAAGGCCCTGCCAGAGTTGCAATTAATTATTGGAGAACCTTTTGCTGTTAAAGGTATTAAAGCTGTTGACGATAGCTGGTATCCGCAATTTAATGAGTACAGAGTAGCAGCTAAAACTTTAGCAGAAGAGTTTAATGCGGTATTTGTTCCCTATCAAACAGTTTTTGATGAAGCCCAAAAGCATGCGCCAGGCGTTTACTGGACTTATGATGGTGTGCATCCGTCATTAGCCGGTGCTAAACTAATGGCCGAAGCCTGGTTGAAAGCCGTGAAGTAAATAATAAATCATGGTTTTTAAATAAATCATGATTTATTTACAATATAAACCCCGAATTATTAATTTTATATTTCATTTAAAAAGTAAATCCATGAAAAAGGTTATTACATCAGGTCTTATAGCTGGTGTTTTTCTATTTGTTATTAGTTACGGTGGTTTGTTTTTAGCTATCAGGTTTTTTCCTGATCTTTTTGTAGACTATAATAACCCTCTTTTCAATTCAGACGGAAGTCGTGACGTGATGTTCTATTTGCATGCCTTTATCATCAGTCTGGCTTTATCTTGGTTTTGGGAGCGTTTTAAAGGTCTGTTTTCGGGAAATTTTATTTTTAGGGGGATAGAATTTGGGATAGTATATTCATTAGTTTCTTTGCTTCCGGTGATGTGGATTACCTTTAGTGCTATGGATATTACGATACCGATGGTTTCCAGCTGGCTTTTATACGGTTTTATACAGGCGGTAATTGCCGGGGTGGTGCTGGCCAAGATTAATCCGTAAGAAGTTTTAATTCAGCGGACCGAAGTCTGGTTTTTATAGTTGATGCGATATATCCCTAATGAGCTTCATGGACCCAAATAACCAATGAACTGAAAACTATTGAACCACTTTCATCGTAAGTTTAAAAGTGACAAAAAGCTCGTTGTTGGTTTGTATCATTCCGCCGATTTTTCTGGGCGGGGTAAGTCCAAAATCTGTAAAATTTACTTCTTTTTCGCCAATAAGATTTATGGTTTTTGTTGTGGGGCTGCTTAATTTATAAGCTACCTCGTATCTTTTGGTTTTGCCCGCAAGTTCTATATCTACCAGGCCTTTAATGCTACTGGCTTGTGCGGTAAGATTAGGTAATCTATCCAGCGTTAAAAAGTTGATGTTTAGCTTAGGAAATTCTTTGGTTTTTAAGGTTTTTCGAAGATCGGCTGTCATTACCGGGTGGTGGCAATCAAACAGATTTACATCCAGGCTTATTTTTCCGCGGAGATTTATATTTTTATCTGTAGCAAACAGGTTTAATGTGTCTGGTCTATTGTAGCCTGTTATATCGCAAGAGAACTTATTTACGTTGGTACTGCCTTTTACCTGAAGACTTCCGCCTTTTAGTAATACCCATTTAGAGCTTGTTGCAGACGATTGGTTAATAATGTTAAAGCTGCAAAAAGTTAGAATAGATATCAGTAATAAAAAAGGAATATATTTCATAGGATTAAATTCAAAGTATCCAGCTTCAACAATTACGAATATAGTACCAACTATTAAATTCAAAAAGCAAATTTCAATTATTTTATTTTAAGATGGAGGTTTTGCTTGTGTTATTAAATCAAAAAGCCAGGGTAGATTGCTCCGCCCTGACTTTTTTAAACAACCCAACAAGTTTTTTTAGAATCCAACAACGGCCTGGATCATATATCCGTTGAATTTACCACCTGCTCTGATGTCTGTTGGAGCAAAATCTTTATATTTTTGATTTACGTACTCACCTTTTAATAATACATTTTTAGTTAAGAACCAACCAGCACCTATTGCCACTCTGTCTATCTGAACATCGTTTGTAGCTCCTGCTAATTCAGCTTTTACAGTATTGTAACGAGCGCCTAAGAAAACATTTTCTTTTTCTCCAATCCTATAAATACCTTCGATAGCGAATTGGTTAATATCTCTTGATCTTAATTCTCTATTGCTTCTTCCTCCCGCAACTTCGTAAGTTCCAAAAAGTTCAGCTCCCTCGTATTTGATAAATGCATTAAGCTGTGTAGCTGTTACCCTTTTTGAAAACCCTGGATTGAAACGGCCAGAAGCATAAGCGTTATCATAAGTAGTTGCACCTCCTGAAGCATTTATTGTAGGGTCCATAACCATAAAATAATTTGAACCCGTTCTGTCTCCTGCATATAATGTATTGCCTCCAGAACTGGCGTTATGATATATAGATCCGGCTAATCTCAGACGTAAACTTTCGTCTAGTTGTTTGTCAAAAACAATTTTTCCGTATACCGCAGGAGATTTTTTTGTATTGTCATCCTGTGGAGTAGCTTCAAGTTTATTGATATTACCTTTCAGCATACCGTTAGAAGCTCCTACCATGAAGATGAAATCGCTCTGTCTTACATAAATTTCTCCACCTATTTCAGTAGTAAAAGCATCTAAAATGTAGTTCTCTGCAAATGGGTTATATAAAGTGCCTCCACCGTCAGATCTGCGGAAGTGTTGGTCGCCGTAGTTGATTTCACTGTGACCAACTTTAATGGTAGTCACTTTCATGATGTCTTCCCATATTTTTCCTTTGAAAGGTAATTTATCGAACTGAATAAAACCACCTTTTACCCAAAAATCGTTATGGTGGCGAGAAGACATGTAATTAGTTACATTTAAGCGGATACCGTCTGCCAATTGTGCATCTATATATAGATTTGCACTTGCTGTATTGAAGCCCGGAGAAATTTTATACAATCCAACAGGATTGCCTGCTACTGAATATGTTGAATTATTTTTATGTTTCAAGCCCTGGAAAGATTGCGTAAATCCAGCACCTAGTTTAACTTTAAGTCCGTCAAATTTGGCATCATTGTCTTTAGGTGCTTCAAATACATTTATACCGTCCTGGTCGTAGCTACGCATATTTGGCAAATCGTTGCTAAATTGAGCAAATGCCGGGGTAGTTAAAACAGCAGCTATCGCTGTGTTTCTTAAGATTGCTAAGAAATTAATTGTTTTCATCACTGTAAGGTTAAAATTTAAAATTTTTGTGTTGTTATGGTTGTGTTGTAATTATTTTTTAAGCTTCAGATTAAAATCTATGGTTATGTCATCTACCACTTTTAATGCACCTAGCATGAAAGATGGGGGAGCAATACCATGGTCGCTCATTTTTAGTTTTCTAGAGCCAGCTACGCTTACCGTACCATCTGCATTTACGGTAGCTTTTGCCTGTAGTGCAACTGGTTTAGATACACCTGCAATAGTTAAAGTTCCGTTTACTTTAATAACGTTTTGTGCTACGCTGCCAGAAGTCATTTTAAAGCTGATGTTTTTATGAGCATCTTCTTTCATGGCTTTGTAAGCTCTGGTGTTTAGCAAATCTTCTTTGCCTTTAAGGTTTTTTACAGGAAGCGTCAAGTTTAAAGATTTAATATCTGTTACCTGTGTGCCTTCTACTTCTAAAACTACGTCTGCTGGTATAGTTTTCGCTTCCATAGTCCAGTCGTGAATATTAGAAGTACCATTTACTTTTAAAGAAGAACCAGTAGTTGGTTTGTAAGTCTGTGCTGTAGCATTGTTTGTGAAAAGAAATGCTGCAAACAGAAACAGAATAGCAATTAGCTTGCTGTTTATTGTTCTAAATCCGGTTGTTGAGTTTGTTGTTTTCATCGTTAAAGAATTTTATTTATTATTATTTCCTTTTGTTGATTCAAATGTAGAGACATTAATCAAAATTCAAAATGATGTTTCTTATCGTAAAAATGTGATGGCTGGCATATAAGTAGTTATAAAAAAAATAAAATTTTACACCTTTTTAAAACACGTTATGATTAGAGTCATTTTTTTGAGAAATTAAATTGTGTCTATTTGCAATAGAAGACAAAAAAGTCTTTTATTATTTATAGGAATTATGGAAACAATTGAAATTTTAGATGTTACGGTTATAGAACCGAAGTTTAAGCACCCGGTAATCTTTAACAGATTTGATGCTTTAGCACAGGGCGAAGCTTTTATTATTAATAACGATCATGACCCTAAACCACTATATTATCAGCTATTGGCAGAACGTGGACAAACATTTAGCTGGGAATATTTGGAAAGTGGCCCACAAATATGGAGAGTTAAAATAGCAAAATCAGTATCGCAGGGCGAAACTATTGGCGATATTGTGGCCAAAGATTTTAGAAAAGCACAGGTTTTTAAAAAATTAGGTATTGATTTTTGCTGCGGAGGCAAGAAGACCTTAGAAGAAGTGAGCAGGAAAAATGGTTTAGATGTAAATGTCTTAAAACAAGAACTTGCCGCAGTAGAAGGGCAGAACGAAAATGCCTCTTTTGATTTTAATAGCTGGGATTTAGCTTTTTTAAGTGATTATATTGCTAATGTGCATCACGCCTATGTTAGAGAAAATATACCTTTTATTAGCGAGTTGGCAGCTAAAGTAGCCAGGGTGCATGGTGCATCAAACCCCGAGACAATAAGCGTTGCGGAGGGTTTTGCCAGAGTGGCACAAGATTTACAACTCCATTTAATGAAAGAAGAAAACATTTTATTCCCTTTTATTAAGCAATTGGAACAGGCAAAGGCCGAGGGTAAAGGTATAGAATTACCAGCGTTTGGCTCTGTAAATAATCCGGTGCATATTATGGAGTCTGAGCATGAACAAGCAGGAGAAGATATGTCTTTCATCAGAAAACTGACATCAGACTATACGCTTCCGGCTCATGCTTGTTCTTCTTACACCATTTTATACAAAAAGCTTCAGGAGTTTGAGAATGATTTGTTCAATCATATTCATCTCGAAAATAATATCCTGTTTCCAAAAGCTGTTGAATTGGAAAAAGAATTGAGAGCTAACTAGCAACTAAGCTATACAGAGATATGCGCACCAATCATCAAGTTTTTAATATCAATTATGGAAACGATTAACTGCCAAACAAAAATATCAGCTTTAATAAAAGCCAATCCTTTGGTAATTGATGAGCTGGCCAGTCTTAATCCTCATTTTAAAAAATTAAAAAATGTGGTGCTGCGAAATCTTTTGGCTCCGCGGGTAAATATAGCAGAGGCATGTTCTATTGCCGGTTGCTCAACGGCTGATTTTTTTAGACGTATGGAGGAAATAGGTTTTAAAATAGCTGATGAAAGCTATATTGCGGAAGAAAAAGCTGATACAGAAACAGGCGGTTTACCATCAAATATAGAAATTGTAGAGCTGGATGTAAGGCCTGCATTGGCAGAGCATCAAGACCCGTTGAAGAATATTCTGCAAGCTATAAACAAAATAAAGCCAGAACAGGCTTTAAAAATCATTAATACTTTTGAGCCTGTTCCTTTAATTAACCTCCTGTCAAAAAAAGGATACGGATTTAATGTGCAGAGAATTAGCGCAGAAGAAGTGCATACCTATTTCTATAGAACAGAAAACCAGTCGGCACAAGACAACAAGCTTATAGTTCCAGAAACCAATGAAGATACAGACACATTTGCCCAAAAATTGCAGGAATATGAGGCAGATAAGCTGTATACCATAGATGTCAGGGGCTTGCCAATGCCGCAGCCCATGCTTACCATTCTGGAAACTTTAAAAAAAGTAGGCAATAATGAAGCACTTTTTGTTTATCATAAAAAAGTACCGGCTTTTTTATTGCCAGAGTTGCAGGAGCGGGGTTTTAGCTACCTGTTCCAACATACCGATGAAGGAAGCGTTAATATGTTAATTTTTAAATAAAAAATGGAAAACCAGCAGTCAGAACCGCAGCCTTTATCTTTATACCGTATAGTTGTTGCGCACTATTTTGTGTCGGCCATCAGTTTTTTAATACTGTCTGTTATCATATTCCTTGCAAAGGAAGATTTTTTTGGGCATTATTTTCAGCCACGATTATTGGCTATAACTCATCTTGCGGCTTTAGGGTGGGCAACGCTGATTATATTTGGTGCCTGTTATCAGCTATTGCCGGTAATATTAGAAATCAAACTGCATAGTTATGCACTGGCTTGGTTTAGTTTTGTATTGTTTGTTTTGGGGCTATCCGCTTTAGTGTATGCTTTTTGGATTTTTTCTCCCGGATTTTACATGCAAATAGGAGGGATTCTGTTACTGGTGGGAATCATCCTTTTTGGTACAAATGTTTTTATTACCTCCAGAAAGATAAAGAAGCCAGATATTTATCAGGATTTTATCCTGACCTCCTGTATTTGGCTGCTGGCAACTGCGGTATTGGGCGTTCTGTTGGTGTTTAATTTCAGATACGCTTTTTTGCCTAAAGATCATCTGCTATTCTTAAAACTACATGCCCATATGGGCATTGTAGGTTGGTTTATGATGCTGATTATGGGTGTTAGTGCAAGACTGGTTCCTATGTTTCTGGTATCTACCCGGCAAGAGAAGAAATTGTTGAATTATAGCTATTTTTTTGTCAATCTGGCTTTGGTAGCATTTATTGTAGATACTTACCTGTATGGCATCAATATCAAAACCTATTTGATTGCTGCTTTGGCTTTTTCAGGTATATTTTGTTGGCTTTACTATATCTATCTTTGCTATAAGTATCGCATCAGAAAATCATTGGATATTGGAATGGTGCATACCTTAGTTTCAAAAGTTTTGCTGGGTTTTGCTGTGGTGCTGCTTCCTTTTATTGTGTATTATCAGCTTAAATCCAATTTAGAGGCTGTGCGATTGACCACTGTTTACGGCTCTATACTATTTATGGGATGGATAACGTCGCTTATTTTGGGACAGACATTCAAGACTTTGCCCTTTATTGTATGGACACAACGCTACCAGTTTATCACCGGAAAAGAAAAAACACCATTGCCTGCCAATTTGTACCATGCAACATTGCTGAAAGTACAATTTGTGCTGTTTATTGTGTTTGCATTTAGCTTTTTTACCGGGCTTATTGTAAAGATTAACATGCTGGTAAGTATAGGCGCAGGGGCTTTTTTATTGACGGCCGTTTGTTATTTGGGTAATGTGTTGTATATTTTACTGAATAAAAACCAAAAGATATGATGTTTGATTTAGCGAACCCACAGTCTTTCAAAAAAGCACAGGTTCTAGAGGCATTGCGGCTTGTAATAGACCCTGAATTACAGGTAAATATTATTGATTTGGGTTTAGTATATGATGTGAAAATAAATGAGGAGAAAAAAGTTATTAAAACAGAGATGACCCTATCTTCGCCGCATTGTCCCATGGGGAGTGCTATTTTAAACTCAGTAAAAAATTGTGTAGAAAGTCACTTCCCAAATTACGAAGCCGTTACAGAATTAGTGTGGGAACCAGTTTGGTCTTATGAAAATATATCAGAAGAAGGAAGAAAGCAGTTGGGGATTTAAGGAGATAAAAGGTTAGAGGCCAAAGACTAATTTATCTAAAACTCCTTATTAAAGGATAAAGTAAAATAAAGCAATAGTTCTAATACACAATACCTAGTACTCAATACTAAGAAAAATCTAAGAAAGTAATGCTACTATCTAAAACTTGTGAATATGCCGTTAGAGCTACCATATTTATAGCTCATAAAAGTCATGAATATAAGCGGGTTAGTATTCCGGATATCAGTATCGCAATTAATTCTCCTCAGCATTTTACAGCCAAAATCTTACAAACGTTGGTAAGAGAAAAGGTCATATCTTCTAATAAAGGCCCTAGCGGTGGTTTTTTTATAGAAACTGGCAAGCAGGTTTTCTTGATTGACATAGTGAAAGCTATAGACGGAAATAAGATTTTTACAGGTTGTGGCTTGGGCTTGCCTAAATGTTCTGATAAAACCCCTTGTCCTTTACACCACGATATAGTGCCCATAAGAGCTAAACTGTTAGCTGTTTTTAGCGGAAAAACAGTGCAGGAGCTGGTGATAGATTGTAGTATTCATGAATTGTATTTGTGTTAAGAGGAGAGAGCCTCAAGCTGTAAAAGTTGTTGGTAGTTATTCTAGGGTAACTGTCCCTCTCTTTTGGAAAGGGACAGTAGTAATTCCCCTTATCACTAATATTCACAGGGAGAGGTTCTTAATAAGCCTCTGCTTCTTCTTTCATTGTTTCCCGGTTAAAGCGTCGTATAATCAATCGCGTTCCTCTGTCATAGCTAAAGTAGTTTACAATCCAGTTCATTAGCGTTACCAGTTTATTTCTGAAACCTACCAGAAACAACAAATGAACAAACATCCAGGTAACCCAGGCAAAAAAGCCCTGGAATTTCCAAAATTTTAAATCTACCACGGCTTTGTTTCTGCCAATGGTTGCCATAGAGCCTTTGTCGAAATAATCAAAAGGCTTTGGTTCCTGGTTATTGATAATCCTGATGAGATTTTCACCCAGTTGCTGTCCTTGTTGTATAGCAACTTGTGCAACTCCAGGATGCCCATTCGGATATTTTTCTACCTCCATATAAGAAATATCACCAATTGCAAAAATATTAGTATAGCCTTCAATCAAATTGTAAGACGTAGTTTTTAATCTTCCGCCGCGTACAATTTGCGCTCTGTCTAAACCCGGTATTACAGCGCCTTTAACGCCTGCGCTCCAGATTACACTTTTAGTAGGGATAGCTTTGCCGTCTTTAAAAGTGATGATGTTGCCATCGTAGCTGTTTACCATAGTATTGGTAAGTACCGTAACGCCCATTTTTTCTAAAAACTCCTGCGATTTATAAGAAGCCTGTTCAGAAAAAGGAGGGAGGACACGTCCGGCTCCTTCAATCAGGAAAATCTTCATTTTGGTGAAATCCAGTTCGGGATAATCACAGGGTAGTACGTGTCTTTTTAATTCGGCTAAAGCCCCGGCCGTTTCCACTCCGGTAGGTCCGGCACCAACCACCACAAAATTTAACAAAGCTTGCTTTTTAAGCTCATCAGTTTCTATAACAGCTTCCTCAAAATTCTGAAGAATTAACGATCGCAGATTTAAAGCTTCAGGCACCGTTTTCATCGGCATGGCATAATGCTCAATCTCTTTTTGTCCGAAGAAATTAGTTTCAGAACCGGTAGCCAGCACTAAATAATCGTAAGAAAATTCGCCAATGCTGGTATTTATAGTATTCTTTTCTGAATTGATTTGCGTTACATTGGCCACCCTGAATTTTAAATTCTTCTGGTCCTGGAATACTTTTCTAAGGGGAAAAGCAATAGAATCGGGCTCTAAACCACCGGTAGCTACCTGATAAAGCAAAGGTTGAAAAGTGTGGTAGTTGTGCCTGTCCAGCATCAGGATTTCTACCTCTTTATCTTTAAGCTTTTTAGCCAATTGTATGCCCCCAAAACCACCTCCAATGATAAGGATGCGGGGGAATCTTTTATTGTTGTTTTCCATCTGTGTCTATTTTAAACTATTGTTCCTGGCCTCTTATTTTAACAACAAGGCCATCCAAATGTTCACCTATTTTTAACTGGCAGGCTAGCCTACTATTATCGTCAGAATCGGGGAGGGCATCCAACATGTTCAGCTCATCGTCGCTCGCAGAAGGCAAATCGTTTGTGCTATCCAGAATTTCCACATGGCAGGTAGCACAAAGTGCTATCCCGCCACAAGTAGCCAATATATTATATTCAGAAGCTTTTAAAACTTCCATTAGATTTAAGTTAATGTCAGTAGGAATCTCAATTTCCTGCTGATTATCATCTCTGTCTACGATGGTTATTTTTATCATATCAAAAAGAGTTGACACCATATACTGTGGTGTATTTAAAACTTAATTTTTCATCGGGGTAAACATATTTAAAGGCACTTTGTGACATTAATGCAGCTTCGTGGAAACCGCTTAGTATTAGCTTTAGCTTACCCGGATAGGTATTAATATCTCCAATGGCGTAAATGCGTTCTACGTTTGTAGAGTAATCCGCAGTGTTTACGCTAATTGCAGACTGATCTATATTTAAACCCCATTCAGAAATCGGGCCTAGTTTTGGACTTAAGCCAAACAGCGGGATTAAATATTCTGCATCTATACCATTAACTTCTTTGTTTTTATTGATGTAATAGACTTTTTTTAGTCTGTCGTTGCCTTCTATCTTGGTTAAACGCGAGGATAGAATAAGATCTATTTTTCCGGCTTCGGCCAGTTTAAAAACTTTTTCGGCAGAATCCGGAGCACCTCTAAATGTATCTCCTCGATGAATTAAAGTTACTTTTTGAGCTACATCGGCCAGAAAAATTGTCCAGTCCAGCGCAGAGTCGCCCCCGCCGGCAATCACAATATTGCGTTTTCTGTACAACTCGGGGTCTTTAACCATGTAAGCAACTCCCTTGCCTTCAAAATCTATCAGATTTTCTATTTCTGGTTTTCTGGGTTCAAAACAACCCAAACCGCCAGCTACCACTATTACTTTACAATGGATATGTGTCTCCTCTGAGGTGATAATGGTATAAGATCCATCTTCCTGTTTTTTTAGTTTTTCTACCCGTTCACCTAAAGTAAAGCCCGGATTAAAAGGTTTTATCTGTTCCATCAGGTTGTCTACCAGTTCCTGCGCCTTTATTTCCGGGTATCCCGGAATATCATATATCGGTTTGTGCGGATATATTTCTGAAAGCTGTCCGCCAACCTGTGGCAGAACATCTACCAAATGGCAGCGCATTTTTAACAAACCAGCCTCAAAAACCGCAAACAAGCCAACCGGTCCCGCTCCAATAATGCATATATCTGTACTAATTTGTGTATTCATAATGGTAATGATTGATAAATGGTGTTTAAAATTCTGGTTAAATCTTCATAGTCTTTTTCTGTAAGATTTTCCCAGGCCTTCATTCTTATTTTAGCTACAATAGGCGACCATTGTTTTAGTTTTTGTTCGCCTTCTTTTGTAAGATGGACGATAAAAGAGCGTCGGTCATTTTCTTTCTGTCGTCTTTCCGTTAATCCTTTTTTGCATAGCAAATCAATAATCCGTGTAAGCGTAGGATTATCTTTTCCGGTTAATTCAGCTAGTTCGCTTTGGTTTTTATCGTTTTGCGTATTCAGGTGTTTCAGAATAAGCCATTGATCAACCGTGATATCGAAATCTTCTTCCTTGAAGCGTTTTTGTGCATACTGTTTAATGCGCCTATTGGTTCTGTCTAACAGGTAAGAATAGGTACTGAATTTTTCCTTTTCCATACTAATAATTAGTGTAACAAATATCTTGATAATATTTAATTATATCTAGTTGGAAAAGTTGATATTACATAGAGATGATGTTAATTATACTGTTGCGTTGGAAGTTGGTGTTTTACGAGTATAGATATAAAAAGAAAGCGGATTCTGATTTTCAGAATCCGCTTTCTTTTTTATGATAATTTCTATTTCTGCTTTTTATACTTCTTCCGTTACATCAGCAGATTTTGATTTTCTGCTTCTGATAATCTCAACAACTACCGGAGTAGCCACAAATAAAGAAGAATATGTACCAACTATAATACCTACCAGCATAGCGAAAGAGAAACCTCTTAATATCTCGCCACCGAAGATGAATAGGATAATTAATACGAAAATAGTGGAAAGACCAGTAACAACTGTACGACTTAATGTACTATTTAAGGCATTATTAATAATAGTGCTTAAACTTTGCTTTTTGTTTTTTCCTTCAGATAAGTACTCTCTAATTCTATCAAAAATCACTATAGTATCGTTGATAGAGAAACCCACTACTGTTAATATAGCAGCAATAAACTGCTGATCTATATCTAAAGAGAATGGCACTATTCCGTCTAGAATAGAGAAGAATGCAAGTACAATTAAAACGTCATGCAATAAGGCAATAACTGTAGCTAAACCAAATTCAAAGCTCTTGAATCTTACGTAGATATAGAAGAATATAGCTACAATAGCGATAATAACAGACCATATAGCTGATGTTTTAATATCATGAGCGATTGTTGGACCTACTTTTTGTGCATCCTTAATTTCATACTCTGTATTAAGTTGTTTTAAACCTTCGTTCAGTTTAGTTTCAACTATTTTTTCAGCATTTTCCGAATCATCCTCAATCATGTAATCGGTTGTGATTCTTACACCACTACCATAACTTTTTACTTCTGGTGCATCATTATCAAATGCCTTTGTTAATACCTCTCTTACATCCAGAGTGCTAATTTCTTTATTGAAATCTACAACATAAGTTCTACCTCCTTTAAAGTCAACACCGTAGCTGAATCCTTTAATGAACATAGAAATAATACCGGCAATTATAATGATAGAAGAAACTGTATAGAATTTTTTACGCTCTTTTACGAAATCAAATGTCGATCCTTTAAATAGGTTTTTCGTAAGCGAGTTAGAGAATGGAATACCTTTCCCTTTTTCTACATTTCTATCAATAACAAGTCTTGTGATGAATATGGCTGTGAATACAGAAAGTACGATACCAATTACTAAGGTTACTGCG
>PJUF01000481.1_pt1 | contig 28220 bp, 34 predicted proteins | sample 1512191 | NCBI WGS metagenome assembly PJUF01 (sample SAMN08177673, study PRJNA422409) | Feces metagenome, whole genome shotgun sequencing project. | isolation source: Chicken feces (3) enriched on wood chips | host: Gallus gallus | place: USA: Madison | collected 2015-01-15 | reverse complement strand
TTTTAGTAAGAAGAGGCGAAAGCCGCTTCGCACGATCGGGATTTTTTGCGCACGCATCGAGCGGCCCCCTTTTGAGGTGCCCATTCCCCTTGGCGCCAATGGCGACCCTTAGCCCGAATGCCCCGAGGGACATTACACCGCCGGTCGGCACGGCCCGCAGGTTGGGCGGCCGGTGGTCTGCATACACGCATTCGCCCAGGCGACCCCGAGCGACCCGTCTCCCCGCCCGATGCTTCGTCGGCACCGCGTGTTGCCGGCGGGGATGGGTGGAGTATGGGGGATGGTTGGCATGCGGGGATAAGATTTTGGGGGGCGTCGGTGATGGCCGCCTCGTGGTTCGAGGCTGCGCTTCGCTGCGCACCTCACCATGAGGCTCGGGAGGGGCTGGTGGGTGGGGAGGCTATGTTAGCGATGCAGCACCGACCGCTCGTGAGCCCTCGTCCTGAGGTGCGGAGCGCAGCGGAGCCTCGAAGGACGCGGGCGGGGAGTCGGGGCATTCGGCGCGGATAGACCGAGAGGTGCGCCCGCGATCGTGGGCGTTAGAGAGCGGCCTGATATTGGGCGGTCAGAGAAGAGATGAAGGTTCGGGTGCGGGCGTCGGCGGGGGTGCTGAAGACCTGTTTTGCCGGTCCGGCCTCGACGACGATACCATTTTCCAGAAATACCACATTGGATGCGATCGTTGCGGCCAGCCGCAGGTCGTGCGTGGCCATGAGCATGGTGGTCCCTTCGCGTGCCAGTTGGGCCAGAACCTCGACGACTTCGCCGGCCAGTTGCGGATCGAGGGCGGATGTCGGTTCGTCGCAGAGCAGCACCTCCGGGGAGGTAGCAAGGGCGCGGGCAATGGCCACGCGCTGCTGCTGCCCACCGGACAGATTTGCCGGCCAGGCCTCGGCCTTGGCGATCATGCCGACCTTTTCCAGCAGTTCCAGAGCCCGTGCCCGCGCCTTCTCCCGTGGCCATCCGAGCACGGTGAGCAGGCCTTCCATGACATTCTCGACGGCTGTCAGATGCGGGAAGAGCTGGAAATTCTGGAACACCATGCCGGTCTTGCGGCGCAGACGCAGGATGTCCGCCCGGCCGGTCTTGCGCCCCGGCGTCAACGTCACCGAGACATCGCCGATCTCGATCATGCCCGATTGCGGCTCTTCGAGCATGTTGGTGCAGCGCAGGAGAGTGCTCTTGCCGCTGCCCGAGGCGCCGATGAGCGCCGTGACGCCGCCTGGCGGCACGGCGACACTCACATCCTTGAGTACGTGATTGTCGCCGAAGAACTTCTCGATATGGGAAAGCCTTATCATGATGCCGCCTCGATCGTGCCACCATAGCGGGAAAGACGTTTTTCCAGCCGCCCTTGCAGGCTCGAGAGCACGGAACTCACCACGAGGTAGATCAATGCCACCTCGATATATAGGATGAGCGGCTCATAGGTCGTCGCCACGATGCGCTGGCCGGCGCGAAAAAGCTCCGGCACGGTAATGGCGGCGGCCAGCGACGTATCCTTGACCAGCGAAATGAAGGTGTTCGAGAGCGGCGGCACCGCAATGCGCGTCGCCTGCGGCAGCACGATCCGCCGCATGGCCTGCTGCCAGGTCATGCCGATGGAATAGGCGGCCTCCCATTGCCCCTTCGGGACGGCCAGCAGCACGGCGCGAATGATTTCGGACGTATAGGCGCCGACATTAAGGGTGAAGCCTATGAGGGCCGCGGGAAAGGCGTCCAGCACGATGCCGACGCTGGGAAGCCCGTAAAAGATCAGGAACAGCTGCACCAGCAACGGCGTGCCGCGTATGATCCAGACGTAGAAGCGGACAATCCAGGCGAGCGGCGCGGGCGCGAACAGCCGGATGACCGCGGCGGCGAAGCCCACGGCCAGACCAAGCGCGAAACTGGCCAGCGTCAGCGGCACGGTGAATTGCACGCAGGCCCAGAGCAGAGAGGGCAGCGCGTCGAGCATCAGGGACAGCCAATGCGGCATGGGCACACTCATGAACAAGGGGACCGGCCGGTTTTCGGCCGATCCCCTGACAGTCTATGCGTTCGGAACGCTTACTGGGAGACGTCTTCGCCGAAGTACTTGTTCGAAATTTCGGCATAGGTGCCATCGGCCTTGATGGCTTCCAGCGCCTCGTTGATGGCTGCCAGCAGTTCCGGCTTGCCCTTGGCGAGGATCACGCCGGAGAAATCGGCATCTGCGGCCGTCGCGACGACCTTGACCGGAGCGTCGGGCTGCTGGGTCTTGAAGTCATAGAAGGAGAGGCTGTCATTGATGGTGGCGTCGGCACGGCCCTGGATCACCAGCGCGATCGACTGGTCGAAGCCGTCGGTGCCGACCAGCTCGGCGCCATAGCTCTCGGCCAGCTTGCCGAAATTGGAGGTCAGCGTCTGTGCCGACTTCTTGCCGGAGAGGCCCTCGAAGCTCGTGATATCGGTATTGTCGTCCTTGACGATCAGCGCGGCCTTGGAGGCGATATAAGGCTCGGAGAAGTCATACTTGGCCTGACGTTCCGGATTGATGCCGACCTGGTTGATGACCACGTCATAGCGATTGGCGTCGATGCCGGCGATGAGGCCATCCCATGGGCCTTCGACGAATTCTGGCGCGACACCGATATGCTCGGCAATGGCCTGGCCGATCTCGACGTCAAAGCCGACCAGAGCACCGCTCGCATCGTGGAAGGTGAAGGGCGCGTAGGTGCCTTCGGTGCCGATGCGCAGTACGCCGGCGGCCTTGATGTCGTCGAGCGCAGTCTGCGCGATGGCCGGTGCGGCCAGCGACAGCATGCCGGCGGCGAGAAGCAGGGTGGAGAGCTTCATGGGTCGTATCCTTGTGCGGCGGGGCCTCGACAGGCCCCGATCTCGAGCGGGAAACTGCACCCGGCAGCAGGTGGTGGCAACAGGTTGGAGGAATATTTTTCTAATGCATCGCCGGAGGATGACGGCGTGCTCGCGCCGGCTGCCACCATAGCCGTCCATTGCCGCAAATCGCCCAGAATGAGACGGAAATCGCCAAAAGCGTTCGGTGCCTTGCCCGCCGGTTCGCAGTTTCCGCTATGCCGGTTCTAGCCGCGACTTAACCATGCGGGCGCAGCGTGTTCCCGAGGGGGATCACTATGCGTGACCGATACTATCGACTTCTGCCCGGCAGTACGCTGCCATCGCGGGCCAGGCTGGTGCGCATCTCTTGCAGCAATGGGCGCGCCCTGGCCCGTCTCGAAGGCGAACCGGACGAGGCGGATGGAGCGCCGGACCTGATCCTCTTTCGCGCCGCCCTTGCCCGCATCCGCCACGAAATCGTGGCCATTTTCATCCGGCTCGAAGACGGGGTCGAATGGGACCCGCAATGGGGCGACCTTTTCGACTATCGGGGCGGCCGCATAAAGGAAAAGCCGGCGCTGCAAGGCTTGCAGGCGCCGGCCTTGGATTGTGCGCCAGGCATGCTGGCGGCCTGGGACTATACGTTGAACTTGAACAGCATCACGTCGCCGTCCTTGACGACATAGTCCTTGCCTTCGTCGCGGGCCTTGCCCGCTTCCTTGGCCGGCACTTCGCCGCCCAGGGTGACGAAATCCTCGTAGCCGATAGTCTGGGCGCGGATGAAGCCGCGCTCGAAATCGGTATGGATGACGCCGGCGGCCTGCGGGGCCTTGTCGCCGCGGTGGATGGTCCAGGCGCGGGTTTCCTTGGGGCCGACGGTGAAATAGGTCTGCAGGTCCAGGAGATCGTAGGCGGCGCGGATCAGCCGGTCGAGACCGGGCTGGTCGAGACCGAGCGAGGACAGGTATTCGGCCTGCTCGTCATCGGGAAGCTGGGCCAGCTGGCTTTCGATCTCGGCGGAGATGACGACCATGCCGGCGTCGTTCGCCCTGGCATATTCGGCGACTTTTTCAGAGAGCGCGTTGCCGGTGGCAGCGGAGGCCTCGTCGACATTGCAGACGTAAAGGACCGGCTTGCTGGTCAGCAGCTGGAGCTCGTTGAAGGCCTTTTCCTCCTCGGCATCGCGCTTGACGAAGCGGGCCGAACGGCCCTCGCGCAGCACGGCCAGCGAGCGGTCGATCAGCTCGAGGGTGAGCTTGGCGTCCTTGTCATTGCCCTTGGCCTTCTTCTCGACGCCGGCGCGGCGCTTTTCGAGGCTTTCAAGATCGGCCAGCATCAACTCCGTCTCGACCACCTCGGCGTCGGCCAGGGGATCGACGCGATTGGCGACGTGGATGACATTGGGATCCTCGAAGCACCGCAGCACATAGGCGATGGCGTCGGTCTCGCGGATATTGGCGAGGAACTGATTGCCAAGGCCCTCGCCCTGCGAGGCGCCTTTCACGAGGCCAGCAATATCGACGAAGCTCATGCGCGCGGGCAGGATCTGAGCCGACTTGCCGATGGATGCCAGCTTTTCGAGCCGTGGATCGGGCACCGAGACTTCGCCCACATTGGGCTCGATGGTGCAGAACGGGAAATTGGCCGCCTGCGCGGCAGCGGTGCGGGTCAGCGCATTGAAAAGCGTCGACTTGCCGACATTCGGCAGGCCGACAATGCCCATCTTGAAGCCCATGGGAGTCTCCGGGGAAATGTTGGGTTCCAATTGGGTCGGATCGACGCCGATGTCAATGTTTGTGCCGCCCTGCCCGACGGCCCTTCTGCCCCGACATTGCCTTAATGTCTTAACAACGCGTTAACCATTGGCGCCCACCCTGATGGCACTGGTTTGGGAACGGAGGACACCGGAGGAGAGAAAGCGATCGACAATGCATCACCTCAAGCCTGACATCGACGCCGCCGAAGCCCTCGTTGGCTTGCCGGTGGCAGAAGTTGAAAAGAGCCTGATCCTGGCGACGCTGCGGCAAGCCTCGGGCAACCGCACACATGCCGCCAATGTCCTGGGAATTTCCATCAGGACCATGCGCAACAAGCTGCGGGAATATGCCGAGGAAGGCGAGCCCATCCCCGCGCACAGCAATCAGGATCCATGAACAAAGGCCCGCCATATCAAGGCGGGCTCTTTTTTTGACCTTCCCTCGCCGGTATTTTCGCCGCCGCTCCACCCCTTGCCCCATGGCGGCAGGCATGGCAAAAGGCGGTTGACGTATAGGGCAAGCAAATGACCAATCCTGTTACGCAAGACCGGCGCCACTTCGAGGACCTCGCCGTGGGCGAAGTCATCGACCTCGGGCGGACTTCGGTTTCCAAGGACATGATCGTCACTTTCGCTCGCGAGTTCGATCCGTTTCCGTTTCATCTCGACGAGGCTGCCGCCAAGGCGAGCCTGCTCGGAGGTCTGGCCTCCAGTGGCTGGCAGACCGGCGGGCTGAGCCTCAGGATGCTGGTCGACACGTTCCTGTCCAAGGTCGCGTCCTGCGGCGGGCTGGGCTTTACCGACCTCAAGTGGAAGGCGCCGGTGATGGTGGGCGACACGATCGGGGGTACGGCGACGATTGCCGAGCTGCGGCGCTCTACCGGCCATCCGCAATGGGGCATCGTCACGCTCGATTTCGACATCCGCAACCAGAAGGACAAGCCGGTCATGACCATGCGGCTGGCCAACCTGGTGGAATGCCGCGACCGGGAGCCTGCGGCATGACGCGCTGGTTCGAGGACATCACTATCGACGAGGATTTCCCCCTCGGCAGCCACACTTTTTCCGCCGAGGAAATCGTTCGCTTCGCCTCTGCCTACGATCCCCAATATTTTCACACCGATCCCGAGCTGGCCAAACGCAGCCATTTCGGCGGGCTCATCGCCTCGGGCTGGCATACGGTGAGCGTCGGGCATCGCAAGATGGTGGATGCGCTGTTTGCCGAGGAAGAGCGGCTGCGCGGCCTCGGCCAGGAGCCGGGTGTGTCGGGCCCCTCCCCCGGCGTAAACTCCATGGAATTCAAGGCGCCGGTTCGCCCGGGCGATACCGTGACCTATACGCTGACCGTCACGGGAAAGCGCCCATCCAACTCCATTCCCGGCTGGGGACTGCTGTTCAACAAGCTGGTGGCGGTCAACCAGCATGGCGATCTCGTCTATCGCGCCGATCTCGTGGGCTTTTCCAAACTGCGCGACTATTCCATGCCGCTTCGGCTCAAACTGTTGCTGGCACTCACCAAGGTGCCTGTTCTCGGAAAGCTGATCGGGCGCGGCTCTTGATCGGCAGGGAGCAGGTCGGCATTCTCTTGGCATGAGCCGATTCGCCCTCTGCCTCGCCCTCACCGCCCTGTCCGCCACGCCAGCTCTTGCCCAGGCCTATCAGGGCAATTGGAGCTGCCGCGACGCGACCACCAACAGGGTCGCCATCCTGACCATCTATGGTGACGTCTATGGCTGGGCTTCGCGCACGGCCGGCGACCCCTCCTCTGGCACCGGCACGCTGACCGGTTATCAGGACGGCGTGGGCTTCAACGACGGCAATCTCAAGGCCAACCTCTCGATCCAGGCCGGCCGACTGATCGACGACATGACCTACGGCTCGGCGCTGCAGCTCGAAACCGCCGACGCCATCGTCATGATGTGCAATCCGCGCTAAAGGCCCGGCGGGACGTCTTCTGCGATTTCCTCGGCCCTGAACGTGGCCGCGGCCTCATCCGCCTTGGCGACATAGTCGGGGAACACGCCAAAATCCTCCGAGGGCAGCACGAGGGCGCCGTCGCAATACATGTAGATATCGGTCTCGATCCGCACGACCGTCGAGCCTTCGAGATACATCGGCACCGAATAGAGGTAGCGCGCCTGGGTGATGGCATAATCGTCAGGCCCGTCGATGACGAGGCGCGTTTCGAGGCGCGCCATCTCGCCATAGTCGATGCGCACGACTTCTTCGGCGCCTGAACCGTCGGGCCGCTGCCACACCTTCCACTCGCCGCCCTCGACCGACTGGACCTCGGACACGTCGAATGTATCATCTGCGGTCTCGCGCAGCGGCTGATCCAGCCGCTCATGGAGCGAAGGGCTGCAGGCCAGAGCAGGAGAGGCCGAGATGATGGCGATCAAGAGCGCGGTGCGCATGGGGAGCGAATAGGTCATCGCTCGATGCTAGTCGCAAATAGTGCCCGGCGGCAACAACTTGGCTCCCCAAGGCTGCCACAATGAACGCGTGCGGGCGCCGTGGCCGAAGTCTCTGCCCAGGGTGGGGGTTGAACTTTTCCCCGATTTCGCGCATTTAGGGCGGGTAACGCCGGGCCCCTCTGGTCATGGATTATCCATGGCGATGTCGGAGTTACTCCACCTATTACATGGAGAAGGTCCGGCGATGGAATCGCTTCTTGCCGCCCTTTCGGGCGATTTTCTTGGTACCCCCGTCTATTTCTGGGTCGCGTTCATCACGATCGTGATCGCTCTGCTTGTTTTCGACCTCGGCATCCTCCACCGCGATGAGCACGAGATCGAAGCCAAGGAGAGCCTGCTGCTCTATGGCTTCTACGTCTGTATCGCGATGGCCTTCGGCGCCTGGGTCTGGTTCAGCCGCGGCGCGCAGTCCGGCCTCGAATTCTTTACCGGCTATCTGATCGAGCAATCGCTGGCGATGGACAACATGTTCGTCATAGCCACGATTTTCGGCTTCCTCGGCATCCCCCGCCTCTACCAGCACCGCGTGCTGTTCTGGGGCATTCTGGGCGTCATCGCCTTCCGCGCCATCCTGATCGGCGTCGGTGCAGCCCTGGTCTACCAGTTCAACTGGATCCTCGTGTTCTTCGGCGCCTTCCTGATCTTCACCGGCGTCCGGATGTTCAGCCACAAGGACGAAGAGCCGAACATGGAAGACAACAAGATCTTCCAGTTCCTCAACAAGCGGTTCCGCATCACCAAGGAACTGCACGGCCGCCGCTTCACGGTGCGCCAGCCGCACCCGACCACCGGGCAGATGGTCGTCTGGCTGACGCCGCTTGCCGTGGCCCTGATCATGGTGGAAATCGTCGACCTGATCTTTGCCGTGGACTCGGTTCCTGCCGTCTTCGCGGTGACCCAGGACACGTTCATCGTCTACACGTCCAACATCTTCGCCATTCTCGGCCTCCGGGCGCTCTACTTCGCGCTGGCAGCGGCGATGAACCGCTTCCGCTACCTGCAGATCTCGCTCGCGATCATCCTGGTGCTGATCGGTATCAAGATCTGTCTTGTTCCCTTCGGCTATCACGTGCCGACGGCGATCTCGCTGACCCTGACCATCGGCATCCTCGCGGCCGGCGTCCTCTACTCGCTGTGGAAGACGCGCAACGAGCCCAATATCAGCGCCGAGGACGAGCCCAAGACCGGTCAGTTGGAGCCGTAAGGCACACCTCGAACGGACATGACACGAAAGGCCGGCGGTTGACGCCGGCCTTTTTTGCTGACTATGCTTGCAGCCATCCAATGGAGGTTTCGCACCTGAAATGATCTGAGAACTCGTCCCGGACGCTCGCCCCACTCCCGTTCCACGCCCAGCGTGTGACCGGCCAGTGCTGGCTGTAAGGTTCGACGAGATCGGCAGACAAGGTGCATTCCTGGCCTGATTGCCAGTCCCTCCGCGCTCCCTCGCATCCCGGGCGTCCTCCCAAAACCGCTTCATCGCGTGGCTGTCGCCGCGCGACGTTTCGACATCAGCCAGCCCGCGGAGAAACCCGCCGGGCGGGAAGGATAATCTCATGCCCAAAAATCAATTCCAGCGCCCCACGCCGGTCAACCACAACCACCAGGTGCCGCGCCACGGCAAGCCTGTGCCGCCCGTCTCCAAACCCACGCCGCTCCTGAAAAGGCAGAAAAAGGAAGCGCTGCCGCCGCTTGACGTTCTGCTCAAGGACACAAGTGGACGTTAGCAAATCGGGGCCCGGCAGCATTGCCGGGCCTCGCACCTTTCTTGCCGCAATTGCCCGTTAACGAATTGTCAAACGACAAGGAGACAGGCAATGGGTGCCATCCACGAAATCGTCTTTGATTGTGTCGAACCGGCCGTGCTCGCCCCGTTCTGGGCGGACCTTCTGGAAGGCTATGCCGTCCGCGAAGCCGACCCGACTAACCAGGCCATCAGCGCGGCGCTGGGCCTTGATCCCGAAGTGCCGACCACCGTCATCATCGATGGCCCCGGCCCCTCAATCTGCTTCCAGAATGTCGACGGCCAGGTGCCGGACAACAACCGGGTGCATTTCGACGTGCAGGTGGCGGACCGTTCGGGCGAGGTCGAGCGCCTCAAGGAAGCCGGCGCGACCGTCGATCGCGTACTGCCCACCTATACGATCATGCGCGATCCAGAGGGCAACCAGTTCGTGCTCGTTGACAGCAAGGCGGAAGCGGCACGGGTAGCGGCCTAGCATCGCGCGAGGGGTGCTGACAGCTCCTGTCAGCGCCTCGGTGCAGTCTCACACGATCAGAGACGGAGCCAGCCCATGTCCATCATCGCTTCCTGCCATTGCGGCAAGACCAAGATCGCGCTGCCTGGAAAGCCGACGCAAGCACGATCCTGCAACTGCACCTATTGTTCTCGCGCCGGCGCAATCTGGGCCTACTACAAGCCTGACCAACTGCGCTTCCTCGCGCAGGAAAACGAGCAGACCTATGCCCCGCGCGGTATGAACCGCCACCATTTCTGCGGCACTTGCGGCATGCAGACCTGGGGCGACAGTCCCGACTGGGCCAGCATGTATAATGCCGACGGCACGCCCAAGAACGGCGATCCTCACGCCATGCCGACCGAACGGGTCTATCAGGTCAATCTGAACCTGGTCGACGACCTCGACTGGTCAGGCATCGAGATCGAAAAGCTCGACGGCCGCAACAGCTGGTGACGGCGATCTATGTCTGCCGTAGGAGCCTCAGTGTCCCTCGAAGGACATCAGCGCGGTAACGGCGATGCCTTCGGCCTTGAGCTTGTCGGCGCCACCGATATCGGGCAGGTCGATGACGAAGGCGGCATGGTCGCAGGCAGCGCCAGTGCGGCGCAGCAGGCCCACGGCGGCAATGGCAGTGCCGCCCGTGGCGATCAGGTCGTCCACCAGCAGAACCCTGTGCGCAGGCCCGACCACGTCGGCATGGATTTCGATCGTATCGACGCCGTATTCGAGCGCATAATTCTGCCCGATGGTTTCACCCGGCAGCTTGCCCTTCTTGCGCACCGGCACGAAACCTGCCCCCAGCGCGATGGCCACGCCTGCTCCGAAAATGAAACCACGCGCCTCGATGCCCGCGACATGGGTGATCCCCTGCCCGCGATAGAGCGCGGCGATCCGCTCGACGCTTTCCTTGAACCCCTCGGGATGCTCGATCAGCGTGGTGATGTCCCGGAACAGGATACCCTTCTTGGGGTAGTCCGGAATCGTGCGGACGAGCGACTTCAGGTCGAGCGACATGGATGGCCTTGCAAGGGGATAGATCAGGTCAGGACTTGTGACGCCCCAGGACATGCCGGGCGATAACGCCGGCATTGTAGGCGACGTTGCGGGTCGTCGCGATCGCCGTCTCGCGCGCCTTGGGATTGCTGGCCACGGCATGGATGCCGGCGCGCACGGCCGGATGGCGGCTCACGGCAAGAGCGGTGCTCACCACGGTGACGGCAAGGCGAACGGCGGACATCGCGGTTTCCTTCAACTACCCGAACTGCCTGCAATATCGCGGCTGCCGAGGCCGATGACAAGGGCTTCACTCCCTTGCGACCAAACAAAAGGGCCCCAAAAGGGCCCTTTTCGGAATTTGCGGAAGCGCTGGCTCCGAAGGCGCCGCTCTTAGTGCTCGATACCGGCCCAGAGCTTGCGCTTGGTGACGTACATAAGGCCTGCAAAGAGGGCCAGGAACAGGATGACCACAAAACCGGTCTGCTTGCGGCTGACCAGATGCGGCTCGGCCATCCACATCATGAAGGCCGAAACGTCGGTGGAGTACTGTTCCAGGGTCTGCGGAACCTCGACGCCATCCTCGCCGGGCACATAGCTCACCGAGCCATCGGCCAGCGGCGGGGCCATGCCGATGGCGTGGCCGGGGAAGTAGTCGTTGTAATACTTGCCTTCGGCCAGTTCGAACCCTTCGGGCGCCGTTGCCGGGACTTCCTCGTGGTAGCCGTTGAGCAGCGCGTGGATATAGTCCGGGCCGCCTTCCTGGTAGCCGGTGAAGTAGTTGAACACCCAGGTCGGGAACGGGTCGGTGACGCCGCGCGCCTTGGCCAGAACCGAGAAGTCAGGCGGCAGCGCGCCGCCATTGGAGTCACGGGCTTCCTGATCGTTGGCGAAGGGCGAGGGCCAGCGGTCGGCCGGCACGGCAGGACGACGGCCGCCATCGACGGTGGCGTCGTTCACTTCATATTCGGCAGCCAGTGCCTTGACCTGCTCTTCCGAGAAGCTCGGGCCGCCCGCTTCGCTGAGGTTGCGGAACGACATCAGATGCGCGCCATGGCAGCTGGCACAGACTTCCCGGAAGACCTGGAAGCCGCGCTGCAGCTGATTCTGGTCATAGGTGCCGAAAATGCCCGCGAAGCTCCAGCTCTGGCGCTCCACATGGGCGCCACCCTCGGCGGCGAGAACCGGCGTAGCGGCGAGGCCGATCATGGCAGCGACGGCGGCGGTGATGAACTTGGTCTTGAACATGTTGATCGCCCCGGTCACGCGTGCGCCTTGCCGAGAACGCTCTCGGAAATGCTGGTCGGCAGCGGCTTGGGCGTTTCGATACGCGACAGCACCGGCAGGATGACCAGGAAGTAGAGGAAGTAGTAGGCCGTGCAGACCTTGGCGAGCACCGTGTAGATACCCTCGGCCGGCTGCGCACCGAGATAGGTGAGGCCCACGAAGTTGATGGCGAACAGGGCGTAGAACCACTTGAACAGCGGGCGGAACGAGCCCGAACGCACCTTGCCGGTATCGAGCCACGGCACGATCAGCAGCATGACCAGCGCGCCGCCCATGGCGATGACGCCGCCGAGCTTCGAGTCAATGAACAGCACGTTGAAGTCGATGGCGCGCAGGATCGTGTAGAACGGCAGGAGGTACCATTCGGGCACGATATGAGCCGGCGTCACCTGGCTGTTGGCCATGATGTAGTTGTCGGGATGGCCCAGGATATCGGGGGCGAAGAACACGAACCACGCGAACGGGATCATGAACAGCACCATCGCGAACAGGTCCTTCATCGTATAGTACGGATGGAAGGGGACGGTATCGCGGCTGTCCTTCACTTCGACGCCGATCGGGTTGTTGTTGCCCGGCACGTGCAGGGCCCAGATGTGCAGCGCCACGATGGCGGCGATCACGAAGGGCAAGAGGTAGTGCAGCGAGAAGAAGCGGTTGAGCGTCGGGTTGCCGACGGCAAAGCCGCCCAGCACCAGCTGCTTAATGTTCTCGCCGACCAGCGGAATGGCCGAGAAGATGTTCGAGATAACCGTGGCACCCCAGAACGACATCTGGCCCCAGGGCAGGATGTAGCCCATGAAGGCGGTGGCGACGGTCAGGATGAAGATCAGGACGCCCAGGATCCAGATGATCTCGCGCGGCGCCTTGTAGGAGCCGAAGAACAGGCCGCGGAACATGTGGATATAGAGCGCGACGAAGAACATCGAGGCGCCCACGGCATGGACGGCCTGGATGATGCGGCCGCCATTGACGTCGCGGCGGATATGCTCGACCGAGTCGAAGGCCATGGCCACGTTCGGCGTGTAATGCATGGCAAGGATAATGCCGGTGACGATCTGCACGCCCAGGCACATCACAAGGATCGCGCCGAAGGTCCACCAATAGTTGAGGTTCTTCGGCGTGGGGAAGTCCATCAGGTGCTCTTTGGCGAACCTGACGACCGGCAGGCGGTCATCGAGCCACTTCTCGACGGCATTTCCGGGAATGTAGGAAGAATGTTCGGACATCGGAAAAGCCCCCACTAACCGATCTGGATCAGCGTATCGCTGACGAATTCATATGGCGGCACGACCAGGTTCTTGGGTGCCGGGCCACGGCGGATACGGCCGGCCGAGTCATAGTGCGAGCCGTGGCAGGGGCAGAACCAGCCGTCGAAATCGCCGGACTCGCCGACCGGAATGCAACCGAGATGCGTGCAGTTGGCAATCATCACCAGCCACTGCTCGTGGTCGGGCTTGGTGCGCTGCTCGTCGGTCTCGGGATCCTTGAGCTCGCTCAGCGGCACAGCCTTGGCTTCCTCGATCTCGGCCGCCGTGCGGTGGCGCACGAAAACCGGCAGGCCGCGCCAGGTGATGGTCACCGACTGGCCTTCGGGGATCGCGCTGACGTCGAATTCGATGCTGGCCAGGGCCAGGGTCGACGCATCGGGATTGAGCTGATTGATAAGCGGCCAGACCACTGCGGCAGCGCCGACAGCGCCGACGGCGCCGGTAGCGACGAAGAGAAAGTCGCGCCGGTTGGTGGAAGAATGTTCTGCTTGCGTGGCCAAGGTCCGTATCCCCGTAACATGCATATTTGACGGATCCGGCACCGGCCCAGTCGCCCGCATAAGCAGAATCGACTGCCGTTCGCCCTCAAGCGGTCCGTCAGGTAGCGTCCTTTTTGCACTGTCACCGACACTTGTCCAGTGCACGAACCGTGACAGCGCCAAACTGCGACACTATACCCGCATGAACCCCGGTTTCCGGGTCTTTGAGAGTGCCGGAGACACACGCCTTGAGCATCGCGCTAGCGCTTTACCAGCCCGATATCGCCGCCAATACCGGCACCCTGTTGCGGCTCGGCGCCTGCCTGGGGATCACCGTGCATGTGATCCATCCGGCCGGCTTCGCGCTGAGCGACCGCAACCTGGCGCGCGCCGGCATGGACTATCTCGACAAGGCGGCGCTGGTGGAACATGGGAGCTTTGCCGCCTTCGAGACATGGCGAAATGGCGAAGGCCGGCGCCTCGTGCTCCTCACGACCAAGGCCAGCCAGAGTGTCTATGAGGCGCGGTTTGCGTCCAACGACATCCTGCTGCTCGGCCGCGAGAGTGCCGGCGTACCCGACAGCGTCGCCGCGGTTGCCGACCTGCGGCTGCGCATTCCCATGCTGGAGGGCTTGCGCTCGATCAATGTCGCACTGGCCGGCAGCATGGTAGTGGGCGAGGCGATGCGGCAGACGGGTGCCTTCCCCAGGCAAGCGAGCGAATACGACCCGGACTGACGCAGCACTTTACAGAACGCATCTGAAGGTCCATTCCCCGGCCATGACCCTCCCAGCCGATATCGAAACCAAGAAATCCACCGCCTCCGCCTGGTTCCGCACCCTGCGCGACCGCATCTGCGCCGAACTCGAGCGCATCGAGGGCGAGGTCACCGGCCCCCACGCCGACCGCACGCCCGGCGCCTTCGAACGCACCCCTTGGGATCGCGCGGCCGGTGGCGGCGGGGAAATGTCCATGCTGCATGGCCGCGTCTTCGAAAAGGCGGGCGTGCACATCTCGACCGTGCACGGCAATTTCACCGAGGAATTCGCCAAGCAGATGCCCGGAACCGAGGCCGGCACGGGATTCTGGAGCTCGGGGATTTCCCTCATCATCCATCCCTGGAACCCGCATGTGCCGGCCGTGCACATGAATACGCGCATGATCGTCACCGGCAGGCAGTGGTGGGGCGGCGGCGCCGACCTGACCCCGGTGCTCGACGCACGCCGGACCCAGACCGACCCGGACAGCGTGGATTTCCACGCCGCCATGAAGGCCGCCTGCGACAGCGGGCCGGAGGTCGACTACGAGCGCCTCAAGACCTGGTGCGACGAATATTTCTTCCTGCCGCATCGCAACGAGCATCGCGGCATCGGCGGCATCTTCTACGATCACTTCAATTCCGGCGATTGGGACGCCGACTTCGCCTTCACCAGGGCCGTGGGCGAGGCATTTCTGGGCATCTATCCCAAGCTCGTGCGCCGCAATTTTGAAAAGCCGTGGTCGGAGGCCGAGCGCGACGAACAACTGGTGCGCCGCGGCCGCTATGTCGAGTTCAACCTGCTCTATGATCGCGGCACGACGTTCGGACTCAAGACCGGCGGCAATGTGAACTCGATTCTTTCGTCCATGCCCCCGGCGGTGAAGTGGCCCTGAGGCAAGGAACACCCCCACCTAACCTCTGGAAGTTAGTCTAATTATCGGACGATACTCGATGCTCCCCTCCCCTTCCTTCAGGGGGAGGCGGGGTGGGGGTTCTCTCGACTGGCGCGATGGCTATGTCCTGATAATCTCCCCCCATGTCCCTGACCGACCTCGACATTACCGGTTATCGCTCGATCCGCTCGATCCGCTTCCCCCTGCGCCGCCTCACCGTGCTGGTGGGCGGCAATGGTGTGGGCAAGACCAATCTCTATCGTGGCCTCGAAATGGTCCACGCCGCCGCCACCGGCGATCTCGCGCTTTCGCTGGCGCGCGAGGGCGGGCTGGCATCGGCCATGTGGGCAGGCCCGCGCAGGGTAAAAGACAAACCGCGCCTGATCTTCGAAGTCGGCCTCGACACGACCATGCCCGGAGATGACGAGGCCGCGCTTTCACCACGCTATTCCGTGGAAGTGGGTTTCGGCGATTCCAAGTACCAGGCCGTGTTTTCAGAAGAGCCACAGATCAAGGCCGAGAGCCTCGTGATTCCAGGTCGCCGACCCGTCACCCTGCTCGAGCGCAATGGACCGGCCGGCTGGTACCGCGACGACACCGGCGCCCGCCGCCAGTTCGATCAGCCGCTGCTCGCCAGCGAAACAGCCCTGGCTGCGTTGCGTGGCACGGTGCCCGAACTCGACACGGTGCGACACCTGCTTGCCGGCTGGCGCTTCTATCATGGCTTCCGCACCGATGCGGGCTCGCCCCTGCGCCGGCCAGCACTGGCGGTGACGGCGCCGACACTTGACGCCGATGGGGGCAATCTGGGCGCGGTACTGGCAACGCTCAAGCATATTCGCGGCGATACTACCGATCTTGACGCTGCCATCGACCAGGCGTTTCCCGGTGCTCGCCTCGACATTCCGCCGCCCGGACGCGATGCCGGCTTTTCCATGGTCTTCCCAGAAGTGCCCAATCGTCCGTTTGGCCAAGCCGAACTTTCCGATGGGACGCTGCAATTCCTTGCGCTGCTTGGCGCTTTGCTGGCCTATCGCATGCCATCCTTCATTGCGCTCAACGAGCCGGAGACCTCGCTGCATCCCGAACTGTTGCCGGCGCTGGCCAGGGCGATCGCCCGGGCGGCCGAGCGCACGCAGGTCTGGGTCGTAACCCATTCGAGCGTTCTCGCCGACGCCATCGCCGAGGAAACCGGCGTAATTCCGCGCACTGTCATTCGCAGGGATGGCGCCACTTGGCTCGAAGGGCTTTCGAACATCGGCATCTTCCCCGAACCGTGAGCGGAACCGACGCCAGGCAAGGACGTTCCTACAGACACGCAATCACATCAGGAGGTTTGCGATGAAACGCTTTGATTCCGGGACGCTCATTCCAGGGTCCACGTGGCGCGCCGAAGCCGAATCCGAGGCCGAGGTGGTGCGCCGCGCCGTGGAAAACATGCGCAATTTCAATGGCGAAACCGAAATTCGCCCAGAAATGGTTGAGCGCATCAAGGAACGCATCGTCGACGTCGATGATCTGGGTCGCCAAACCAAGCACTGACCGCTCCCTTTCAGCCCCGGTTCGCCGGGGCTTTTGTTATGGAAAGAACCGGCCCAGCAACTGCTCCTTGTCGAGGCTGAAGCCGCTTTCCACCCAGGCTCGCTCCATCGTCGCCAAGGCCGTACCCATATCCGGGCCCGGCTTCATGCCGCGGGCCACGAGATCGGCGCCGCCGACCGGCAGCGGCGCCACCGGCAGACGACCCAGTTCCCGCGCCGCCTCGGCCAGGCGCTCGCGCGGCCAGTTCTCTTCGGCTGCAGCGACGGCGAGGCCTTCCACCGCACTTTCACCGAAACGATAGGCGGCCCAGCCGATATCTTCCTGTCGCATCAGCGCTGCGGCCTCGCCGATCCGCTCCGCCTCCTTGATGACGTCATTGCTCAGCCGCCAGTCGGCCTGCCGTCGCGCGAGCCGTTCCCGGCCAAGCAGCACCAGGCGAGCCGTGGCGCTCGATCCGCCCAGGGACTCGTAGCGCTGGAGCGCCGCGATCGATCCAGGCGCTGCACGGAGGAGGCCGAGACTGTCCATCGCCCCCAGTGTGCGGGAAATGGCGGGCAGCGCCAGCATGCGCATCATTTCGGCGCCCACCCGCTCATGCGAGATATGATCGAGTTCACCAGCCGCATCACGACAGGCAGCCAGACCATCCGCGTCGAAGACCTGGCCACCATGACTGGCGGAAAAGCGGAAGAAGCGATAGACGCGCAGCCCGTCCTCGGCGATGCGCCGGTCGGCATCGCCGATGAAGCGCACCCGCCCGTTGATAAGGTCCCCTGCCCCGCCCAGAGGATCGAACAGCCGGCCGTCAGAAAAGCAGTAGAGAGCGTTCAGCGTGAAATCGCGCCGCTCGGCATCGGCCACCCAGTCGGTGCCGAACTGCACCTGGGCGTGGCGGCCATCGGTGACGACGTCCTGCCGCAAGGTCGTGACTTCCACGGTCGTGTCGTCGAGCCTGAGGGTTACCGTGCCGTGCTCGATGCCGGTCGGATAGGCAGCGATGCCCGCCGCCTTGGCTTTCTGCATCACTGCGACAGGGAGCAGTTCGGTGGCCATGTCGATATCGGCATGCTCGCGCATCCGCCCGATCAGGCTATCGCGCACGACGCCGCCGACCGCGCGGGTGCGGCCCGCATCGCCCTCCAGGGCCGCGAAGATCGCCTTGACCGCCGGCCGCTCCAGCCATTCGGCATTCTCGATCCGCTCCGGGATCATGCCGCCTCGCCCATGACGCGATCGCGGAAGAGCCGTGTCAGATTTGCGGTAATGCCCCAGATGACATGGCCGTCATGATCGATCTGCCAGGTGGAATGCTCCTTGCCGCCCCGGCTGATGCGATAGCGCCCATAGGTCTGCGCATTGAGTATGCGGCTTAGCGGCACTTCGAACACCGAATGCACCTCACCCGGATTGGGCACAAAGGGCCCGCTTGGGGTTACCTCGGCCACCACAGGCACGATGAGGTAATTGGTGCCGGTAAAATAGGTCGGCATGAAGCCTAGAACCTGCGCATCGCCCGGCAGCATGCCCACTTCCTCATTGGCCTCGCGCAGTGCTGCCGCGGCGGCGTCGGCGTCGGCTGCGTCGATCTTGCCGCCGGGAAAGGCGACCTGGCCAGAATGGGCGCGCAGATCGGGCGAACGCTCGGTGTAGAGCACGGTGTGACCCTCCGGCCGCCGCACGAGACCGATCAATACGGCTGCCGGCACGGGTGGCCGCGTAAAGGGCCTGGGCGGCGCCCAATCTGGCACGAGCTCGTCTCCGCCGTCGAGAATCGGCGGCTCGGGCAGCAATCGTCCGGCAAGCTGTTCGGCAATGTCGTGAATGAGCAAGGGCACACTCGGCAATGAAAACGCGCAAAGTCTATGTCAGACCGTGGCGGCTGGCACCCTTTTTCCGCGCCGACCGCAGGCCCGCAAGCCTGTCCTCCCCTCGCAGGGGAGGATCGGGATAGTAAAGGGTAATAGCTGGCGCTACGCCGCGTCGAAGGCAGCGATGCTGCCCTTGAGCGACTTGGCCAAGGCCTTGTCCTCTGCCATCAGCAGCACGCGGGTGGGATCGACCGGCCCTGGGAACTGGATATTGCCGGGCGTGGTGATCTCCCAGCCCAGCGGGCAGTAGTAATCCTGGTCGCCCACCAGCAGCACGAATTCGCCTTCGCCGCGTTCGAGCGCCAGCTTGCTGACTTCGCGGGCGAGCAGCTTGCCGGCGCCGCGCTTGCGGAAATTGGGATGGGTCGCCAGCGGGCCAAGCAGATAACCCTTGCGACCATCGACACTGATCGGGGTCATCCATACCGAGCCGCAGGGCGTGCCATCGACTTCGGCGATGAGGCTGAGGCTCGGATCGATCGGAAAGCGCTCGCGTACCCGGAAGGCCGTACGGGCGAAGCGCCCGGGACCGAAGGCAATGGCCTGCAGCTCTTCGACAAAAACATCATCGGCGGCGGTGGCGAGACGAACCGTGGGCTGGCCGGCAGCAGGGGAAGCGGCGGCCTCGGCCGCAACGAGCGTAGTCATGGGTCTGATCCGGGAAAGGGAATGTGCAGGACAAGGCGCGGTCGGCCACGGCCTTCCGCTCGAAACGACCGCCTAGGGTCGTCGGTTCGTCTGCAAAACCTTTACCATCCTGGACGCCTCCACGTCTGAATTCGCATTAGCACCGGCCCGGGTGGCCGTAAATGGGAATATTGGGATCATGGCCCCGATTTCCTCCTGTCCTGCCGCCGCTGTGCCCGGGTTGCACAACGCAGTGTTACGCCGAAGCGCTCTTATCGCGGAGCCACCGGGCGATTAGCTCTAGGGCAGAACCAATCACCGGTCGAAAGTGTTGCCCAGGTGGCACGAGAAAACCGACAGCAAGATGACGGAAAGGCAGTTTCAATGGGACAGTTGATCGACGGAAAGTGGTCCACCGCGTGGTATGACACCAAAAAGAGCGGCGGCAAGTTCGTTCGCTCGCAGTCAGGATTCCGCAACTGGATCACCCCCGACGGCGCCCCCGGCCCATCCGGCGAAGGCGGCTTTGCAGCGGAAGCGGACAGGTATCATCTCTATGTGTCGCTCGCCTGTCCCTGGGCGCATCGCACCCTGATCTTCCGCAAGCTCAAGAACCTCGAAGACCTGATCCCGGTCTCCGTCGTGTCGCCCAAGATGCCGGACGAGACCGGCTGGAACTTCGACAAGAGCCAGGGCTCCACCGGGGATGGCCTGTTTGGCAAGGAGACGCTCTGGCAGGTCTATACCGAGGCCCAGCCCGACTATAGCGGACGCGTCACCGTGCCGGTGCTCTGGGACAAGAAGACCGGCACCATCGTATCCAACGAGAGCTCGGAAATCATCCGCATGTTCAATTCGGCCTTTGACGAATTGACCGGCAATACCGACGATTACTACCCGGAGGCGCTGCGCGAGAAGATCGATACGATCAATGCCCGCGTCTATGACGACATCAACAATGGTGTCTACAAGGCCGGCTTCGCCACGACGCAGGAGGCCTATGACGAAGCGGTTTCAAAACTGTTCGATGCGCTGGACTGGGTCGAGGGCCTGCTTGGCGAAACGGCCTATCTCACCGGTGACACCATCACCGAGGCCGACTGGCGGCTGTTCACGACGCTGGTGCGCTTCGATGCGGTCTATGTCGGCCACTTCAAGTGCAACCGCAAGCGGATCGCCGACTATCCCAACCTCAGCCACTATCTGAAGGCGCTCTACGAAGTTCCGGGGGTGAAGGAAACGGTCGACCTCGACCATATCCGCACCCACTATTACTGGAGCCACACCACCATCAACCCGCACCGCATCATCCCGATCGGTCCGGAACTGCCGTTTCTGGACTGAGCGAGGCACCCCCACCCGTCCTCCCCCTGAAGAAGGGGGAGGAGCAGGGTCGGTGTTTTGCGCGATATCAGGCTACGCCAGATGCGCCCCTCCCCCTTTTTCAGGGGGAGGTTGGGTGGGGGTCTCTACCTCAATAACCCCATACCGACCGCTTCTCGACGCCGTCGAAATATTCGTCGATCCGCTGGCTGGTCGCCGGCGTGACTTTTTCAGGCAGGGCATGGCGGTCGAACCAGCCGACCTCGGCGATCTCGTGGTTCGGCTTGCGCTCGAATTCGTGGGTGAAGCTCTTGGCCACGTAGAAGGCGACGTGGTCGCGATTTGTGACCGGATTGGTGTTGTGATAGAGCCCGAAGAGCTCCATCGCGCCGATGACGCGGTAGCCGGTTTCCTCGAGCGTTTCGCGCGCCCCCGCTTCCTCGAAGGTCTCGCCCGGCCCCACGCCGCCGCCCGGAAACTGCCAGCCCGGCACATAGGTGTGGCGGATAAGCAGAACCTTGTCGCCATCCACCACCATGACACGGGTGCCCATGGTCATGCGGTGCCACAGGCCCTTGGCGGTCAGAAACACCTTGGCCCGCGCGCGCTGGAAGCGATTCATCATCGACCGGTCTCCTTTTGCCCTGAGGTAGCAGAGCTTTCGCCGCGACAAAATCGTGCACTGTGACGATTGAACGTTTTCTTGGCCCCGCCGTTCTGGCACAAACCCCCGCGATGATCACCCTGGCGCACATCTCCGATATCCACCTCTCGCCCATGCCGCATGTCGGCGTGCGCGACCTGCTGGGCAAGCGGCTCACTGGTTTCCTCAACTGGAAACTCAAGCGCCATGGCGAAATGAATACCGAGACGCTGTCCCGGTTGGTTGCGCATATGCAGGAGCAGGATGCCGACTTCACCGCGGTGACCGGCGACCTCACCAACCTGGCGCTCAATGCCGAGGTCGAGCGCGCGGGAGACTGGCTGCGCTCGTTGGGCGGCCCCGACCGTACCGCTGTCTGCCCCGGCAATCACGACGCCTATGTACCCGGCGCCCTCGACTATGCGCGCCAGCAATGGGGCGATTATCTCAAGGGCGAGACCATCGAGGGCGAGGCATTTCCCTTCGTGCGGCGCGTGGGGGAAGTGGCCATCGTCTCCTGTTCGAGCGCCGTGCCCACCCCGCCCTTCATGGCCATCGGCCGTTTCGAGGACAAGCAGGCCGCGCGCCTTTCACGCATCCTCAAGCTTCTGGGCGATGCCGGCTATTTCCGCGTCGTCCTCATCCATCATCCGCCCAATGCGGAACTGCAGCACCCCTCCTTCGGGCTCATGGGCCACCGCATCTTCCGCCAGGTCATCGCCGCAGAGGGCGCGGAACTCGTGCTGCATGGGCACACCCATCGCTCCTCGATCCACCACATTACCGGCAAATCGCATGAAGTGCCGGTGATCGGGGTTGCCGCGGCCAGCGCCGCACAAGGCGGAACGCTGGACGATCCGGCCCGCTACAACCTGTTCCGGATCGAAAAGTCCGGCGAGGAATGGCGCTGCACCATGCGCGAATACGGTTTCCAGCGCCTTGGCGCGGACATCGTCATGCGCATGCAGATGCGGATCTATTGAGCGGGCTCCGACACTACCCATAGACCACGATCGCGTTCAGGCCATGACCTCTGGAAGGCGGCCAGGCAGGTCTCTTTCCAGTTGACGCGCGGCTTCGACACGGGCCGGAATGGCCAATTCCCGCCATACTCCACAGCCTCGGCTGTCAGCAGAAAATTCAACCGCACCAGACATTCAGGGGCCCGTAAAGAGGTCCCAGCATGCATCGGCCGCATGGCGGCCATGCATTAGCTCTTGACATGACAAATAGGGCATAAGAAAAATTGCAAACGTTTGTGCAACTTGCGCAAGCGCTTGCAATTGGGAATTCGACCGCTGTGACCAATCGTGGCAAAACACTCAAGGAGCTCGCAGAGCATCTCGACGTGTCGATCACGACCGTGTCGCGCGCACTGGCCGGCCACCCCCGGATCGCACTCAAGACGCGGCAGCGCGTGGCCGAGGCGGCGCGGCGCTATGGCTATGTGCCCAATGTCGCGGCGCGCCAGCTCGTTTCGGGGCGCAGCGGCTTCGTTGGTCTCGTGCTGCCGGTGCGCGGCCCCAACTTCGTCGATTCTTACATCGGGGAATTCGTGACCGGGCTTGGCGAGGGCCTCGTCGAACATGGCATGGACCTGTTCCTGGCCACCGCCCAGGCCGGCCAGTCCGAATTGTCGGTGCTGCGCCATGTGGTGGATTCGGGCCGCGCCGATGGCGTGGTGCTGCTGCGTATCGCCGAGGTGGACGAGCGCGTCGACTACCTGCTCGAGCGCAATGTGCCCTTCGTGACGCATGGCCGCATCCTCGACCAGAGCAAGCCGGTCAATTGGCTCGATGCCGACGGCGAACTGGCTTTCGCCGAGGCCTTCGACCTGCTCTACGACCTCGGCCACCGCCATTTCGGGCTGGTCAGCATTTCCGAGCCCATGATGTTCCGCCACTTGCGTGAGCGAGGGCTGCGCCGGGCCATCGAGAAGCGCGGCGATGCGTCGGTAAAGCTCGATATCGTCGCTGCCCCGCGCTTCGACCGCGAGGCGACGCTGGCCAGCGTCCGCCAGCTGGTCCATGCCGAAAACCGGCCCTCGGCCATTCTCGGCCTGTTTGACGAGCTGGCTCTCATGGTCATGGAAGAGGCCGGACGCGCGGGCATTTCGGTGCCCAAGGACCTTTCCGTGGTCGGCTTCGACAATATCGGCGCCGCCGCCTATGCGCCGCCTGGCCTCACCACCTTCGAGACCTCGACCCGCATCGCCGGACGCGAGATCGGCGGCATGCTGATCGACGTCATCGAGGGGCGCAACGACGCTCCGCTCAACAAGCTTATCCGCCCCACGCTGGTCGCCCGTGCCAGCCACGGACGGGTCCCAACCACAACGACATAACAAGGGAGAACGACAATGAAGACATCCATCGCCACACTGGCCGGGGCCGCACTGGCCCTGACCCTTTCGGCAGGCGCTGCCAATGCGCAGACCCTGTTCTGGTCGACGCAGGCTGCGCCGGTCGAGGAAACCCAGAAGATGCGCGAGCAGGTCCTCGCCGGCTTCGAGCCGGGCGTCGACTACCAGGCCTCCGAAACCGGCCCGTTCCTGACCCGCCTTGCCGCTGAAATCCAGGCCGGCTCGGGCCAGATCGGCGTCGTCGGCGCGCTCCACGGCGATCTCTCGACCTATGGCGACAGCTTCGTCGATCTCTCCGACATCGACCTCTCCGGCATCTCGGTCAGCGATGCTTTCATGGATCTGGGCAAGCTCGGCACCGACGAGCAGAAATACCTGCCCTGGATGCAGGCAAACTACGTCATGGCCGCCAACAAGCAGGCGCTCGAATACCTGCCCGAAGGCGCCGACCTCAATGCCCTGACCTATGACGACCTGATCGCCTGGTCGCAGGCCATGGCAGAAGCCACCGGCTCGCCCAAGTTCGGCTTCCCCGCCGGCCCGCAGGGCCTCAAGCACCGCTTCTTCCAGGGCTTCCTGCTGCCCTCCTATGCCGGCTCGACCGTGACCAAGTTCCGCTCCGCCGAGGCCGTCGAAGGCTGGACCAAGTTCAAGGAACTCTGGCAGTACACCAACCCGGCCTCGACCAAGTATGCCTTCATGCAGGAGCCTCTGCTGGCTGGAGACGTCTGGGTTGCCTTCGACCACATCGCGCGCCTCGCCGATGCCTTCAACCAGCGTCCGGACGACTTCGTCGCCTTCCCGGCCCCCGCCGGTCCGGCCGGTCGCGGGTTCATGCCGGTGCTGGCAGGTGTCGCCGTGCCGCAAAGCGCGCCCGATATCGACGCTGCCAAGGCAGTCGTCGCCTATATGATGCAGCCCGAAACCCAGGTTGCGACGCTCCTGGCCACCAATTTCTACCCGGTGACCGACGCAGCTCTGCCGGCGGACCTGCCTGAATCGGCAAAGGCTCTTGGCCCGGCGATCAACGCCATGACCACGGCGGACGACGCGCTTCCGGCCCTCTTGCCAGTCGGCCTGGGAGATCTCGGCGGCCAGTTCAACCAGGTCTATACCGACACGTTCGAGCGCATCGTGCTTGGCAACCAGCCGGTCGAAGACGTGCTGAACCAGCAGGCCGATACGCTGCGCGGCCTCATGACCCAGGCCAACGCCCCCTGCTGGCTGCCGGACGCAGCCTCTGAAGGCGCCTGCCCGGTCGACTAGTTCCCTCCCCCGCGACGACCACCCGACGCCACAGGGCGCCGGGTGGTGACCCGATCCCGGAGCAAATCATGCAAGCCAAAGTGCTGCCCTATCTGCTGTTGCTGCCGGCAACGGTCTTCCTCCTCGTCTTTTTCGTCTACCCCTTCGTCGAAATCGCCGTGCTGGCCTTTACCCGTGATGGCGGCTTCTCGCTGCAGCCCATCACCACCATGGCCACGCACTGGAAGTTCGGCTCGGCGCTCGGATGGACCCTGCTGCTGGCGGCAGTTGTCGTGCCGATCCAGCTCGCCATGGCGCTGTCGATGGCGACGATCGTCACCAAGCTGCAAAAGGGCCGCAACGCGATCCTTTATATCTTCTCCATCCCGCTCGGTCTGTCGGACCTAGCAGCGGGTATCGTCTGGCTGGCCATTTTCGAGCAGTCGGGCTTTCTCAATTCCATGCTCCATGGCCTCGGGCTCGTCGACCAGCCGATCCTGTTCCTGGGCTACCAGAATATCTGGATCATTTTCCTCGCTGTCGTGCTGGCCGAAATCTGGCGCGCCACCGCCATCATGATGGTGATCCTGGTTTCCGGCATGGGGCTGATCCCCAAGGAATATTACGAAGCCGGGGAAGTCTTCGGCGCCAGCCCCTGGCAGCGCTTCATCAAGATCACGCTGCCCATGCTGCGACCCAGCCTGCAATCGGCGCTGATCCTGCGCACGCTGGCGGCCTTCGAGGTGTTCGCCGTCGTCACGGCCCTCGGCGGCACCACCCTGCCCGTCCTCATGGGCGAGACCTACAACTGGCAGTTCGCGCTGCAGGACCGCAACGTGGCCTCGGCCTATGCGCTCGTAATCCTGGGCATTTCGATCATCGCCACCCTGTTCTTCTTGCGCGTACTGCGCGTTCCCAAGGGGGCCACGATATGAGCGCCGCCACGACCAATGACAAACCCCAGACGGTGCAGTCGGCGCGCGCCGCCGGGCGCTTCCTGTTCTGGGCCTGCGTCTTCCTCATATGCGCCTGGGTACTGGTGCCCATCTACCTCTTGATGGTCAACGCGCTGTCCTCGCCCACTCAGGTCAGCGGCTTCCCCAAGACCGGCCTGCCCGGCTTCGATTTCTCGTCCCTGCAATTCTTCGCCGGATTTGCCGGCGTTGGGCGGGCGCTCTGGAATTCGGTTGTCGTCGCCGTCCTGACCATGGTGCTTTCCATCGGCATCGGCGCGCCGGCAGGATACGCGCTGTCGCGCTTCGAATTCCCCGGCAAGGAAGTGTTCCGCATGCTGGTGGTGATGACCCGCGCCTTTCCCCTGCCGCTGCTGGCACTGCCGCTGGCCGTCATGTTCATCCGCACCGGGCTCGACGACACCGCGCTGGGCCTGGCGCTGGTGCATACCGTGCTGGCCATTCCCTTTGCCGTGCTCATCACCTTTTCGCTGTTCTCCGGCATTCCACTGGAACTCGAAGAGGCCGCCTGGACGCTGGGTTGCAATCGCTGGCAGGCCTTCCAGAAAGTGGTGCTGCCGCTGGTCCTGCCCGGCATTGCCGCATCGGCCGTCTTCGCCTTCACCATTTCCTGGAACGAGGTCTTTGCCGCGGCGGTCCTCACCATCGAGAACCGGACGCTGCCGGCCTTCCTCATCCAGAACCTCAACGTCTCGCCGTTGCACCTCAAATTCGCCGGTGGCGCTGCGCTCGTCGTGCCCGCCCTCGTCTTCATCTTCGCCGTTCGCAAGTACCTGTTTGCGATGTGGGGCATCGCCAACCGGTAAGGAGCTCATCCATGGCTGAAATTGTTATCAAGAATGTCGCCAAGCGCTTCGGCGGCTTTACCGCCCTGCACTCGATCGACCTGACCATCACCGACCAGGAATTCATGGTCCTGCTCGGCGCCTCGGGCTGCGGCAAGACTACGCTGCTGCGCATCATTGCCGGGCTCGAAACCCCGAGCCAGGGCGAGGTGTGGATCGGCGGCAAGCGCGTTGACCACCTGCCCCCGCGCGAGCGCGGCATCGCCATGGTGTTCCAGAACTACGCGGTCTTCCCCCATTTGACCGTGTTCGAAAACATCGCCTTTGGCTTGCGCATGAAGAAGCTGCCGCAGGCCGAGGTCGAGCGGCGGGTCAACCGCACGGCCGAGCTCATGCATATCGAGCAGCTGCTCAAGCGCTATTCGGGCCAGCTTTCGGGCGGCCAGCGCCAGCGGGTCGCCGTGGCCCGCGCCCTCGCCATGGAGCCGGACGTGATCCTGATGGACGAGCCGCTCTCCAATCTCGATGCGCTGCTGCGCCTCGAAATGCGCGCCGAACTCAAGGGTGTCCTGGCCGACAGCAAGACCACGACGATCTATGTGACCCATGACCAGGTCGAGGCCATGTCGCTGGCCGACCGCATCTCGGTGATGAATGGCGGCAAGATCGTCCAGGCGGCGAGCCCGGTGGAAGTCTATCGCAATCCGGCCGCGCGCTTCGTGGGCAGCTTCATCGGCAATCCGCCGATGAACTTCCTGCCCGCCAGGCGCGGCACCAATGGCCAGTTCCAGGTGGCCGGGCTCGAGATTGCCGGCCCGGCAGCCGGCGACGCGCTCGAATTCGCCATCCGTCCCGAGGACGTCGAACTCGCCCCTGACGGCTTTGCCGCCACCGCGCGCGTCATCGAACCGCTCGGCGCCCACACGCTGGTGACGACGGAAGTGGATGGAAAGCTGTTCCGCGCCGTACTCGACAGCGACCTCAAGGTGGCGCCCGGCGACCAGTTGCGCCTTGCCCCCAAGCCCGACCGCATCCGCTGGTTCGATCCCGAAACCACGCTCGCCGTCTGACCCTTCTTGCCTCTCCCGAAAGTCTCTTCATGACCTCCGACACTGCCGCCCTGCACAGCCTTGCCATCGACGTTCTCAAGGAGAACGACCAGGGCCACTATACGGTCCCGACCAAGGGCCTTTATCCCTTCCAGTGGAACTGGGATTCCTGCCTCACCGCCTTGGGTCAGGCGCATTTCGACGAAGCCCGCGCCTGGCAGGAAATCGAGACGCTGTTCGAGCATCAATGGCCCGACGGCATGGTGCCGCACATCGTCTTTCACGTCTATTCGGACGGTTATTTTCCCGGCCCCAATGTCTGGGACACCAAGCGCCCGACGGCGACATCGGGCATCACCCAGCCGGCGGTGGCGGGCTTTGCGGTCAAGCGCCTCTTCGAACGCGCCAAGGATCGCGCCCTGGCTGAAGAAAAGGCGCGGCTGCTGCTGCCCAAGATCGATAAGTGGCACGACTGGTTCTACCGCTATCGCGACCCCAAGGGCGAAGGGCTGGTCGCCATTCTCCATCCCTGGGAGGCAGGCCGCGACAATTCGGTGGACTGGGACGAGGCCTTCGAACGCGTGCCCACCGAAGGCATAGCGCCCTATACGCGCCGCGACACCCAGCACGCCGACCCGGCGCATCGCCCGACCAAGGCGCAATATGACCGCTATCTCTGGCTGGTGGAAAAATTCCGCTCGCTGGGCTGGGACAATGCCAGGCTGCACGATGCCTCGCCCTTCCAGGTGCTCGATCCCGGCTTCAACGCCATCCTGATCCGCTCCTGCGCCGACCTGGCGGATTTGGCCGATGATCTGGGCGAGACGCACCTTGC
>PJUF01000478.1_pt1 | contig 28359 bp, 27 predicted proteins | sample 1512191 | NCBI WGS metagenome assembly PJUF01 (sample SAMN08177673, study PRJNA422409) | Feces metagenome, whole genome shotgun sequencing project. | isolation source: Chicken feces (3) enriched on wood chips | host: Gallus gallus | place: USA: Madison | collected 2015-01-15 | reverse complement strand
TCTCCTCGAGCGCAAGCCGCGCCAGCTCTCGGGCGGCCAGCGCCAGCGCGTCGCCATCGGCCGTGCCATCGTGCGCCAGCCCAAAGCCTTCCTGTTCGACGAGCCCCTGTCCAACCTCGATGCCGAACTGCGCGTGCAGATGCGTATCGAGATCGCCCGGCTCCACCAGCAGCTGGGCGCCACCATGGTCTACGTCACCCACGACCAGGTCGAGGCCATGACCCTGGCCGACCGCATCGTCGTGTTGCGGGCCGGGCGCATCGAACAGCAGGGCAGCCCGATCGAGCTTTATGACAATCCCGACAACCAGTTCGTGGCCGGCTTCATCGGTTCGCCGCGCATGAACTTTCTGGACGGTCAGGTCACCGCCATCGAGGGCACCGAGATGACCGTTGCGCTCGATGCGTTCGATGCCCCGGGCCTCAAGGTCAGGCGACGCGGCGCGGGTGGCGCAGTCGGTCAGCGGGTCAGCATCGGGGTTCGGCCCGAACATTTTGCCGATGCCGCCCTGGGTGGACCGACGCTGACCGCCAAGGCACAGGTGGTCGAGCAACTGGGCGGCGTGTCCTATGTCTATGCGGTCGGTAAGGACGGCGAGAGCAAGGTCACCATCCAGCAAAAGGGCCATTCCCACATTGCCGATGGCGCGCCGATCACCGTCGGCATCGAATCGGGAACCCTCTTGGCATTCGACGAGAACGGTTTGCGCCTGTGACCTAGGATCGGGGTGGTGGCAGGGAGCCTCTCTCCACCACCGGCATCTCCACCAGGGCCGACGCGGCGATGGACGGACCGAGCAACAGCTCTACCGCCCGGCGCCCCATTTCCTCATGCGGCAGGCCGATCGTGGTCAGGCCCGGTTTGAGATAGGCGGCGATCTCGTCATTGTCGAAAGAGACCACCGCGACATCCTGCGGAACCTTAAGCCCGGCCTCGGCCAAGGCCTGGTAGGCGCCGAAGGCGAGCCGGTCATTGAGGCAGAGCAATGCCCGCGGCCTGCTCGATTTCAGCAGCTTTCGCGTCAGGTCGTAGCCGAAGCTCGGCTCCCAGTTCCAGCAGCTGAGTTCTTCCGCGAAGCTCAGCCCGGCTGTTGCCATGGCGGCGCGCAGACCCTCGAAGCGCCGTGAAATCGCTTCGGAGCGAAAAAGGCCCTGCTCCTGTTGTCCATTATGTCCCAGCAGCACGATGCCCTCCTTGAGCCCGGCGCGCACCAGAAGGTCGACCGCCTTCTGTCCGCCCCGATATTCGTCGGGCAGGACGGACAGGGGGAAGCGGGCACTCGTGCCGTTCAGCATGACCACGGGAATGTTGATGGCCATGTCGGGGACGAACACTTCGCGCGCCCGCATCGCTGCAAAGATCAACCCGTCCACCTGCCGATCAAGTGCCGCCTCGACGGCCTGGATTTCCCTTGCCGGTTCGCCGCCTGTCTCCAGCACCAGCATGACATGCTTGGCCTCGTCGGCCGCCGCGAGGGCGCCGCGGATCAGGCCGCTGGCAAAGCGGGTGGTCGCGACATAGTCGGAGATGAAGGCAATGGAGCGGGACTTGTCCGTGCGCAGGGCGCGCGCCGCTACATTGGGCCGGTAGCCCAGGCTGGCGGCGGCGTCATGCACCCGCTTGTGGGCCTCGGGCGACAGGCGGGTATCCGGCCTGCCGGTCAGGATCATCGAGGCTGCCGTGGTGGAAAGCCCCGCCAGGCGAGCGACATCGGCCAAAGTTACACGCTTTTTCGCCAATGACCTGACACCCCTCCACGGTCGGGTTGCGACCACGGGTCTGGATACCCATGCGTCTCCCGCTTGACAAGTTTGCTGGAGCATAGCATGTGCTAAATGGTTTTAGCAAAGACCTCGGAAAGGGGCTTGGGAGTGGCATTCCATCTGCCGGACTATTGGGTGTGGGACTTCTGGTTCGCCGACGACGGCGAGCGCTACCACCTTTTCTATCTCCACGCCCACAAGGCGCTGAGCAATCCGGACCTGAGGCATCGCAACGCCCGCATCGGGCACGCGACGTCCGCCGACCTCAAGACATGGACCGATCATGGCCGGATCTTCGACGCGGGCGCACTCGGCAGCTTCGATGCGAGTGCGACCTGGACAGGCAGCGTCGTGCGGGCGCCGGATGGCCTCTGGCAGATGTTCTATACCGGCTCGCGCTTTCTCTCGCCCGACAGTAATGCCAATATCGAAACGATCGGCCGCGCCACTTCGACCGATCTTTACCGGTGGGAAAAACAGCCAGGTCCCATCTGCGTAGCCGACGCTGCGCTCTATGAAACCCTGGGCACCTCGACCTGGCCCGAGGAAGCCTGGCGCGACCCATGGGTCTTCTGGCGCGAGGCCGACCAAAGCTGGCACATGCTCATAACAGCACGAAGCAAGGATGGAGCCGAGCCGGATCGCGGGGTCATGGGCCATGCCACCTCGCCCGATCTGAACACTTGGACCGTGCAACCGGCGCTCAGCGCCAGCGGGTCCGGTTTCGCGCATCTTGAAGTGTTCCAGGTCGTCGAGGTCGACGGGCAAAATCATATCGTCTTCTGTTGCGACACCGCCAAGCTCTGTGGCGCCCGGACGGGCCAGACCGGCGGCGTCTGGACCATGCCGATTGGTGACATGCCGGGGCCGGTCGATTTCACCAAGGCCAGGCTCCTGGTCGACGAAAGGCTCTATGCCGGCCGCGTGGCCTGGGATCGACAAGGCCGTCCGCACCTCCTCGCCTTCAATAATGTCAGCGCCGACGGCCAGTTCATGGGTGGCATTTGCGATCCCCTGCCACTGGTGACCGACGCCGACGCCTATCTGGTTCTGGGAACCTGACATGGCCAATACGATAAAGGGCACCGTCCGCCCCGGCTACGAACCGGTTGCCGAAGCTTTCGAAGCCGCCTTTGCCGACAGGCCGCAAATGGGGGCCAGCCTCACCATGCTGGTCGAGGGCGAAACAGCAGTCGATCTCTGGGGTGGCGTTGCCGATGCCCGGAACGGACGAGCATGGGAAAAGGACACGCCCACGACCGTCTTTTCCTGCACCAAGGGCCTCGTCTCCATCCTCGCTGCCCGTCTTGTACAGGAAGGACGGCTCGACTACGACGCCCCGGTCAGCCGGTACTGGCCCGAATTTGCGGCCGCCGGCAAGGAGAGGGTCACGGTAGGCGAAGCTTTGGCGCACCAGGCTGGCCTGTCCGCGCCCCGCGCCGATCTCTCCGAAGACGACATCGTCGACTGGAACCGCGTTGCCGCAATCCTGGCCGCGCAGGAGCCGCTATGGCCGCTCGTTACGGGCTATCAGTATCACGCCCTCACCCACGGCTGGCTGGCCGGCGAAATCATCCGGCGCGTGACCGGCATGTCGGTGGGCGCCTATTTCAGCGACCTCATTACCGCCCCACTGGGCGTCGACGCATGGATTGGCCTGCCCGACAGCGCTGCAGACAGGCCGGCCCATATCCGGGTCAGCCAGCCTCTGGTCGATCTCTGGGCCGAAGAGGCAAGGAAGCCCGAGCCCAACTGGCCTTATAAGGCCATGACGCTTGGTCATGCCCTGCCCGTCGATCTCGTCAGTGAAACCGGCGGCTTCAACAGCCCGCGCATCCGCGCCGCCGAAATTCCGGGCGCCGGCGGTATCGCCACGGCCGAGGCCCTCGCCACTATCTGGTCGGCCACGGTCGTTCCTACGCGCGGCATTCGCCTCATCGACGACGAGGTGACTGCCCAGGCAACGCAAACCCGCAGCCAGGGCATGCCCGTCTTTGGCGGCGACCCTCCCTATTCCCGCTGGGGTTATGGCTTCCAGCTCGATTCCGAAGCACGGCGCTATTTTGGCGAGGGCTGCTTCGGTCATGATGGCGCGGGGGGCCAGGTCGGCTTTGCCGACCCCCATCGCCGGATCGGTTTCGGCTTCGTCACCAATTGGATGATGGGGCCGGAAGACCAGCGCGCAACAGAGATCATTTCGGTCCTGCGCTCGCTTCTGTCCTAACCCCGTTCACGGGCATGAAGGCTATATTGACAGCGCCTTGTGCTCATGCGCTAAATCCATTTAGCAGACGGAAACATCCACTGCATCTTACCCCGGAGGAGGTAGTCGTGAGAAATCAGTCCCGCCACGCGCTTCGCATCGCAGCGCTCGGCCTTTCAGTTGCCGCAACGGCCGGCACCGCAATGGCCGCGCCCAGCTGTGGCACCGACCCTGTCGTGCTCAATTCCTATTTCGAAACTGGCTTCCCGCTGCCCACGCGCTTGGCCGAAGAGTTCACCAAGCAGTTCCCCAATGTCACTTTCGACATCAAGGAAGACCAGTTCGCCAACATGATGGAGAACTCCCCGCGCATCCTGTCGGAAGACAATGCGCCGGACCTGATCCGCGTGCCCTCGATCACCGACTTGGTTGCAAACAACCTTCTGCGCAATCTTGACGAGGACTTCGCCGCCTTGGGCTGGGACCAGTTCCCCGAAGGCCAGCTCGTGCAGCTGCGCGTCGAAGAAGGCGGCCGCCCGCGCGGCACCGGCTCGCTCTACGGCATGGGTCTCAATTATTCGATGACCGGCGTGTTCTACAACAAGGAACTGGCCGCGCAGATCGGCATGACCGAACCCCCGACCACCCTGGCCGAGCTTGACGACGCCATGGCCAAGGCCAAGGAAGCCGGCATCCTACCGATCATGCAGTGGAACAAGGGCACGGCAGGCCTCGCCTTCCCGCTGCAGAACCTGATGGGCGCCTATGGCGCGCCGGAGCCGATCAACGACTGGATCTTCCAGAAGGACGGCGCCACCATCAACACCGAGGACAATCTCGAGGCCGCCGAACATCTCAAGGGTTGGATCGACGCAGGCTACTTCCCGTCCGACGCCAATGCGATCGAATATTTCCAGATGATGAGCCGCTATATCGGGGGAGAAGGCCTATTCATGTTCAACGGCGACTGGGAGTCGGGAAATCTCGACACCAATGCCGCTGATAAGTTCGGCTTCTTCATCATGCCCAGCCTCGAAGAAGGCGGCCGCCACGCGTCCATGTCCTCGCCGCTGACCTATGGCATCGGCGCCAAAGCCGCCAACCCCGAATGCGCCGCCTTCTTCCTCGACTGGGTGGCCCGTAACGAAGAGGCCCGCGCCATCAACGTCGCCGTCGGCGGCTCCAACCCCGGCGGCCCGACCGATCTGGCCATGCCCGCCGTCGAGCCCGGCTCGGTGACCGAGCAGTCCCTGGCTGCCGGCGCGACCCTGGCGCAGGACAATGGCGCCATGGACTTCATCGCCAATGCGACCGGCGCCATCTTTGCCGCCGGCTGGACGCCGGAACTGCAGAAGATGGTCGGCGGGCAGCAGGATGCGGCCGGCCTGCTCGAGGCCGTGCAGCGCGAATACGAGACCCAGCTCAGCCGCTGAGCCCTCGATCCCGCTGCGCGAAAAGCCTGAATGAAGGTAAGTCTCCCATGACCTCACAATCCGCCGCGCAGCGGCAAGATAAGCGGCTCCCCCCGGCAAGGGGGAGCCGCAAGGCCACTCGAACCGCTTGGCTGTTCATTGCGCCGGCCGCCATCGCCTATGCCGCCTTCGTGCTCGTGCCGCTGGCCATGAGCTTCTATTATTCATTCCTGCGCTGGGATGGCATTGGCGAGGCCCGCTTTCACGGGGTCACCAACTACATCACCGTCCTGACCGACCCCAAGCTGCTCCAGATCATCGGCAACGCGTTCCAGCTCGTCGCCTATTTTACCATCATCCCGGTGGTCCTCGGCCTTGCCGTCGCCTCCGTCATTCGCGGCCACATGGCCGGCGCCTTCGGCACCGCGACCCGCACCATTCTCTTTCTGCCCCAGGTCATCCCGCTGGTCGCCGCCGGTATAGCCTGGAGCTGGATGTTCGCCTCGACCGGCGTGGTCAACCAGGGCCTGCGCGCCATCGGACTTTCGGACTGGGCGAGGGGCTGGTTGGGCGACTTCGTCTGGGCCCTGCCCGCTGTCGGCATGATCGGCGCCTGGGTGCTGCTGGGCCTTTGCACCATGCTCCTGGTCACCGGGATCACCAAGATCGACCCAAGCCTCTATGAAGCGGCACGGCTCGACGGCGCGCGGCCTTGGCACGAATTCCGCTATATCACCCTGCCCGGCCTGCGCCAGGAAATCGCGGTCTGCGTAACGCTGACCGTCATCTCGGCGCTGGCGAGCTTCGACATCGTCTATATCTCGACGCTCGGTGGTCCGGGCATCACCACGACCGTGCCGGGGCTAGAAATCTATCGCCTCGCCTTTGCTCATCGCCAGGTCGGGCTCGCCTCGGCGCTCGCCATCGTTCTCATGGTGCTGGTGCTGATTTCCATCGCCCCCGTCCAGTGGTTCGCGCGGGAAAAGAAATGAAGACCGCTCTTCCCAACACCATAGTCGCCCGCGGGCTGATCATCCTCCTGATGATCGTCACCCTGCTGCCGTTCCTCGCCATGTTTTCGGCCGCGCTGGCGCCGCAAGGCACATATCCCAATGGGCTTCAATGGCCCACCGATCCGCAATGGGGCAATTTCGTTCGTGCCTTCGAAGTCTCGCGCATGGACCAGTTGCTGCTCTCGAGCGTGCTTATCGTGCTCGGCGTCGTGCCGATCTCGGTGCTGATCGCCACCATGGCGGGCTACGGCCTCGCCAAGCTCACCACCAACAAATACAAGTGGCTCTACCTGCTCTTCGTCTTCGGCCTGACGCTGCCCTTCGAGGCCGTCATCACCCCGCTCTACTACGAAGTGCGCGCCCTGGGCCTTCTTAACACGCGCTTTGCGATCATCCTGCCGCTGATCGGGCTCTACATGCCCTTCGGCGTTTACTGGATGCGCGCCCACTTCCTCAATGTGCCGCATGACCTGACCGAGGCGGCCCAACTCGATGGGGCGACGCGCTGGAAGGAATTCTGGATGGTGCAGGTGCCCCTGGCACGCCCGGCGATCATGTCGCTCACAATCCTGCTCTTCCTCTGGACTTGGAACCAGTTCCTGCTGCCCGTCGTCCTGGTGCAGGACCCGATGCAGCGCACCATGGCCGGTGCCCTGGGCGCTTTCCAGGGCCAGTGGGGCACGGACATTCCCCTCCTCTGCGCCGGCGCGCTGCTGATCCTCGCGCCCACGATCGCTCTCTTCCTTCTCTTCCAGCGCCAGTTCGTCGCCGCCCTCATGCAGGGCGCGGTCAAGGGCTAACAGGAGTTCCCGAAATGGCAGGGTTGACCCTCCGTTCCGTTCACAAAAACTATGGCGACGTGCCTGTGATCAAGGGCGTCGACCTCGACATCGCCCATGGCGAATTCGTCGTCTTTGTCGGCCCCTCGGGCTGCGGCAAGTCCACGCTGCTGCGCATGATCGCCGGCCTCGAGGACATTACCGGTGGCGAGATCTCAATCGGCGACCGTGTGGTCAACGATGTCGAGCCACGCGATCGCGGCGTTGCCATGGTCTTTCAGTCCTATGCGCTTTATCCGCACATGACCGTCTACGACAATGTCGGCTTCGGGCTGAAATTGGCTGGCACGCCCAAGGCGGTTCGAGACCAGAAAATTCGCGAAGCGGCCAGGGTGCTGCAGATGGAGCATCTGCTGGATCGCCGCCCGGCGCAGCTCTCGGGCGGGCAACGCCAGCGAGTGGCAATCGGTCGTGCCATCGTGCGCCAGCCTGACGTGTTCCTCTTCGACGAGCCGCTCAGCAATCTGGACGCCGCCCTGCGTGGCGACATGCGCATGGAGCTGGCGCGGCTCCACCATGACCTTGGTGCGACCATGATCTACGTGACCCACGATCAGGTCGAGGCGATGACCCTAGCCGACAAGATCGTCGTGCTCGATGGCGGCGTCGTGCAGCAGGTCGGCAGCCCGCTCGAGCTCTATAACAACCCGGCCAATCTCTTCGTCGCCGGCTTTATCGGCTCGCCGCGGATCAACCTCCTCGACGCGACCGTCGTATCTACCAGTGGCAACCTGGCCCAGCTGACGACTGGCGACGCCAGGATCGAGGTCCAGGCGCCGCTCACCCCCGGCCAAGATATCACCCTGGGAATTCGGCCGCACATGCTTGGCGTAAGCGCCGATGGACCACTGTCAGGCACCGTGCAGCTGATCGAGCGCCTCGGCAACGAAACCATCATCCGTCTCGAGCGCGCGGGCAGCGACATCACTGCCGCCCTGCCCGGACAGGTGACGCTCGAGATCGGACAGTCCGTCGCCCTCGATTTCTCCAGGACCGACTGCCTTCTGTTCGACGCGCAGGGCGCACGAATCTAGCGCCCGTAGCAACGGTCATTGCAGCTTGAGCATTGCGCTGCCGCCGCTATCCCGGCCGCTGGGCAAGTACTTTTCCTGCTTTCCGCATCACCGCGTTAGCGCTCATGGCACACGCGGAACGCGCAAACTCACATCCGGGTGAAATGCGAAACATCAAACCGCATTCCCTACCAAGAAGGCAAAATCATATACTCGACTAGTTCACTCGACATAGTTGAATATCGTTGGGCGCTCACAGCAGCGCTGCAACCAACGAGAGGTCGAGATGAGCGATCAACCCCGGAAAATACGCCTTGGCGCCTTCATCATGGCGACGGGTCATCATGTCGCCGCCTGGCGACATCCCAAGGCCGAGGCCACTGCCGGCCACAATATCGACCACTATCGTGAGCTGGCACAGACGGCCGAGCGCGGGCTCTTCGACCTCGTCTTCGTGGCCGATAGCCCGGCTGGTTGGGACGGCGACCGCGACCCCGAAATCCGCGCCCGCGTCAGCCACTCGGCCCATTTCGAACCGGTGACGCTCTGGTCGGCGCTCTCCCAGGTAACCGAAAAGATCGGCTTCGTCGCCACAGCCTCCACCACCTACGAAGACCCATATCTCCTCGCCCGCAAGTTCGCCTCGCTCGATCACATCAGCAAGGGCCGCGCCGCCTGGAACGTCGTGACCACGGCGGCCGACGTGTCCAAGAACTTCTCCATTCCCGGCCATCCCGCCCATGCCGACCGTTACCAGCGTGCCCAAGAAGTGGTCGACCTCGTGCTCGACCTCTGGGACAGCTACGAAGACGACGCGCTGGTGATCGACAAGGAAAGCGGCATCTTCCTCGATCCGGCCAAGGTGCATCAGGTCAATCACCATGGCCAGTTCTTCGACGTAGCCGGGCCGCTCAACGTCGCCCGTTCACCCCAGGGCCGGCCCGTCGTGGTCCAGGCCGGTGCGTCCGAAGCAGGGCGCGACCTTGCCGCCCGCACAGCCGAGGTGATCTTCACCGCCAACCAGACACTGGCGGCAGGCCAGGAATTCTATGCCGACATCAAGGGACGTCTCGCCAAATATGGTCGTCGGCCCGACCAGTTGCTGATCATGCCGGGCATTTTCCCCGTTCTCGGAGGCACCGAGGCCCAAGCGCATGAAAACTACGAGTTCATCCAGTCCCTGGTCCATCCGACCATCGCCTGGGCCATTCTCAAGCAGTATTATGTCGGGGTCGATCTCTCGGGCTATTCGCTGGACGACGTGGCGCCGCCGCTTCCGGGCAATACCGAGCTCAACAAGAGCCGCCTCAAGCTCGTCTCCGATCTTGCCAGCACCGGCCTGACCCTGCGCCAGCTTTACCTGTCGCTGGCCACCGCCCGTGGCCACCGCACCGTCGTGGGCACGCCCGAGCAGATCGCCGACGCCATCGAGGTCTGGTTCAGCAATGGCGCGGCCGATGGCTTCAACATCATGCCCCCGATCCTGCCTACCGGCCTCACCGACTTTGTCGAGCAGGTCGTGCCGATCCTGCAGCAACGCGGCCTGTTCCGCACCCAATACGAAGGCGCCACCCTGCGCGAAAACCTGGGCCTCGAACGGCCGGTAAACCGCCTCGTCGCCCGCGCCAACCAGCATCAGCGGAGTGCATGATGAGCCAGCTTTCCATCGTCGGCTTTGCCGGCTCCTCCTCCCTGCCGTCGCGCACCCGAAGCCTGGTCGAAGCCGTGGTCTCGCAAACGGCTGACCGTGTTGGCGCCTCAACAACCATCTATGACCTGGTCGACATCCACCCCTCGCTGGGTGCGACCCTCGATCCCCGCGAGGCGCCGCCAGACCTGGTGCAGTTGATCGAGAACATCACCAATGCCGATGCGCTCGTCGTCGGGTCTCCTGTCTACAAGGGCACCTATACCGGCCTGTTCAAGCATCTGTTCGATCTCATCGATCCAAAGGCGCTCAAGGACAAGCCGGTCGTGCTGACCGCGACCGGCGGCAGCGAGCGCCATGCCCTGGTGGTCGACCACGGTCTGCGCCCGCTCTTTGCGTTCTTTTCCGCCGACATCCTCTCGACCGGCATCTACGCCACCGAGCCGGACTTCACCGACTATGTCCCGTCCAGCACCAACCTCAAGGCGCGCCTCGAACGCGTCGTCGACGAATTGAGCTGGCGCCTTGCCGCGGCCCGCAATGCCGACCTTCTGGCGCAAAGCGCCTGACCCATCCCATCGGAGACTTTCATGACCAACCGCAGACAGATCCTGCAACTCTTCGCCGCCGGTGCGGCCGCCATGGCCCTGCCAACCTCCGCAAGGGCTCAGGACACCGCCACCCAATTCCGCATCGGCTGGCAGAAGGGCGGCGTCTTCGCCCTCGCCAAGAATAGCGGCGCCATCGAAAAGCGCCTTGCCCCGCGCGGCATCACCGTCACCTGGGCTGAGTTCACCTCCGGTCCGCCGCTGCTCGAAGCCTTGGGCGCCAATGCCATCGACTTCGGCTCGACCGGCGACGTGCCGCCGCTCTTTGCCCAGGCAGCGGGCGGCGACCTCGTCTATGTCGCGGCGACTCCCGGAAGCCTCGATGGCTCGGCTATCCTCGTCAAGCAGGATAGCCCTATCCAGACCATCGCCGATCTCAAGGGTAAGAAGGTCGCCTTCAAGCGCGGCTCGAGCGCCCATAATTTCACCGTCAAGGCGCTCCGCACCGCCGACCTGACGCTGGACGACATTACCCCGCTCGATCTCGGGCCGCCCGATGCGGCACCGGCATTTGCCAACAACCAGATCGATGCCTGGGTCATCTGGGATCCCTATTACGCGCTCGCCGCGCAGGAGCCGGACACCCGTGTTCTCGCCACCACCGAAGGCATTGTCGACGCCTATGGCTTCTACCAGGCCAATGGCACCTACGCCGCTCAAAACCCCACCATCGTCGCTGAAGTGCTCGACGAGTTGCGGCTGGTCGGCGAGGCCGCCCAGAACGATCTCGATGCCACGGCCGAGGCCATCTCTGCTTCCAACGGCGTGCCGGTACCCATCACCCGCATCACCTTGGGCCGCAAGGGCGCCAATCTCGGCGCCATCCTGCCGCTCAACGACGAGATCATCGCCTACCAGCAGGCGCTGGCGGACGAGTTCTACAGCCTCAAGATCATCCCGCGCGAACTGACGGTCCGCGACATCGTCTGGTACCCGCCCACGCTCTGACAATCCCGACGGGCCGGCCTGATGCCGGCCCGCTTCCCTGCTCTGACCGGAGGCCGAACATGACCCTCGCTGCTGAACTCGGTAAGCCCATCACCATTGCCAAGGTGCCCTCGACACCCAGACGGGCGACAGGATTTGCAATCGCGCCCGCGACGCTCCTGCCCCTGCTCCTGCCCTTGGCCATCGTCCTGCTCTGGCAGGCAGCCTCCTCGTTCGGCTGGATTACCAACCGGCTGATGCCGGCTCCGATCCAGGTGGTCTCAGCTTTCTGGGAACGGCTCATCAACGGCGAGCTCGCCGTCAATATTCAGGCGAGCGCCATCCGCGCCATTTCCGGCCTCCTCGTCGGGGGCTCCATCGGTTTCCTGCTTGGCCTCGCCAATGGCGTTTCCCGTCTCAGCCACGCTCTGACCGACACGACCCTCCAGATGCTGCGCACCATTCCCAATCTGGCGCTGATCCCGCTGGTCATCCTCTGGTTCGGCATCGGCGAGGAAGCCAAGCTGTTCTTGACCGCGCTCGGCGTCTTCTTCCCGATCTATCTCAACACCCTGCACGGCGTGCGCAATGTCGATCCGCAGCTCATCGAGATGGGTCGCGTCTATGGAATGAGCGGCTGGACACTTTTCCGCAAGGTCATCTTCCCCGGCGCCCTGCCATCCATCTTCGTCGGTCTGCGCTTCTCGCTCGGCATCATGTGGCTGACGCTGATTGTTGCAGAAACCATGGCAGCGTCTTCCGGCATCGGCCACATGGCCAATTCTGCCCGCGAATTCATGATGACGGACGTCGTGATCCTGGCGCTCGTGATCTACGCGCTGCTCGGCAAGCTTGCCGACGTCATCGCGCTGACCCTCGAGCGGCTGACCCTCTCCTGGAACCCCGCCTACCAGAAACCCGTCAAAGGCTGATCGCCATGAGCACCTCCATTCGCACAAGAACCGCCTGGGGCCGCGAAATCGAGCCCGAATACCCAGCTCATGCGCCACGCCAGCGCATCGCAGAGCGGGGAGTGGGTATTCGCATCGAAGGCCTCAGCAAGTCCTTCGGCGACGTGCCGGTGCTGCGCGATCTCGATCTCGAAGTTCCCGCAGGTCAGTTCCTCGCCATTGTCGGCAAGAGCGGTTGCGGCAAGAGCACGCTTCTCCGCCTGCTGGTTGGGCTCGATAAACCCACATCCGGAACGATCCGCTTTATCGGTCCGGACGGGGCGGACACCGGGCCGAACGCCCGCATTGTGTTTCAGGAGCCGCGCCTGCTGCCCTGGGCCAGCGTTGTCGACAATGTCGTGGTCGGCCTCGGCGAGGGGGTATCGAAGCGCGAGGCACGCGATCTCGCCGAGGCGGCGCTGGCTGAAGTGCAACTGGGTGAAAAGGCCGGCGAATGGCCTTCCCGCCTCTCCGGCGGCCAGCGCCAGCGCGCAGCGCTGGCCAGGGCCCTTGTCAGCCAGCCGAGCTTCCTCGCGCTTGACGAACCGCTGGGCGCCCTCGATGCGCTCACCAGGATCACCATGCAGGGCCTGGTCGAGCGGGTCTGGCAGGAACAGGGCTTCACTGCGCTCTTCGTCACCCATGACGTAACTGAAGCCGTCGCTCTGGCCGATCGCGTCATCGTTCTCGACGAGGGCAGGATCGCCCTCGACATCACCATAAACCACGACCGCCCGCGAGCCCGCGGCGCCGCCCATCTCGCCGAGATCGAAGGCCGCCTGCTCAAGGGCATCTTCAGCTAGGAGGCAGGAATGGTCACCTTTTTCGGGATTCTCGAGCCTTTGCTTGGCAAAGCGCATGGTAGCGAAGAGGCGCCACGCAAGCGCTCCTTCTTTGGCGATCCGGTTGATCCGGCGGCCGTGCCGCCGGCCGAGGCGGATGCACTCTACCTGTCTGGCAAACGCCCCGACCCGCCCGAACACAGGCCTGCACAAACACGGGCTGAGCGGGTTGTCGATTAAGTTGCTCGACATTATCAACGTATCCGGAGCCGCCGATGCGCGTTCCGGATATGGAGACGAGCAGGTGCTGACAAAGAGGGGCAAATACGGACTGAAAGCCCTGGCGGCGCTGGCGGAGCTTGCGCCGGGCCAGTTGGTCTTTGTGGGCACCATTGCCGAGTCCAACAACATTCCCAAGACCTTCCTCGACGCTATCCTGGGCGAGTTGCGCAACGCGGGTTTCGTGCAGAGCCGCAAGGGCAAGTCCGGCGGCTACGCTCTCGCCCGCCCCGCCGAGGAGATCATGGTGGGCCATGTCGTGCGCGTCCTCGACGGGCCATTGGCACCCATCCCCTGTGCCAGCAAGACGCGCTACGAGCCGTGTCGGGACTGCGACGTCGAAACCTGCAAACTGCGGCACCTGATGCTCGAGGTGCGCAATGCCATGGCGGACATCCTCGACAATACCAGCCTGGCGCAAATGCGCAGCGGCACCAGCGCAGCACTGGTCAACGATCAGCTTTCGGCGTGACGAGGAGGCACAGATGACACGACCTGGACGGCCATCCGTGACCATTATCGGCGGCGGCGCCAGCGGCGTTCTGCTGGCGGCCCATCTTCTGCGCGACCCCGAAACCGATATCCGCGTAACCCTGCTCGAACGTCGCGGCCAGTTCGGCCAGGGGCTGGCTTATTCGGCGCGCCTGCGGGACCACAAGGTCAACGTACCGGCGCGTGGCATGAGCGCCTTTGCCGACGATCCCGATCATTTCTGGCGCTGGTTGCAGGAGAGAAATTATCCCGCGCCCGAGGGTTCCTGGCTCTTCGTGCCGCGCCGCCTTTATGGGACCTATCTTGAACATGTCCTGGCCGAGGCGGGCCGGTCGCGCCCGGGACGACTGGTCGTTCTCGCCGAGGAGGCCATGGCCGTCCGGCAGACGCCGCAGGGCGTCGAAACCATGCTCGCCAATGGCACAAGCATCGTCAGCCACCATGCCGTGCTCGCTGTCGGCCACGAAACCCAGCCCTCGCGGGGGCGCGGCATTGCCGTCCGTGTCGGTTCGGACCAGGACACGCCGCTCGATATAGACGCGCCAGTCATCATTCTCGGCTCGGGGCTCAGCATGGTCGATGCCTGGCTGACATTGTCGGAAACCGACCATCGCGGCCAGATCCTTGTCGTGTCCCGCAATGGTCTGCTGCCCAATGGGCACCGCGACGTCCCGCCCCTGTCCATCGACGCGGCAGACGTGCCCCTCGGCACCAACCTGCCCTATTTTCTTAAGTGGTTCCGCGGCCTCATCGCCGAGACGGAAGCCAAAGGCGGCAACTGGCGCAGTGTCATCGATGGCTTGCGCCCGTTCAACCAGCGCATCTGGCAAAGTTGGACCCGAGACACCAAACGTCAGGCGCTCCGCCACCTGCGGCCTTGGTGGAACATCCACCGCCACCGCCTGCCGCCGGAGTTGCACGAACGGCTGAGCGCCGCAGTCTCGGCCGGTCGCGTCGAGCTCCTCGCCGCTGAATTCCTGGGCATCGAACGCCAGGGCGACGGTGTCCGCGCCACCATCCGCCCGCGCGGGGGCACGAAGCGCAAGAATCTCGACGTCGCCCGCGTTTACGACTGCGGCGGCGTGACGGTCGACGTGAAAGCCAGTTCCAATCCGGTGATCCGCGACCTGATCGCCACCGGCACCGGCCGCCCCGATCCGCTGCATATAGGACTGGACGTAGACGGGCACTGCTGCGTCATCGACGCCAATGGCCAGCCCTCACCCCACCTCCTCGCCGTCGGCCCTCTGACCCGCGGCCGCTTCTTCGAAATCGAGGCCGTCCCCGACATCCGTCGTCAATGCGACGATATCGCCCAACGCCTCATCGCCGCCGGCTGACCGGTGGGAGAGATCTAGGGTAGATAGCTCTAGAAGCTATCACGGCTTCAGCACCGCGATCACCTCCGACTCGAGCGGAGCGACCTCGACACATTAGCAAACTCGTCTAGCTTATACCGAAGTTGGTCCGCCAAGGCTGCGATACCGCGGTCGTTTGGATGAATACCGTCGCTAGTATAGCCCTCGCGAAACTGCACCTGCTCAAATATTTCTTCCCCAGAGAGTACCGCGTCAGCATCGAAGATATGATTAGGCCTGCACTTTACGTATTTCGCGTTGTATTGCCTTCTCAACTCGTCGCCGTGGCCGAATTTTTTAATGGAGCGGTTTGTGGGTGCCCAGGTCCGGCTTAAAACGCTCACACCTGCCGCTTCCAAAGCAGCCAAGTTTTGATTATGCAGTTGTTCAAGGCTCGCCACGCTGCTCCTGAAGCCTTTGCGGGCATCGTTGGGCGAACCGAGTGGGACAATCGCCATATCGCCGAGTACGTCGTCCTCGATGGCGTCAGCGACATGTTGGGCAATGCGCACGCTGGTTGCACCGCTCCAAGCCAGGTTTAGCGTTTCCCAAGCGACCGTTCCATCGCCGGTAGCTTGGGAGGCAACGAAGGCTGCGTCAGCTCCGGGCAAGAGAACATCACGGCCTTCTGCATTGTCGATGCTGTCGCCAAAAACAAGGCAGGTACGAACGGAGTGTCGCGTTCTGTATTCCACGCCTACGATGATGGAGGTCGCTTTGGCTTCGATGTCGGGAAGAAAACCTGTCAGGTGGTCGCCCGCCGAATGCTGGTACAATCGAGGCCTGGTCGAATGCCCTGCCCAATGGGCGATAAGTCTGGAGCCACCCCGGGCCCCTATCAATCTCAACCCCCGCGCATCTGGGCAGAAAGCAGAGACGAAAATGACGCTGGCCTCACCGTCCGGCACAGGCATCCAGTCGGATTTGATCATCCTTCTGCGCCGCTCGCCGGCGGCAGGCGGCAGCGAAGCCTTCGGGCTTCCGCCTAAAGTACCCACAGTCCAACCGTGACAAGTGCTGATCTGCTCGACTGCATTGCCGGACGAAAGCGCGAACTTGTCTATGCGTGCAGCTCGTAAGGACCCGTGTCCGAAAATGATGCGCACTTCAGTGGCCGGCCTCGCCAACGATATCGCAGCCCGGAATGTGACTGGCCCCGCCACTTTCAGTCCATATTCCATGCGGCCGGCATACCCAGCTATTGCTGTTCCGGTTTCCTCTGCGCTGGGGTTGAGGAAAGGCAGAGCCACGAGGGAAGCGGTTCTTGCCAGAAATTGACGTCTCTTCATCCCTGCATGCAACCCTCGGCCTAGTCAGCCTTTCAAAGCCGACCATGTCACCAAAGGTTTGTATATCGGCTAGGCCGGGGCGGCCACAATGGATTTTGAACGCACAAACCGTTTGCCAATGTCTAGGGCAGGCCGCTCTACAAGCAGCCGAGATACAAATGAGATGATCCCCGAAATAAGGCCGGTGAGCGGGATATTCATGATGGGACCCATGGAAGGGAAAAGGTGAAATAGCATCCGCTGGACGGGGAATGCATAGATATAGAGACCAAACGAAATATCTGTGTCCTTCAGGAATTGCTGTGAGCCTGGGGGAGTTCGGAATCCCAGGCAGAGCACAAGATAGCCCGCGATCAACGCGATGCCCAACTGGTCGAAGAACGATGCCCGCACACCCATCGTGAAATACAGCGCAGCCATGACCAGCCCAGCCGCCAGATATCGCCATCGCACGACAATTCTGTTGCGATACTGAAACGCAGCAACACCCAGGACGAAGCTGAGCGAAAGGCGCAGCAAATCCGAGATGCTGTCCGCAAACTCGTATTGCCTAAGCGCCTGTCCACCTATGGTCCACCACACTGCTTGCACAACAGTAAAAACCGCAAGGGAGATTACAAACAATCTGGCGTGGCTGAACAAGCCAAGTACTCCGGCCAAGCCCAGCCCAATATAGAACAATAGCTCGTGCCGGATTTTCCATAGCGACCCGTTCGCGGTGTTCTAGTAAGAATTGTCTGAAAATACGCCCGGCGGGCTCCATTGCATTGAGATAGGGACCAAGTTGCGTGGCACCCAGGTCCAGCTCTCCGCCATTGAAAAATACACGGCGGGCGAGTCACCCAAGCCTATCAATGAGAGACAAAAGGTATCCAGCGAACCAGCTTGCACCTGGCGAACGACGACACATGCCGGACCCGTGCTACGGAAGGAATGTCCAAGCTTGCGTGGAACGCTCAACTCACCCTCGAATGCGCGGGGAGTTTGATTATGAATGCATTGCCGAAACGCCTGCCAAGTCCTGACCTCTCTTATCGTGATCCGGACGTCGGCGACATCGGCGCCGTCCCGGGTCGAATTCGACCAAGGGAGCGGCACCGGTAATTTGGGCTTGTCGGCAGCATGTGCTCACTCGACGGCTCCTGAGCAGTCGCGCCGGAAATCTGCCGAATGCCTGATCGTCGGACCGGCTTCTATGGATCGATCAGGTCGAGGAGTGCTCGCACACCGATCCGGTAGCCTTTTGCGCCCAGGCCGGCGATGACGGCGTCGGCCCGCATGGAGACGTAGGAGCGGTGGTAGATCGGCTCGCGCTTATGGATGTTGGAGATGTGGAACTCGATCACTGGCCCTTCGAACATCTTGAGCGCGTCGAGCAATGCCAGCGAGGTAAAGGTGAAGGCGGCCGGATTGATGAGAATGCCCGCGCCCTCGTCGATCGCCTCGTGCACGAGGTTGATCAGCGTCTCCTCGCTGTTCGTCTGGCGGAACACGACGGGGCGCTCCCCCGCCGCCTCGCGGCACACGGTCTCCACTTCGGCCAGGGTCGTTGTCCCGTAGATATGCGGCTCCCGCTTGCCCAGCCGGTTGAGATTGGGACCATTGAGAACATAGATCGGCTTCATAACCCTGCTCCCCCGGGCACGTAGCCGAACATCTTGGGCAGCCACAGCACCGTCTCCGGAACGAAGGTGAAGAGGATGAGGGCCCCGATCAATGTCCAGAGGAAAGGCAGGACATCACCGATAATGTGCTTCATCGGTGATCCCGATATTCGCGTCATGATGAAGAGCAGGAGGCCATAAGGCGGCGTGATCAGCCCGAGCATGATATTGACCACCGCCACGACGCCGAAATGCACCATGTCGATCCCCAGGGCCTGAGCGGTGGGGATAAGCACCGGCACGATGACAAGGAGAATTGTCGTGCCTTCCAGGACGCATCCGAGAACGAGCAGGATGATGTTGACGATGATCAGGAACGTTACCGCATCGAGGTCCCACGAGATCAGGATCGCGCTGATGGTGCGCGGAATGTTCTCGACGGTCACCACGTAGTTGAAGACCAGAGCGCCGGCGATGAGCATGCCGATGGACGCTGTCGTCTTGGCGCTTGTCAGCACCGAGCGATAGAGGTCCGGCGCCTTGACGGCACGATAGATCACGGCCGAGACCAGCAGCGCATAAGCCGCCGCTACCGCTGCCGCCTCGGTGGGCGTGGTGATGCCGCCATAGATGCCGTACATCAGGACCACCGGCATCATCAGCACTGGCAGCGCCTCCCAGGTCATGCGCGGCAGCTGGCGCAGCGGCACGGGCGGCTCGACGGGGAAGTTTTTTACCCGGGCGGTGATGGCGATCTGCACCATCATGAAGGCGGACATCAGCAAGCCCGGAATCACGCCGCCCAGGAACAGGTAACCAATGGAGGTGTCGGCGACGAGGGCATAGAGAACCATTGGGATCGACGGAGGGATGATCGGCCCGATCACCGCGGTCACGGCAGTCAGCGCAGCGGCATAGGACGGGGTGTACTTATTGTCCTTGGTCATCATGTGCTGCATCATCTTGCCCGAGCCGGCAGCGTCGGCCACGGCCGAGCCGCTCATGCCGGCAAAGACGATCGACTGCAGCACGTTGACCTGTGCCAGCCCGCCCCGGAACCGGCCCACCAGCGCATCGCACCACTTGAGCAAACGGTCCGACAGCGTGCCCGAATTCATGATTTCGGCAGCGAGGATAAACAGCGGCACGGCCAGCATGATGTAGTTGGAATACATGCCGTTGAGGAACTGCTCGGCCACGATGCCCGGATCCTGGCCCTTCATCAGCAGATACAGTACCGATCCGCAGATCATCGCCAGTCCCATTGGCAGGCCCAGAAAGGCCAGGACGGTGATCAGTCCAAGTGCGAGACTGAAAGCGAGGGAAATGGTGGTCATACGCCCGAACTCACCTTGGAATAGTCGAAATCTTCCGAGCCCTTACCCCACACCGCCTGCCAGGCGAGGTAGAGCTGGCGCACGATCATGGCGACCGCGAAGATGCCGTAGATGGAATAGAGGTAGTCGAAGCGAATCTTGAGATAGGCCGTCCGTTCAACTTTCATAAACAGGATGTAGTCAATGACTGCCGGCAGCGAGAGGGCGAACAGCACGACGAGGGTTAGGCTGGAGGCCAGCACCATGGCGCGGCGCAGGCGCGGGCCGGCGGCGCCGTATAGGATGTCGAAGCGGATCTCCTCGCTGTCGCGCACCACGAATGCGGTGCCGAACAGCACCATCCACAGCCACATCACTACGCTGATCTCATGGGTCCAGCCAATGGGCAGGTTGAGCAGATAGCGGAAGACGATCTGGATGATGAAGACCACGAACATCGTCGCCAGCATCGCGGCAAGCAGGTTCTCGGCACGGGCATAGAGCCAGCTGCCGGTTCGGCGCAGATTGGGGGACATGTGACACACTCCAGAGGCGCGGGCAGGAACCTGCAGGTCGACCGCAGAGAAAAGGCGGCGTCGCATGACGCCGCCCCGTGGATAATGGCTTAGAGCGCGTTGATGCGGTCGACCACGCCTTCGGGCCAGTCATTGGCCAGGTCGGACTCGAGATACTTCTGCTGCGCGAAGGTCCGGAAGGCATCGAGGTCAGGCTCGTAGACATCGAGCCCCGCCGCCTTGAAGCGCTCGGCGAGCTCGGTCTCACGGGCCAGATGAGCCTCCTGGCTGAAGTCGATGGCGACATCGGCAGCAGCCTGGAAGGCCTCCTGCTGTTCGGGCGACATGGCGTCCCAGCTGGCCTTGTTGATCACGAGGAGATCGAAGCCCACCAGATGCGAAGTCAGCACGATCTGCTTCATCACTTCGTAGAACTTCATGTTCTCGACATTGGGGAGCGGATTGTCTTGGCCATCGATCGCGCCGGTCTGCAGGCCGGTATAGACTTCGGCATAGGCCATCGGGGTCGGGTTGGCGCCGATGGCCGTACCCAGGAACTGCCAGGCATCGCCGCCGGGCATGCGCAGCTTGATGCCGGCCATATCCTGGGGTGTATTGATCTTCTTGTCGTTGATCAGACCCACCTGGCGTGCGCCGAAATAGGTCGGGCCCAGGATATGCAGGCCCAACTGCTCTTCAGCCATCTGCTTGAACTCGGCGCCGACTTCGCTGTCAAAGAAGGTCCGCAGATGCGCCGCGTCACGGAAGAGATAGGCTGAGGTCAGCACCGACCAGGCCGGAATCTGGTTGGAAATGTCCTGCGGGGCGATATTGCCCATCTCGAGATTGCCGCGCTGCAGGGCCACCAGTTCAGTGCCCTGCTTGAACAGGTTACCGCCCAGATACGGCTCGATGGTTGCGATATCGGCTACCTGCGAAGAGAGCAGGTCAACCATTTCGGCGCGGATATCCTGTTCGGAAAACACTGCCGAAAAGCGCAGTGTGGGCTTGTCCTGCGCCATGGCCGGCATTGCGGTGGCGAGCAGAAGGCCGCCCAGGATCAGCGCACGGCGCGAAAGCGAAAAAGTCATTTGAATGTTCCTCCCATGGAGCCTTGGCGCCCCGATGTTCCGTCGCAACGGCCCACGCCTTGCAACACCTCCACCGGAGACCTCCCGTCCCGGCCAGATGTCACTTTGTACGAACTAGTACGTTCATGTCAACAGCCGGAAAGTGATCTTTTCCGATGCCTTTCAATTTGTCCGTAGAAAGAGTATATATCTGACATTTCTATTTTCACCAGATATGATTTCATGACCGAGCGCATCGAGGCATACGAGACCACTATCAGCGAGACGACCTATCAGCGCCTGCGCGCCGATATCATCGCCTGCCAACTCCCGCCGGGGCAGAAGCTGCGGCTTGAGCCGCTGCGCGAGCGCTATGGTGCCGGCGTCAGCACATTGCGGGAAATCCTCAATCGCCTGGCCAGCGAAGACCTTGTCGTGGCTGAAGGACAGAAGGGATTTGCCGTGGCGCCCGCGACGCAGGCGGACCTGCGGGAAATCGCTGATCTGCGCCTGCTTCTCGAAAGCCACGCCCTGCGCCTCTCGTTCGAGACGGGCGATCTGGAATGGGAAGGTCGCGTCGTATCAGCCCACCACAAGCTGGCAAGCATGGAAAAACAGCTGCTTGCCGGACAGTCGCGACAGACCACGGAATGGGTGCGCTATGATTTCGAGTTCCACAACGCCCTGATTTCCGCCTGCGGCTCCAAGGCGCTGCTCGACCTGCACGCGGCCATCTTCGACCGCTTCCTGCGCTATCACATGCTGGCTGCGAGTTTTCGCGGTGCCGGGGTCGTCGAGGACCATCACGCACTTTTTGAATTTGCCCTGCAGCGCCACGTCGATGGCGCCCTCGCCATGCTAGCCAGCCACGTCAATCGCGGCGTCGAGCATGTCATGAGCACCGGCCGTCTGTCAGCTCAGGCGTAAACGGCAAAAGTCCTGGCCATTTCAGCGCTATCCGGCGCCACGCCCGCGAAAAGTTCGAAGGCGCGCACCGCCTGAAACACCGCCATGCCCCCGCCCGGCAACACTTTGCAGCCCAGCGCCTGGGCGCGGCGAATGAGCTCGGTTTCGCGCGGAAAATAAATGATGTCTGCGACCCACTGGCTTGGCTTAAGCAAGGCAGGATCGACGGGCATCCCCGGAAGTTTTTCCATGCCGACCGGTGTGGCGTTGACCAGCCCCGATGCCGCGGGCAGAAGATCGCCCAGCGCCTCCGGCCCATATTGGGTCACGCTTATGCCATTGGCCGAGGCCACCCTCTTCGCCAGCTGACCGGCCCGCCGCGCATCGACATCGACGATTGCAAGCCGCTGGACGCCCAGATCTGCCAAGGCCTGCGCCACCGCACCGCCTGCACCACCCGCGCCGACCTGCACCACCGTGTGCATGTCCACCGCGCCCAGCCCGTACCGCATGCTCTCGGCAAAGCCGAAGCAGTCGGTATTGTGCCCATGCCGCCTGTGGCCGTGGAACACCACCGTATTGACGCCGCCGACTCTCTGGGCGCTGGCGCTCAGCTCATCAAGCATCGGCAATATCGCCTGCTTGAAGGGGAAGGTCACATTAACGCCGCGATAGCCCGCAGCGCCGACGCTCTCAAGCATCAGGCCGAGATCGACATCGTCCAGGCCCAGCACATCGAAATCGATGAGGTCATAACGATAGGCGAGCCCCAGGCGCCTGCCCTCATGCTCATGCATGATCGGGGTCAGCGATGCGCCGATACCCCGGCCGAGCAGGCCGATTTCAATTGCGCCCTCATGAGCTGTCGCGGCGCGTCGCGCCCGCACCGTGGCGAGCGCTGCTCGGACCCGATCTGCTCTCGACAAAGTCTCAGCTCCCGACAGCAGGTGACCGCCCCTGCCCTTCCGCACTTGTTTTCCAGCGTGCCGCGCCGCTAAAAGGAAGCACGCATGAAAGCCACAATGTACGAACTGGTTAGTTTAGTCAAATAGTGGTTGAGGGAGGCTGCTTGCGATGGCTGGCGACACTGAAATCAAACTGACCAGCACAGCGCGCAAGACGGCGACCCGGCAGCAGGACCCGGAGGGCACACGCCGCAACATCATTGAGGTAGCAAGCCAGGAATTTGCGCTCAACGGCCTGTCCGGCGCGCGCATCGACGAGATCGCTGCCAAGACCCGCGCCTCCAAGCGCATGATCTACTACTATTTCGGCGACAAGGAGGGTCTCTATCTCAGCGCCCTCGAGCATGCTTATGCCGAAGTCCGGGCCGGTGAGGCAAAGCTGGACATCGAGGGCCTCACGCCGGTGGACGGCTTGCGCCGGCTGGTCGAATTCACCTTCGAGCATCACCACGCCCATGAGGATTTCATCCGCATGGTGATGATCGAAAATATCCATCACGGGGAATATCTCGCCCGCTCGAGCATGGTGCGCGACCTCAACGTCACCGCTATCACCAATATTCGCGACCTCTATGATCGCGGCGTCGCCGATGGCAGCTTCCGGTCCGGACTCGACCCCTTGGAAATTCACTGGCAGATCAGCGCCCTGTGCTTTTTCAACGTGTCGAACCGAGCCACCTTTTCAAAATTGTTCGATCGCGACTTCGGCGCCGAAGAGGCGCAGCAGCGCTTGAAGGCCAATACCGTCGATATGGTCCTGCGCTACGTCGCCAAGCCCGCCTGATCAGGCTCAAGTCTCGCGTTCCCGGAGCTCCCGCCTTTCTGGCTGCCCCGCCTCTCTGAGCAAGCTCAAGCCAGCCCCCAATGTCCAGTCGCCCGCGAAAGGCTGGCAAAGCCGCCCGCATTGACCGTTCAGACGTCTCATGCCAACTTTGTACGAACTAGTTCGTTTAGAGTTGGCCGATGAAAACGTCCATTGCCACCGTGTCGATTAGCGGCGATCTCCGCGAGAAGCTGGAGGCGATCGCCGCCGCCGGATTTGACGGGGTCGAGATTTTTGAAAACGACTTCCTCACCTTTGACGGCAGCCCGGAAACGGTGCGCAGCATGGCCGTCGATCTGGGACTCGAGATAACCCTCTTTCAGCCATTCCGGGATTTCGAAGGCTTGCCCGAGCCTTGGCGCAGCAGGGCTTTCGACCGCGCCGAGCGCAAGTTCGACTTGATGGAGAGGCTCGGCGCCCCGATGGTGCTGATTTGCTCAAGTGTCTCGCCTCATGCGCTGGGTGGCATCGACCGGGCGGCGGCCGACTTCCGCGAGCTTGGCGAACGCGCGGCGCGACGCGGGCTGAAGGTCGGCTATGAGGCCCTGGCGTGGGGCCGTCACATCAATGACCATCGCGATGCCTGGGAGATTGTCCGCCGTGCGGATCATCCCAATGTCGGGCTGATCCTCGACAGCTTCCATAGCCTGTCCCGTCGATTGGGCTCTGACAGCATCCGCGCCATTCCCGGCGACCGCATCTTTTTCGTCCAGGTCGCCGATGCGCCGAAGATGGACATGGACCTGCTCTATTGGAGCCGGCATTTCCGCAACATGCCGGGCCAAGGCGACCTGCCCGTTGCAGACTTCGTTCGTGCCGTAGCCGCTACCGGTTATGCCGGACCGCTGTCGCTGGAAATCTTCAACGATCAGTTCCGCGGGGGCTCTCCCAAGGCCATCGCGCTGGACGGCCATCGCTCGCTTGTCAATCTTATGGACGAGGTCCGAAACGCCGAGCCGAACGTCGTTCCTCAGCTTGCACCATTGCAGCCCAGAGTGCCGGTCATGGGCGTATCCTTCGTGGAATTTGCTGCGCATGACAGCGAGGCCCCGGCCCTGCGCACAATGCTGGGCCAGCTCGGCTTTGCCCGGACTGGCGTGCATCGGACCAAGCGTGTCGAGCGGTTCAGCCAGGGCGCCATCAACATCATCGTCAACACCGAGCGCCAGGGCCTGGCCCATTCGGCCTATCTCACGCATGGCACCTCCGCCTATGCAATGGGCCTCCTCGTCCACGACGCGGACGCGACCCTGGCCAGGGCCCAGGCCCTCGACGCACATGCCTTCGCCGAGCCGAAGGCGCCTGATGAAATGACCATCCCCGCCATCCGGGGGATCGGTGGCAGCGTCATCTATTTTCTCGATGACAAGGACGGACGCGCCCAGGTGTGGAACACCGAATTTGTGCCTCAAGCCGGGGAAGCACCCGCCGATGCGGGACTGACGCATTTCGATCATGTCGCCCAGACCATGAACTACGAGGACATGCTGACCTGGATCCTGTTCTATCGCTCCATCTTCGTGGTGAACAAAGGGCCCATGGTCGATGTCGTCGACCCCGCTGGCCTGGTGCGCAGTCAGGTCATCGAGAATGACGGGGGAAGCCTTCGCCTGACCCTCAACGGGGTGGAAAACCACCGCACGCTTGCCGGCCACTTCATCAGCGAAACCTTCGGCGCGAGCATCCAGCATATCGCCTTCGGCTCGTCGGACATTTTCCGAACTGCAGACATTCTGCGCAGCAACGGGCTGCCGACGCTGGCCATCTCGCCGAACTATTACGATGATCTCGACGCCCGCCTGGGACTCGACCCCGACCTCCTAGACAAGCTCCGCCAAAATGGCCTGCTCTATGATCGCGATGAGCACGGAGAATTTTTCCAGCTCTATTCCATCAATTTCGGAGACCGCTTCTTCTTCGAAATCGTCCAGCGGGTCGGCGACTACAAGGGCTATGGCGCAATCAACGCCCCCATCCGCATTGCCGCCCAAAAGCGCTCCATGAGGCCAGCGGCAATACCGAGAGCGTAGCGCGTCCTCGCTCGATACCCGCCGGTGCACGAGTCTTTTCTCAGCTATCCACGGGGCATAGCCGAGCTCTTCACCGCCGTGGCGGTCAGACAAGCTGAAACCATGACCGGTAGGTCGCAGCACTTGGTTTGTGGGAAAAATGGGTGCGCAAGCTTCGGATTTGGCAGTACGCTGGATGAATGCAGAAGCTGGTTTCGATATATCAGTCCTATCTGGATTGTCTCAACGCACAGGATTGGTCTCGCCTAGGCGACTATGTGCATGACGAGGTAAGTCACAATGGCCGGCCGTTGGGACGAGCGGGCTACCGCGCGATGCTGGAAAACGACTTTCAACAGATACCCGACCTCCGGTTTAATGCCGAGCTGCTGGTTTGTGAGCCGCCCTTCCTCGCGGCTCGCCTCTGGTTCCATTGCTCGCCAAAGCGACCAGCGTGTTGACCGAAACCGACATGGCCCATCTGCCTCTGCCCATCCGCCGTTACATTGCGCTGAGCGGCTCGATCGGGCGTAAGGTCACCACCGAAATCACGCTGAAATTCGATGCAACGATGTTTGACGCCCCCGGCGCGGCAGGCATGACTGGGCCAGTGACGCTGTATGAGCGTTTCGACCTGCCGCAACGGCTATTCTTCATGACGACGAGGATGAACGGTCTGCCCGTCGCGGTGGTCCATGACTTCGCCACGGATCAGGCGACAATGCGTGTGCGCCTGGCGGGACTGGTCAATATCGTCGATGTTGGCGGACCGGAACTCACCAGAACCGAAACGGTCACGATACTGAATGAGCTTTGCATCTTTGCGCCCTCGCGCCTGACTGACCCGCGGCTGACCTGGATCCCCATCGACGACACCCGTGCCAGAGTGGCCTTCGCCCTTGGTTCGAATACCGTGTCGGCGGAACTGTTATTCAATGAGACGGGCGAGCTGGTGGATTTCGTTTCCGAAGACCGCGGCATGCTGGAAAAGGACGGCTCCTTGCGCCTGGTGCTCTGGACCACGCCGTTTTCGACCTATCGCGATTTTGACGGATGGCATGTGGCCAGCCAAGGCGAGGCCATCTGGCATCTCCCAGAGGGGCCGTTCAGGTATGGACAGATGCGGCTTACGCACTACGAGGCGCGATGATCAAGGAGCCGAGGACCAGTCCCAAACGCTGCAGGTCCAGCCGCTCTATCGCTGGCATGTGTCGATGAAGGACCATAAGGGGTGCTCCAACGGGTGAACACGCGCCCGGCTGCGGCAGTTCAAATCGATGCTCACCCCGGCCTGACATTCTCAGCTGCATCGGCATGAGTATTGGTCAGAAAGTAGTCTTCCACGACCATCAGCGTTTTACGGTAATGCGTTTCCAGGAGGGTTGTCGCGCCTTCGATGTCGCCCTCCATGGCGCATTTCGCAATCCGCTCGTGTTCCTCGTTATAGTCAGTGCGGGCTCTCTTGGAGGTCGCTGCAACTGCACGGTAGCGGTCTGATTGCTCTCGCAGATCATCGCAGATCGACAGTATCTTGGGAGAACCGCAGCTCGATATCAGCGCGCGGTGGAAGCGGTGATGATAGCTTTCCCACTGCGCGTTTCTCTGAGTTCGCGCCTCGTCGAGAAAGCGGGGAACGCGCAATAACCGATGCAGGCTGACGACAATCTCGTCACGCCACTCCTCGGTGCCCCGCTCGATGGACCGGCGCAAGGCTTCCACCTCGAGAATGCAGCGTGCCTCGAGCAAATCCTTCCACACCTCCAGCGATATGCGCGAGACCGAAAAGCCCTTGTGATCCTCGAGGTCCACCAGCCCTTCGGCGACAAGTCGATTGAGGGCCTCTCGCACAGGATTGATGGCCGTCGAAAATCGCTGGCGCAACTGCTCGATCCGCAAGCGGCTGCCGGGAGGAAGGTCTCCCTGCAAGATATCCTTGCGCAGCTCGAGCGCGATCTGGCTGGCGGCGGTCAACCGGGTTGATTCTGCTTTTTTGGTTTTCTGCATTTTCCCCTCGGACCTCAGGAATCTAGCAGAGGTTGACATCGATGCAAAATGGAATTCTACTCCGACCTAAGACAGATAATCCATTATCTGCTGAGGAGGAAAAATCATGGATCGCTTGAAGGTTCTGCTCGCCGGCACGGCACTCGTCGCCCTGTCTGCCCAGATCGCCACTGCTGGTGACATTACGGTTGCCGTGCCTAACCCGTCGGCCATCTTGCTGTTGCCCATCGTTGCGGCGCAGGGCGAAGGCTACTTCGAGGAAGAAGGCGTCAACGTCACCATCGAAGCGCTCAATGGCTCGGGTGCCGTTATCCAGGCGCTGGCCTCGGGTCAGGCTCAGATTGGCAATCCGGGCGCCGGTCCGCTGCTGCAGGCCCGTGCGCGCGGCGTCGAGATCACCAATATCTACCGGCTCAACCCACTGTCTTCCTTCTCGCTGGTCGTGCAGGAGGGATCCGGAATTGAGGCACCCGAGGGTTTGTCGGGCAAGATCATCGGCATTGGCACCGCCGATGGCTCGGAAGCAGCGTTCGCTCGCTCCATTCTCACCGACGCCGGTCTGGTTGAGGGA
>PJUF01000477.1_pt1 | contig 28440 bp, 25 predicted proteins | sample 1512191 | NCBI WGS metagenome assembly PJUF01 (sample SAMN08177673, study PRJNA422409) | Feces metagenome, whole genome shotgun sequencing project. | isolation source: Chicken feces (3) enriched on wood chips | host: Gallus gallus | place: USA: Madison | collected 2015-01-15 | reverse complement strand
TGTTTGCCATATTGTTTTTTGGTTGCACCTTAAGATACAAAATCTTGAGGACAAAAAACAGAAAAACCCCGCCATTTTTTAATGACGGGGTTCTCTTTTAAGAGACCTTTTTAGACAGCCTCTCGCATGATTTGTTATAAAGATAAACTATTTACAACTTAATTGAAATACTATTGTCTTCCATCGCCTGCACGGATTCATCGGTGATCTTTGGCGATTTCTTCTTGAGCAATTCAAAAAGCTCATCGCTTTCCCCATTGTAGATCACCTGTAGGGTTGAAACCGATGAATTGAACTTCATCTTCACTTCGCCCACTTTTTTGTCGGTCTCCAACCCTGTCGACAGGCTTTTCAGATCCGCCAATTTGATTCCTTGGATCTGGATTTCAAAATTACTTCCTTTAGCTTCCTTCTTACCAATCAGGTTATTGATTTTCCCACCAATACGACCTGCTTTTTCCGAAGAGCTCCCTACTTTGTTGGCTGTATTTTCCGCTTTGTTCAAGGCACGATCAATCTTGTCCAATAACCCTTGTGCTTTTACCATCCCCGACAATCCCATCATCAAGGATAACATTAAAATAATTTTTTTCATTTTTAATTAGTGTGAATTGTGATAGGATAAAATTAAGGGTAAAGATTCGCAGGCGAAATACCCGGATTTCAGTCAAAAAATGTAATGGTTTTCAGTTACAAAACCGAATTTCCGTACCTTTGCCAGGTGGAAAACATGCAGCAGAGATATTTCATCGAGATTTCATACAATGGAACGGCCTATCATGGTTGGCAGATCCAAGAAAATGCCGTTTCTGTTCAGGAGAAGCTCAATGAAGCATTGGCGATCCTTCTTCGTCAGCCTATTGAAACGATAGGTGCCGGCCGGACAGACACGGGCGTACATGCCAAACAATTGTTCGTCCATTTTGACAGCGATGCGGAAACCCTCCAAAAACCAGAACGCTTTGTTCATTCCCTGAATGCACTGCTCCCTTTTGACATTGCCGTAAAACGGCTGATAGCCGTAAATTCGGATGCACATGTACGTTTTGATGCTACGGAAAGAAGCTATGAATACCATATCCATTTTTCTAAGGATCCTTTTCGACATCAGTTTTCTTGGGCATTAAGGGATCAACCTGATGTGGAAAAGATGAATCTGGCCGCAGAAGATCTCTTGGGGAAACAGGATTTTTCCTGTTTCAGCAAGTCGAATACCCAGGTATTCACGAACAACTGCGACATCAAAGAAGCGGTCTGGGTATGGGAAGGCGATCATTTGGTATTCCATATCACCGCCGATCGGTTTCTACGGAATATGGTGCGGGCCATCGTGGGCACCTTGATGGAGATTGGGCTGGGGAAAAAACCTGTATCATATGTAAAAGAAGTTATAGCCAGTAAAGACCGTTCAAAAGCGGGAACTTCTGTGCCAGCTTGTGGTTTATATTTAACAAAAGTTTTGTATCCTTACATTGGAAATTAGTTTAGCTTGGAAAAGGAAAAAATAGCGGGCAACGCATACGATAGTAAGCTTTTAGGACGACTAGCCAAATATATCCGACCTTATAAGGGGATATTTTGGGTTTCGGTGGTATTGACCATCCTCTTGGCGGCGGTAGCTCCCGCATTACCCCTATTGGTGGAATACACCCTGGATCAATACATCCTTTCTGGGAAATCCGAAGGCTTGACCTGGATGTTGATGGTGATGTTTGCCTTACTTTTGGCACAGACCATCATCCGGTATTTCCATACCCTAATGACAAATACACTTGGACAATCGGTGATCCGGGACATCCGGATACAGGTCTTCAACCATATCACGAACCTTCGTTTAAAATATTTTGATAATACACCCATTGGTCGTTTGATCACGAGGACCATTTCTGATTTGGAGACCATTGCGAATATCTTCTCGGAAGGCTTGATACAGATCATTGGCGACCTGTTACAACTGGTGGTGATCTTGGGGGTGATGTTCTACACGGATTGGAGGCTTACCTTGGTCGTGCTGGTTCCTATGCCATTGATGATCGCGGCGACCTACATTTTCAAAGAGGCCATGAAATCGGCTTTTCAAAGTGTGCGTCTATGGGTATCTAATCTGAACACTTTCTTGCAGGAGCACATCTCTGGGATGAATGTGATCCAATATTTTGCGCGTGAGGATCAGGAAATGCGGAAATTCAAGGAAATCAATGCGGAACACCGGAATGCGCACATCCGTGCCAACTGGTACTTCTCAATCTTTTTCCCGGTATTGGAGATTATTGTGGCCATTGCGACCGGTTTATTGGTTTGGTACGGCTCTAAACAGATCCTTGCGGATGTGATTTCGCCTGGGGTGGTAGTCGCATTTATCATGTACATCAACATGATCTTCAGGCCAATCCGAGAATTGATCGATAAGTTTAACACGCTTCAGATGGGTATGGTATCGGCGGAACGTATTTTTGATGTGTTGGATACGGATGAATTTACGCCGAATAAAGGAACGTATAAGCCCGCCCATGTTAAGGGAGAAATCACTTTTAAGAATGTTTGGTTTGCTTATAATGAAGAGAAATGGGTCTTAAAGGACCTAAGCTTCCACGTACATGCTGGGGAGACCTTGGCATTGGTTGGGGCGACTGGTGCCGGCAAATCGTCTGTAATCAACATCCTGAGCAGATTCTATGAGATCCAGAAGGGGGAGATCCTGTTGGATGGGGTTGATATTCGGGAATATGAATTGCATTACTTGCGACAGACCATTTCTACAGTGTTGCAGGATGTTTTTCTTTTTTCGGATACGGTATTGAATAATATCAGCCTGCACAATCCGAAGATCAGTTATGAATCTATTGTGGATGCGGCAAAAAAAGTAGGGGCTTATGATTTTATTATGCGTTTGCCCGGGAATTTTGATTATCATGTGCAGGAAAGGGGATCTACGTTATCAGCAGGTCAGGCCCAATTGATCTCTTTTATTAGGGCTTTGGTGCATGATCCGAAGATTTTGATCTTGGATGAAGCGACTTCTTCTATTGATACGGAAACGGAATTGTTGATTCAGCAGGCGATAGAGAACCTGATGGAAGGAAGGACTTCCATTGTGATTGCGCATAGGTTATCGACTATACAGAAAGCGGATAAGATTATTGTGCTGGATAAAGGGGAGATTATGGAGATGGGATCTCATCATGAACTGTTGGAGATGGATGGGCATTATAGGAAGCTTTATGAGCTTCAGTTTAACTCGGCTGGGATTTAGGCTGGGGAAAGGTGTAGGGGGAAAGGTGTTGAAGGAAAGTGAAAGGCATAAAAAACGTCATTGCGAGGATCGAAGCAATCTTTCGATTAGTCCAAAGATTGCTTCGTCGTGCCTCCTCGCAATGACGGTATGGTTTCTCGCAATGACGCAGGCCCCCTCGTCAAGAGGATAAAAATATTACAGAGGATTAATTCAACCCTCTTTTTTTCATTAAATGCACTGGGTCAGGATCCGCTCCGCGGAACTTCCTATACATCTCCGCAGGATTTCCAGTTCCACCGCGCTCCAAGATATTACTTCTGAACGAAGCTGCTGTTGCCTGGTCATACAACCCTTTTTCCTTGAACGCTGCAAAAGCATCCGAATCCAACACTTCCGACCAGATATAGCTATAATACCCTGCAGAATAACCTCCTGAGAAGATATGTTGGAAATAATTACTCTTATAACGAGGGATAATCGCATCGATCAACCCGATCTTCGCCATCGCCGATTTCTCAAAATCATTTGCTTTTCCAGTAATTGCTGAAGTTGCGCTGTGGTAGTTCATATCCAAGATAGAAGCTGCTAAATACTCCACCGTAGCAAAACCTTGGTCGAATGTACCTGCTTTATCCATTTTCTCGATCAATGCATCAGGGATAGCTTCTTTAGTCTGGTAGTGTTTTGCATATGTTTTCAACACTTCTGGATCTCCTGCCCAGTTTTCCATGATCTGTGAAGGTAATTCCACGAAATCACGAGGCACAGAAGTACCTGCTAAGCTTTGGTATTTAACATTGGAGAACAAGCCATGCAAGGCATGTCCGAATTCGTGGAACAATGTAGAAGCCTCGTCGAAGGTCAACAATGCAGGTTGATCACCCACTGGTTTTGTAAAGTTACAAACGATAGAGATCACTGGAGCCACACGCTTGCCATCCTTACGGCTTTGGCTTCTGTAAGAAGTCATCCAAGCTCCTGAACGCTTTGATTCGCGTGGGAAGAAATCGGCGTATAACAATCCTAGGTGAGAACCATCTTTATCACGAACCTCATACACTTCCACCTCTGGGTGGTATACAGGAACATTGTTCAATGCTACGAAAGAAATACCCCATAGTTTATTTGCCGTAGAGAAAGCGCCTTCACGCACATCTGCTAAACTGAAATAAGGTTTGATCTCTTCTTCGTTCAATGCAAAACGTTTTTGACGGATCTTCTCTTGGTAATATCTCCAATCGTATGGCGCTACATTAAAGGTATCTTTAGCCGCTGCAATTTCTTTTTGGATATCTGCTGCCTCTAATTTTGCCTTCGCAATAGCTGGTGTCCATAATTTATTCAATAAGCTGTTCACATTTCCAGGGTTTTCTGCCATGGACTCTTCCAATACATAAGCCGCATGTGAACTATATCCCAATAATTTTGCTTTTTCCAAACGGTAGTTCGCAATCTTGATCAAGATGTCATTATTGTCTGTTTCATTGCCGTTGTTTCCACGGTTCTGCATCGCATCCCAAATCTTCTTGCGCAATTCGCGGTTATCCGCATACTGAAGGAAAGGCATTACAGAAGGATTATGCAGGGTAAACAACCATTTACCTTCTTGATTTTTAGCTTTTGCCTCAGCTGCTGCAGCATCTTTCAATGCCTGCGGCAATCCGGCTAAATCTTCTTCCTTGTCAACCACCATTTGGAAAGCATTGGTCTCTGCCAATAAATTCTGACCGAATTGGGTAGTCAACACAGAAAGCTCCGCATTGATTTTTTTCAGTTTCTCTTTATCGCCATCTGAAAGATTAGCTCCCGAACGAATGAAACCTTTATAGGTTTCTTCCAATAATTTCTGATCCTCAGCATCCAATCCTAAGGACTCTTTTTTATCATAAACCGCTTTCACACGTTTGAAAAGAGTTGGATTTAAGCTGATCTCATCACCATGTGCTGATAAAACCGGTGCCAGATCTTTTGCAATCGCCTGAATGGTATCGTTCGTGTTGGCCGAATTCAAATTAAAGAAAACCGTAGATACGCGGTTCAATAATTGACCGGAGTTCTCCAACGCCACCACGGTATTGGCAAAAGTCGGTTCATCAGAAATTTCCAGGATAGAATCGATCTCTGCATTATGGGCTGCTAAAGCTTGTTCGAATGCAGGTCTGAAATGTTCGTCCTTGATTAAATCGAAAGGAGGAACCTCAAAGTTCGTATCGTATTTCGCTAATAATGGATTGTTCAAATCTACTGTTGTTGTTGTTTTTGTCTCGTTGTTACATCCTACGATCATACTTGCTATGATGGCGCAGAAAGGTAAAAAACTTTTTTTATTCATTACTTTCCAGTTTGTTTCAATTTTTGTGCAAAGGTAAAGATATTTTAAAAAGATACCAATTCAACCATTTTTACAAACAAAGTAGTTTTTTATTATTTTTTCTCAACTTTGCTGTAACAAAGTTGACGTATAGGCGTCTAACTTACAAAGTTTTAAAACATGAAAGAATTCTTTTGTTGGTGTGCAGGTGTTCACGGAGAGACACTGGACAAATATCCACAGGAGCTGAACAAATATATCAGTATCGGTGCGACCATTTTCTTCACCGGATTATTCGCTGCCTTGGCGGGCGGATATGCCCTTTATTTCGTATTCATTGGTAGTTCATTTGCGTTATTTTATGCATTGCTATTTGGTATTATTTGGGGCTTGGCGATTTTCAACCTAGACCGATATATCGTTCTGAGTATCGACAAAAGCAGATCCGGGGGGATGCAGTTTCTTCAAGCTCTTCCACGTATCCTATTGGCCATTCTGATCGGTATGGTCATTTCAAGACCCTTAGAGCTGAAGATCTTTGACAAAGAGATCAAAGAATACCTTAGGGCGGAATACCTGGTACAACAAAATGCTAAGATTGATACCCTGAACAAAACCTTCGAAAATAAATATCAGGTAGAATATGGACAGCTATCTGCCATAAAAAGCCAAGCGGATTCCATGGAATCCAATATCAAGGCCGCTAGACAACAATTGAACCATGAGATCTTCGGCACCAAGACCGATGAGACTTCAGGCGTGTTGGGATTTGGACCTTATGCTAAAATGAAGGAAGCAGAGCTTAATAAGCAACAGACTTACCTGGATAGCCTTCGTGCAAGGATACAGCAAAAAGAAACCATGTTATTGCAACGCAAATCTGCCGAGGGAATCATGGACCAACGTATCCTTTCTGCGAAATCCTTAGATAGCGCGGTCAATGTAGCTGGTTTTGCAGATCGAAATGCTGCCTTGAGCAACCTGCATATAAAACCGGATGGCACAGTGAATAAATCCACTGAATATGCGGTCATTTTTATTGCAATATTGTTCATTTTCTTCGAGTGTTTACCGGTATTCGTGAAGTTGATGAGTGGAAGGGATGCCTACGATAATGCCTTGAAGAACCAAAAGGAGATCGATTACTATGAATCGGACACCGAAGTCAGGGTAGAGAAAACTGCCATCGACAAGATCGATGATTATCGGGTGGATGCCTCCATCAAACGAAGGATGGATAAACTTCAACGAGAGTTTGCCGAAGAATAACAAATCTTAAAATTTTTCTTATACTTGCTCATCTACTAAACTTAAGCACGATGAGCAAGCGATTTTCTTTATTAGCGCTGGCAATAATAACCATCCTAACCTCCAGCCAAGCACAGGAAAAAAGAGGCCGGATACGAGATTTCGGTATTCAGATAGGTATTTTACCTACCGGACAGCACAATGCCATAACAGATATTGCTGGTGTTTCGGTTGGCCATAAAACCTTGATCCAAGGCAGTGATATCCGAACCGGCGTTACAGCCATTATCCCCCATCAGGGAAACATATTTCAGGAAAAGGTTCCGGCAGCCGTTTTTGTAGGCAACGGTTTTGGAAAGATGATGGGCATCTCCCAGATCGAAGAACTGGGGAATATTGAAACGCCCATCCTTTTGACCAGTACCCTAAATGCGCCCAAGGTAGCCGATGGGCTTATCGATTATATGTTGAATCTGCCGGGGAATGAAAAGGTAAGATCCGTGAATTCGGTGGTCGGCGAGACCAACGATGGTGGATTGAACGACATCCGAGGTCGACATGTGCAAGCGAAGGATGTACAGGAAGCCTTGGCTTCTGCACAGTCTGGCCCAGTACAAGAAGGAAATATCGGAGCTGGAACCGGAACGGAGTGTCTAGGTTATAAAGGAGGAATTGGAACTTCGAGTAGAAAACTCCCGGAATCAAGAGGTGGATATACCGTCGGTGTATTGGTGCAGACCAATTTTGGCGGTGTCTTGGAAATCAACGGAGCCCCAGTTGGTCGCGAATTGCACAATTTTTACATGCAGGAACCCAAAGAAGCCCATAAGGTTGACGGCTCTTGTATGATCGTAATTGCTACGGATGCACCCTTATCGGCAAGAAACCTAGAACGATTGGCCAAACGATCCTATATAGCTTTTGGAAATGTAGGGTCATTCTCTTCCAATGGATCGGGGGATTATTCCATCGCCTTCAGTACCCATCAAGCTGTTCGGATACCCCATTCATCCGAACAAATAGAAAGAAATGCTCCTGAAGTGGGAAATGATTACATGTCGCCCCTTTTCATGGCGGTATGGGAGGCTACGGAAGAAGCGATTTTGAACTCCATGTTTATGGCAGAGGACATGAAAGGTATCAATGGTAGGACAGTAAAGGCCATCCCTATCCAGGAAACAGTAAAGATCCTAAAAAAATACAACAGCCTTCATCAGGATAAACTTCCCAGGGCGGTAAAGCAATAAGCTTAATAAAAAAGAAATATTGGCGTTATTTTTGAAAAGATGCTATTATGATTGGAATTGTAGGAGGTGTCGGACCCTTAGCAGGTGTCGATATCGTTAAAAAAATAATAGAGGAAACAGACGCTAGAAGGGATCAAGATCATCTTCCGGTATTATTATCCTCTCAGTCGAACAGGATTCCTGATCGTACGGCCTATCTGGTAGGCGAAGAGATTACAAATCCTGCCCATGCGATTGCTGAAATTGCATTTGAATTGGAAAAGGCTGGCGCAACAGTAGTGGCCATTCCTTGTAACACCGCGCATTCGCCGAGGATATTTGAAGTGATCCAAGAGGAGCTGCAAAGTAAAGGGTCCAACATCAAGGTCCTGCACATGGTGGAGGAAACTGCGAAATTCATCAAAGAACATCATAGTGATATTCAAGTCGGAGTACTTTCCACGATTGGAACAAGAAACACCGGCCTATACAAAAATGTCCTGGAAAACTTTGGGCTGACCTGTGTGGAGCCCAATGATGAACTCCAACAAAAGGTGCATCAAGCGATCTACGATCAAACCTATGGGATCAAAGCTTATTCCTCACCGGTAACCAACCGAGCACATGATGTGCTGGTAGCCGCCATCAAGGAACTTAAAGCACAGGGAGCCCAAGTGATCATCCTGGGTTGTACAGAACTTCCATTAGCGCTTCGAGAAAAATCATATTCGGGATTACCCGTAATTGACCCAAATAGAATTTTGGCGAGAACACTGATAAAAGAATTAGATGAAAGTAAATTAATTCCATACAGCGATTAAACCTTTTGGTTCAAGAAGGCTCTTAGCTATAGTTGATGCGTTGTAAAGCAGCAAAAAACAAAAACACATCGACATTTAAAATTAAATAACATGAAAATTAAGTTCCTTCAATTGGTTGCAGTCCTTTTTATCGGACTAGGTTTGAGCAGTAATAGCGCAATGGCACAAGAAACAATCGTAAAAGTAAATACAGACATCTTTCCTGCAGCAGAAAAAGGCTATAAGAAAATGGTCATCGAAGTTCCGCATTCAGCGAATGATAAGAAGAAGAAAATCGAGTTCAGCATTGGAAAGATGATGGAAGTGGATGGATGTAACTCTTTTGGTCTGCAAGGGACTTTAGAGACCAAAGATCTTCAAGGTTGGGGATATAACTATTATGTATTCCAAACGAAGGGGGAGATCATCAGTACACAGATGGCTTGTCCTGGATTACCAAAAAGAAATCTTTTTGTATCCCACCAGCCAACTTTGGTAAACTATAATGGAAAAATGCCCATTGTCATCTATGTTCCGGAAGAATATGATGTACAGTTCAAGATTTTCACAGCTGATGATGAGGTATATCGTGCAGCGGAAGTCATGGATATAAAATAAAGATTTTACATAACTATGAAAAATCCCAAACCCGGACAGTCTATTTGTTCGGGTTTTTTTGTCTATATTTTCTTTCCTATTTAATTTAAGCACACATGGAGTATCCTAGCCTTTCCGAAATTGATAAGATTTATGCCCTTCAGCAGAAAAACACTGCAGAGATAAAGCAATTGCCCGCCTCCAAAAGGGAGCAGCTTCTGCGTAAGCTATTGACCAAAATAAAGGAAGCGGAAAATGAGATCCAAGCAGCCTTGTATCAGGATTTCCATAAGTCTGCCCTGGAATCTACGATCACCGAAATCCTGGCGGTGGAAATGGAACTTAAACATATCATCAAGAACATCGGAAAATGGACAAAGGATAAATCGGTGGGCTGGTCGGCCATGTTTACCAATGTAAAGGCTTACCTTCATTATGAACCCAAAGGGCATGTATTGATTATCACCCCTTGGAATTATCCCTTTCAGCTACCCTTGGTTCATCTGGCGGCTTGTATCGCCGCTGGGAATACCGCCATCCTTAAATTATCCGAATTTTCCCCGCATACTAACCGCATCGTGAAGAAAATTCTGCAAGAAGTATTTCCGGAGGACCATGTTGCTGTGCTGGAGGGAGAAGTGAAAGAAACCACCCATTTATTAAGTCTTCGTTTTGATCATATCCATTTTACGGGCTCCCCTGCGGTGGGCAAGATCATCATGGAAGCAGCAAGCAAGAACCTGACGGATATTACGTTGGAACTTGGCGGAAAATCGCCTGCTGTTTTGGATAGGAACATCAATGTCCGCAGGGTGGTTCAAAACCTGATCTGGGCAAAGTTTGTAAATGCAGGTCAAACCTGTATTGCACCGGATTATGTGCTGGTACCACGGCAATTGAAAAGTGAAATCGAACAGGTGTTCCGAGAGGAGCTGCGGGAAGCTTTTGGAAGAGATGCCATCAACTCTCCTGATTATGCACGCATCATCAATAAAAAACAATTTGATCGCTTGGTCGAAGCATTAACGGATGCGAAGCATTTAGGCGCGCAGGTTATTTCTGGAGGAGCTACAGATGAAAAGGAGCTTTATATCGAACCGACGGTGATTGGACAGGTGGCCATGACCAACTCCTTAATGACGGAAGAGATCTTCGGCCCTATATTTCCTATCGTGTATTATAGCCAAATCGATGAGGCCATAAAATTCATAAATGATAGAGAAAAACCATTGTCGTTATATGTTTTTTCGAATGATGGTATTTTTAATAAGCATGTGATTCGATATACCAGTGCAGGTTCTACTTGCATCAATGATGCGCTTATTCAGATCATGCATCCAAAGCTTCCATTTGGAGGGGTTAATAACTCTGGTATTGGACAATCAACTGGTTGGTATGGATTTAGGGCTTTTTCGCACGAAAGGGCAGTGGCTGATGCAAAAGGATTTCCATTATCAAAAATGTTCTGGTTTCCATATTCGGAAAGAACGCATAAAATTGTGCAGTGGATCCGAAAGATTTTTGGGTAAATGCTAACTATCCAAAAATCTTATCCCAAAGGCTTTTCTTGATGCCTACATAATATTCACCATCTTCCTTTTTAAGCGGATACATGCGGATGTAGTTTCCTTGGTTCTCATCGCCCTTACCCGTTCGGATATCAAACCGATGCCTATGGAAGGGACATATCAACTTTTCACCCTCACACCAGCCTTTGGTAAGATCTGCACCCGCATGCGGGCATCTACTCGAAGTAACCGACAATACGCCGTCTTGACGAATCAAACACAGTTTCTTTCCAGCAACATGTAATGCTTTTACATAGTTTCTTGTATCATCTATTTTTACAGGTACTTTATGCCAGGTTATTTCGTCTTCCATTTTATTTGAGTATTTAGTAGTGAGTATTTAGTAGTTAGACTCTCCATGTCATGCTGAGCGTAGTCGAAGCATCTGTACGTTTGTCTAAGCTTACAGATACTTCGACTGCGCTCAGCATGACAAAGCTATAGAAAATTACCTTTCTACTGGAAATCATTGCCGATCTCATACAAATATTAATATAAAAAATAAGGGGTTGAAATTTCAACCCCTTATTTTTTATAATGAACTATCGTAAATCCCTATACAAATTTCTTTGCGTTGATTTTACGTTCGTTTTCTGTCAAGTAGATCTTACGAAGACGCATGCTTTGAGGGGTTACCTCAATGTATTCATCAGCTTGGATGTATTCCATACACTCCTCCAAAGAGAACTTAATAGCTGGTGCGATACGTGTATTATCATCAGAACCTGAAGCACGCATATTGGTTAATTGCTTACCTTTTGTAACATTGATCGTTAAATCGTTGTCACGGATATGCTCACCTAAGATCTGACCTTCATAGATATCCACTCCTGGATCTACGAAGAAACGACCACGGTCTTGTAATTTATCGATGGAGTAAGCTGTTGTAGAACCTGTATCCAAAGAGATCAATACACCTGCCAAACGTCCAGGGATAGTACCTTTCCAAGGCTCATATCCTTTTAGACGGTGTGCCATTACAGCCTCACCAGCAGTTGCCGTTAATACGTTGTTACGTAGTCCGATGATACCACGAGAAGGGATAGAGAATTCCAAGTGCTGCATATCTCCTTTGGTTTCCATCACCAATAACTCCCCTTTACGTTGAGTTACCAATTCGATAACCTTTCCGGATACATCCGCAGGAACATCAACTACAAGCTCTTCAATAGGCTCATGCTTAGCACCATTAACCTCTTTAACGATTACCTGAGGCTGACCAACCTGTAACTCGTAACCTTCACGACGCATCGTCTCGATCAATACCGATAAGTGAAGAATACCACGGCCATATACCAACCAAGCATCAGGTGATTCTGTTGGAACTACGCGCAATGCTAAGTTTTTCTCTAATTCTTTTTGTAAACGATCGTAGATATGACGAGAAGTAACGAATTTACCCTCTTTACCGAAGAAAGGAGAGTTATTGATGGTAAACAACATGTTCATGGTTGGCTCATCAATGTGCATTACTTCTAATTGTTCTGGATTTTCGAAATCAGCGATGGTATCACCAATCTCAAAACCTTCGATACCTACTACCGCAACGATATCCCCTGCATGAACTTCAGAAACTTTCACACGACCTAATCCTTCAAATAATTGAAGTTCTTTAACACGTGACTTTACGATCTTGCCATCGCGTTTAACCAAAGATACCGGTTGGTTTTCTTTGATGGAACCACGAACAACACGACCAATAGCGATACGTCCTACGAAAGTGGAATAATCTAAAGAAGTTACTTGCATCTGTAAAGTACCTTCTGATACTTTAGGAGCAGGGATATGTTCAATGATAGCGTCTAATAAGGAAGTAAAGTCGGTTGTTGGTTTAGTCCAATCGGTCGACATCCATCCTTGTTTAGAAGAACCATATAATACTGGGAAGTCTAATTGATCTTCGGTAGCACCTAAGCTGAAGAATAGATCGAATACATTTTCGTATACTTCTTCAGGACGACAGTTTTCTTTGTCTACTTTGTTGACTACGACGATAGGTTTGATACCCAATCCTAATGCTTTACCAGTTACGAAACGGGTTTGAGGCATTGGACCTTCAAAGGCATCTACCAATAACACGACACCATCAGCCATTTTCAATACACGCTCAACCTCACCACCGAAATCGGCGTGACCTGGCGTATCAATAATGTTGATCTTAGTGTCTTTATATTTTACAGATACGTTTTTGGATACAATCGTAATACCACGCTCACGCTCCAAATCATTGTTGTCAAGGATTAACTCACCCGACTCTTCGTTGTCTCTGAATTGGTTAGTATAGTGTAAAATCTTATCAACCAAGGTCGTTTTACCGTGGTCAACGTGCGCGATAATCGCAATGTTTCTAATATTCTGCATTGAGCAATAATGTGTTATAAAAAATAAGAGGTGCAAAGATATATATTTTGCACCTCAATTTTCAGAAATTTTTGTTAATATTTTATTAGGACAGTATTTATTCTTGATTAATTTTCAATCACTTGCGCGATTTTATCCTTTAAATCTACTTGCAAGAAGATAAAAAGAATCAAACTATGGTTTATTATATTGACCCATGAAAAGAATTAATCCAGAAGATACCTCACGAATAACAAAAATAAAAGGTTGATCAAATCTGATTTTCACTGGTCCTGGATTCGCTGAAAAGGTCACTAAATCTACCACTGTTACTGCCGCGGCCTCTGATCCCTCTTCATTTACATCGATTACCGCTTCATGTTCCACTTTACTTATATAAGTTTTTCTCGAATCAATAATCCCATAAAAATTAGCTATTCCAGGAACAAAAGCTTGAACCATTCCTAAATGCTCCAATGTTTTATTCAATTTAGTTTTATATTTTATTTTCATAATGGGCATGGAAAGAGAGACATTAGCTTCAGAACTTTTGGAGAAAGCTTCAGTTAATACATTTTCATCTTGAAGTTTATTTTGAAGGTCGACCATGGTTTTCCCCTGAGAAGGCTTTAGCAACACCATTTCAAATTTTTTGTTTTTATAAGGAACATGCACCATGTTAAAATCCTGATTTACATTTATTTTGAAAGCCGCGTCCAAATTCATAAAACTGGTCGATACTGATTGCTTATCCGCGGTAGTAAAATTTTCCTTCGTAGTTTTGGTTTTGTCGAATCGAGTGTGCCATATTCCTTTAAAATAAATGGCATTAACGAGCCACATTGCTAAATATGGATCAATCTCTTTTACCATTTCTGGAATCAATCCTTCTGTTTGGTCGCTGATCCAGTTATTTATTAATTCTATGCTCTTTGGAGAGGTAATATCAATCGGAGAAACTTTTGCAAAATAATTTTCTTTACTGGCCTCGATAAAATCCAGCAAAAAAGTAAAATTTTGATTATACCATAAAGAGTTAGCTAATTTTAGCTTAGTATTTTTTTCAAGAATTGGAAGATTAGTGATCAGCTTTTTGTTATAATTATTTATTTCTTGAGGTGTAAACTCTTCCAGTTCTAGGGCTTTGTACATTTCAGATTGTGTGGTTTCTCTTGCACCATAGGCAGTCATAGCTAATACACTGGATATGCTTAAGGGGGAGAAGAACAAATTATCATTTGGGTTCAATTCGGTAACAAGTTTTTGATAGGCTTTAAAGGCAAATTTTTATCGTGTTTAACTTTTACCAATTCCCTATCTGTTAACAGAAGCTCTCCTTCTATAAAGGGCGATCCACCTTTACTACAAGAGGTGAAAATTAAAATTATAACGGAGGCAATCCACGTAAGAGGTTTAATCAGAGTTTTCATAGGTAATAATTTAAGATATAATTGATTATAAAGTTTTATAAAACTTAAAATACATACGACTTTGATAACAACTTTGCTACAAGGTTCTTAAAAAAAAATGGCAGCTTTTTAAGCTGCCATTTATATAGTACATTTAAACGCTATTTTACTTAATAACCCCTAGCTCCTTACCAACCTTGGTAAATGCTGCGATTGCCTTATCCAAATGTGCTCTTTCATGGCCTGCTGAAATCTGGACACGGATACGTGCTTTACCCTGTGGAACCACTGGATAATAGAATCCGATCACATAAATCCCTTCATCCAACATCTTCGAAGCAAATTCTTGTGCTAGCTTGGCATCATACAACATCACAGGAACGATCGGGTGGAAACCTGGTTTGATATCAAAACCAGCTTCGGTCATCTTTTCGCGGAAATAAGTAGTGTTGCTTTCTAATTTATCGCGCAGTTCTGTCGTTTCGCTCAACATATCCAACACCGCCACGGAAGCACCTGCAATCGCCGGAGCTAAAGTATTTGAGAATAGATATGGACGAGAGCGTTGGCGAAGCATATCAATGATCTCTTTTTTACCGGAAGTAAAACCACCAGAAGCCCCACCTAATGCCTTGCCTAATGTTCCAGTAATAATATCTACACGATCAATTACATTGAATAATTCATGGGTACCACGACCTGTTTTTCCGATAAATCCAGAACAGTGCGATTCGTCGATCATCACCAATGCTTCGTATTTATCCGCAAGGTCACAGATCTTATCTAGAGGAGCAACCGATCCATCCATGGAGAAAGCACCATCTGTAACAATGATTTTGTGCCTAGCGCCAGAAGCAGCTTGCAATTGTGCTTCTAAATCAGCCATATCACAGTTTTTGTAACGGAATCGCTGAGCTTTACACAAACGAACCCCATCAATAATGGAGGCATGGTTCAATTCATCCGAAATAATAGCATCCTCTGCGGAAAGCAAAGGCTCAAAAACACCACCATTGGCATCAAATGCCGCTGCATACAAAATGGTGTCTTCGGTACCTAAAAACTTGGACAACTTTGCTTCCAGTTCTTTATGAACATCTTGCGTACCACAGATAAATCTAACAGAAGACATACCGTATCCATGCGTATCGATACTTGCTTTTGCAGCTTCGATCACTTTGGGATGGGAGGAAAGTCCTAGGTAATTGTTTGCGCAGAAGTTGATTACTTCCTGTCCTGTACTCACTTTGATATCGGCACCTTGAGGAGTAACAATAATGCGTTCCTCTTTATATAAACCAGCTTCTTTAATTGCTGCCAGTTCTTTTTCTAAAGCGGGCTTTAAGGTTTTATACATATTATTTCAATTTGTTAGGCTAAGATAAGTCTTTTTTATCAGTAGCAAGAACGAAAACGATTGCTTCAATTTCAAAAACAACGCCTTCAATACCAATAAAAAAGGGTGAAGATAAATCTCCACCCCCTATTGTCTGTTGTTTACTTATTTACTTTATCCTTGTCCAGGTCTCTGAGCGACCTAGCATACTGATCCCGATATATCCTCGGATGTCCAATTTGTCGTCTCCCTTAAGGGTCATCTTACAACTGTACGTCTTTCCAGATTTTGGATCATAAATCGTACCATCCACATATGTTTTGCTCTCTTTTACAAAACCACTCAAGATTTCTAAACCTTGGATGTTCCTGGTTCTCAATTTCGGATCCGGGTTTTTGGCGTCTTTCTTTGCCGAGTCTTTTATCCAGTACAACTTACCATAAAATTTCTCACCTATTTTATAGATTTCTATCCTTCCTTCTCCACTTGGGTTTTGCCATTTCCCCAAAATTGGGTCGCTCTGCGCATATAGTGCAACTGTTATAAATAACGCACAAAGTGTCATCAATACCTGTTTCATAACCTTTTTGTTTAAAATTGTAAAGTGAATATACAATAATTTTATATGTTAGCATAATATTATTTTTGTTACCAAAAATTTTCCACTCTCTATAACTCCTTTATTGGCATCAATTTTGAACATTTTGTGCAGTCAGACACAACAATTAAGTTATGAGGTTCATTATTAGTCTTTTAGTTACAGGTTTAGTCGTTGCTATAGCGTCTTGGATTATCCCAGGTGTACAGGTTGCAGGGTTTGGTTGGGCGATTTTGACGGGCTTAGTAATCGGTTTCGTAAATGCCATCGTGGGTGGTATATTACGATTATTCACGTTTCCATTAAATTGGTTGACGTTCGGTTTGGTTTCATTTATCATTACAGTATTGATGATCATGTTATCGGATAAGATCATGGGAACAAAATTTGAGGTAGATGGCTTTATGCCTGCTTTATTCTTTGCGATTGCAGTGGCAGTAATTGAGATGATCATTGGGAAATTGACCAATGATAAGAACTAATATTCAGTAAAGAACAATTAAAAAGAAATTGCTGTTAAACACAGCAGGTTATTAAACCATGTAAAAAAGACTTGTAGGTTTGCCTACAAGTCTTTTTTGATTATTTCCCTTTTTGATTATTTCCTTTTTGGTTTTTTCTTCATTTTGTTCAACCAGATCATTACGCCAGTGACCGGTAGTGAAGTAGCGATCAAACACGAGATAAAATAGAGGAGCTTGGTAAATGGTCCATAGATATCCCCAATATGTAAGGCTTTAATAGACGCAGAAGCTCTTTCGTTAAAGGGCTTTTCCCTGAAGATATCCTTTTCCAGAACCTCACCAGTATATTGATCCAAGGTTAGTTTATCACCTGCAGATGGTGCAAAGAATCCTACCCTATTTTTACTGATGGAAACCGTTCCGGTACTATCCTTGGCAAAATTGATCGTTAGGTCACCATCATAGGCCAATACCTTATTGGCTGCCAAAATCGTTTCCTCGATGGTCAAAGGAGCTTTTCCATCCGCTGGAATAATAGATAACAACGGTTTTTTCTCTTCTTTAGGCGCATCTGGGGATTTATAAGTGCCCCATGTTTTCTGCCATCCCGAACGATACCAGTCAAAAGACCAGAAAGGCCCGGTTACAGCCATCAAAAACAGAATGATGCAACTATAAAAGCCCAGGGTATTGTGGAGGTCATGGTTTACTCGCTTCCAATTGGCTGTCCAACGGATTTTTAAACCATTTCTCCAAGAGCGTATTTTGTTCGGGAACCAGATCACCATACCGGTAATTACTCCTAAAAGGAATAATAGGGTTGCCGTTCCTGTGATCCAAGAACCTAGTTTCCGGTTTTCGACACCTTCGATCAAAGGTTCTTCGATTTCATTGAGTAAGAGCCAACGGTGTAAGCCAAACATCTTCTGCATGAACGCTGCTGTTTTTGTTTTTTCGTCTGCAGGATCGCCGATTATTTCTCCTGAGTAAGGGTTAACGGCAAGTTGGTTGGCACGAGGACCTCTACCGCCACCTCCGCCAGCTGGTGCAGCAGGTTTTTTCTCCCCTTCTTGAGGTTTTGTGGTCTCAGCAGCAATTTCGGAAGATTGCTTCGTTCCTCGCAATGACGCGGAAGGCTTGCCTTCGGCGGGTTTTCCTTCGCCTGTCCTTGGTTCGGGTTTTCCTTCGCCTGTCCTTGGTTCGGGCTTTCCTTCGCCAGATTTTCCTTCGCCGGATTTCCCTTCGCCATCTTTTTCCTTTTTGCTATAGAGGATACTGGTGGTTGCATCATCTGCAAAAGGGATCTTGATCCCTACCACTTTCCCTTTAACTTCCGGTTTAACCTTGGCCATCAGCTCATCAGCATTCCATTTTTTCCCAGCAGGATCTACCTGATGATAGTTTGATTGTGCCCAAGCACGGATCTCCGTATTGTACACATAGATTGTCCCTGTAAGACAAACAATGAAGACAATGATCCCGGAAATCAATCCTCCCCATAGATGGATATCGTTCAGGAATTTTCTGAATTTAATCCAAGTAGATGTTTTTTGTTTTGGTTTACTCATTTTTCTCTTTACTACCACTAGGTGATTAAAACTAAAAATCAGGCGAGCCAACAGCTCACCTGATATGGAATATTTATTTAAAATCTTATCCTTAATAGATACCGATGTAACGGTTACCTGTTTGATTGATCAATTTAGCTCCAACAGTCATGTCACCAGATTTTCTGTTGAAAACATAAATATTTCCATCTTCACTAACCGGGGTAACAACGATATAAACATTGTCTCCAACCAAGGCAATATTCTGCATCTGACGGAAATTTAAGGTTGCCTCGTTAGGAATATCATATTTCTTAGCTGTCTTACTGTTCAGATCAACGCGGGCAATATATCCACCTTTACCTCCGATGTTGTAAACTACGAATCCAATACCATCGCCAACATATTTCCATGTTTCGATATAGCTATCTTTAATTCCTAGAGCCTGATCTAAACTGAATACATAAGAATTATCGTAATCGTTGGTTGCAGAATTGATCCTTAAGATCTTTGATCCACCAGTGCCTTTTGCTTCTCCAGAAGTTGCTTGATACACATGACCATCTGTTCCAATATATTGCATAGTAGAACGATACCCATTAGTATTTGCCCTGGTTTTATCAGTAGTAATCAATTTTGGGTTATCGAACGATGGATAATCTACCACCAATGTTTTTGCAAAAGCTTTAGGACTTTCTGTGTCTGACGCAAATTCTGGTAGTCCCTTATCATTAATAGTGAAAGAATTGATATTATGCTTAGAAATGGCAGCACCAATATATGCCTTGTTCCCACTTTTATTAACGACAGGTACATCTATACGTGATATGTAATATCCAGCTGCAACTTCATCCCGCGATAATGCCAAATTAAACATAGCTGTCTTTGTAATTCTTGGATTGTTAAGATCTAAGGAAATGATATCCGTTTTTGTGGTTCTTTCTTTAAAAACAAAATTAGGAGACGTTCCGGTCGTAACCACTGGGTTTGCGGTTCCACGAACAGCAATCCCTACACCAGGTGCTGCAACTAACCATCTTGGAGCATCACTCACATAATTTTTTGTGTGCACCTCAGCACCATCAGCTTGAAACCTATTTCTTCCTTTAACAATGTATTTATTGAAAACACCACCGTCATCTCCTGTATATTGAATGTTATAAAGGTACTTTCCATCCGCCGAAGCCTGAAGTCTAGCCGTACGAGATGACTTAACGCTTGTTCCCTCATCAAAAACCTTCACACTGTAATTTGGATTGATGGCATCCGCTTCGCTGATACTAAACACCTTAGTTCCTCCATCCCCATCTCCAGCTGTAGTCTTCATCAAGGCACCTGATACCGTGATCCAACGATCAACATTTTCATCCGGATCCAATACAACATTATCTTTCTGACAACTGCTGAACGTAAGGGAAGTAGCGGCTATACCCAATAGGGCAAATTTTATAAGATTAGTTTTCATCGTAATAATTATATGGTAATACTTAAATTTTATTTAAAGAATAATTCAGTTTTAGATAGAATCCGCGGCCTGGCTTCTGCACCCCAAAATTGTCGTAAACCTCCGCATTGAACATGTTCTTCACATCTAAACTGGCAATGATCTTCTTGGATGGGAACACATAGCTCAGGCCCAGATTCTGGGATACCTGCGTCGGTGTCACAAACCAATCAGAATCAAACCAAACCGTGCTGAATGGTGCTACATAACCAACCGTATAGAACAAGTTTAATTTGGAATTCTTCTGGATCAGGTTATCCAGGTGGTAATGCACATTCCCATTCATCGTAAAGAAAGGCTCATTAGGGATCTGGGTATTGTAATAAGGCAATTGTTTACCCGAATTCGGGTCAAACTGCACTTTGTATAAGGAATTGAATTTGGAGAAATTGAAACCTACGGTCAGGTTGTTCTTGTAATTATAGAACAGCTCACCCTCAAACCCTAAGGATTGCGATTTCCCTAAATTCACAAATTTGGTCACTTCGATCTCCTGGTTGTTCATCAACTCATTGGCCTCCGGCATGATCCTATCCTTCACATTTCTCCAGAAAACATTGGTCGCCAAGGAAACTTTATGGTCGTCGAAATCGAATGTTCCCAATCGGAAACCCGCATTGTAGTTATCGCTGATTTCTGGACGGATGTTAGGATTGGACAATACATTATCTTCTGGGCTTCCAAAGGTCTCCGAATCCACCGGCATACGGACAGCGCGTTCTGCAGATGCCAATAGGATGATATTCGGTTTTATGCGGTAGGAACCTGCCAGCCCATAACCCGAGTTGGTCCGGTTATCCTTCATCGTATTTTCCTGAAAGGAAGTTTCGCCATTATTCACCGTAGCGGTATAGGAAGTGCTACCAATAGATTGCTGGTATAACTTATAGAATAGATTAGTGATCAATTTATTGTTGATCGTTTGTGCTTCATAATTGAAGGATACCACATTTTTCGCCAGATCATTTTTTCGGTTCAATCCCACATTGGCAACTGGATATAAACGATCCGCATCCTTCCGATCCACAGTATAGAATACGTGGTTCAACGAAAGCCTATGGCCTGAAAAAACATCATAGCTCAGGTTCGAACGGATGTTGGCCACCTGACGTTTGATGTCGTTCAAGGTAGGACTACCCTGCTGTGCTCCCGAAGAATGCTTGATGGGATTGCCGTTCAGGTCTAAACGAATCTGACCATCCCAATTGTACTCATAAGGAACGGTATCTTGGATGGAAGTATTTCTAAAGCTATATACCGCATTTACCGAAAGACCCAGTCCTGGTGTTAGAAGATCTTTTTTAACATAGTTCAAGCTCAACACATTGGCGTTCGCTTCCGAAGTCCTTCCATAATAAGGTGTTCCCATGGTCTGTCCATGTTGGATCTCCTTGTAGGAATCCGACACATTATAACCCAAGAAGAACGTATCAGCCCATTTAACATCCGTAAATCCAAATTCGAATCTTCCAGAAATGGATCTGTACCCATCAAAAAATCTTTTAGTACGGTAATACCTTTGTACTACCCCATCTGGCTGAATATATTTGGAAAACTTGCCCCAGATTTCATAATCGTTATCCGAATTCAGAAAACTTCCGGAAACCCGTGTCGTAAAACCTGTTTTGGCATGTCTGTATAAAGCACTGATATCCGATTGGGTCGTATTGAAGGAACCATAAGAAACAGATGCCGATAAATTATTGCTGTTAGTACCTTTTTTGAGCACGATATTTATGGCTCCGCCCAAAAGATCTCCGGTTAAGTGTGCCGGAAGAACCCCCTTATAAACTTCGATACGCTCGATCATGGATGGCGGAATATTGTTCAGATTGAAGGAAGATCCATACGTAGAGATCTCAATTCCATCGATAAAGATACCCACCGATCGGCCGGTCATCCCATTCAGGTTATATTGTACCTCCGATCCCAAGCCACCACTCTGACGAACCCTTACCCCTACTGTTTTGTCCAATAATTCATTGGTCTGTATATTACGGACAGCAGCTTCCTTCGTCTCGATCACATTCACCGCGAAACCTTTGGTCTCAATCTCCCTTTTTACAGTGTTTCTCACCACTCGGATTTCATCAAGACTGATTTCCCCTTTTGGGTCGATGTGGATATGCAGATCGTATTTTGGCTTCTCTACCTTTAGGCTAACTCTTTTGTCTTTTACTTCGATGGAGGTCACCAAAATAGTTTGGTTTCCATAAGGCACCTGTTCCAAAAGGTATTCCCCTTTTTCATTAGAGATAGTTCCGATCGTTGTTCCATCCACTTTTACACTCGCATTGGCTACCGGTTTTCCATCTAGCAGATGGACAATACCTTTAATGTTGGAGGTCTGTCCCATCAAGGAACCGGTAATCATTAAAAAGAGAGCAGCGATGTAAAAATGTTTCATTATATCCGATTAATATCTTAGATTTGAACACTCTTTAGAACAAGTCTAAATAAATATCGCTGCAAATGTAGAATTATTCTAAATAGCAAAATGACGCAATCGGAAAAAAAAGCTTCACAATCGGAAATTATCGCACAGGGAAATCCATTTTCAGACAAAAGTTTGTCTGAATTAGGGACTTTCATGTATTTTACGGTGCTGAAGGGGCGACAGCGATTCGCTTTTATTTCTCCGATAGAGGGATATCTTAATCTGCTGGTCCATGACCAATCCGCCAATTGCACGTATTCCATTCAAGCTGAAAATTACCTCTTACAAGCCGGTGAGAACATCCTAAAGCATGTGAACAAGGGCGATCATTTGGAATTCAAGAGCCTAAGCCCCGATAATATGGTCCTGATGATGCTGGTGCCCTGTGACAAATTACCGGCCTTCCATACCAAATACTTGGAGAACAGAGATCGATTTGAAAAAGGGTTATTGACCAAAGCAGATTCCAGGATCGAACTATCCCTGCAGCAGATTTTCGAACTCTATCAGGAAGATTCCTTCCTTAACCAACTAAAGATCCAAAGTTTATTGCTGGAGATCATCATCCATCAGGTAGAGGGTCTTTACGCAGAAAATGAGTCTAAGGAGCTTATTGTAAATAAAAGCCATTTTGAGAAGATCCAACAGGTCAAAAAGATGATCGATGAGGACCTTTCCAAAAACCATAGTATTGCCGAATTGGCAAAAGCCGTTGGCACCAATGAACAGTACCTTAAAAAATACTTTAAGCAGCATTATGGGAAAACGGTGATGAACTACATTACCGAGGCGAAGATGGAACATGCCAAAAAACTTATCCTAATGGGTAAATATCGGGTTTCGGATGTGGCCAGGATGACTGGTTACAAGCATTCCACCCATTTTACCACTGCTTTTAAAAAGTATTTTGGGATCATTCCTAACTCCTTGAAATACACCTTCCTTGTTGCCCATGAAGGGGTTCATGTCCTTCCGGAGATTGCAAGCTTTTTGCATATGCTTTAAACCCATTGGCGAAATGGATAGTTAAAGATTGTTAAATGCACTGGTTCACGCGGTTAGCTAAATTGAAATGAACTATTTTCGCATGTTAAATATAATTGAATATTAGTATTAATTGACGTATCTTTGTAGGATGTTTTTGAAGAATCATGTATTTAGCCTAATTATCGGCGTATTTTTGTTAACTGGTTTCAGCAGCTGTAAAAGTAAATTCGAGAAAATACGTGCCAGCAACAACATACAAATGAAATATCAGGAAGCGGTGAAATACTACGAAAAAGGTAAGTATTCTAAAGCTTTGACGTTATTTGAGGAGTTGGTTGCACGTTATCGCGGTACAGCAGAAGCTGAAGATCTTTACTACTACACTTCTTATGCGAGCTACCGGTTGAAGGATTATATCTCGGCTAGATACCACTTCAAGCAATTTGCAGACAACTACCCGCACAGTGCTAGAGCTGAAGAAGCTCGTTTCATGTCGGCTTATTGTTATTACTTGGAATCTCCACGTTCTAACCTTGATCAAGACAATACCCGCAAAGCTATCGAACAGTTACAATTGTTCGTGAACCTTTATCCGGAATCGGAAAAAGCGAAAGAAGCAGGTGATCTTATCCAGAACCTTCGTGATAAATTGGAGAAAAAAGCCTTTGATAATGCTAAACTGTATTACAACATGGGCCTACCTGATGATTACAGAGCAGCAGTGATTGCATTGGAAAATGTATTGAAGGAATATCCAGACACGAAACATGCCGAAGAGATCGAGTACCTATTGGTAAAATCCCAATACTTATTTGCCGACAACAGCTATCCTCACCGTCAGGAAGAACGTTTTAACCAAATGTTGGATTACTATGAAACGTTTTCTGAGAACTTCCCGGAAAGCAAGTACAGCAATGAAGTTAAGGGTCTACGCGCTTCTGCGGAACGTAAGATCGCTTCAGCCATCAAATTGATGGAAGCCGATGCAAAAGCAAGAAAGAAACGCGAAGAGGAATTAGGTGTTTCTACTCCAGGAACTGTTCCGGTAGAAACAAATTAAGTAAATCATTTAGTACAATATATTCATTTTAATATGAGCCAAAATAAAAATAATGTTCCTAACTCTACAGTTACTCGTGACTTAAGAGAATTAGACAACACTACGGACAACCTTTACGAGTCAATCGTTATTATCAGCAAACGTGCAAACCAGATTTCTGTTGATATCAAAGAAGAGTTAAATCAGAAGCTATCGGAATTTGCGAGCAGCAATGACAACTTGGAGGAAGTATTCGAAAACCGTGAACAGATCGAGATTTCTAAACACTATGAGCGTATGCCAAAACCTACGTTAGTAGCGATCGATGAGTTCTTACATGACAAAGTTTACTTTAGAAACCCTTCTAAAGAACAAGAATAAGCTGTAGAAGCATGTCTCTAAAGGACAAAAATATTGTAATTGGTATAAGCGGCAGCATTGCCGCTTATAAAATTGCAACCTTGGTCAGGTTACTTCGCAAGGCTGATGCGTCCGTTCAGGTGATCATGACTGAAGAAGCGACGCAGTTCATTACCCCACTTACTTTATCCACTCTTTCCAATAATCCTGTTCTGGTCGATTATTATCAACAAGAAACAGGGGAATGGAATAACCATGTGCATCTTGCAGAGCAAGCTGATTTGATCCTTATCGCACCAGCATCGGCAAATACCATTGCCAAATGTGCGCATGGATTATGTGACAACCTGCTATTGGCGGTTTATCTATCTGCCAAAGGTCCTGTTGCCTTCGCTCCTGCCATGGATCTGGATATGTGGAAACATCCTGCCGTACAACATAACATTTCCTTGTTGAAGAGCTTCGGACATGCTATTGTACCTCCTGGAACAGGCGAATTAGCCAGTGGTTTAGTTGGTGAGGGAAGATTGGCTGAACCGGAGGATATATTTTCCTTTATAGAAGACTACCTAGCTTCAGACAAACCTTTACAAGGAAAAACAGCTTTAGTATCCGCTGGTCCTACTTATGAGGCTATAGATCCTGTACGTTTTATCGGAAATCATTCGTCCGGAAAAATGGGCTATGCGATTGCCAAACAATTGCAACAGCTGGGTGCAGAAGTCACTTTGGTAAGTGGTCCAACCGCTTTACCGACGCCTTCAGATGTAAACCGTGTGGATGTAGTTTCCGCGCATCAAATGCTGGAGGCTATGGACTCCAACTTTTCTACAGCAGATATCATTGTGATGAGTGCGGCTGTGGCTGATTATACCCCGGTAGAGGTAGCAGACCAGAAGATCAAGAAGAAAGCCGAAGATTTTGCTATCTCTTTGAAGAAAACTACGGATATTCTGGCGAGCCTGGGCGCTAAGAAAACCAACAGCCAAACATTGGTCGGCTTTGCCTTAGAAACCAATAATGAATTGGAAAACGCAAAGAATAAATTAGGCAGAAAGAACCTGGATTTCATCGTGCTCAATTCCATGCAGGATAAAGGGGCAGGATTTGCCCACAATACCAACAAGATCACCGTTATTGATCGTGATCTACATGTATCCAACTATGAGCTTAAATCCAAAGATGAGGTTGCAGTGGATATCTGTAAGCTGATCATCGAGCATCAGCTTCTGATCAATCAATAAGCCCTTACCCTTTCTATTAAAGATTAGCTATCCTGATTTCTTTGGGATAATAGTTATTTACCCGATTGCCTAATACCTTTACCCATCCTAAGGATATCCCTTTATACTTCACTAAGCACCAGCCTTTCATTCCCGCGGGAAACAATGCCGGATCTAAGGGTTCTTTCCTTAAAAAGTTCTGCGCATCGGCTAATCCGATTTCTGCTGATGGAATGGCTTTGGCTTGCAATACACTCATGGCCAAATCATGCGATGGAACAAGTTCCTTTCCTAACCATTTACCGACCATAGTTCCCGCATTCTTCAGGTATAGGACCTGCTGTGCTGCTTTTACATAGGCTTCAATAGATTTTGGAAACAGATGGACATTTTCATTATGGATAAAAGAAGCATAATCGTTCGGATTTTCCACCCAATTGACCAATGCATCCTTTGGAAGAGGTGATTTCTCCATCTTTATCTTCTTCATGGAAAACATCGGTTGGATGCCTTTGAACTTTAGTACAGCTACAAAAAATCCTTCTCCCTTTGTCTTATGCGGGTAGAAACGGTAGCCATAGGCTTGATGCTTGGATGAAAGCGTTTCTTCTACACCCCAGGCTTCTTCCAATGGAATCCGGAACGTTTCAAATTCATATTCCTCATGCAGCCAATCCAGTATCTGTTCGTTTTCTTCCTCGGAGTAAGAGCAGGTCGAATAGACCAATATGCCTCCGGTGGACAGACTTGGCATCACATCCGCTAAAATACGTTTCTGACGCTCGCTACAGAGCTTCACATTGGCTTCTGACCATTCGTCGATGCTATCTTCGTCCTTTCGGAACATGCCCGATCCAGAACATGGCGCATCGACCAGGATGAAATCAAAGAAGCCGGGTAGTCTGCGGAAAGAGGAAGGGTCGTTATTGGAAACTACTGTGTTGGGTAATCCCCAATGCATGAGATTATCGCGCAGGATGTTCACCCGTGTTTTGATGATTTCATTAGCGATTAAGAAGCTATCCGGACTAAAAGAGGCGTTCAATAAGGTAGATTTACCTCCAGGTGCTGCACATAGGTCCAAAGCCTTAATATCCTTATCACCTAATTTTAAAGTTTCGATGATATGTGCTATGAACATGGAAGAAGCTTCCTGCACATAATAACATCCCGCATGAAATAAAGGATCGAGTGTGAATTTAGGGCGTTCCTTTAGATATTTACCTTCCTTGCACCAAGGCACCTCTCCTGCTATTTCAAAGTCTAAGGACACTGGTTTACTAGGATTGAGTCGAATAGAAGTAAGCTTTTCTCCCCGTTCATGGGCATCTAAGAATGCTTTTTCATCAAACAACGGGTTGGAACCTAATTTTCTTACGAGGGCATTTGGAAGTAAATTACTCATGCTATTGCTAATAAATTCCCGTAAATTTACAGGAATTATCTAAATCCCTTTTTATATCACATGAAAGAATTTAAAAAATATTATATCATCACGGCTCCACCGGAGGATTTATACCGCGCATTGACCACCGAAATTACGATCAGGCTATGGACCGGAGACCTTGTTGAAATCGACCCCCAAGTAGGTGGTGAATTCTCCATGTGGGATGGCGCCATCCAGGGAAAGTTCCTCGAATTGATACCTTATAGTAAAATTGTGCAGCAATGGTACTTTGGCGAACAAGAGGAAGAATCTATCGTGACCTTCAAACTCCATGAACATAAAAAAGGAACGTCATTGGAGGTTAAGCATACGAATATCCCTGATGAAGATTATGAGGACATCGTGGAAGGCTGGAACGAGACTTATGTTGCTTCGCTGATAGATTTTTATAAAGAAGAAGAGGAGGGGTAAGGGTAAGGAAATCTTTGATTTCCTTACTTTGAGTATTTAGTATTAAGTATTTAGTAGTTAGACCTATGGCGCTCTCCGTCATTGCGAGGAGGTACGAGGAAGCAATCTTTCGATATGCGGCCCTCTATGTTATGCGGGAAGATTGCTTCGTTCCTCGCAATGACGTGGCAGTTTTACAAAGCCCTCCGAATATACGAAAAAACGCATAAAAACAGAAAGCCCCGTCATCTATCGATAACGGGGCTCCTTTGTAAAATTAGGCGCCGACCTACTCTCCCACCTGTTACGGCAATACCATCGGCTCTGGCGGGCTTAACTTCTCTGTTCGGAATGGGAAGAGGTGGACACCGCCG
>PJUF01000475.1_pt1 | contig 28490 bp, 27 predicted proteins | sample 1512191 | NCBI WGS metagenome assembly PJUF01 (sample SAMN08177673, study PRJNA422409) | Feces metagenome, whole genome shotgun sequencing project. | isolation source: Chicken feces (3) enriched on wood chips | host: Gallus gallus | place: USA: Madison | collected 2015-01-15 | reverse complement strand
CGGTATCGAGCGCGACACGGCGGCGCTGGAAGCCGAGATCGAACGCCGCATCGCCCGCTATTGCGCGACCCGCCGCGGCCGCAGCGACGCCACCCCTTCCGAAGGACATGACTCATGACCAACGAACCCGGCAGCGGTGAAGACCTCGGCCTCGAAGAGATGGCCGCGCCCGAGCGCGACGGCCCGCCGCACGTCATCGAACGCACCGCGGCCGACCTCGAAGCCGTCTTCGACGTTCCCGTCCGCATTTCGGTGGTGCTCGGGCGCACCCGCATCCCGGTCGCCAATCTGCTGCGCATGGACGTCGGCACCGTCGTCGAGCTCGACCGTCAGGTCGGCGAGGCCGTCGAAATCTTCGTCAACGAACGTCTCGTCGCGCGCGGCGAGATCGTCCTCGTCGAGAACCGTCTCGGCGTCACCATGACCGAAATCGTGAAGGCAGGCTGACATGCGGCTCCTCATCATCGGCGCCCTCGAAGGGCAGCTCACCGAAGCCACGCGGCTCGCCATGCAGGGCGGCGCCCGGGTCGCCCATGCCGCCTCCATCGACATCGCCATGGCCGCGCTGCGCGCCGGCCGTGGCGCCGACCTGCTCTTCGTCGACGTGATGGTCGATATCCCCGGCCTCATCGCGGCGCTCGAAGCCGAGCGCATTCACATTCCGGTGGTCGCCTGCGGCACCGAGACCAACGCCGCCGCGGCGGTCAATGCCATTCGCGCGGGCGCCAAGGAATATATCCCCCTGCCCCCGGACGCCGAGCTGATCGCGGCCGTCATCGCCGCGGTGGCGCGGGAAAGCTCCGACTTCCTGTTCCGCGATCCGGGCATGGCCCGCGTCGTGCAACTCGCCGACCAGATCGCCCCCTCCGACGCCTCGGTGCTGATCACCGGCGAGAGCGGCACCGGCAAGGAGGTAATGGCCAGGCATCTCCACGCCAGGTCGAAGCGCGCCAGCCGCGCCTTCATCTCGGTCAACTGTGCCGCCATCCCCGAGAACCTGCTCGAGAGCGAGCTGTTCGGCCACGAGAAGGGGTCGTTCACCGGTGCCATCGCACGGCGCATCGGTAAATTCGAGGAAGCCTCGGGCGGCACCCTGCTGCTCGACGAAATCTCCGAGATGGATACCCGCCTGCAGGCCAAGCTGCTGCGCGCCATCCAGGAACGCGTCATCGACCGCGTCGGCGGTACGCGGCCCGTGCCGGTCGACATCCGCATCATCGCCACCTCCAACCGCAACCGTGTCGACGCCGTGCGCCAGGGCAGCTTCCGCGAGGACCTGCTGTTCCGCCTCAACGTGGTGAACCTCAAGCTGCCGCCGCTGCGCGAACGGCCCGGCGACATCGCCGCCCTCGCCGATCATTTCGTCGTCAAATATGCCAAGGCCAACGGGCTGCCGCCCCGCACGCTCGCGCCCGCCGCGCGCGACGCCCTGCTGCGCGCGCCGTGGCCGGGCAATGTGCGCGAGCTCGAGAACACGCTGCACCGCGCCGTGCTGCTGTCGCAGGGCGAAAGCATCGGCCCCGACGCGATCGTCATGCCCGACGGTGCCGGCCTCTCCGAGGTGGTGCGCACCGCGAACCTCGCCACGCAGGCCGCGCAGGTGGCGGAGTCCATCTCGCGCTCCCTCGTCGGCCGGACCGTGGCCGATGTCGAACGCGACCTGATCCTCGAGACGCTCGATCACGTGCTCGGCAACCGCACCCATGCGGCGACGATCCTCGGCATCTCGATCCGAACCCTGCGCAACAAGCTCAACCAGTACGCCGACGAGGGCACCGCCATCCCCGCCCCCGGCGAAATGAGAAAGAGCGCGTGATGCCTGCGCCGGTGCTCACCGCCACCTGCCCGGCCGAGGTAAGCCGCGTCCTAATGGGAGCGGATTGCCCGCATGACTGACACTACCGGCGCCGGACCCGGCGGCTTTCGCTTTCCATCCCTGGCGCAGCTCAACACCTCGCTGCGCACGACGGATATCGGGCTCGCCATCGGCATCATGGCGATCATCGTCGTGCTCATCCTGCCGCTGCCGGCGATGCTGCTCGACGTGCTGCTGGCCATCTCGATCGTCTTCTCGGTGCTGATCCTGATGACGGCGCTGTTCATCCAGACGCCGCTCGAATTCTCATCCTTCCCGACGGTGCTGCTGATCGCCGCGATGATGCGGCTCGCGCTCAACCTCGCCTCGACGCGCCTGATCCTCTCCGACGGCCACAACGGCCCCGACGCGGCCGGTCACGTCATCGAGGCGTTCGGCAATTTCGTCATGCGCGGCAATTTCGTCATCGGCGTCGTCGTCTTCTCGATCCTCATCATCGTCAACTTCATCGTCATCACCAAAGGCTCGGGCCGCATCGCCGAGGTGGCCGCCCGCTTCAACCTCGACGCCATGCCGGGCAAGCAGATGGCGATCGACGCCGACCTCAGCGCCGGCCTCATCGACGAGGCCACCGCCCGCGAGCGCCGCCGCATCCTCGAATCCGAGAGCGCCTTCTTCGGCAACATGGACGGCGCCAGTAAGTTCGTGCGCGGCGATGCCATCGCCGGCCTGCTCATCACCTTCATCAACATCATCGCCGGCATGGTGATCGGCATGATGCAGGAGGGGCTGAGCTTCCAGGAGGCGGGCAACAACTACACGCTGCTCACCGTCGGCGACGGCCTCGTCTCGCAGATTCCCGCGCTGATCGTCTCCACGGCGGCAGGTCTCTTGGTGTCCAAGGCCGGCGTCGTCGGCTCGGCCGACAAGGCGCTCGTCGCCCAGTTCACCACCTATCCCAAGGCGCTGGGCATGTCGGCGACGGTCATCGGCGTCATGGCGTTCCTGCCCGGCATGCCGATCCTGCCCTTCCTCGGCCTTGCCGTCGGCATCGGCTACCTCGCCTTCCGCTCCACCGGCCGGCAGACCATCGCCCTTGCCAAGGCCGCCAGCGAAGCGCTCACCGCCCGGACCGAAGCGGCCCCGCCCGAGGAGATCCCCATCTCCGACAGCCTCAGGATCGACGAGCTCAAGCTCGAGCTCGGCTACGGCCTGCTCTCGCTCGTCAAGGAGGACGAGACGGGAACCGACAGGCTCACCGAGCAGATCAAGGCGCTCCGCCGCCAGCTCGCGACCGAGCTCGGCTTCGTCATGCCGCCGGTGCGTATCCTCGACAACATGCAGCTCGAACCCAACGACTACACGGTCAAGATCAAGGAGGTCGAAGCCGGCAGGGGCAGCATCTTCGCCAGCCAGCTCATGGTGATGGACCCGATGGGCAAGGAAATCACCCTGCCCGGCACCCACACCACCGAGCCCACCTTCGGGCTGCCCGCGACCTGGATCGAGCCGGCGCTCCGCGACGAGGCCGAACTCAAGGGCTATTCCATCATCGACCCCTCGACAGTGATCTCCACCCACCTCACCGAGGTGCTGAAGGCCAATGTCGCGGACCTGCTGAGCTACGCCAACGTGCAGTCGCTGCTGGCCGGCCTCAGCAAGGACCAGCAGAAGCTCATCGACGACATCGTGCCCTCGCAGATTTCCGTTTCGGGCATCTTGCGCGTGCTGCAGACGATGCTGACCGAGCGCATCTCGATCCGCGACCTGCCGACGATCCTCGAAGGCATCGCCGAAGTCGCAGGTGCCGGCCGCACCGCGCAGATGATCGCCGAGCACGTCCGTTCGCGGCTGGCGCGCCAGATCTGCGCCGCCAATCTCGGCCCCGACGGCAACCTGCCACTGCTCACCCTGTCGCCGCAATGGGAGCGCGACTTCGCCGAGGCCATGGTGGGCGAAGGGGCCGAGCGCCATCTCGCCATGGCGCCTTCGCGGCTCCAGCAGTTCATCCTCGCGGTGCAGCAGGGCTTCGAGAACGCCGCCCAGATGGGTGAGCTACCGGTGCTCATCACGTCCCCCGGCATCCGCCCGCATGTGCGCGCCATCATCGAACGTTTCCGCCCTCAGACGGTGGTGATGAGCCAGAACGAGGTGCACCCGCGCGTGCGGCTCAGGACGATCGGCGCGGTGTGAGCGCATCGCGCACCGCCGGCACGGCCCAGCACAGGCCGAGCATCAGCAGCGGCGTGTACATGCCGCCCCAATAGACGTTCATTGGCTTGCCGATCATTGCGAAGGCCACCAGATAGGCGAGCACGACGAGACCCGCGCGACCCGCCCGGCGCCAGGCGAAAAGCCCGAGTAGTGCGAGCGGCAGCAGCAGCGCATTCACCCACAGCGGCGCGAGAAACAGCAGTCCGTTGAAGCTCGCCGTGCGCAGGATGAAACCGAGCCCACCGAACTGCAGCCAGCTGTCGGGATAGGCGCGATCAGCCGGGCCGAGCTGGCTCATCGCCATGGAATGATGCCAGGCGAAATAGCCCGCATAGATCCCCAGTCCCGCGCCCCAGGCGGCCGCCTCGCGCCAGCGCCGCGCCCGCAGGGCGAGCGCGAGGCAGACCAGCACGTAAATCCCCGCGAGTTCGCGCACGAACAGCGCCAGCAGGCCGGCTGCGATCCCCACTGTCCGCCAGCCGGCGGCATAGGCGGTCACCGACAGCAGGATCAGCGGCCCCGCCGCCACCTCGGCGAACATCACGCCCTCCGGCGTCGCGATGGCGGTGCAGCTGAGCGCCACCGCCAGCGCCGTTCCGCCGGCCAGCCACGGTCCGCCCTCCTCGGCCAGCCGATGTGCCAGCCACACCGCCAGCAGCGCCAGCATGCCGAGCACGATCTGGGCCCACAGCGTCGAGGGCAACAGCGCGAGGAATGTGGGGTAGAGCGGCGTCCGCCAGTTGAAGACCGAAGCAGTACCGTAGTCATTGGCCAGCAGCACCGCATGTGCAGCGGCGTAATACCCTTCGCCGGCGCGCATGCGGGCGACGATCTCGCCATAGGCCGCCGCATCGCCCGCACCGAACGCCGCAGGCTCCGCCGGCGCCGGCGGCATCGACAGCGCAAACGCCGCCAGCGCCAGCGCCGCGGCCACGCTGCCCAGCACGAGGCCGAGTGCCCAGGGCCGTGGCAGCCCGGCCAATCGCGTACGGATCGTCATGCCCCCAGCCTGCCGCAAAGGCCTTAAGAATCCGCGCCGAGCGGATGCGCAGGGGTGGCCATGCCGGCGGCGGAAGCGGTGGAATGCCGACATTTACGCGCTATTCCGTGGATTTACACGCGGCCGGTTCGGTGCTCCAAATGAGGCTGTTGGCGGCAATCACGGGGCATCGGAGTGGAAACGAGGGCCAGGGCCTCCGGGGACGTGTACCGGGGCGAAGCGGCTGCGCTGATGGCAGCCGCGGCCGGAGACGCGCGCACCCAGCCGGCTGCGCCCATGCCGGCGCGCGGCCGCAAGCCGGCGCCGCCCGTTCGCGCCGAGTCGCGCGGACCGCTGCCCTATCCCGAGCCGGTGGGGTTCAACGACAATTTCGACGACGTCGACGCTGGCCTGCCACCCCGCCTGGAGCGCCGGCGCCTGTCGCCCGCACGCCTTGCGGCCCGCATCGTCATCGCCCCGCTCTATGTGGCGGTCGCGGCCGGCACCGTGGGGATCATCGCCCTCGCCATCGTCGCCATGTTCGCTGGCTGATCAGCAGTCCGGCAGGCTGACGCTGAGGCCACCGAGGCTCGTTTCCTTGTAGCGCTCGTCCATGTCGCGCCCGGTCTGGCGCATCGTCTCGATCACCGCATCGAGCGGGATGATGTGCTTCCCGTCGCCCAGCGCCGCGAGCGAGGCGGCGGCCACGGCTTTCACCGCCCCCATGCCGTTGCGCTCGATGCAGGGTACCTGCACCAGCCCACGCACCGGATCGCAGGTCATGCCCAGATGATGCTCGAGCGCGATCTCGGCCGCGTTCTCGATCTGCGCATTGGTACCGCCCAGCGCCGCGCAGAGCGCCGCCGCGGCCATGGCCGAGGCCGAGCCCACCTCTCCCTGGCACCCGACCTCGGCACCCGAGATCGAGGCGTTGTACTTGATGAGCCCGCCAACGGCGGCCGCGGTGAGCAGCATGTCGGGAACCATTGCCGGCGAGGCGCCCGGCACCAGGTCGAGATAGTAGCGGATCACCGCCGGGATGACGCCCGCCGCCCCGTTGGTCGGCGCCGTCACCACCTGCCCGCCGGCGGCGTTCTCCTCGTTCACCGCCATCGCGTAGGTCTGCAGCCAGTCCACCGCCGAATGGGGCGGCGCGGCATTCCTGCCCGCCCGCGCGATGAGCGTGTCGTTGAGCCCCTTGGCCCGGCGCTGCACGTTGAGCCCGCCCGGCAGGAGGCCCTCGGTGACGAGGCCGCGCGAAATGCACCGGTCCATCACCTCCCACACGGCCATGATGCGGCCGTCGAGATCGGCGACATCCGAGGCTGCCTCGTTGGCGCGCTTCATCTGCGCGATGCTGAGCCCGGACGCCTCGCCCATCGCCAGCATGTCGGCGGCCGACCCGAACGGAAAGGGCACGTCGGCCTCGGGCGCGTGCGCGCCGTCCGCGGCCATTTCTGCCGCCGTCAGCACGAATCCGCCGCCCACGGAATAATAGCTCTCCGCCAGCACCTCGGCATTGCCGGCGCTGACGAAGAACGTCATTCCGTTCGGATGCGCCGGCAGGCGCTTGCCCTTCTCGAGATGTACCGATTGCCGCGGGTCGATTGCGACCAGCCGGCCGCTCGGCAGCCGCAGCGCGCCCGTCTCCGCCAGCCCCGCCAGCGCCGCCTCGACCGCCTCGGCCTCGTAGCGGTCGGGCGTTATGCCCAGCAACCCGCACAGCACGGCGCGGATCGTGCCATGCCCCTCGCCGGTATAGGCGAGTGAGCCGTAGAGCCGGCAGCCGATGGCCAGAGCACCCTCGGGCAGCGGCGCCGCGGCCGCCAGCGACGCGAACCGGGCGGCCGCCAGCATCGGCCCCATCGTGTGCGACGAGGACGGCCCGACGCTGATCTTGAAGATGTCGAAGATCGACAGGAACATCTGGTCGCCATCCCCATTGCGCGCCGCCCCGGCGAGCGGCGGCATTTTGCTCAACATGTCGAAAGCGTCGGAACACCCGAGGCGTTCTGCACGTTCCCCTCCCGAACCGCGCGGCGCTCGACCCAGCCAGGCTTCGCGCCGCGCGGCCTGTCCAACATGCCGTTGAACCCTAGGAGATTACTATGATCCGCACGCTTCTCGCTACCACCGCCGTTGCGGCAGTGCTGGCCCTCCCGGTCCTCGCCCAGGACGCGACCCCCTCGGTGGACTCCCCCGAGTTGACCTCGTCCGAAATGGCGCCGGACGCTTCGTCGGTCCTGCCGACCGAGCCGATGGACGCGATGCCGTCGTCGGAGCCGATGGAGAGCCCGATGGCCTCGTCGGTCGCCCCGGTCGCGCCCTTCGACATCACCACCGGCTACACCCAGGTGGACACCGATCGCCTCGCCAGCCGCATCATCGGCCAGCCCGTCTATGACGGCCCGTCCGCCGAAGCGAATAACCTCGGCAATATCAACGATCTCGTGGTCGACCAGAACGGCGACGTGCAGGCCGTGGTGATCGGCGTCGGCGGCTTCCTCGGCATCGGCGAAAAGCAGGTGGCCGTCGCCTTCTCGGCCCTCGATCGGGTCGTCGCGGAAGATTCGACCGAGCGCTTCGTCATCCAGACGACCGTCGAGCAGCTCACCGCCGCGCCCGACTTCGTCACGGTGGACGACACCCCGGCCGATGGCGTGGTGCCGGACGCGCCGGCCATGTAGGTCGGCTCGCTGTCTCAAAGGCCCGCTTCGGCGGGCCTTTTCTTTTGCGCGGCAGGGTGAAATACCGGCGCATGGCCGAACCGCTGATCCTTGCCGTCCCGCTCTTTTCTCATCTGGGCAATCTCGCCCTCGCCCTGCGCCGCGAGGTGTTCGTGGGCGAGCAGCACGTCCCGCCCGACGAGGAATTCGACGCCGACGACCGGGGCGCCACGCATCTCGTGGCGCTGCGCGACGGCGATGTCGTCGGCACGCTGCGGATTCTCTGGCTCGATGCGCATGCCAAGTTCGGCCGCGTCGCCGTCGCCCGCGCGGCTCGCGGCAATGGCATCGCCACCGCCATGATGCGCCACGCCATGGCGCTGGCACAGGTCCGCGGCGAGACCCGCTTCTACCTCACGGCCCAGATCGACAAGGTGGCGCTCTACGAGCGTCTCGGCTTCACGGCATTCGGCGAGCAGTTCCAGGATGGCGGCATGCCCCATCTGGCCATGAAAACCTACTGAACCCCCGGGGCCTGAACGCACAAAGGGCGCCCGCGGCGCCCTTCAGCTTGTCACGCCTGGGTGCCGGCCCTACCGGCGCAGATGGCGCAGCCGGCCGACCTCGTCATAGCCGGCCTGCTCGGCCTTGTTCTCGGCGGCCGCCTCGCGGCCGTTCTCGCGCTGGTCGAGCAATTCGACCTTCTTGAGATCCTCGACGGCCTCGGCCAGCGCGTCCTGTGCCGTTTCGAGCTGGTCGCGCATGTCGGTGGCCGAGGCGAGCAGGTTGTCCCGCCGCTGGATAGCCGCCTTGGCGAAGGTGGAATAGGCGAAATGGGCAACGTCGGAGATGCCCGTTTTCTGCTGCTCGATCTCGATCTGCTGGTCGAGCTCGCCGGCCATGCGTTCAAAATCGGCGATCATCATCTCGATCTGCGCAACCTGCCGGCGCTTTTCGTCCACCTGGAACTTCTTGAGCCGGATCAGGCTCTCGCTGCGCGACTTCATGACTTGTACTCCTTACACTCAAGCCACCTGACCGGCCTTCGCGAGGATCGCCTCCAGCATCGTATAGCCGTCGGCGATCGTCGTTCTCTCCTCCCGCTGCTGGCTCAGAAACGCCTCCAGCGCGGGGTAGAGTGCGATGGCCCGGTCCACCTGCGGATCCGATCCCTTCCGGTAAGCCCCCAGCCGGATCAGTTCCTCCATGTCGGCATATGTCGACATGAACTCGCGTGCCGTCTGCAGGGTCGGGCGCACCGGCACCGGCACGCATCCTGGCATGGTTCGCGAGATGGACCTCAGCACATTGACGGCGGGATAACGCCCCCGTTCGGCAATGCCCCGTTCCATCACAATGTGCCCGTCAAGGATGCCGCGGACGGCATCTGCAATGGGTTCATTGTGATCGTCACCTTCGACTAAAACGGTAAATAGACCCGTAACGGAACCGGAGTTGACGAGCCCCGGCCCGGCACGCTCGAGCAATCGCGGCAATTCGGTGAAGACGGTGGGCGGATAACCCTTGGCCGTCGGCGGCTCGCCGATGGCGAGGCCGATCTCGCGCTGAGCCTGCGCAAACCGGGTGAGGCTGTCCATGAGGCAGAGCACCCGCTTGCCCTGGTCGCGGAAATATTCGGCCAGCGTCAGCGTCAGATAGGCCGCCTGCCGCCGCCGCAGCGCCGCTTCGTCCGAGGTCGCGACGACGACGATGGCCTGCTTGATTCCCGAGGCGCCGAGATAATCGGTGATGAACTCCTGCACCTCGCGGCCGCGCTCGCCGATAAGCCCGACAATGGCGACATCGGCCGCGGCGTTGCGCACAAGCATCGACATCAGCACCGACTTGCCCACGCCCGAGCCGGCGAAGATGCCCATGCGCTGGCCTTCGCAGATCGTCGTGAAGGCATTGAGCGCGCGCACGCCCACATCCATCGGCGCGCCGACGCGCGCCCGGTTATGTGCCGGCAGCGGCACCTGCTTCAGCGGATAGGCCTCCGCCCCGCGCATCAGCGGCCCCTTGCCGTCGATCGGTTCGGCATCGGCATTGATGACGCGCCCGAGCCACTGGTCGGCCGGATAGACCGCCCCGTCGCTGCTGCGGAACACCGCCTTGCAGCCCAGCCGGACGCCGGTCAGCGGCCCGAAGGGCAGGCACAGTGCATGGCCGTCGCGAAAGCCGATGATCTCCGCGGCGAGCGTGCCGCCATTGGCGGTCTCGATCGTCACCCGACCGCCGACGCGCAATTCGCGCACGGGGCCGACCACCTCGACCAGCAGGCCCTGCACGGTCTTCACGCGACCGAACACCTCGACTTCGTCGATCGCCTCGATGTCGGCCGTCAATGCCCGCATGGCCCACCCCCGAATCGCCGTTCTACAGCGGTAACCGAACGTTAAGCTAAAGTCGTTAACCTCGGCTTGGAACCGCGAAAAATGTGCGCCTGCCCGCCTGTCGGTTTTCCACAGCCCAAAACCCCGGAACGCTGAGTCGACAGAGTCGATTGAAGGGGTTTCTTAACCTAAAATATTAAGTTTGCTTTCTCCATTTTAATACGTGGAATCAACGTGTTATGTTCAATCCGATAGCCATTGCTTTGCATATTGCGGATCAGAATTAAACTTTGTTAACTAATGGCGCTTAGGTTTGAGTCATATCCAGTAGGGTTCGGTTAGGGGTGATGGCGATTTCGCCGCTCCCGGTTCCAGCAGGAACGACTTTAAGAGGAAACGGCATGCGTGTGCTCTTGATCGAGGACGACAGCGCGACAGCGCAGAGCATTGAGCTGATGCTCAAATCGGAAAGCTTCAACGTCTACACCACCGACCTCGGCGAGGAAGGTGTCGACCTTGGCAAGCTGTACGACTACGACATCATCCTGCTGGATCTGAACCTGCCCGACATGAGCGGCTACGAGGTGCTCCGCACCCTCCGGGTCGCCAAGGTGCAGACCCCCATTCTCATCCTCTCCGGCCTTGCCGGTATCGAGGACAAGGTGCGCGGCCTCGGCTTCGGGGCCGACGACTACATGACGAAGCCCTTCCACAAGGACGAGCTCGTCGCCCGCATCCACGCCATCGTGCGCCGCTCCAAGGGCCACGCCCAGTCGGTCATCACCACCGCCGACCTGACCGTCAACCTCGACACCAAGACCGTCGAGGTACAGGGCCAGCGCGTGCATCTGACCGGCAAGGAATATCAAATGCTGGAGCTGCTCTCGCTGCGCAAGGGTACCACCCTCACCAAGGAGATGTTCCTCAACCATCTCTATGGCGGCATGGACGAGCCCGAGCTCAAGATCATCGACGTCTTCATCTGCAAGCTCAGGAAAAAGCTGAGCGTCGCCACCGGCGGCAAGAACTACATCGAGACCGTGTGGGGCCGCGGCTATGTGCTGCGCGAGCCCGACGACAGCGAAGCCTTCGCCGAGAGCGTCGCCTGAGCACGGCAACTACGACCTGATCTGCACGAGCCCCGGGATCGCAGGTCCCGGGGCTTTGCACGTCCGCTGCCCGATAATGCGGCACGGCCACCTGACGGGCATCGCGCGCCGCGGTCTGGTCGGATCGCAGGGAAAGAATATCGTTCCAGCGTAGCGGCTAGCCGACGGCGGCCATCTCTTCGGCCTGCGGCAGGAACTTGGCCTCGAGGATGTCGCGGTCGAAGGGCTTCATCATGTAGTCCGAGGCGCCTGCTTTCATCGCCAGCGCGATCTGGCCGATGTCGTTCTCGGTGACGCAGAAGACGATATGCGGCTGATGCCCGCCGATATAGGCGCGAATGAGCTTCAGGAACTCGAGCCCGCCCATCACCGGCATCTGCCAGTCGAGCAGGATGGCGTCGGGCATCTCCTGGCGGCACTTGTCGAAGGCTTCCTGCCCGTCTTCCGCCTCGTCGACAATGTAGTCGATATCCTCGAGAATCCGGCGCGCCACTTTGCGCACCACGCTCGAATCGTCGACGATGAGACAGGATTTCATGGGACGAAGACCTCCGCCCGCAAGTATGGACCAGACCCCGACTATCGGTCAAAAGTCCGAACCAATGGTTACGGAATTGTGAGCGCTCAGGCCACCGCTTCGGTCTCGGGCGCATCCCCTTCCACCTTGGCGCCGGGCGTCGCGGTGAAGCTGAACACGTCGTTCTCGATGCCGATCTGCAGGTCCATCCCGGTCATCCGCGCCAGGATGCCCGTATAGAAGGGCTGGATGCCGCGCGCGTCGACGCCGTCCTCCGGCGCGCCCGAGAGCAGCCCCTCGACTCCGGCCGGCATCAGCGTCCGCTGCCGCTTTTCGGCGTCCGAGCTCGAAGTCAGGCGGAACGCTTCCTCGCCGGTCGCGCCGACGATCTCGGCCTTCACCACCCCGCCCCGCGGCACCGCCATCGAGGCGATCAGCAGCATGTTCATGAACAGCTTCGCCTTGTGCTTGGGCAAAAGGATCATGGGCACCTGCCAGTCGAGATCGGCCTTCTCGATCTCGAACAGGATGCGTGCCACCCGCTCGCATTCGCGCGTGTCGAAATCCGTGCCGGCGGTCGAGGAGGCGCCATAGGCCAGCCGCGCGAATTCGAGCTTGGCGCGCGCGTGCTTGGCCGAGTTGGCGATCAGCTCGTGCGCGCCGTCGGCCATCGCCGATTGCGCCGGATCGGCCAGCACCTCGAGGCCGTTGCCGATGGCCCCGACGGGGTTGATGAGATCGTGACAGACCCGCGAGCACAGCATTGCTGCCAGGTCGGTCGCCTTGAGCTCGATGAAGTCGGCCATTCCTGGGTCTCCGAGAATCAGTGTGGGTGCAGATTAGCGGCTGCGTCGCCCGGGGCAACCGAACCCGTTTCGGCTGTCGGCCCGCTGAGGTCCTTCGCCAGGTCCGGCCAATTCGCCGCCGCCTCGTCGAGGGCCTCGCGCCTGCTCATGAGGAAGGCGTCGCGATTGGCCGTCGAGTAGAAGAAGTAGAGCTTCAGCGCCTCGATGACGTAGAGCCTCGGCTTGCCGTCGCTCAGATAGCCGCGGCTCAGCGACATGAGGCAGTGTCCGCCATATTGCGGCGCATAGACCTCGGGGTAGCGCGCGAAGACGTCGCGATTGGCGGCGGAAACGAAGTACCACGGCACGCCGGACCACACATATTCGAAGTCGGGCTTGCCCTGCTGGGGATCCGCGCCGGTGAAATAGGTGACGGGGTCGTAGCCGTCGATGGCGACGCCCGTCAGCGGGTCCGTCACGATGGTCGTCACCAGCGGCGCCGCCTGCGCGCCGAAGGCGAGCAGGGTCCAGGCCGCGATGGTTAAGATTTGTTTACCGGTTTGCCGCATCATTGCCGTGATAGGCGCCCACCAACCGGGCACCGCCAACGCTAACCGCTGCATGGTGAGCGCTTGGTAAAGGCCCCGCCACTCATCGGAGACCGTACTATGCTGAAACGCCTCGTCCTGAGCCTTGCCGTGCTGCTCGGCCTTGCGTTCGGCACTGCCGCGCCTGCGGCCGCCCAAGGGGGATCGGTCTCCGACACCTTCTCGGTCGACGAGATCGTCGACAAGGGCGGCGCCTTCTTCGGCTCGGTCTCGCAGGGTCTCGCCTCGCTGGTCGAGCGCGCCGCGAGCCAGTACGGCCTGCCCAACGGCTATATCCTCGGCGAGGAAGGCTCCGGCGCCGTGTTCATCGGCGGCCGCTTCGGCGAAGGCACGCTCTACACCCGCAACCAGGGCGATTATCCGCTGTTCTGGCAGGGCCCGTCGATCGGCCTCGATGTCGGCGGCGACGGCTCGAAGGTGATGATGCTCGTCTACAACCTCAACTCCACCAACGAGATCTTCAACCGTTTCCCCGGCGTGGCCGGTTCGGCCTATGTCGTGGGCGGGCTGGGCATGACGGTGATGAAGGCCGCCGACGTGGTCGTGGTGCCCATCCGCTCGGGCGTCGGCCTGCGCGCCGGCCTCAGCGTGGGCTATCTGAAGTTCACCACCGAGCCGACCTGGAACCCCTTCTGAGCCCCTCCGGCCCACTCCGCAGCGCACTCGCCCCTTCCCGGTAAGGTTAATCGCTGGCTAAGATGGCGCAGCGTCGCCGTCTTTGTCATGGTCCGGTCGCGGCTTTCCTGCCATGATCGGCTAATGCCGGGGCCTGTCCATGGGCATTGAGAACATCATGTATTTCGCGCTCGGGCTGCTCGTCGCCAGCCTCGTGGCGCTTGCCGTGCTGCCGGCGGTGTGGCGCCGCGCCGTGCGCCTCACCAAGAAGCGCATCGAAGCCGCGACGCCCATCACTATGGCCGAGTTCCGCGCCGACAAGGACCAGTTGCGGGCTGAATTCGCGCTCTCGACGCGCCGCCTCGAGATGAATGTCGAGGCCCTGCGCCGGCGCCTCTCCGACCAGCTGAGCGACATCAACCGCAAGCGCAGCGAGGTCGGCGCCATCCGCGGCGAGCGCGAGAGCCAGCTCCAGCAATTGCGCGAGCTCGAGGAGCGCGAGGCCGAACTGCGCCGACGTATCCTCGATCTCGAGAAGGAGGGCGCCGACCTCGCCCAGCGCCTGCGCATGCGCGACCGCGAATATGCCGACAAATCCGCCCAGCTCGAGACCGCGCGCGAGGCGCTGCGCGGCAAGACCCCGCGCTCCATCGACGTCGACGGCAAGGCGCTCTCCGGCGACTACAACACTGACATGGATGTGCTGCTCGCCAAGCTCGACGCCGAACGCAAGCGCGCCGGCTTCCTCGAAACGCAGAATCGCTCGCTCATCGGCCAGATCGAAAGTGCCGACAAGCGCTCGGCCGACGCCGCTGCGGCTGCCGCCGAACTGCGCGCCTCGCTGGCCCGCAAGGACGATACCGCCACCGAGACACAGAACGCCCTCATCGACGCCGAGGCGCGCATCGCCGACGCCGAGAACCGCATGGGCATCGCCCTCGCCGACACCGCCAGGGTCGTCGAGACCGTCGACGGCCAGCGCGAGCAGCTTCTTGCCGAAAAGCTGGCCATCGAGGACGAGCTCGAGCGCCTGCGCACCAAGGTGCTGACCGTCGAGGCCACCGTCATGGCGGATTGGGACAGCGACCGCGTCGAGCAGGCGCATCTGCGCGAGCGGCTCAACGACATCGCCTCCGAGGTGAGCCGGCTGGTCTACGCCGTCGAGGGCGAAGTGCCCGACAGCGACGACACCCTGCTCGAGCGCGTGCAGAAATATGCCGGCGAGGACCTGACCGAGGCGGCCCCCGACCATCGCGCCCCCGAGCCGGCCTCGACAAGCGCCGTGTCCGACCGTCTGGCCGCGCTCCGGGACATCCAGTCCCGCAACTGACGCCCTACTCCGAAACGACCGGGATCTCGCGGATCATCTCGCCGCTTTTGCCGTCGAAGATGCGCACGCTGGTCATCAGCCCGGCCTTGTAGGTCAGCGTGACCTTGCCGTCGGCCGCCACAGCCGATACCACCTCGGCGCCGCTCGGAATCCTGAGCGCCGCGATCACGTAGTCGGCGCCGGCCACCTCGGCGCCGCCCGTGTTCACCGACCGGAAGATCAGGACCCCGCCAATGGCGAGAAATCCCACCAGCAGCACGCCAAGCGAGATGAGAAGCGAATTGCGCGCCCGCGCGAGGATCGCGCGCGCTTCGGGCGTGAGTTCGTTCGGCTGAGGGTCGCTCATGACGGCATCCGGGGCTGAAGACGAAGAATTCGAAGTGGCCGTGCCGCCCGAGGCGGCCGGCGGCCGGCTCGATGCCGTGCTTGCCGGGGCGCTTCCCGCCTTCTCGCGCAGCCGCATCAAGGACCTGATACTGGCCGGTGCCGCCGCGATCAATGGGCAAACCGCCACGGAGCCCAGGACGCGGGTGCGCCCCGGCGACACCCTGCTGCTCGTCGCCCCGCCGCCGCGCGAGGCCGAACCCGAGCCCGAGGACATCCCGCTCGTCATCCTCTACGAGGACGCCGAGTTGATCGTCGTCGACAAGCCCGCCGGCATGGTGGTGCACCCCGCGCCCGGCAGCCCCAGCGGCACGCTGGTCAACGCCCTGCTCTTTCATTGCCGCGACAGCCTGCCGGGCATCAACGGCGTCAGGCGGCCTGGCATCGTCCACCGTCTCGACAAGGACACCTCGGGCGTCATCGTCGCCGCCAAGACCGATGCAGCGATGGCGCATCTGGCCGCGCAATTCGCCGATCACGGGCGCACCGGCCCGCTGCATCGGGCCTACACGGCCTTCGCCTGGGGCCGCATCCAGCAGGGCCGCGGCACCATCGACGCGCCGCTAGGACGCGATCCGAACAACCGGCTGCGCCAGGCCGTTCGGCGCGACGGGCGCGAAGCCATCACCCACTACACCGCCGAGGCGCGCTTCGGCGGCGACGGCTGGGACATAAGCCAGCTGCGCTGCGAGCTCGAAACCGGCCGCACCCACCAGATCCGCGTGCATATGGCCCATATCGGCCACCCGCTGCTCGCCGATACGGTCTACGCCTCGGGCTATGCGACGAAATCGCGGCGCCTGCCCGAGCCGCTGCGTGCCATCGTCGACGGCCTCGGCCGCCAGGCGCTGCACGCCGCCGAACTCGGGTTCGAGCATCCCGTGACGGGCGAGGACATGTACTTTACCGCCCCCCTCCCCCCCGATCTGCAGACGCTTGCCACGGCGCTGGCGCCGCACGACCTGGCCTTCGCCCGCTAGCCCCTGCGGAACCCATTGGCGCGCGCCGCATTGGTCTGTTGACCCCGGCCTTATCAAGGCCCGTTTTCGACCTATATATGCATCAACGTCCATCGGCGTGCCGTAGCGGACGCCGGGGCAAGTCCCGCCGCGCTCAAGCGGGGGAAACAAGGGGGTGCTTTATGGCCCAGTCAAATTTGCCGGTCCTCTCCGCCGAGGGCGGCCTTTCCCGTTATCTCCAGGAAATCCGGAAGTTTCCGATGCTGGAGCCGGACGAGGAATTCATGCTCGCCAAGCGGTACAAGGAGCATGCCGATCCCGAGGCGGCCCAACGTCTCATCACGTCGCATCTACGGCTCGTGGCCAAGATCGCCATGGGCTATCGCGGCTATGGCCTGCCCATTTCCGAGGTCATCTCGGAAGGCAATGTCGGCCTGATGCATGCGGTCAAGCGGTTCGAGCCCGACAAGGGCTTCCGCCTCGCGACCTACGCCATGTGGTGGATTCGCGCCGCCATCCAGGAATATGTGCTGCGCTCGTGGTCGCTCGTGAAGATCGGCACCACCGCGGCCCAGAAGCGGCTGTTCTTCAACCTGCGCAAGGTGAAGGGCCAGATCGCCGCGCTCGACGACGGCAATCTGCATCCCGACCAGGTCAAGCAGATCGCCACCACCCTGCACGTCACCGAGCAGGATGTGATCTCCATGAACCAGCGCCTCAGCGGCGATGCCTCGCTCAACGCGCCCATGCGCGCCGACGAAGGCTCGTCCGAGTGGCAGGACTGGCTGGTGGACGATACGCCCGACCAGGAGACGGTGCTCGGCAATTCCGAGGAATATAACGAGCGCATGGGCCTGCTGACCGACGCCATGAGCGAGCTCAACGACCGCGAGAAGGCGATCTTCCAGGCCCGCCGCCTGCAGGATAGCCCCTCGACGCTCGAGGAACTGGCACAGGAATACAAGGTCAGCCGCGAGCGCATCCGCCAGATCGAGGTCCGCGCCTTCGAAAAGGTGCAGGAAGCCGTCACCCACGCCGCCCGCGCCAAGGCGCGCGAGCAGGAACAGGCATAGGTCATTTCACGATCTGCCCGGCCCTGCCGGAGCAGACCGTGAAAGCGGTTACCCCGCCATGGCGGTTACCGCCGCGGCGACGCCGAACAGGTGCTTGCGGTCGAGGATGAGCAGCCACGGCGCACGCGCGCGTGGCTCAGGCTCGATCCGGAACGGCCCCTCGACAGCCTCGTTCGACGTTCCGGTCCGCTCGCCCGGCGCCAGCCGCACTCCATCGAGCGGATATCTGAGCCCCCGCGAGCGGCGGAACCGGATCGGCGCCAGCGGATGCACCGACACGCGCTCATGCGGCGCCACCTCGAAGCCGAACGGCCCGGTGAGCGCCAGCGCGAGATCGGCCTCGTCGACGAGGATGATCGCCCGTTCCCGCGCATAGCGGCCCACCGCGTCGAGCGCGGCGAGCGTGTGGTCGAAGCGGCGCCCGGTCATGCCGAGCGCCACCGTCACCGGCGCGCGCGTCGAGTAGAGCGCCTTTTCAAAATCGGTGGTGTCCTGCTCGGCAATGCGCATCAGCCGCGTGCGGCCGAGCCACGCATCGGGGCTGTCCAGCGAATCGAAATCGCCGATGATCGCCTCGGGCGTGAGCCCCGCGGCGACGATCTCGTCGGCCCCGCCATCGGCGCCGACGAGCCGGCCGCCGCTCAGATAGAGCTCGCGCAGCAGCGCGCGATCGACGGCGCCGCCGCCGACGATCACCAGCAGCGCTTCGAAACTCAGAACTTCGGTCGGGGGGACGCGCACTTGCACTGCGGGAGAACTCGGCTTAAGTCTCAGGCGTCTCGCTGGGGTGCTCCGGAGACGGAGCTGAGAAACACCCATTGAACCTGAACCAGGTCATGCTGGCGGAGGAAGTTCGAGATGGCAAGGGCGGTATACGCCTGCGACCATTGATCTTTTCTACGCATATGGCCGCAAGCAAAGGAGCCCGCAATGGTCCGCAAAACCATGTTCGCGCTTGCCGCTTTCGTCTGTCTGGCCGTCCCGGCCGCTGCCCAGGATACGCCCACCCTCACCGTCTACACCTACGACGCCTTCGCCGCCGATTGGGGGCCGGGGCCGGCGCTGAAGGCCGGCTTCGAGGTGCAGTGCGCATGCACGGTCGCCTTCGTCGCCGCCGATGACTCGATCAGCGCGCTCCGCCGCATCCAGCTCGAAGGCGACACGACGAGGGCCGACGTGCTGGTCGGGCTCGATACCTTCATTGCCGGCGACGCACGCGCCACCGGCCTGTTCGCGCCGCATGCGCTCGACCTGTCGGCGCTGGACCTGCCCGCGCCGTGGACCGACCCCGACTTCGTGCCCTTCGACTACGGCTACTTCGCCTTCGTCTACAACAAGGACGAAATGGCGGTGCCGCCGGCCTCGTTCGAGGACCTGATTGCCCGCCCCGACGATTTCAGGATCGTGGTGATGGATCCGCGCTCCTCCACCCCCGGCCTCGGCCTCGTCGTCTGGATCAAGGCGGCCTATGGCGACAGGGCGGCGGAGATCTGGGCCGGCCTCAAGCCGCACATCCTGACGATGTCGCGCGGCTGGTCGGAGGGCTATGGCCTGTTCCTCAACGGCGAGGCCGACATGGCGCTCTCCTACACCACCTCGCCGGCCTATCACGCCGTTGCCGAGGACGACGACCGCTATGCGGCCGCCGAGTTCACCGAGGGCCATGTCGCGCAGGTCGAAGTGTCTGGCATCCTCAAATCCTCTCCGCATCAGGATCTCGCCCGGCAGTTCCTCGCCTACATGGCCTCGCCCGAAGGCCAGCAGGCGATCCCGACGACCAACTGGATGTATCCCGTCATCGACCTCGGCGACGAGCTGCCATCCGCCTTCGGACCGCAGCCGGCGAAGATCCTGCCGATCGACGAGGCGGCGGTCACGGCCAACCGCAACGCCTGGATCGAGGAAGCCCTTGCCGCGATCCGCTGAGCGCGCCATCCCACATCGACCGCTCCGCCTCGCCGGCGGGGCGGTCGCCGCGCTCGGCATCGCCGCCCTCATCGCCACGCTGTTCCTGTCGATCATCGCCGTCACCGCCGACCATTCGGGCGGGGGCTCCACGGCCGATATCGGCTATCTCATCTACATCACGACGCTGCAGGCCACGCTCTCGACGGTGTTGTCGCTGCTCGTCGGCATCGCCCTCGCCTGGGCGCTCAACCGCCTGCGCTTCGTGGGCCGGCCCCTCGTCATCGGGCTGTTCGCCGCCGCCATCGTCACGCCCGGCCTCGTCATCGCCTTCGGCCTGCTCGCCGTCTGGGGCCGGGCCGGCTGGCTGGGCGGCCTCGGCGTGCCGATCTTCGGACTGGGCGGCGTCGTCGCCGCGCACATCATCCTCGACGGTGCCTTCGCCGCGCGCATCCTGCTGACGCGGCTCGATGCGCTGCCCGACCTCCGCCTCAAGACCGGCCAGAGCCTCGGCCTCACGGCCTGGACGCGCTTCGTGGTGATCGACTGGCCGGCCCTGCGCGGCACGCTTCCCGGCCTCGCTGCCATCATCTTCCTGCTCGCCTTCACGAGCTTTCCCATCGTGCTGCTACTCGGCGGCGGTCCCGCCGTGCAGACGCTCGAGGTCGCCATCTACGCTGCCGTGCGGCTCGATTTCGATCTCGCCATGGCGGTGAAGCTGGCGCTGATCCAGATCGCGCTGTGCACCGCCGTCATCCTCGCGAGCGCCGCGCTCACGCCGGTATCCTCGAGCCTCGACCGCTCCGCCAGCCCGCGCTGGCGCGACGGCCCCGCCGCCCGCGCCCTGCAATGGCTGGTGCTGCTGCTGGCGCTGGCCGGCTTTGCCGCGCCGCTGCTCGCCGTCCTCGTCAACGGCGTGGCCGGGCTTCCGGCCGTGCTGACCCGCCCGAGCTTCTGGAGCGCCACCACGACAAGCCTCGTCGTGGCATCGGTCTCCGCCGTCCTCGCCCTGCTACTCGCCATCGTCATCGCGCTGGCGCGGGCCGCGACGCCTTCGCGCATGGCCCGCGTCGCGCTGGGCGCCCCGAGCTATGCCTATCTCGCCGTGCCGGCCGTGGCGCTGGCGCTCGGCGCTTTCCTCTTCGTGCGCGAGCTCGGCATCCTGCCCGAAACCGCCGCACCGGCCGTCGTCGTCGTGGCCAACGCCCTGCTGACCCTGCCCTTCGCCATGGCGACGCTGGCCCCGCCGCTCGACGCCATCGCCCGCAGCCGGGGTCGCCTCATCCGCTCGCTCGGCCTCACGGGGACGCGCCAGTTCGTCGCCGTGGAATGGCCGCTGATCGCCCGCGACGCCGGGCTCGTGCTGGCGCTGGGCTTCTGCTTCTCGCTCGGCGACCTCGGCGTCATCGCCCTGTTCGACACGCACGACTTCGTCACCCTGCCGCTGCTCATGAGCCGGGCGCTGGGCTCATACAGGACCACCGATGCGGCCACCATCGCGGCGCTGATGCTGACCCTCACGCTCGTCGCCTTCATCGCCCTTCCCGCCCTGTTCGAGAGGTTGAGCCGTGCTCGCGCTTGAGGACGTGACCTTCAGCTACGGCGCCGCGCCGCCCTACCGCTTCACCATGGCGGCCGCGGCGGGCGAGATCACCGCCATCCGCGGCGCCAGCGGGTCGGGAAAATCGACGCTGCTCGACCTCGTGGCCGGCTTTCTCGTGCCCGCGAGCGGCGCCGTGCGCATCGACGGGCGCATCGTCGACGACCTGCTGCCCGAGCAGCGCCCGGTCTCAATCCTCTTCCAGTCCGAAACGCTGTTCGAGCATCTGAGCGCGGCCCGCAATGTCGAGCTCGGCCTCGCCCGCCCCGCGCCGGAACGGGTGGCCGCCGCCCTCGCCGAAGTCGGGCTGGCCGATCTCGGTCCGCAGCGCGCCGCGACGCTTTCGGGTGGCCAGAAGCAGCGCGTGGCGCTGGCGCGCACCTTGCTGCGCGACCGGCCCGTGCTGCTTCTCGACGAGCCCTTCTCCGCCCTCGACGACGAGACCCGCGCGGCGACGCGCACCCTCGTGCGCGACCTTACCCGCAAACACAAATGGGCCACCGTACTGGTGACCCATCATGTCGACGACATCTCGGCGATTGCCGATCGCGTCTATCTGCTCGAGAACGGCGTCCTAGCCCGTCGCTGAGGCCGCCTTGCCCCAGGCGTCGAACACCTCGGTGAACAGCGCCTGCGCCTCGGAGTCCTTTTCGAGCGTGATGATCGCCCGCTTGCCCGAGGCATAGATCAGCGCCAGGTCCATCCACTTGCGCGAGGTGAGCAGGTTGGTGTTGGCGGTGTTGTCCTCCTGCGCCGCGCTCAGCGCGAACAGGAACGAATTGCCCACCACCCGCGCCGAGGCACCGACCAGCGGCGCGCCCTGCACCAGTTCCTCGTTCTTCAGCAACACGCCCGGCAGGCCCGCGATGGAGCCGCCGATGAAGCTGTCGGAGACGGTGAAATTGATCTCCATGAGGTGGCTCGCCGGCAGGCTCGGGTCGGAGTTCTTGCGGATGAGCACCTCGACCGAGAGGTTGCGCGCCGGAATATTGGCCTTGCCGATAAGCGTGGGCTGGCCGAGTTCATCGGTTCCCTTGCTCCAGTCGACGGTGCCCGAGAACGGTACGGCGCCGGTGGTGCCGTTGTCCGACGCCTCGAGCAGCAGCGACTGGCTGCCCGCCGCACCTGTCGCATCGAGCGCCGCCACCGCCTGCGCGGCGGTTTCGGGCGTTCCGGCATCGCCGCCCAGACGTGCTTCGGTCTTGTTGTCGCCGCTCGGCGACTGCAAGGCTAGCGGCTCGACGATGTCCGTCGGGGACTCGATCGCGGCGACCTCCGTTGCCGGAATCTGCTCGTCGGCCTTGAGCTGGGTGGCCGGTTCGGTTCCCGCCGGCGGCGTTTCGGTGTTGCCCGGTCCGGTCGAATCCGGCGTCACCACCGGCGCCTGCGTTGCCGCCGACACCACCGGGCTGCCCTTGCCGAACATGGCATCGAGATTGATGTAGCCTTCCTGCCAGGCCCAGAAGCCGGCACCGCCGGCGCCCGCCAGCAGGGCTGCGAAGATGATGAGGAAGATCGTCACGGCGCCCATGCCGCCCCGTTCCGCCTGCGCCCGCGGCACGCCGTCGAAGGCGCGCGCCGCCTGGGCACGCCGCGGATTGGCGAACTCGCGCGCCGGGCGCGGCGGCTTGCTCTCGCGCTCGGCGCGGTCGCCGCGGGCGATGGCCAGCTCGGTGCCGGTGTCGCGGCCATGCGTCTTGCCGTTGACCGCACCCTGCTTGCGCGGGGGCGCCTGCATCGGCTCGTCCTCGAGGTCGATCTCGGCCTCGTCGTAGGGCGCGGGATGGACGTCGCCGCGCGCTTCGCGATCGAGGGTGGCGATGGCGCGGTCGATGGCGCCTTGCGGATCGCCGGGATGGTGCTCGACCTCGACTTCGCGCACGGCGGTCATCGCCTGCACGTCGTCGGCCACGGCGAATTCCTCGGGCTCGATCTGGCGCGCCGTCGCGGCAAGGCTGCCGCTCCTGTCGCGGCGCGGCTCTATCGTCGGCGCGCGGCGGGCCGTGTCGACGGCAACGCCGAAGCCCGGCGTCGTGGGGCGACCTTTTGCCGCTTCGGCCCGCGCCACGATGGAGGGCAGCGGCCGATGCTCGGGCTTGGCCGGCCGCTTCGCTTCGGACGGCTCCTCCGGCAGGTCCGAGCGGGCGACGAGCACGGGCTGCGACTTGGGCGGCCGCGACTTGATCTCGGGCGATTTGGGCTGTGGCGCCGGCTCGCGATCCTGCTCGGCGGCGGCGATGATGTCTTCTATCGATGCCGCGTCGGCGTCGGGCGCCGGCTCGTCGGCAGCGGGCTTGGTCTCGTGCGGCGGCGGTTCGGCCTTGTGGACAGGCTTTTTGGCCTCCTCGGCGAACACCGGCGGCAGGCTGGGCGGCGCCGGCGGTTCGGCGCCCATACCCGCGATATTGGCCTCGCTCGCTTCCTGCTCCACCTGCCGGATGCAGTCTTCGAGCTGCAGCCGGTGGGTCGTGATGTCGCGGGCCGGAAGGGGTGGATTGATCGCCCGAAGCTGCCCGACAAGGGCAGCGCGCGCTTTCTCGTACACCGCACGCCGGGCTGCCCCGTTGTTCTCGGGCAGGGCCTCAACGGCCCGGCGCAGAAGTTCTTTGTAATCCGCCATTCGCTACATTCGCTCAATTTGCGCGGGAGTTGTAGCCAAAAATCCTCAGTCTTGGAACGGGTCTTGCACGAGGATGGTATCCAAGCGCTCGGGACTGGTGGAAAGCATGGCCACCGGTGCGCCGATCAGCTCTTCGATATACCTCACATACTTGACCGCCTGCGCTGGCAATTCGGACCAGCTTCGCGCCCCTGCTGTCGTTTCTGACCATCCCTCAAGAGATTCGTAGATCGGCTTCACGGCCGCCTGGGCCCCCATAGAGGCCGGCAAGTAGTCAATTTTTTGTCCGTCGAGCTCATAACCGACACAAACCTTGATCTCCTTGAGCCCGTCCAGCACGTCGAGCTTGGTGAGCGCGATGCCGGTGATGCCCGATGTCCTCACGGTCTGGCGCACCAGCACCGCGTCGAACCAGCCGCAGCGGCGCGGCCGCCCGGTGTTGACGCCGACCTCGCGTCCCACAGTCGCCAGGTGCCGACCCACATCGTCGTCGAGTTCGCAGGGAAACGGCCCCTCGCCGACGCGCGTCGTATAGGCCTTGGTGATCCCCAGCACATAGCCGATGGCCGTCGGCCCGAGTCCCGAGCCGGCAGCCGCCTGCCCCGCCACGGTATTGGACGAGGTGACGAACGGATAGGTGCCGTGGTCGTTGTCGAGCAGTGCCCCTTGCGCCCCCTCGAACAGGATGCGCGCGCCGGTGCGGCGCTTCTCGTCGAGCAGCCGCCACACCTGGCCGACATAGGGGATGACGGCGCTGGCGATGTCCGTCAGTTCCGTCTCCAGCACCTGGGCGCTGATCTCCTCCAGCCCCATGCCGCGCCGCAGCGCGTTGTGATGGATCAGCAGCCGCTCGATCTTGGCGGGCAGCGAGTCCGGCTCCATCAGGTCGCAGACACGGATGGCGCGGCGCCCCACCTTGTCCTCATAGGCCGGCCCGATGCCGCGCTTGGTGGTGCCGATCTTGAGGCCCGAATTGGAATTCTCGCGAATCGCGTCGAGTTCGCGATGCAGGCTGAGGATGAGCGGCGCGTTGTCGGCGATCACCAGGATCTCCGGCGTCACCTCGATGCCCTGCCCCCGCAGCCGCTCGATCTCCGCGACGAAATGATGCGGATCGACGACGACGCCATTGCCGATCACCGACAGCTTGCCGCGCACGACCCCCGAGGGCAGCAACGCCAGCTTGTAGCTCACCCCGTCGATGACCAGCGTGTGTCCGGCATTGTGGCCGCCCTGGTAACGCACCACGACATCGGCGCGCTCGCTCAGCCAGTCGACGATCTTGCCCTTGCCCTCGTCGCCCCATTGGCTGCCGACGACGATAACGTTTGCCATTGCCTGCTCCGTTTCGCTGCCGCCGGACCAAGCACCGGTGGCGACCGCTGATACGGCCCAACTCGCCCCGCTGCAAGTCGTCCGGCCCGGTGCGGGCCGGCCGTTTCAATAAGTTGACTCTTTTTGTCCACTTTAATACCCAATGGATGCCGCAATCGGCGACAGCACCAGACACACGAGCCCAAAGTGAGCATCAGAGCCTTCCTCCTCGCCTCGACCGCCCTGGCGGCGGCCGTTGCGCCCCTGCCCACCCTTGCCCAGTCCGCCGCGCCCCAGTTGGAGGTGGGGCTGCACGGCAGCGCCGACGCCCTGGGTGGGGAGATCGGCCTGTTCGCGCCGGTCGAGCTGGGCGCCGGGGCGATTGCCTATGGCAGCTTCTACGCCGGCATCCTGCCGGCCACAGGCGAGTTCTACGGCTCCGCCGGCCTGGGCATCCGGTCGCGCCTCGGCGACGGCCTCGTGCTGGGCGGCAATCTGCATCTGGACGCCCTGCGCTCGGCGCACGGCAACGCCTACCAGCAGATTTCCGCGGGCCTCGAGCTGTTGAGCCGCGACTTCGAATTCCGCCTCGAGGGCAATGCCCCCTTCGGCGCCACCGCCAATGCCGAGGACGGCCTCAGCGCCGTCACCGTCGAGAACGACGCCCTCGCCATCCGCCAGGGCTACGAAGTCGCCCTTTACGGCTTGCGCGCCGAAGCCGGCATCCGCCTGCCCGTATTCGCCGACGACGGCGGCAGGTCGCTCAAGCTGTTCGCCGAAGCCTTCACCCGGACCGGCGAGCGCGTCGGGCCGATCCACGGGCTCGGCGCCCGGGTCGAGTTGCAGCTGGCAAGCTTCGAGCAATGGCCGGGCAGCGTGACGCTTGGTGGCGGCGTGAGCCATGACAGCACCGGCCAGACATCGGCACGCGCCATCCTGCGGCTCTCGGCGCCTCTCGGCGGCAAGGCCGGCGACGCCGCGCTCCCGACCGATCCGCTCTATGCACGCGTCGGCCATACGCCGCGCGTTGCGACCGCCGCCGGCGCCTATGGCGATGCCGAAAGCGCCAACTACGCCGATGGGCGCGCCGTCGGCACCGTGCAGCGGCTTTCTGCCGCAAGCGGCGGCGCCACCGACATCAACGCCCTCGTCGCCGGGGCCGGGATCGATGCGCTCCTGCTCGTCGACGGCGAGATCGCGCTCGACGACGCGATCCAGCTGGCCATGGGCCAGACAATGCTCGGCGGCCACGGCACGCTCACCGTTCTCTCCGACGTCACCGGCAAGCAGTACCAGTTCACCAGCTCCGGCGAGCGTGGCCGGCTCGTCGCGGCGCCGGTCGCCGGCGTTGCGGCGGTCGAGCTGGCCGACAGCACGAGCGTGCTGTCGCTCGATATCGCGGGCGGCGGCCACGGCCTGTCGGCCGAGGGCGTTTCCGACATCACCATCCGCGATGTCGCCATCGCCGATACGCTCGGCCACGGCATCCGCATGGTCGACGTCGACGGCGCCACCATAAGCGATGTCAGCTACACCAGCGAGGATGGCTGCAACGGCTGCTCGTCCATGTCCTACACGGACGTCTACGGCACGGTGACCAATGCCGCGCTCTACGGCGTCGGCCTGCGCAACGCCACGATCGACGGCTTCACGACGGACGGGGCGGCCTGGGGCCTGGTCTTTGCGGGGCTGCACGACGGCACGGACATCACGGCCGCGGCCGAAAACATCACCGTGCGCAACGCCACCATCCGCAACACTTCCGAGGAGGCGATCCTCTTCTACGTCGCCGAGAACATCGACGTGTCCGGCTTCGAGATCGACAATGCCGGCCGGTCCATCTCCGAGGTCCACGACGGCGTTGTGTTCATGAGCTCGCGCGACATCTCGCTCGGCGACGGCAGCATAAAGGGTGGGGTCAACGGCCTCATGTTCATCGATCCCGTGCCGCTGCCGCTCGTCAACGGCAACATCACGGTCGCCGACGTCACCATCGAGGACACCTTCCGCGCCGGCATCTTCTTCAACTCCACCAGCGACGTGACGCTGCGCAATATCGACATCGTCCGCCCCGGCGCGATCGAATATACCGCCGGCGTCTATCACTACGCCGCCTGGCCCGATGCCATCTCCAACATCGTCTATGACGATGTCCGCATCCGCGACGTGGTGCACGCGGATTCCGCCGGCATCACCTTCATCGGCGACAATGACGGCATCTCGGGTACGCTCTCCATCGAGACCAGCCCGACCGTCTGCAACAACTGGGGTGCAGTCACCGCCAGCACGCTGCTCATCAACGGCGATCCGCTGACAGGCGCCTGCTGACGCACAACGGGGGCGCGGCCAGGCCGTGCCCCCGCCCTCCGGCTGGTTGACGGTCGCGATGCGGGGCGGCTAAGTCCTCGCGCTTCGCTGGAACCCCCATGCCCGTCTCCCCGCTCGCCCGCGCCTTCGCCGCCACGATGGCGAACCCCATCCTGCTGCTCGTGCTGTGCAACCTGTTCTGGGGCGGCAATGTCGTCGCCGGCAAGGCGGCGGTGGGCAATATCGACCCCTACGCGCTGATGGTGCTGCGCTGGGGCGGCGCGCTGCTCGCCATCCTGCCCTTCGCCCTGCGGCCGCTGCGGCGCGACTGGCCGGCGATCCGCGCCCGCTGGTGGCTGTTCCTGTTCTACGGCGCCCTCGGCTACGCTACCTTCAACGCCGCGGTCTATCTCGCCGCCCATCTGACGACGGGCTTCAACATCGGCCTCGTCCAGGTGACGATCAATATCTTCGTCATGGCGCTGAGCTTTGCCCTGTTCCGCACCCGTGCCCCGCCCCTGCAGCTTGTCGGCGTGGCGCTGACCATCGCCGGCGTCGCGCTCACCACCAGCCGCGGCGACCTCGGCCGCATCCTCGCGCTCGATCTCAATCTCGGCGATCTGCTGATGCTGGGCGCCTGCCTCGCCTACGCCATCTACTCCATCGCGCTGCGCTGGCGGCCGCCGACGAACTGGCTGAGCTTTCTCGCCGTCACCTTCTTCGGCGCGGCGCTCGCCTCGCTCGGCTTCGCCGCCACGACGGGCGGCGGCCTCGACCACCTCGCCGCCAGCCTGCCCGCCATCACCCCGCTCGGCTGGGCCATCGCCGCCTACACGGTGGTGTTTCCCTCGATCGTCAGCCAGCTGTTCTATGTGCGCGGGGTCGAGCTCATCGGCGCCAACAGGGCGAGCCTGTTCATCAACCTCATCCCGCTCTTCGGCGCGGTGGGCGCCGTGCTCATCCTCGGCGAACGGCTCGAAGCGTTCCATCTGGTCGCCGGCGGACTGGTCATCGCCGGCATCGTCCTGGCCGAGTGGAGCGCGCGCCGGCTCTAGCCCGCGCGCGCCCGCTGCCTAGTTGAACGTCAGCGCCTTGGCCTGCTTGACGCCGGGCAGCGCGGCAATCGCCTTGAGCTGCGCCTCGTTCACCGCGCCGTCGATGGAAAGCAGCGCAATAGCATCGCCCCCGACCTCGGCCCGGCCGAGATTGAAATTGGCGATATTGATGCCGAGATCGCCCAGCAGCGTGCCGAGCCGGCCGATATGGCCCGGCTTGTCCTCATTGGTGACGTACAGCATCGAGGGCGTCACCTCGGCGTCGAGGCTGATATTCTTGACCTGAATGATGCGCGGCCTG
>PJUF01000473.1_pt1 | contig 28511 bp, 16 predicted proteins | sample 1512191 | NCBI WGS metagenome assembly PJUF01 (sample SAMN08177673, study PRJNA422409) | Feces metagenome, whole genome shotgun sequencing project. | isolation source: Chicken feces (3) enriched on wood chips | host: Gallus gallus | place: USA: Madison | collected 2015-01-15 | reverse complement strand
TATAGCCAACTTAATACTTGCGGCAGCTTGTAGGGTTCTTATAACATTTAGGTTATAGTTGTATCTCTGATGAGTATATTTGAATACATCTTCAAAATGAAGCTTTACAGCATCAGTAGCATCTTCATTTTTAGTCAATAAAGTTACAGGATGACCAGCAGAAAGTAAACAAACTACTATACTTATGGCCTCTGTTGTATCGCCTATTACTAATATTCCGGTATCTTCCGGATGTTGCAATTTGTTAATTTTAATACCGTTATACATTTAAGTTCTTTAAAACAAGTGTTGCTTTTTCGATAGCATAATCTATTTCTTCTTCTGTATGTACTGCGCTTATATACCATAAGCCCCTACCTATTATCCTAATTCCTTCGTTATGCATTCCGGCAACAAATTTCCCCAGTTTAACTTTATCATAAGTAAAGGTTTCCCTGTAGTTTGTTACTTCTTTTAAATGGGTAAATCCGGTATTAAACATTGGCCCCATACCTTGTACAAGTAAATCGTGATGACCATTTTCTTCCGCAGCTTTTCTAATCCCACTCATTAACTTGTGCCCCAATCGATACATTCTTTCATACGGATTTTCTTTCTCCAGTACTTCTATGGTGGCCAATGCCGCTGCAATTGTTGCATTATTAGAATTCATGGTACCTGCATGTATGACCTTAGATTGCTCTATCAGTTCCATCCATTCTCTTTTACCTACTACAGCACTAATAGGATAACCGCTACCCATGGCCTTAGCGAAAATTGAAATATCCGGTTTGATGTTAAAGTGTTTTTGAGCACCACTTATAGAAAGTCTAAATCCGGTAATTACCTCGTCTAAAATGAAAGTAATATTATACTCGTCACATATTTTACGAATACCTGCTAAGAAACCTTCTTTTGGAGGGATACACCCACTATTACACATTACTGGTTCTGTAATAATGGCTGCAATCTCATGGTGTCTTTCGCTCACTACTTTTCTAAGTAATGCTAAATCATTCCAAGGAATAATGATAAATTCATCTTTGGACTGCTCAGGCAACCCATCTGTCCAGGGGAAAACATTTGGGTTGTCTTTATCTCCCAAAGCTTCTGCTGATGGGGCTGATATTCCCCAGCAAACATTATCCATCCACCCGTGATAATGTCCTTCAAAACGTAAAAACTTCTGTTTACCTGTTTTAGCTCTGGCGACTCTAAAAGCAGTTTGAATAGCTTCTGACCCATCTAAGGAAAATCTCATTAATTCTGCCGAGGGTATTAATTCATTTATTTTTTCGGCAAGCTCTACTTCTTTTATATGCTGCCCGGCAAAAATCTGTCCTAATTCAGAATATTCATTTATAGACTTTAACACGTGAGGATGAGAGTGTCCAAGAATTAATGGCCCCTGACTTAGCGTGAAATCCAGGTATTCATTCCCATCCACATCATAAATCTTACTTCCTTTTCCATGAGTATAAAAGATAGCATGGGGGTGATTATATTTTCTAAATTCTGATGAAACACCACCTGCCAATACTTTTTTAGAACGCTCTAATAATTTTGCTGAATTGCGATAACTTGAAACCGACATATTATTTATATTTTAATTTATTTATTAAAACCCGACCATTTAATAACTTTATGTCCCCGCAATGCAAAAAACAATATAAAGGCATAACAAGGGAGCAATAGTAAAATGGAGGTTTGCGGATAATCAACATTTATATCTATTAATCGTCCAAAAATCACAGGAAATATCCCTCCTCCAACTACCGACATTAAAAGCATTGCAGAACCTAATTTGGTATATTTACCAAGTCCTTTTAAAGAAAGCCCCCAAATAGTCCCCCAAAATAGAGAGGCACTAAAGCCCATCAGTATGACACATCCAACTGAAATTATTCCGCTACTGAAATAGGCGACTATGGTAAAAAACATACCCCATAAAGCAGAGAGCAATAATGCTTTTTGCTGAGAAAGGTATTTAGGGATAAATAAAACACTGGCTATATAGCCTACTATCATTGCATATAATGTATACTGCGCAAAATATCTGGACTCATTAATGGAAATACCTAAAGATTTACTATATAAAATAATTCCATCAATGGGTATAACCTCACAGGCTCCTGCACAGAATAATGCGAATACGCCTAACAGTAAATAAGGGTATTTTAGAATTCCACTTTTAGATTCAATACCTTCTTCGGCTTGATTTTCAGTTTCGTCCTTAACTTCTGGAAGTTTAGAAAAATATATTACTACTGATAAGAGTAATAAAATAAGTGTTACTATAATATAGGGATTGACAATTTTAAGGGCATACGAATCTAATATCTGTTCTTTTTCTACTATTGATGCTACCTCTACCTGTTTAATGATATCGTCTGCATTGAAGAGGAAAACAGAGCCAAAAATGGCTAAACTTAGTAATCCTGCAATTTTGTTTGCTAACCCCATAAAGCCAATTCTTTGTGCATGGCTCTCAATTGGCCCTATAATAGCAACATAAGGATTTGCAGCCGTTTGCAATAAGGCCAAGCCCGTCCCAGTCACAAACAACCCAATCAGAAATAGAGAATACGTTCTTGTAATAGCGGCAGGTATAAAAAGTGCGGTACCTAGAGCCATAACAATTAACCCCAAGAACATTCCTTTCCTGTAACCTGTACTTTTTAAAATCCAGGCAGAAGGAATAGCCATTACAAAATAAGCTACATATGAAGAGAATGCCACCCATGTAGACTGAAAATTACTGAGTTCCAGACATATCTGGAAATAAGGAATAAGTATTCCATTAATCCATGTTAAAAATCCGAACACAAAGAATAATGTTCCAATGATAAACATTGGGTATACATATGATTTTCCCATTTATTTTGATTAAGGTTTATTTAATTGATCAAAATTTATTCTAAGCGCTTATTTACCGGAAACTTTGCAGCTAACCGGGAAATGTCATCAATAAAGTCGGCAAATTCTTTTTCCCAAACTTTACAATCGTCTGCAGTGTATTTATATAATCCAATCTGGTTATATATCCCTCTTCCCTTTTGCTCGACAATCTCTTCCATAATTTTTGGAACATGTACTATTTGACTTAAATCGGGAAGAAGATTCTGTATAATAACGGCTTTATTTTTCAGCCCTTCATAACCCATTCTCTTAAAAATGCCCTTATAGGTTATCCACGATCCAACGTCATATTTAAAAGCCTTATCCGCATCTTCTTTTTTTGCCTCCCCACTTTCTATTAAATCTAAACCTTCCCTATAGACTGCATACATCAATCTATTCGTAATAAAACCACGAATATCTTTCCTTAAAAGTGTTGGTTCTTTGCCCCATGCATGAGCCGCCTGATAAACAACTTCTGCTTTAGCTACATCGGTTTTATCGCCACAAGTAATTTCTAAAAATCTGGTCGAATAAGCTGGTTCTGCCCAATGAATTCCCATAAACCTTGCTGGGTTGGGAGCAAACTCCTGCAATACGCTAATAGGAATTGCCGAAGTATTACTTGCTATGACGGCTTCGGGATGAATGTGTTGTGCTATTTGATGATAAACATTCTTCTTTATTTCTATTTGCTCTATCACACATTCTAAAGCCAACAAGCAGTTAGATAAATCAGCATAATTTTCGGAAATAGTTAATTTAGATAAATAAGTTTCTTCATTTTCTATTAACCCCGATTGAACACATATAGCTAACAATTCTTTTATTCTTGATTTTCCCGACTCGGCTTCATTACGAATTGGCGCTATAGCTTTCACATGATAACCAGAAATTAATAGGGAAGTAATAATACTACTTCCCATTAAACCCAAACCTATTACCCCAATCTCGCTATCCGTCTGACTTAAAAGACTGATATCCATACTGATTTACTTTTTTAAAGCTACAATACAGTCTATCTCTACTTTAAGATTTTTTGCCATTACAGATTGAACCGTGGTTCTGGCTGGTCTTACTCCCGGAAAAAAAGAAGCATACACCTCATTAAATTTATCAAAATCGGCAATATCAGCTAAATGGACCGTAGATTTTACCACATCTTCCATTGTAGCACCTGCTGCGGTAACAATGGCTTTAATATTTTCTAAAGTTAGCCGGGTTTCATGCTCAACAGTACCTAAGTTAAATTCAGAAGTTTTGAAATCAATAGCAGCCTGACCACTGATAAATAAAAAACCATTAGCTATTACTGCATCCGAATATGCACCTGTTGTAAATTCCTTATCCCTATCTGGATGATTCACTTTTACCTTTGTCATGTTAAATTAGTTGTTTAATACTCAAGATTACAGTTTATTAAAAACTTATTCTAGTAATAAACATTAAAAATCAATGGAAACGTTCTCGAAAACGTCGTCGATAATTAGCTCAGAAAATTAGATTTCTGATATGTTACCGTGTTAACTTTAGAGCATTGTAAAACACTATATATTTGCCTCAAAAATGGCCGTAAGGTATTGAAGCTATAAGAAAGATTTAATTTCCAGCTTGATAGAGGTAGTCGCCTGCTTTTGATGAATTCAGGCTATTATTTAAGAACAACAATTTCCTATAGTGGTAGTATTATCTCCCTTTTAATAGATAATCTGACAACTTTTAAAACCATAAACCCTTAGATGAAGCAGTAGCTATTACACCGTACTAGCTCAAACTAACTTCATTTAACCTCTATGGTTTCTGCAATTTCTAAAGCTTTTGTTGTTGTATAATACTTAGACAACATGTTTGGAACTTCCCAATCAGGTAATTTCCCTTCCTTTAAATATCTTAAATACCTTTTAGTAACCTCAGAAAACTGCTCTTCATGACCTATATTGAACTTCTCTGGAATATTAACTTTCCAATATTTACCATCTTTTTCTATAGTAATCCCTGCATATTTTCCCTGTAGGTTTTCTATTAGTTTGTTTAAATATTGTTCTGCATTAACATCATTTTTAATAAACTCTATATACAAAACAGGTTTAAAATGTTGCTCTTTACCTTGTTTAATAATCAAATTAGCATTTGTTCCTCTTATCATAGAATAATGCGTATCGGCTGAACCTTCCGGAGCCTTATAGTTCCAAATCACCGAAATTTTTGCATGGCTATTTTTTATCTTGTAATTTATCTCTCCATTTGCGAAAACAGGCAAAATGCCACCTTTTAGATTAGATTTAAGAAAAGAAGGCCAGATAGTTTGCTTTGTAGACAAACTGTATTGTTCTAAACTAATTGGCGTTGCCCATCTTTTAGCAGAAATTACTTGAACATCATTTTTATAATTGATAGCCTGCTCTGGGAAACATATCCATTGTACAATATCAATAGCATGTGTAGTTACATCTACTATCCCCTCTCCAACTTGTTTTACGTCATAATACCAGGCTGGTCTTATTAATGGTGCACCAGAAACTTCTTTATAAAAATGATGTACACTTTCTTTTATAACAGCAGGATTTTCTATACTTCCTTTTTCTAATTCGCCAAATACAGCTTTATCTTGCATAATCTCTTTTTGTAAAATGCTTGTAATATCATAACGGCTAGTCATTATATCATAAAGAAGTACCTTCTTCTTTTCTGCATTTTTAAAAGTTTCCTCAAGTTTTTTAAACCCTTCTGTATTTATTGCCATTGGTTTATCAGACAATACATTTAATCCTGCATTAACAGACTCTTGAATATATTTTGTTTTAAATTCATTTTTACCAGCAAGTATTACCACGTTTCCTTTTTTCTCTGAAAGCATTCTTTCTAAGAAATCAGAGCCGGTATAAATTTCCTGAGACCAGGATGTAGGTTCTACTTCTCTGGTATTATATTTTTCTACAAGGTTAACATACGATTCTAGCTCCGGGCCTTCTTCCGCATATACATGTACATCTGGAGTTACACCTTCATACATAGATTTGAGTACCAACGCAGCATGAAAATGACCTGGGTTAAGAGTTATAATCCTTATTGAATCCATATTATTAACTAACTCTTTTGTATTTCTATTTCCTGTACAGCTCATCACGATTAAGCTTGCGGAAAGCAATACAGCACATAATTTACGTTTCCTCATTATTCTCTAATAAAAGCAGGTTATAATTATTCAAGCACTATATAGTTGGCTCCCAACCTTTTTCGTACTTTCTGCTCCAGTACTGCAATGCTTTCTTATTATCCAATATTCTTCCTGTCTTTGGATCTATGTTTAGAGATTCTCCCGTTCTTAAAGCAATATTTCCTAACTGAACCATTAAAGTACTTTGATGACCGCTAAGGATATCTGAATTTAGTTTTGATCCTTTCTTAATAGCGTCAAAGAAATTTTGAATATGAATAGCATCTAAAGCTTGCGATGGATCTGTTAAATTGTTAGAACTAAAACCAACATTATCCTTTACATCTTTAACTAAATTCCCTTTTAAATCGTAAATTTTATAGCTATTTCCTCCGTCCATCAACATAGAACCGTTTTCGGCATAAAAGATAACTCCAACATTAGAACCCTCTATTGGCATTCCATTACAGCTTCTTCCTTCCCATGTTATTGCAGATTTATTTGCAAATTCTAAATTGATAATCTGCGTATCCGGCGTTTCCCAATCATCTTGGTAACGATACCTGCCTCCGTTAGAGCTAACTTTTGTAGGGTAATCTACACCTAAACCCCAACGAGCTATATCTACCATGTGTGTTCCATTATTTAAGGCTTCACCTGTTCCCCAGTGCCAGAACCAATGCCAGTTATAATGCAAGAAATTATCTTTATAGGCTACTCTTGGTGCTGGCCCTTGCCATAAATCATAATTTAACCAGGAAGGTACCGGAGCCGATTTACCTATACCTATTGAAGCTCTATTGTTTGTATACCACGTTTTAGCAAAATAAGGTCTACCAATAACACCATCATGTAATTCTTTAATGCCGGCAACTATATTAGGCCAAGACCGTCTTTGATTCCCCATCTGTATAACATTCTTGTACTTATCTACAGCACTTATAAGCAGTTCACCTTCCTTAGGGTTGTGTCCACATGGTTTCTCCAAATAAACATGTTTTCCTGCTTTTGAAGCAAGTATAGCAGCTGGTGCATGCCAATGATCTGGCGCTGCTATAAACATCGCATCCAGGTTTTTATCTTCCAGTGCTTTTCTAAAATCTTGTTCTGCTTTAGGTCTTCTTTTCTGAATTCCCTCTACCCTTGTTATACATTTATTGCTTGCTCTCTCATCAACATCACACACATAAGTTACTTCACAATTAGGTTGGGCTGCAAAATTTCTTGCTAAAGCCAGTCCTCTCGAATTAACCCCCATGGCAGCAATCCTTATTTTATCATTTGCCCCTAAAATATTTGCGTAACTTTTTGCACTAAAACCAGGTAGAATACCTCCAATACCTAGTGCTGCAGCTCCAGTTAATGTTGTTTTAATAAAGTTTCTTCTTGTATCTTCGTTCGATTTCATGATCAGGTTTGTTTTATCCTCTTACTTTTGTATTACCGCCTTTTTCTAACAGAATATCAACTGGTTTATTAGTTTTCCAGTTCCCTCTTGTAAAATCTGGAATATCGACAGAACCAGATCTTTTATTCAAAGACTCAGCACTCAAAGGCATGATGCAACTCCAAGCGGCAGCGTCATAAACATCCTGATCTAAAGGAAGTCCATTTCTTAAACAGTCTATTGTTCTCCAATCCATTAAAAAATCCATACCACCATGACCTCCGACAGATTTAGCTATTTCCCCCATTCTTTTAACAATATTTGGGGTATACTTCTCCTCTACTGCTTTCATCTCTTCTTCCGTAAACCATCCTTTATGACTGGTGGCTATTCTGCCCGGTAATGGATATTTTTGAGCTACTCCTTTAGTGCCACTAATCAAGTGGATTCTTGAATATGGTCTTGGAGAAGTTACATCATGTTGTAACATGATGGTCTTTCCATTTTTTGTACGGATAGTGGAAGTATTCATATTTCCTCTAAAACTCTTATTGGAAAATTCAGCAAAGAAATTGTCCTTTACTGCCAGTTCTTTTGCTTTATCTCCCATCATAAAATCATTGGAAGACATGGATACCATATAATCAAACTGATCTCCTCTGTTAATATTCATAATTTGGCACACAGGCCCTAAACCATGTGTAGGATACAAATTCCCATTCCTAGAAGCATTTTCATTCAACCTCCACATGTTAGAATCGTATTTTTTTCTAGAGAAATTGCCTTCAAACAAATCGTGAATGTATGCACCTTCTGTATGAATAATCTCTCCAAAAAATCCCTGTCTCGCCATATTTAATGTTAACAATTCAAAAAAATCATAACAGCAATTTTCAAGCATCATACAATGCTTCTTTGTTCTTTCGGATGTTTCTACTAACTGCCAGGCTTCTTCAATTGTAGTTGCTGCCGGAACTTCTACACAAACATGCTTTCCTTGTTCCATTGCATATAATGCCATTGGTGTATGTAAAGCCCATGGCGTGGATATATATATTACATCAATATCATTACGTTCGCAAAGTTTCTTCCAGTCCTCAGCATTTTTTGTATACAATGTTGGATTGTGGTACTTATTGTCTAACTTTGATTTTGCTTCGTCTGCTCGTAAAGGCTTAATATCACTAAGACCTTTAATGGTAACTCCATCAATTTTCCCTAACCGTGAAACAAATCCTTTCCCTCTATTGCCTATTCCTATTACCCCTACACCCACGTTATCTATTTTTGGGGCACTGAAATTGCACATATTAAATCTTGAGCTCCCACTTTTATGTATGATGCGAGTATCCTCAGCATCTGTTACTGCAAAAGTGTTCATACTTGAACCTGCCAGAGTTATCCCCGCTAAACCACTCCATTTTAAAAACGACCTTCTAGTACTCATTATAAATAGTTTATAGCTTATATTTCGTTATTATAATTGATGAATTATCAGAATTCGATCTCTTTACCTATTTCTTTAGTAATTATTCTTTTACCTTCTGATTCAAAAATGTTTATATCTCCATTTGTATTGTAGGCTTTTATAAGAGCAGAGTAGCTAAATTTCTCTCCCTTAACTTTCTTTGGTTCGATTCTTAAATAATGCTTATTGTCATACTCTCTGTTCCAGAATGAGTTTTTCATTCCCGAACCTACATATACTTCCGGATAGATAATTGCGACACCTAATTGTTCTGTAGGGTTGTGCACTAGGCAGAATCGAAAATCCTTTTTTAGAGTAAAAGATTTATCAGAAAGAAATTCGCCCCTTTCTATTACTTTCTGATTATCACCAACCAACCAGTTTGTTGTTGATTTAGGGAAAATATGCATAAAAACATACATAAAATTCACATTCGAATAATCATCAGCAGTTGCTACAAAACTATAATCTTGATGAATCCCTTCATTACTAACGGTAATTTTAGACTCATGTTGATAATATAGCCCTCCGAATTCAGAATAGAAATTACTTTTTTTATGAACGATATAACTATCACCTTCTGTGATATTTAAGCCTTCTTTAACTGGATGTGTGGCAATTACTTTTTTCTTCCTATCTAAAACTATCACTTCAAAAGACTGTATTTGCTCTTTTCTATGGCCTGTACCTAAGAATTTATCTACTCCTTGGTCAGTCTTAAACTCATTCAATACCGGTTGTTGAGCACCGGTTGTAGCGTTTACTTTTTTACCTTTATAAGTAATATCTCTAAAAGTCCAGCTCATACGCTCAGCAAACCTAATCTTATAATCGCCTGCAGTTACAATTAGAGCAACACCTTCTGTGAATTTAGGTTTATATTCTACACCATTTTGTGCAAATGAAACAGAAGCTACTAATAGTAGAATAATAAAACTTGAAAACCTTTTGTTGTTAAACATACTCTTTCACATTAATTACTATAAACGTTTTACTTTTATATCTTTAAAATAACATAAATTCCCATGATCTTGAATTGATATCATTCCGGTATTTATATTAGTTAATTCTTGATACACGTTGAATTTATTTTTTGATAATTTATCAAGATAATCAGTGCTTCCGATTGTATATTTTAAGATTTTTTTACCATTTAACCAGTGCTCTACTTTAGTACCTTTTTTAACAATCTTCATTGTGTTCCAGTCGTGTACTTTAAGCTTTTTCCTATTATTAGCTGGATAAAACATATAAGCTGCACCTGTTAAACCGTCGGGGGTTTTATGTTCTATTGGAGCCGGATAATTCTCATCATCAATCAACTGATATTCAATACCTATCATAGACTCTCTGCCTTTCTTGTCTTTTAATGGGTTAACTAAATATTTCACTCCTGTATTAGCTCCCTTAGTGAGTTTAAAAGACAGAAAAAGTTCAAAATTTTCATACTTCTCTTTTGTAAATAAATCTCGACCTGATCCTTTACCTGTACTATTTGGTTTAAGTGACAAAATTCCGTCTTTAATATCCCAGTTATCCGATGTGACCTCTTTGCCCGAATTCGTCTGCCATTTGTCCAGATCTTTCCCGTCAAACAATATCTCCCAATTATTTTTAACTTGTGACAATGCTATTGACGCTTCAGATATCATAACAAGCATTATAACAAATACTGAAAAGCATTTAGCTGTTTTGTTCATATTGGAGTGTTTTAAAATTGATTATCTGCTTCTTCGTATTTCCAAAACTATACATTTTGAAATGGTAACTTATATAAAGAGCTGACTAAATCTATGGAAACGTTCTCGAAATAAAACCTCCGTTTTAACCAATATATTTTATTCATTATTCTAATAACTATTTCCTATATTAAGATTTTAATTAAGGAAATCCGTTGTTCATTTTAAATAATGCCAATATTAAAATTATTGATATTTTATATTATTTATGTAATAAATGTCATGTACTCTGCCGCCAAACTCAAGATAGCTCATCGCCGAACGAGGAAATTCATTATTAGGGAATCCATAAAAAGAGGATGATATTTAACTCTTATCTTTAATCTGCTATTATACTTTTACAAATATTTTATTGCGGTAGAGAAAATACAGGAACAACCATACCAACACCACTGTACCTAATGACTGGTAAAAGGCATGCCAATCTTCTGGAGCATACATATAAAATCCTTTGAAAAGCCTTGCCGATGAATATTTAAAATTGATTAAAGAGGTACCCAGATAGATGACCAAAGAGTTAACACCAATCACCTTAAAGAAAAAGGCCCATTTTTTATATCCAAGCACATCTATAACCCAATAGAAAAAGGCCATAAATAAAAATGCCATCCCTCCGGTCAGTAAGATAAAAGAGCTAGACCATAGATGTTTGTTTATTGGAAAGTAAATCCCCCATACCAGTCCGGAAACTACCCCAAAAATTCCCATCAGTGTCAATATCCAAACCTTTTGATACGCAGTCTTAACAGACCTTAGTGTATCTCCCGCTATCAGTCCAAAAACAGTGAGACACGAGGCGGAGAAAAACGTACTAACTGCCAGCTCGTCATAAGTACCTTGAAGAAGCCTTCCGGGCATAATAGTACGATCAATCCAACCGGGAAGATTGCCTTCAAATGAGAGGTCACCAGCACCATAACCCGGTACAGGAATAAGAAATACAGCCGCACAGTATGCTACCAGAATGCCACTAGCTATATAGAATAATTTTCTGGGATTGGGAAAGTTCAGGTACAGAAAGGTAGCCAGAAAACAGGCAAGACCTATACGCCCAAGAACATTCCCAAACCTGATATTCTCCGGTTCTAAAATGGTAAGCGGGTTATTCTTGTCTAGTATCCCCAGAACCATAAGGACAAGCATCCGCTTAAACATTCCATTATAAATCTGCAGGTGAGTGGCACCGCTCTTCAAACTGTTGTTGATGCTGTAGACCAGCGAAACACCCGACATGAAAAGAAAAAGCGGAAAGATGAAATCGTAAAAGGTAAAACCATGCCACTCAGGATGTACCAATTGATCTGCTATGGCATCTACCCACGGCAAACCTGTTTTACCATGCAGCAGGCGCAGAGGAATAGCCCCGCCCGTAATCATGAACATATCAAACCCTCTTAAAGCATCAAGAGATTCAAGCCGTTTCATTTTAAATAGTGGACGTTCTTTGTTCTCGGACAATTGCCCTTTTTCTTTTTGGTGTGATTCTAATGCCATTGTGTTTATTCTGCTTTATGTAATTTGGTGCAGGTAAGATTATAATTTTTGATGAATTTTTTTTTCTTATATAGCTGTTGTTTATAAATATTCCAATCTACTATATTTTGAGGCAATTTAAACTGGCCGCTTTTTCAACAGCTACATCTCGCATATGTTCATTTATTTTATAGGTTCTACTATAAACAACCGGCTATCTCCTGAATTCATTGTTATTTCAAATGAATCATTTGCCTCTACTAATACTTTTTTAGAATCAAAATCTATTACTTTTGCTTTAACTGGAAGTGATATAGATGTTTTTTCACTTTTTAAGCAATGGATCCCCAATAAGCTCCCGTTAAATTCTACATTTCCTACACCAGACTCTACAAAACAATGTGCTCCTGCTTTTTTTGCAAGATTATTTAAAATTCTTGCATCTAAACTTCCTAACATGCCGAAATGAACACTTGTCCATGTTGGAAACTCTTTAGCTGCAATGGCAATTTTATTGTCTTCATATAATGCTAAAGGAATTACACCATCACCTTCTTTAATTTCAAAGCGTGGAATATTCAATGGACTTTTAGGTACCGCTGGCCCCCTTCCCATGGCAGTAGCAATAGCGTTTAAAGTCCCTATTCTACCTTCTACATTTTTCATGTATGGATTATTATTAATCACTTTCAAAACAGGCCACTCTGTTATGTTTTTTGAAAGAACATCCATTTTTGTTAACTGACTAACATACCTATCAGAAAATTTATCATCTCCAATATATCCGGAAGCATAATTCCAAACTAATACCTTACCATCTTTTTGCAGCTTGCTTTCTATCTCTTGTCTTTGTTCTCCAGAAAGTTTCCAGGCGTCTTTAAAGATATAAAGCTTATAATTTTGAAGGTTTGGATTGTTTAAAATATCTGCTAAATAATAGTTATCAAAAGTAAATCCAGCTTCAGCAACATTAAAGTAAGTATGACCATCCAATGTTAGCCCATTATTAGTATTTATAGTTCTACGCTCCCATTGTAAAGACTCGTCTACAAAAACTATAGCTACGTCTGAGCGGTATTTTACTTTAGTATCCAGCTCATAATTACGATATAAATCAACACCTTCTTTTACCACTTTTAACATTTCCGGGTCTTTAAAATGATTTCTACCGATATCATACATCCAAAATCCCATCCCTTGACCAAACATTTGCATAAACTCTTTTCGGAATGCAGCCTTAAAATCATCAGCACCTTCTGTACTGCTTAATCTTTGGGCATAAAGTTCATCTGTGGAGTTTCTTGTCCATGTTCTAAAGTCAAACTCTTTAAATAACATTTTCCCGTGTTCTCTATAAGAATTCATTGCCACATTACGCATACCACCAATATATCCTGGCAATCTTCTTGCATAAGTAGGCTGACCAACTAGAATATCTATATTTTTTGAGTTGAAGAAAATGTTTTGTACACCCTGTCCTCTACCCCCACCCATTACCCAAGTCATACCAAGAACTGGAGTCTCCATATACTTTTTAAAAGCTTCGGCCATACGGTCACGTATAATCATACCTTGTTCTGCTTGAAAACGAGTATGATCTATATAATGTTGGTCTGTTTCTGGATTGTAAAACAAAGTTGATGAAAGACTTCCTCTTTTAGAATAATCCGGAATTTCTGCAGTTGCTAAAGAAACAGATTTATCATTCCATCTTTTTCTAAGCTCTTCATCAGTTTTATACAAGTTCTGTAGCCAAACTCTAAAAGCTTGTTTTGCAATTGGAGAGTAACATGGTCTGCCACTGGTATTAAACTGCCCATCATGCCCACCAGATATATGACAACCAATAACTTTATTCGCATACGGCTTAGTTTTAAGTTCCTTTACAAATAAGCGAACTACTTCCTGAGCATCTAGAATTGCTTTTTCACTAAATGGAGATGGCCACCACATATAATTTCCAGAGGGTAGCTCATCAATAAATCCCATAAATAGCTGCTGCGAAGTCATCCCGTAACCACGTTGTCCTTTAATGTTTTGCCAGGTATGATCTGGATTTTGTTCTATCCAATCTGGTGGCCAAGATGTATTTATATTTAAAATGATATTTGTGTTAGGCGCATTAGCTAAGGCATATTCTAAACGCTCGAAAGTTACAGAGAAGTCGTATTTACCCACAGATGGCCAGACTGCTCTATCGGTAAATTCCTTATCTCTATTTAACATATCCAAACTCACCACCTGCATATTTATACCACCAATACTTTCCATTAAAGCATAATCTGCAAATTGCCCTGTTGGTCCTAATACATGATGCATAGCAGGAACAACTTCCTGATTATTTAGGGTTATCCTAACCTTATTTCCAACTTTTTTTAATTCGGCTTTCTTTATTTCAGCCGATTGATTTAATAAATATCTATTTGCTTCGTTAAATTGAGATTGAACCGGGTAAAAGTTCAAACTTACATTAGTTGCTGGTACAGTTACATCATCCACATAAATAACTCCTGCATTCCCTCTGTATAAAAACCCAATAAAAAATTCCTGGGTTTCAACAGGCTGAATATGAGCTAACCTTTTACTCCATTTCCCTTCCGGAAGGTTTCTCATAAAAGTTTGTGCTTCTCCAGAATACCTGTCATCTCCTACCGTAATATTACCTTCTTTATCTTCAAAAACTATTTGAAAAGTACTATTCATAGGTACATTATCGGCTCTGAAATAGATTCTAACCAAATTTTTTTCGCTTGCAGTTAGCTTAATTGGCTTTTTTGTTCTCACATATAATTCACCTTCATGAGATAATTTATTCAGCTTTAAACTTCCAGATCCAGATGTTCTGCTTTGAGTGCTGTATTCTATTTTGCCTTTTGCTGTACTCTTAACAATCTCCCATTCATTGGTAACTTCCTTACTTTTGAACTCCGGATCTTTTAAAAGAGAATTCGCATTTACAACCGGACCAGGATTTAATACTTTTGTTATTAAATGATAAACTTTTTGCGTTTCAACCCCTAAACCAATCGTATCTTTAGGATCAACAGAAGATCTTAATGCCATAATAGCTTCGGCTTTTGCTCTGACAGATTTAGCATTAAAAGCCCTATCCTTTAAAATTGCCTTACCTTTATCTCCTAAATTCAATAATGCAAATGCAGCTGAAGCTCTGGTAACCTCGTCTTTAGTATCGGTAAAATTCAAATCCCATTTAATGGTATCTGTAACAGAATCTAAGTTTTTAGCTAATGCCAATATGGTTTCTTTACTATCGTCTTTTACTGAAGACAAGGCTGTAGTTGCATATTTCCTTAGCAAATAATCATCGTCTATCAAGAATAATCTTAATTGTTTTAATTCGTTATTAGATGCTTTTTTGGTTGAAATAATTCGCTTACACAAAGCAATTTTTTGTTCGCCTGTATTCTGAGCGCTCAAGCTTAATTGTAAAAGCATTATTATTGAACACATTAGTATCCTTTTCATTATACAAGAATTATTATCAAAGTGATAAGTTAACGAACCGTTTTAAAAGATTTAGAGAATCTATTAATATGCTTACTAATAATAGAAGCATATTAATAGATTAATGATAGGTTATTGAAAATTTTCGTATGCCATATTATCGAAATATACAGGCTCGAATAAATAAGGAGAACGTTTTACTATATATTTCCCTTCAAAATTTGTATTTCCATTTTCGTACAAAGACTCGAGGTTTTTATCTAAAATCGGCTTATTTAAAAAGTCCTTATCTTCAAATGTTTCAAAAAATTCCAATGCTTTAGAACGGCGATTATAAATTTTCTTCCATGCATTTTTAGGATCAACCACTTGCCCGAAGGTTCTTTCTAAATTGATACCTAAAGGTATAAACCTACCAATATGCGGGTAAGTGTTGTCTACCAAACGCATAAATAACATTGTTGCGCGTCTTACCTCACCTGCATTGCTTCCATTAACCTTAATGATTTTAGAATCTTTATCGATGGTAACCCCAGTTTCAGCATTATTTGTTACTCGGAAATCAAACTTCCAACCTGTAAAATTAGCGGGAACTTTATCTAAGGAACTATAAAATAATGCATCTGAAAGATTACCTTCTATACCGTCTTCCTCATCGTATTGTTGTAAAAATAAGTTTAACTGATTTGCTGTTCCCTTCTCGTAAGAGCTGTTCCCAGAGATAATAACAAAGTTAGCTTTATTATTATCAATTAATTTCACGTCGCTCCATAGTTCTGAAGAGAAATTTAATACCGAATTCTGATAAATAGCTTCAATTTCATTTTTTCCTTTTGTTAAGCTCAAGAACTCTTCTTTAGTATAGTCCACTTCTTTTCCGTTTACACGAGCTTTTTTTACCTTATAGTAACCAGCAGGAAGAACTAATTTTAGCTTCCCATTTTGATCTAAATCAGCATCGATTCTTACAGTAATAAATAAGCCATCGCCCGACCATGATGATTTCAAATTAGAGGACGATGTACCTATTAAAGCTGCTATAGGTTTAACAGCAAAAACATCATGAGCTTCAACCTTAACAGCATTTAAAATTGAAGTTTGCTCAGCTACAGATTGAGTTAACCCTCCTCCAAAATAAGGAGCCCAAATAAATGATCCCTCAGATTTAAAATATTGATTAAACACTTCTACATTAGAGGTTACATCAGCAGTAGAACTGTTACCTACCACAATTATATCACTGCCCGCTTCTCCACCTCTAACAATCCAAAGTGGATCTTTAGCTTTAGCTGCTGCTACGGCCTTTCTACCATTTACCAAGCTTTCCACCAAAATTGGGTTTTTTTCAAAATTATAGAGCTTTCCATGGACAGTCATTGGGTCTAAATAATAACCAGCTTGCAATGCGGATAACATTAGTCTTGTAAAACCAAAGCGGTAGTAATCTCTAAGAGTTGCTGGTGTAAAATCATTAATCTTAAATCTAGAACCAATATCATCTAATCCGTAAGAAGAAAGCAGCGACATTGGTTTTTCACCGATCGTGTTTCTACCAACTTCTAAGCCTATTTGTAATCCTCCCAAGCTATAAAACCATTCGCCTGATTCTATAGCATTTGCAGAAGAATAAGCACTTGTTGAGTAAGAAATACCGCCATAATCAGACCACATGGTACGAAACTGATTTCCAAAACGTACGCTATCCATTAATTTATAGCGATTGCTTACCCCTACAGAGGCTACTAAATATTCTCCTCTATCTACGGAAAAAGCTCTTCCCGGATGCCCTTTAATAAATTTGTCGTTAAACCTATACGAGGTCCACTGAGATAAATCATTGGTAATACCAGTAGAATATTTCCCTGCAAGCTTTAACATGTTTACCATATCTTCTTTTAGCATTTCGCCTAAGGCGTTGTTCGCTTCATTCACATAAATAAACCCAGGCAAATAGTATTGACCTGCAGTTAAAGGATCGTCTTTAAACTGAACGCCAGGCAATACCTCTCTAACAATAAATGCAGCAGTAGAATTAGGGTTATCATGTGTACGCATTAGCGTATAGTAATTATCATAAGAATGCTTATTTCTATTGAAATAATTATTTCTCATGTTCTCTATGTTTTTATTAATACGTTCGCTATTTGCTGCGTGTTTATAACTAGGGTCGTCCTTTAGGTCCGTTCTGCCCCAAAATCTTTCTCTCCCTAGATAATCCCCTTTAGTATGATAGGGCAAATGTCCCCATTGATTACCTGAATAAATTTGTCTAGAAATCTCCGCTGTGTAAGTAAATCTAAAATGCTGGCTAGTTCCCATGTAGCTATACTTAGACACATCTGGCCTTTGTTTATATAACTTAGGGAAAGCATCTTGATAAGCAGCTAATGCATCTTTCACACCAAATGATCCAGAAGATTTAAGCAGGATAAATCTTAGATTCTGCTTTTCATTTTTCTCTAAAACCACCTGTGTTCCTTGTCTAATTAACGCTGTTTGTCCTTTTTGAGCAGGAACCCATTCTCCTATAAGAGCACTTACTAAACAACTTGGATCTAAACCTACTCCAATTCCCTCGTTTCCATTAGATGCAGCTACAAATGGTAGTGAATATACATACTCGTCTCTACGTCTTGGTATATCTAATTTAGTTTGTACCCAAGACATATCAAAAAAATCTTTTGCAGATAAGCCAACCGGTAAGCCTAACAGGGTTTCTAGTTGTTGCTTTTGCTTTCCTTTATTTAAGAATTCTATATCCCAAAAAATTTCTCCATTTTTCCCCGCAGAAATTTTGTTAGAAACTGTTAGATCTCCTGGCCAAACTTGTTCAAAAGTCAAAATTCCAGCATTATCTTTAATTCCACTAACTATTTTTGGATTGATTAATGGTTTGCGAGCTGTGCCCTGCCAAAGTTCTAAACCACTTCGTAGAGCACCTGCCATCCCATTAACATTACCATTAGAAATCTTTGTTAATGCTCCAGATTTAGTATCAAAAGATAAGCGCCAGTTATTTAAATGAAATACTTTCTCATTATTAACAATCTGAGTATTAACTATTGGCTTATTACGTGAATTTTGCTTTTTTATATTAAGAGCCACCTCCCCTTCTACCCCTGGAAATGCTGTAGCCGGTCTCCCTCCATTCCATTCTGGTTCAAATGTCTGACCATATCTAGCTGCATCAAAAATTTTGAATTCGTCTAAAATAAGACCGCTAATATTTACTGCTCTATTAGGTTGCGAAACTAGGGCTAAACCATCATCTTTTAAAAATTGAGTTTTAACCAGCCTTCCGTCCAAATAAATACTAAAACCATCTGGAGTCCATTGCAAAGCTAAATGCACCCATTGCGTTGGTGAAATTTTTTTAAAACCCGACACTTTAGTTAGATCCACAGATCCTTCTATATGCTCTCCCCTTAGACTTACCAAATACCATCTAAGCTTGCCATTAGACATTCTTACACGAGGCTGATAATTTTTAGTGATTTTACCGTTAGTAATCTCAGGCGTTAAAGGTTGATGGGCAAGAAACCCTAGAATTTCAGATTCAACATCAGTTAGTCCAGAGACAAAGAACTCTAAAGTTCCTTGTCTATAATTTACGTTTCCTCTAGGCCACCATAAAAACTGCATCATATGTGGTAAATAGCTATTTTCTGTCTTCCAGAAATTTTGCTCTAGACCATGAAATCTCAAATCTACACCATTACCTTTATATCCCTTTATGGACTTATAACCACCACCTCCAAATCTATCCCATCCATTTGCATAATCTGCTTTATTTGTCTCTTTATCAAAAGAAGCATAGAGTAATAAACTATCATTAACAGAAGCAAAAGTAGATTTCACGGTACTGTTTATACCTACCACTAATACTACTGCAAACGCAATCTTTATATATATATTCATCACTATCAATTTTACTATGTATCTGACTTTTATTTATAACCTAGATTCTGTTCTAACTTTGGATTTGCGTTTAAAGCTGTGATTGGGAACGGAAAAAGTTCACATTTTCCCGCTTCAAAATGCGAAGCAAATGCATTTAGGAAGTTTGTTGCTACTGTTTTTCTGCTCAAAGCAATAGATAAATTATATACCGAAGTAGGTCTTCCAGTATTATCAAAATAAGAATACACTTCAAACTCATCTGCTTCAGTTTTAGCATAAATGGTAGCAGGATAAGTTTCGTAGTCTCCATTCTTCATTTTCGTCAATTCATCCCTAACCTGATCTATAGTTGAAGCCAGTTGATTCCATCTAATTAAATCATATTTTCTTATACCTTCGCCAACAAATTCTAATAATCTTTCTTTTTTAACAGCTTCTATGAAAGCTTGTTTAGTAGATGGTGTTATACCTATATTACTTGGAGCACTAGCATAAGCCCTTTTTCTTACTGCTTCGAAGGCTGTAATAGCTTCGGCACTTACCAATGCGCCATCTCCACCTGTAGTCAATTCTGCATCTGCTTCAGCAAACATCAACAGAACATCCGCGTACCGTATAAGCGGCCAATTTAAACCACTTGTAACAACGGTTGATCTATAACCTTGTATCCAGTCTAATCTAAACTTACCGTTTAATATAGTTGAACCATTTGCCTCAAATTTACCAGTAACATAATTTTTAATATAAGGCCCCATGGTTACATGTAACCTTTCGTCGTCATTTGTACCGTACTTATAAATTAACGTGGGTAAGATATAAATTTGTGCCCCTCCTACAGTAGTGGTACTGGTTCCCGAAGCAATTTTAAATCTTGGTCCATTAAAATAACCATTTTGACCGCTTACCCCTTGTTGGAACGCTATCTCCATTATTATTTCACCCGCAGGATCAACTTCAGATTTTACTAATTTTTGAAAAGTTGTTTTGAATGATAAATTTAGATTATGCGCACCGTTTTCGATGATGTCTTTACATTCTTTCCTGGTAATTTCATAATATTTCTGCCAATCAGAAACCCTAGTCATCACTCCACTAGAGTTCAAGGAATATCCCCCTGCAAATAGTGCAATTCTAGCTCTTAAAGCTTTAGCAGCCCCTTTAGTAATTCTTTCATTGATAGCAAAGCCATTTTCTCCACGCCATGACAACAACTCTTCTGCCTGCTCTAAATCTTCTAGTATCTGATCGTAAATAATTTGTCTATCAGTTTTTTCAACAAAAAAATCTGTTTGATCAACGGCAGGAACGAAACTTGCTGGCACATCTCCCCAATTTTTAACCAAATCAAAGTAGAAAAATGCCCTTAGTGTTAATGCTTCTCCTAACAAACGGTTTACTTTGGTTTTCTCTAAACCGGTAGCTGTTTTAAATAAATCAGATTCTTGAATATTCTTGATACAGATATTTGCTCTTTCAATTCCTTTATAATAATTATCAAAAGCGGTTCTTATTTGTGCATTCCCGTCATGTAAATTGTAACGTAATATTCTTGGCTGATCATTAGTAGCAGTGCTACTATGATTTCCTAATGATTCGTCTGTAGAACCTACGAATGATCTCATGGGCCCGGTTTGATATTCTATCAAACCATTATAAACGTTCATAACCGCAGACTCCATCCTATCATAAGAACCAAAAACGTATTCAGCATCTAATTTAGATTCTGGTTTAAGATCTAAAAAGTTAGTACATGACACCGTGGCTAAAGCACTTATTGATAACCCTATAGTTAAATATTTAAATGTCTTCATGTTATAAAGTTAAGTTTAAACCAAAAACAAATGATTTACTGCGAGGATAAGCAGAATAGTCTACTCCTGGCGTAGTTGGAACAGAACGTCTTGTATCAACCTCCGGATCGTAACCAGTATAATTAGTCCACAATCCCAAATTATGAGCAGTAGCAAAAACTCTTAAATTTTGAATTTTGTATCTTTTAACTATTTGCGACGGAAGAGTATATCCTAAAGTGATGTTGTTCAATCTTAAGAAAGAGCCGTCCTCTATAGCCCAAGACGTTAGCGAAGTACTAGAAATAGACTCTGTAGGTGCCTTCCAAATAGTAGCATTCTCATTTAAAGCCGCAAGAACCTCTGGTGCAGCACCCCAAATATTAGTACCTATTAGCTTTTGTACACTATTGCCATTCTCATCAATCGTTCTCCATCTATTATTCATTACGTCTAAGACATTGCTATATTTACTATATGCGTTAGTAAACTCTACCTTAGAAGCATTTAAGATATTGTTCCCGTAGACGAAATTGACAAATACGCTTAGATCAAAACTTTTGTATTTAAATTGGTTGCTAAATCCACCTGTGAATTTGGGGTTAGCATTTCCAATTATTTGTTTATCTGCATCGGAAATCACACCATCACCATTTACATCTTTAATCTTCATCGAGCCTGGCTGAGATTTACCTGTTCCTGTTTCGGAATTTATAATTCCCGGCTTCAATGTATAATACTGTGTAACTGGATTATAGTCATAATCATCTACTTTATAAAATCCATCTTCTACATAACCATACATCAACCCAATAGGCTCCCCTACCTTCAAGATATAATCTTCAGCAGCAAAGATACCTGATGAGAATAAGACCTGTTTTTGATACTGAGATATCTTATCTACTTTATTTCTATTTATAGACAAGTTAAAATCAGATGTCCAAGTGAAATTTTTATTTCTCATTGGCGTACCTCCAAATTGGAATTCTACACCTTTAGAAGAGGTATGCGCTACATTCTGTAGTTGTTGTATGTATCCAGAAACTACAGGAATAGGAACGTTAACCAGTAAATCGGTAGTTTTATTATAATAAGCATCTACTGAAACAGATAAGCCCTTAAATACAAAAAAGTCTAAACCTAAATTTGTAGAGCGTGTTTTTTCCCATCTCAAGTTTTTGTTCTCTAACTCATTTAGAACAAAACCATTTACCGCTTCACCACCTAACGAATAAACATTTGAAGCAGCACTATACGAAGAAAAATACAAATAGTCTGCTATTCTGTTGTTTCCTGATGTACCATAACTTGCTCTTAATTTAATATCTTCAATAACACGAACTCCTTTCATAAAATTCTCTTGTGAGACTTTCCAGGCCAAAGACGCTGAAGGAAAATAACCCCATCGGTTATCTGGGTGGAATTTCGAAGAACCATCTGTTCTCAAACTTGCCGTTAAAACATATTTGTTGTTATACGAATAATTTGCTCGCGTAAAAAATGATAATATTGCGCTTTCATATGCCTCTGAAGTTGGATACTTTTCTTGAACAGTCCCCAACTGAATCATGTTGAATGCTTTATTTGCAGGCATTCCTTCAGGGAAATATCTTAATCTTGTTTCCGAGTAATTATTTTTCAATTGATAAGTTTCTTCGCCCAGTAAAAAATTCAACTTATGCTTCTTAGCAAAAGTCTTATTATAGGATAGCACATTTGAATTATTGATAGTTAATCTTTTATTATCGATAAAACCAATCATTGATTTTTTATCACCGTTTGCTCTAGCTAGGGGAGTAATTTCGCCGTCAAAAGTTCTCCTATCTTGATTATAAACCGTATAACCTAAAGTTGATTTAAAACTGATATCTTTATTGATTTTGTAATCCAGATATGCTGTAATACTAGTCAGCTCATTAAATCTATCACTTTCTTTTGCATTATTTAGAGCTATCGGATTAACCAATGTAAAATTTGTATTCCCCACTAGATCAAAATACTCCTGATCAAATTCATCGATATCTTTTTCTGACCCAACTAAGAAAGGCTGATATCTTATTACATTTCTTAATAGGTTGTATGTAACACTTCCTGAATTAGACACACCAGCGCCCATTACTTTTTCTTTGCTATAACGAACATTTGTACCTACTTTAAACTTAGAGTTTATAGTATGATCTAGTTTCACATTCACCAGGTGCCTGTTATAGTTAGATTTTAGCATAGCACCTTCTTGGTTGTTGTAGGTGTATCCTAAATTAATTCGTGTGTCCTTGTTACCCGCACTTAGACCTATGTTTTGGGTATTTTGAAACGCACTCCTGCCGAACATTAAATCTTGCCAATCTATACTTGGCTCGCTTTGGTAAACAGAAAGATCTGTACCGTAACGATTAATAAAGTTCAAACTATCAGTAGTAATATTATTATATCTACTCAACTCTCTTTGAAAAAGTACAAACTCATAAGGCGACATTACATTTAAGGTATTAGCTACCTTATTTATTCCCATTATTGGATTATAAGACACCTTAGTTTTACCGATAGCTCCTTTTTTAGTCGTTATAATTACAACACCATTGGCACCTCGAGCGCCATATATAGAAGCACTGGATGCATCTTTTAATACATCTATAGATTCAATATCCTGTACAGCCAAACCTTTCATTCCTTCCTCTACTTGCACACCGTCTATAATATAAATCGGACCACCATCTTGAGTAATAGAATTCCCTCCTCTTATCCTGATTTTGACTTCAGCATCAGGCGTTCCTTCACTCGTTGAAACTTGTACACCCGCAAGCCTTCCTGTTAACGCTTGTTCTACAGAACTGATAGGAATATCTCTTAGTTGACGCTCGCCAACAGAAGATATAGAACCACTAACATCCCTACGATTTACTGTAGTGTAACCAATAGAGACCACTTCATTAAGCATTACATTCTGGATTTCTAAAAAGACATCTAGTTGCTTATTCCCTCCCAATTGAATTTCTTGAGACTTATATCCTATGTACCGAAAAATTAGAACTGCACTATTAGGATTACTAACTTTTATTTTAAAAACACCGTTAGCATCGGTCAAAACTCCTGCTGTTCCACCTTTCACACCTACACTCACACCAACTAAAGTTTCTTTAGTTTGCCTATCTTTAACTACACCGATAACTTCTGTTGTCTGGGCTTTTGTTGAAAAATTAAGGCAAAACAATAGCATGCCTAAGAATAAATACCTCATAGCAAAATTATTATACTAAATTAGAAAGGATAATTTTTAACGTTTTAGAGATCCAGAACCTTCGGTTTTAAATTGATGAGTTCCTAAGAGTAATCTTTTTGTTTTAGTAGCATCAACAACTCCTCCATCTAATATATTTAAAGAAACTATTCCGGTTGAAATATTTCTATTTACTACATTAAACGCCTGTGCTAAAACAAATTGCCCGCCAACATTTAGCGTTACTGCAGATTCGGGGTTAGAAGCAGAAGGCACCAAATTATTTGCCACACCATTTGCAGAAATATCCAATGTACCCAAAATATTATAGGTATACTTTCCTCCTTTATCAACACTAGCTGTTGCTGAATGAAAAGTAGACTGGTTTATAATTTTAACTATTTTACCTTTATTAATGGTTACAGTAACGTCATCTGTAGAAGCTCTTCGATCTTCTACGTTATCCATCGCAGAAAAATTTGACGTTAATGTCTTTTCTGTAATATTTAAATTGGCATCTATAACAATTTCTAATTTATTTGGATTATTACCCCTTACTCCAAATCTTCCTAAATTTGTTTCACCAGTACCAGAAATTATTACTTTTTGAGCAGCATTTAATACATCTAATCTTATAAGTCCTTCTTCGGCAGTAGCGCCAGACTCTATTATACCATTATTAATGAGTTTTGCTTCTGCAATACTTTTACCTGCAGCAATTCTTAATGTTGGTGTACCTTTAGCCTTTAAAACAGCTCCTTTTTCTATGGTTAAATTTGTACAAGATGGCGCAATTTCTTGCATTAATAACACTGTATGTGAAGCCTGTACAGTTACACTAGACGGACTCCTTGGAAAATCAGTTGCACTAACCCAATTGTTTCCGCTTTTACGTTCCCAAACGCTTACATCTCCCCATTCTCCGGATTTAACTGAACGCATTTCTTGAGCATACAACAGGGAACTAAAAAATATTGAAGAAGCAAGTACTGTAAAAGATTTAAATTTCATAATGTTTATAATTTATAATTGTAAATAGCTATATGTATTGAAAAGAAGATGCTAACATTACATAGTGTAAGTTATTAATAAAATATGCTCTAATACAATTGTAGTACAATAAAATTACCGAGAACGTTTGCATTATAGCTCAAGCCATGTCTTTCTCTTTTAGTTTTGAATTACGATTTATACGATATAAACTAATTTGTTTTTATAACTTTTCTAGTTTCGCTTTTACCAGCGTTATTTTCTACTATAATTATATATATACCTGCAGCATAATCAGACATATTAATCTCATAACTACTATTTCCAAGACTTCCCAATACCGAACTATAAACAACTTCTCCTTTGGTATTCAATAGTTTCATATTTTTAATAGTAGAATTATCATTTGTATTAACTACTAAAGTATTAACTATTGGGTTAGGATACACATTTAAATCTAATCGATTCGCTGATTTTCCAATTGCTATAACTTTATCAGCGGATATTTCGCCATTTTTATCTATCGATTTTAATCTGTAATAAACTATACCAACTAGCTTAGCATCGGTAAAGAAATACTCTTTAGTACCTTTTTCAGATGTTGTTTGTACCTCTCCTATTTTAGCGAAATTAATAGCATCTAAACTTCTTTCCAATTCAAAATGAGAAACATTTTGCTCATTTGCGGTAACCCATCTTAATTTTGTTAAACTTGATGATGCATTTTTAATCTCCTCGAATACTAGCAAATCTAGTGGAGTAACTACCTGCCTCTCTCCAATAGTAAATATTCCGCCAGCTGATAAATTGCTAAGCTGTAACGTTTTGTAACCACCTTCAGTAACCGGTTCAACAGTAACTCCCAGGTCAGTCCAATCCTCATCGATAGCACTAGTTTTTAAAACCTTAGCACTTGCAGAAAAACCCGCTCCTTCTTTAGAAGGCAACCAGGCTAATTTAGCATCAAAGTTTCCAGCATTTGTTGGTGTAATTGTCCACAAATAATTTACAGACTTTGTTAAATCTATAAAGGTACTTGAATTTGAATTTTCTAATTTAACAGCATAAGTATTTGAAGCTCCACTTTTATTTGTTAAAAGCAATGGACCTTTTTGGGTAAGTGGAAAAATAAAGCTTTCGTTATTAGCCAACTTTTTCGTTGCGTTAAGAAAACTAACACTAGTAGCATCAATTACACCTCCTTCTGTTACATTAATTGTAATCTTATTATCTGGAGATGAATTCTCTTCATTATTAATATAATTTAATTTTCCAGATAATCTAAACACGCCATTAGCACCTACATTAATTTGCAATTTACTTTCTGCATTTGATGCACAGGCTAAATAAGATTGAGCATTTGATAGGCTAACATCTAATTCACCGTTAATATTATAAGTATAGTCGCCAAAATCAGTCAATGCTGTTGGATTTGCCCCCCAATGGAAAAAAGAACTTGAAGAAGTCGTTTTAAGTATTTTCCCCTCATTAATGGTAACCTTAACTTTGTCTGTTGTTTTTCTATTGCCAGATATATTATCTATAATAGTGAAAGCATTACCCGCTTCTACAATATTAACGTTGGCGTTAACTATGATATGACCATCAGTATTGCCTCCCCTTGCATATAATCTTCCAAAATTATTAATTCCACTCCCAGATATTTCAAGCTCTCTAACCCCTGCGTGTTGCATAATACGTATAGAATTTGTACCTGTTGTACCAGATTGAATCAACCCATCATTAACAATGTGCAACCTAGTATCTTTAACTCCCGAAGTAGCTCCGAAGGACAACGTTGGCGTCCCGGTGGTATTTTTTAATGTACCTCCAGATTCTATTTTCAAACCTAACATCTGAGCACTAGCCTGAATATCGATAGTATGTCCAGATTTAATTAATACATAACTAGATGGTTCAGGCACCTTTGTTGCAGCTATAGGATCTGTAACTCCATCTTTAACGTATAACCAAGTGCTTGTATTTGACCAAATCCCATTAGCCACATTAGAGATATACTGAGGATATTTATCATCAATCTGCCCGAAGGCCACACTTGTAACAAAAAGCATTGCAAATAATGCGGAAAAAAAATGTAATATTTTTTTCATAATCTATAAATTTTTGGTGAATAACTATTATTAAATTTAAATACTTAGGTAGTGTAAAACGAGCGTTACAAAACAAAAATCACCGAGAACGTTTCCGATAGCTGTATTATAGCTTTATTAGAGAGCGGCGTTATTTAAACACCTTATTAAAAATATTTATCCAGTTTTTATGAAATATGTTTTCAATATCTGAATTAACGTAGCCACGTTTTAGTAAAATAGATTGATAGTTTTGTAAATCTGCTATACTATCTAAATCGTAAGGACTTTGTTCTTTTCCAAACATTCCATCCAGATCAGTCCCAATAGCTATATGCTTGCTATTCCCTGCTATTTGGCAGATATGATCAAAATGGTCTACCAGTCTTTCTAAATTTACATTTCTTTCTTTAGGTACTGTAATAGCTCTTTCCCAGTTCTCTTCTAACATCCAACAATCTAGCGCACCACCTATAACTGCATCCCTTTCTATCAGCGCTTTTATTTGGTCGTCATTTAGTTGCCTTTGATGATTTACTAAAGATCTACAATTGTGGTGACTGGCCCATATGGGCCCTTTAAATAAATCTAATGCTTGCCAAAAGCCATCGTCTGTTAAATGGGTAATATCTAAAACCATTCCCAAAGCGTCCATCTCTTTTAATAGCTCTATACCCATTGAGGTTAATGGTCCCTCCATGCCCGTTCCCGGTGCATATCTTCCGGGACCATAATGAGCTGGACCTATAACTCTTAATCCAGATTCGTAAGCCCTTTCTAAATAGGAAAGGTTTATTAGAGAATCTGCGCCTTCCAAAGAAAGCACAAATCCAATTGGCTTCTTTGAATTGGGAATGGAGGCATTCTTCCATAATTGCAAATGCTGATTTAGCGATTCTTTATCTGTAATTTGGAACATCTCTCCTTCATCTACCATGGCTTTATACCACGCCAGCTG